>Ga0224496_10000168_pt1 | contig 48019 bp, 46 predicted proteins | sample SF_Jul11_sed_USG_2_FD_168127 | JGI IMG/M metagenome (GOLD analysis project Ga0224496, IMG submission 168127) | Sediment microbial communities from San Francisco Bay, California, United States - SF_Jul11_sed_USGS_8_1 | ecosystem: Environmental > Aquatic > Marine > Sediment | place: USA...
TCATCTGTTTTTTCTTTTAATCCATCTTTTTTGACCAGAGACAAAATCCCTACATGAACAGGAGCTAAATATGGTTTGAGAGATAATACGACTCTCTCATGTTCTTTATCATCTTTCAAACTGTGTTCTAAGATAGTGTAAAGACTTCTATCTATTCCCATAGAAATCTCAAAGACATGGGGTAAAACTTTTTCATCATTGTCCATCACTTCAAATTTCTCCTTACTCTTTGAAGCATGACTAGACAAATCATAATCAGATCTATAGTTGCATGCAACAAGTTCTAACCACCCAATTGTAGTTTCTACTTCAAAATCAAATGCAACTTCGGCATAGAATGCCTTTTCTTTATCACCAAGTTTTCTAAACCTACTTTTTGAAATATCGATGCCTGTTTTTTCATAAAACTCAGTTAATATCCCCAAATAATAAGCGACAAATTTGTTTGGAATAATTCTTGACTCTACTGCCTCTTTACATGTCATAGTGACAGGCTCAGAATCTGTCTGAACTCGAATTACCGTCTTTTCAATTTCTGAAAAATTTTCCACATCTTGTAACTTTCTTGGATTACAAAACACTTCAATTTCTGCTTGATAAAATTCTCTCAAGCGCAACAGACTTTGTCTTGGTGCTATCTCATTTCTGAAACTTTTTCCTACTTGAGCAATTCCTAAAGGAAGTTTCCCTCTCATTGTCTTGTATAATCTTGGAAAATCTACAAAGATTGACTGACAAGTTTCTGGTCTAAGATATGCTTCTTCATCTTGAGGACCAATACCGACTTTGAACATCATATTGAATTTTTTAGCCTTGTCAAATTCTCCTTTGCACCTAGGACATTTTACGTTATTTTGTGAAATGGCCATATCAAATTCATTCAAATCTGCACTTTCAGGAATTTCAATCTGTGCGATCTCAGCAATTGTTCTATCTGCTCTAAATGTGGAATTACATTTTGTACATTTGATTATGGGATCAGCAAAACTTCCAAGATGACCTGATGCTTCAAAAACTGATTTTGACATAATTTGGGAGCCATCAATCTCAAGCATTCCGTCTCGTCTGATAAGCTCCCTTCTCCAAAGTTCAAGGAATTTATTTTTTAATCCTACTCCAGATGGCCCATATTCCCAAAATCCTGCATGTGCATCTGCATATACTTCACAGCTGGGAAAATAAAATCCACGTTCAAGCGCTAGTTTCATCACTTCATCATAATTCATTACTAAACACCTTCATTCATGAAATAAATTTCTAAGCAAATTCCTTTGCTTTTCTAATATTTTCAAAGTCATCTCTTTCATCATCAATGGGTGTCTCTAAAATTATTGGAATTTTTTTCTTGTTTGCAAACTTTACTATGGCAGAAATTCCTTCCTCTCCAATTCCTCCTAATCCTAAATGATGATGTCTATCTAAATTACATCCAAGATCGCCTTTAGCGTCATTTAGATGCAAAATTTTCAAATTTTCAATTCCTATATGTTTATCAAATTCAAAAAATGTTTCCTTTACTTTTGCATCTGTTCGTAAGTCATATCCTGCAACAAATGCATGACAAGAATCAATACATACACCGAACTTCTTTGCAGGCTTTAATTGCTTGAAAATTTCACCCAACTGTTTAAAGTCAGACCCCACAGAATTTTTCTGACCCGCAGTATTTTCTAATAAAATTACTACGTCATTTTTTGTTTTTCCAGCCTTTGTCAATCCTTCCACTAGTCTCTTGATTCCAGCTTCTTCTCCCGTACCTAAATGACTTCCAAGATGTGTTACAAGATACGGAATACCTAACTGTGCACATCTCTCAACCTCATTAATTAAACTGCTTACTGATTTTTTAAATCCATCATCTTTTGGTGATGCAAGATTTGGTAGATATGGCATATGTGCACATGTTGCAAACCTATCAATCTTACTTGCCTTTAATTTTGATTTGAAATTTGTAATGTCCTCTTTTGATAGTTCCTTTGCATTCCATCCCCTTGGATTTCTAGTGAATATCTGAAATGCAGAACATTCTCTTTCTACAGCATTATCTACTGCTTTGTCAATTGATCCTGATATTGAAACATGACAGCCAATCTGCATACTTGATAATTTTCTCAAAACATAATTTAAACCAGCATCAACCCAAAAACCAGATTTTTATGTAAATCAAGTAAATCACTAATATGTTGGAACTAGGAGAAGATGAAAAAGCAAAATATCCTTTCATGGCTGATGCTGGAAAATATCTAAAAGAACAAGGATTTACACTAGAACAATTTGGGACTGATCCAGATCTTATACCTATTGTTGAAAAAGCCTACACTAGAATTCATGCAGCCTGTGAAATGAATAAGGACTATGAATCAGAAATTATTCAAAACCAGGTTTCTAATACGGGCTCTCTTCCTAGAGAAGTTTTCTCATTTTTATTATCAATTGTTTTACTAAAATTAACAGGTATTCCGACTTTAGCAAGACGTTTTGCATTAAGTGAATCTATGCGTGCAGAAGGTTTTCTTACTAAAGATCTAAAAAATATTTCAAGCGACGAGAATGAATTACCCATTAAAATTATTGAAGATCTTTTTTCAATTAAAATTAAAAAACAAGGTGATTTCTTTATTATTCCCGTAGTTGACTACATCAAGCATTCCGTTCATTTTCATGAAAGAGAATGGAAGTTAGTTAATAGACATGTAGAAAATGGATTTGTTTATCTTAAAGCTGACAAAATGGTTAGACTCTTTAGGATAGAATTGGGAAAATATATCAATTCAAAAATTTCATCTGGAAAAAAACCCTCGATGATTCCTGGTTTTGAAGATATAGTAGAGAGATTAATTAGTTATTCAAAGAAATTTCAATCTAGTTTTGTAACCACTGGAGAATATCCACCTTGCATCAAACATGCAATTGAAGTACTTGAAAAAGGTGAAAATCTACCTCATTCAGGACGATTTATGCTTGCAACCTTTCTTCTATCAAAAGAACAAAGCGTTGAACAAATTGCACCTTTATTCAAAAATGCGCCTGATTACAATGAACGTGTTACACTTTATCAGCTAAATCATTTAGCAGGAACATCAGGAAGTGGAACTCAATATTCTTGCCCTTCATGTGAAAAACTAAATACACAAAATCTATGTTTTGCTACATCTGAATGTGATAACATCATTAATCCTTTACAATTTGGAAAAAAGAGAAAATAATGCAAGCAGCTGAAATTAACTTCTTAGAAGATTCATTCAAAAAATATTATTTTGAGCACTTTGATCTTATTAGAGTACCTGAACGAACATCTGAAAGAGAATTTGGCTATCAGAAATTCAATTCAGGAATGACCCGTCACATACAAATCAAAGATGACAAGGAATTGCATCTATTATTTATGCAAAATGTTCCATCGGATGTTTATTGTTCCAATGCATACTACACATTTCCTAATTTACCAATGAATGAAAAAGACTGGAAAGGAGCAGATCTTATTTTTGATATTGATGCAAAAGATCTTAATTTACCGTGTAGAGAAATCCACACAGTTTCCATTTGCAATGAATGTAATAATGTTTCAAAAAATTCTATACAATGCTCTAAATGTAATTCTACTAAACTAGAAAAAAAATCATTACCCTGCAAAAATTGTATTGATGCATCCAAAACTGAAGTTTTGAAACTATCTGAAGTCTTAGTTGATGATCTTGCAGTAACAAAAGAGAATATTCAAGTATATTTTTCTGGCAATGAAGGGTTTCATGTTTATGTGTATAATTCACAATTTCAAGAAATTGGATCCAGAGAAAGATCAGAATTGGCAGATTATATTTCGCTACGTGGAGCTATCCCTGAAACATTTGGAATGAGAAAATTCAAACAAGATCGTACAGCTTTTCCTGATTTTGATGAAAAAGGATGGCAAGGAAGATTTGCTAAACAAGTTTTTGGTTCTAAATCAAAACGCTCAAAAATAATCACAGAACTACTTGCAAATAGTTATTCTTCTTTTCAAAAAACTTTGGATAACGTATCTGAAAACATTGGAGTAAAAATAGATCCTAATGTTACTATAGACATTCATAGAATCTTTAGATTGCCAGGATCTATAAACAGCAAAAGTGGTCTTGTAAAGATTTTCTGTGAAAATTTATTTAAATTTGATCCATATGTAGAAGCATCTTTTCTTAATAATGATTCAGTTGAAGTTATTGCAAATTGTCCGATAGAGTTTAAACTAAAAAACAAAAAGTTTGGGCCATACAACAACGAAAAAGTATCAATCCCTACATTTGCTGCAGTCTATATGATTTGCAAAAAATTGGCAAAAATTGCTTAGTTTTGCTAATAAGACATTAATTTACCAAATTCCAACAAAATTTAACTTTGTATAGCGCCTCTACTGATAAGCAAGCTCCACCTCCTGATGCAGGAAAATTCATCAGATTAGGAATTGTAGTCATTATTGGTATAGTGATTTTTGCAATGGTTGGAAATCAGGCAGTGATTTTATCCATGAATTTCACAGAATTTGGCGATCAGTTCAGTAAACCTCTCTATTACACGCTTGTATCTACAATAATTCTAGCTGCAATTGCATTAGTTCGTGTTAATGTGTCTGGAAGATCCTCGATTTTCTGGTATGTAATTAAAACTGTAATTGGATTTATTGGAAATAGTGGGCAACAACCCATTTCAAATAATATCTCAAGTTTTAAAGAATACAAACTATCATATCCTCAATTTGTAATTTGGCAAATTACCAAAATTTTGCTTTTTGGTGCATTCTTTGCAAATATTATGTTTGGATTTGCAGCAGTTTCGTTTATTGATGGTAATTATCTTGGAATTGAAAATCTACCAAAATTATTTTCTTTGCCTTTTGTAACTCCTGATAATAATCCAAACTTTGCAGCAGAAAATGTTGTTCCGATGATTCCTGCATTAGTAATATTGATACCTCCGTTACTTGCAGCCATTGGATTACGTCTTGTTTTGTATGTTGGAATTCATAGAATAATTAATGTCATTACTTCATTTTTACAAGACTCTAATGATGGAAAACCAAGATATCTAAACTATGTCTCAACAATTGAAGGAATAATTGGTATAGGAATTATCTGGGCTGGTTTTAATCTTTTTTTTACAGATCAAATTGATTACAATACACGATATGTAATTGGCGGAACCCTATTCATAGGATTTGCATTAATTGCATTTTCAGTAGTTGATAGAATTCGTGCAAGAGTTCTTACTCATATGTTTAAGCGAGATGTCTACATTAGAATTCTGAGTATTATCGCAATTGCAATAATTGTTGCAGGAGTTGTTTCTGTTAATAATAGCATAGCTGATGCAAAGAAAATTGAATTTTTAGGTCCATACACTGCTCAACAAATTGGTGTAAACCGATATCTTGGCGAATTAAACAATGTACAAGAAAATATTCATGATGTGCAATTAACCTCTGTTTCTGCAAATAATATTAAAAACTATGTTTCTCAAAATAGTGATATACTTGATGTAATTCGAGTGTGGGATTGGGAAGCAGCTTTTGCAAAATTAAAGCCTGAGATTGGTCTTATTCCATATGTAGACTTTGAAGACAACGACATTTTACGTTTTAACAATACTCTTTATTGGACTGCCTCAATGAAACCAATTCTTCCAACATCTGTTAGCCTTGAAAATAGATGGTATAACGAACATTTAGTATATACTCACGTTCCAAATGGATTTTTAACCCTAGAAGCAACAGATGGTCAGATTGTAGATAGTGGTGAATTTTTCAAACAAAGAGAGATTTACTATGGTGAAGGTGGATTATTTGAGCAAACTTGGTCTGCCTATCCTAATTCACGTGACGATCAAAATAGTGCAGAACTAGGAGGAGTTTCTTATTCAGGATTAGGTGGATTGGATGTTTCACCTCCACTAAGTTGGATATTTGAGCCAAACTTTTTGCTTTCATTTCCAGCTGAATCTGTACACATTATGAGATACAAAGATGTACATGACAGAATGGAAATATTATACCCATACTTCCTTTATGATTTATTTGGAAAAGAACTAGATTCTTTACCTGTAACTGATGGAACAAACTCCTATTGGTTAATTCCATTAATTATTGGATTTGATACTCATGATGTGCCATGGTCAGTTGGTAATCCATACTTACGTTTGGTAGGTTATGCACTAGTAGATACTTACAACGGAGATATTCAATTACTAAAAACTGGAGATGATTTCTTTACAGAGATGTTTGCTAGTCAATATTCTGAACAATTCAAACCAATGCCTACTTGGTTAGAAGAACAAATCAGATATCCTGTTGAATTGTTTAATTGGAAAACAGAAATGTATAACATTTATCACGTAACAAATGTTGAGACATTTATTCAAGCCAATGAATTCTATGAAATACCACGTGGACTTGATACTTATTATGTTGAAGCAAAACCACCAGGATTTACACAAACCGAATTCTTAGGATTGCTTTCCTTGGAATTACGAGGTTCTCAAGGAAGAAATCTTGCAGGATATATGGTAGTTGAGAATGATCTAACCAATCTAGGAAACTTACAATTCTATGAGGTTCCATTAAACTCTACAACCAAATTAATTGGTCCAACGGCTGTTAGAGAAGCACTAGATAGAGACCCAGAATTCGCTCAACTAAAGACACTCTTAAGAAATCCAAGAATTGGTGATAATATTTTGTATCGTGTAGGAGATCATGATATTTACTTTATTCCTGTATATACTGCTGGCGCTGGTGGTGTAGTTGCACAACTAGGTACGATTGCAGCTGTAGGTGCTGCATTTACTGGAGAATATTATGTTGGACTAGGTGAAACCCAGGAAAAAGCATTTGAAGCTTACTTGAAGAAAGTTTCTGGCGTGGCACCAACTACAACCACTGCCGATGTTAGTTATGTTGAACTAGTTAGAAGTGACAGAATTGATATTATAAAAAAAGTATTTGAAGAAAATAATGTCACCGTATCTGAACCAACATCAATTCAGATTCCTTTATCATTCAAAGAAGGTGAACTATTCTTCTTTACTGAGAGTGATCGTGAAAACACTAAAGAATTCCTCAATGAATTCATTGATAACTTTGTGAAACCACGCAGTGATAGAGTATTCATGTGGCAAGAGGAAAATAATCTCAACATTGGAACAATATATGTTAAAGATGGAATATCTGAGATACATTATGTCTCAATTGAGGTAGGCAACTAATTGCTCTTAGTTGTCGATAATGGTTCAATTTATACAAAAAATTTAACTGATTTTTTAACCAAAAAAAATATTTTATTTGAAAAACAAACTCCTCAACTTCTAAACTTAAATTCGCTCGAAAAATATGATTGTTTTATTTTATCTGGGAGAAGAAAAAATGAAAAAAAGATAAATGAAATAAATTCTAAAATAATTAATTATTCCATTACAAAGAATATAAAATTACTTGGGATCTGTTATGGATCTGAAATTTTAGCTCTTACCTTAGGTGGTACAATTAGAAAGACTCCATTACTTCAAAAAGGAAATGAAACAATCAAAATTTTAAAAGATAATTTAATTTCTAGTAATTCTTTACAAGTTTTTGAAAGTCATGGATTTGAAATATCTCAATTACCTCCTGTTTTAATTCCACTTGCAGAATCAAATAACTGTAAATATGAAATTATTCAATATGATAAAAAGCCAATTTTTGGAACCCAATTTCATCCGGAGATGACTAAAGATGGTAATGATTTAATTGAAAAATTCTGTTTTCTTTGATTGATTTTAATAACTCTTAAAATCTCTTTTATTCATGGAGCAAGAAGATCACAAATTACTTTTACCTCTTGTTGAAGAAGAAAATATCTGTCTTCCATTACCCATCAATGTTGTATCAAAATATTGGAATATTGAATTATCAATGGCAGAAGCTATTGAGACTGCCAAAAAATATTCCGGATTTAGTGGCAGTATTCTTATTGAAGGAATAGAATTAGCAGAAAGACATGGTCTAATATGCAAAATAGTAAATTCATCTTTATCAGAATTGAAAAAAATCATCGATTCTGGGATACCACCAATTGTCATTCTTCCAGGGATTCCAGAAATTACTCAACATGCATCTATCATCACTGGTTATGATGATAAAGAAAAAACAATTCTACATTATATTCAGAAAGGTAATCTGGAGGGAGAACAACAGGAAGGGGCAATACCTGAAGAACTTTTTGATAAAGAATGGTCTGAAGAGGGTAGATTATTGATATTATTGGCCCCATCAGATATTTTATCTTCTTTAAAACTTGAAAATGACTCTACTGATAAATCAAATCGATTATGTCTTGTATCTGAACGACAAAATATTCTCAAAAGCCCATTTGATGCACTTGAATCGTTAAAACAAGCCTTAGAAATTTTTCCAGATAACTCTGTTGCATTACATCAAATGGGCTCTATAATGAATGAACAAAATTCTCCTGACTGTGTAAATTTTTATCAAAAATGTTTAAACATCAATAAAATGTCATATTTGACTTACAACGGTCTGGGAAATTTTTATCTTAAAACAAATCAATTTGAAAAAGCAGAAAATTATTACACAAAAGCCATTGAAATTAATCCAAAAAGATCTGCTAAAATTTACAAAAACAGAGCATATCTGAGAGAAAAACAAAACAAAAATTCTGAAGCAAAAGACGATCTTAAAAATTATTTAAAATATCATCCAAAAGCTCCTGATAGAGGAATTATTGAACAAGTAATAAGAGAACTATAATGCGGAGTGCGGGATTTGAACCCGCGGCCTTCAGCTTGGGAAGCTGACGTCATACCAGACTAAACTAACTCCGCTTAGAAGAGGTTGATTAACTATGATTAAATATCTTAATTAGAAAACTAATACATGGATGCAAGATGCCCTGAATGTGAAAAAGTTGCCGTTCTAGACGATGACATTACCAGTGTTAAATGCCCTCATTGTAACTTTGAAGCAGATTATGACTCTTATCTTGAAATCATGAAAGATCAGGCAATTAATATGACAACAGACTATATCCCAGATCGCCCAGGAATTTAATTACCAATAATTTCCTTTATCAGAACAATCCAAGTGCGCCCCGCAATTAGGACAAAACATATGACAAGCTTGCATGTCTATCATAATTTTATCACATCTTGGGCATCTAACGTCTTCTCTCATACATATCTACGTGAATCTTGATTTAAAAATAATGTCCAAAGGTTAATTAGTCGTTCAACTTTTTTTTGAAATGATTGACAAACTTCAAACTTACAATTTCAGATATTAAAGGAAAGTCGGTTTCAAAAGAGCTCAAAGATAGTGATGCTAATCCTTTGTTAGGACTACAGCTTGGAAATGAAACTGATGCATCAATTGTTGGATTGTCCGGAAAATTAAAACTTACTGGAGGAAGCGATAAATCTGGAGTTCCTATGAGAAATGATATTCATGGTTCTGCAAGAAAAAAAGTTCTTCTTTCTAAAGGTGTAGGTCTGCAAGATGCAGAAACAGGACAAAGAAAAAGAAAACTAATGCGTGGAAACACAGTATCCGAAGAAATCTATCAAGTAAATTGTAAATTTGATGGAGAACTACCTGTAGAAGTTCCTGCTGAAAATTCAGAAGAAAAAACTGAAGATAAAAAAGAATAACTTAACATATACCGATTCTACATTTTGAGTCATGCATTGGAGAGAAACACTTCCTGATTGGTACATCAAAAAATATGGATATCAACCATGTGTTAATATTGGAACAGCAGGTCATGTAGATCATGGGAAAACTACTCTCATTCAAGCATTAACTGGTTCTTGGACAAGTGTTCATAGTCAAGAATTAAAACGAGGAATTACAATTCGTGTAGGATACTCTGATGCAGCATTTTACAAATGTAAAAGTTGTGAGGAACCTCTGGGATATTCAACATCTCCAAAATGTAATAATTGTGGACAAGAAAGTGAACTATCCAGAGTTGTAAGTTTTGTAGATAGTCCTGGACACGAAAGTCTAATGGCAAATATGCTTTCAGGTTCTGCTTTGATGGATGGTGCTTTGTTATTAGTTGCCGCAAATGAAAAAGTTCCTAAACCACAAACCAAAGAACACCTTTTAGCTCTTCAAACACTTGGTATACAACAAATAGTTATAGCTCAAAACAAAGTTGATTTACTTCCTTACAAAGAAATAATGGCAAACTATATGGATATCACCAAATTTGTTAAAGGAACTTTTGCTGCAAAATCACCAATAATTCCAATTTCAGCTCAATCTGGATTAAACATTGATGCACTTATTGGGTCTATAGAATCAACAATTAAAACTCCAGAAAGAGATGAAAAGAAGGATACTGTTATGCATGTTTTACGTTCTTTTGATGTAAACAAACCTGGTATAAAATTAAAAGATATCAAGGGAGGCGTAATTGGTGGAAGTCTTACTCAGGGAATTTTTAAAATTGGAGATGAAATTGAGATTAAACCTGGTATTATGAATGAGAAAAAAAAGTCATACGAACCATTACTTACAGAAATTACATCTTTAGGTACTGCAGCAGGACTTGTTGAATCAATCAAACCTGGAGGGCTAGTTGCAATAGGAACAAAATTAGATCCCTCAATGACTAGAAGTGATTCATTTATTGGATCAGTAATTGGAAAACCAGGTACTCTTCCTGAAAATTCCACTGAACTAAAACTTGAAGTAAATCTATTTGACGTTGCAGTAGGAACAACTGAAGATACAAAAGTTCAACCAATCCAATCAGGAGAATTACTTAGACTCAATATTGGAACCGCACCGATATTAGGCAAAGTCACTAAAATAAAATCAAAAAATATTGAGATTGAACTTAGAAGACCTGCTTGCATCTTTGAAGGTGGCAATGTAGCAATAAGTAGAAGAATTGATGAAAGATGGAGATTAATTGGTGCAGGATTAATTGGTTGAAGTAATCTGTGATACCAATTTTTTAATTCATTTAGCAACAAAACGAATCAAAAATATCGATAAACTTGATGTTGAAATAGGGAACATTTCTTTTGTTGTACCAAAAGTAGCAATAACAGAGTTAAATAAATTACAAAATATATCTGAAAAAAAACAAGATGTTATAATGACTTTGAATTTTATTAAAAATTTAAAAATAATTTCTATTAATGGGAATTTTGCTGATAAGGAGTTGTTATCTTATGTAAAAGATAATAGGTCTATAATTGGAACAATGGATAAGGAATTAAAAAAACAAATCAAGCATGCTGGAGGTTCTATAATTTCTTTATCAAATGATAAAATTGTCTTAGAATCTTAGAAAAATTTAACTTTAAGACATTTTAAACATAATGAAAGATATGATTTTAGAGAGTCCCGCTTTTCAAAATGGAGGAACAATTCCACGAAAATATGGATATAAAAATGAAAATTTCAGTCCTCCATTAAATATCACTCAAATTCCAAAAGAAACAAAATCGCTGGTTTTGATCATGGATGATCCTGATGCCATGGATGCAGTAGGTAAAGTTTGGGTTCATTGGGTTTTATGGAATATTCCACCAAACATTCAAGAAATTGCAGAAAATTCTATACCTGAAAATTCAATTGAGGGAAAAACAGATTTTGATGAATTTGGCTACGGTGGACCAGCACCACCAGATAAAGAACATCTCTATATTTTCAAACTTTATGCGTTAGATACAGAACTACATTTAGACAAAAGTTCAACTAAAGCAGATCTTGAAAAATCTATGAAAAACCATATTCTAACAGAATCAAAACTGGAAGGAAAATATGCTCCGTAATAATACTTATTTTATGAAATTAACAAAGATTATCTGCCATAAAAATAATTTTTAATCATATCTCTCAGCTAATCTATACCTCATGTATTTGTCATCAGGTGAAAATTTGGCTGGATGAGCCGAAACTGTTTTCTCATTGCATTTTAAACATTTGTCTTTTAAAGTATATTGATTACATTTAATACATTTTCTTAATTGAAATTTCATTTTAATTTTCTCTTGTTTTCTTTGATTCTTCTCTAGTAAATTTGAATGAGCCTTTTTTCTTTTCTATGTTGGTTTGAATTTCTTCAACTATTGGTTTTAGTGATTTTTCTGCGGATTTGAAATTATCTGACGTTATTGACAATCTATATTTTGGTGCTCCCAAGTAAGTAATATCTATAGTAGAATCTTTTTTCAAAACATCCAATAATACTTTTTTAATTATTTCTACTCCGTCAGCTTTTTCACACGTAATTTCCATAATTCCTCTAATTTCAACTGATGGAAGTTTAATCTTAGAACATATCTCTCCAATTACCGTTACAGTTTTTTTCCCAAGTTTAAGATCCTTTATAGATTCTATACCATTTCTGCCAATCTCTATGAATGCATCATACACCGAATCAAATTTTGTATAAATACTGTCTTCCAATTTTTCAATTTCCTCATCTGAAAGTTTTGCTTTTTCTTGAACATTTTGTAATAACGTTTTACCTTTTTCAAACTTTTTAACTTCTTTTAGCTTTTGTTTTTTCTGATCTTTTGATACTTGTTTTAATGATAGATCTATATCTCCTCGTTTAGTATTTACTTTTTTTACTAGTAACACTTTTTTCTCTCCATCTTTGACAAATCTACTTACTGATCTTATCCAACCTGGGGCAATTTCTGAAATATGTAAAAATCCTTGAATATCATCATATTCATCTAGTGTTACATATGCTCCATGATCCATTACTTTAGTAATAGTAGCAAGTACAATTTCACCTTGTTCAGGCATCTCTTGGATTTCAGTAGACATTTCTTCTAAAACTCTTTAATGCGTAAATTAATGTTGCTGGCTAGAAATCAATACCTTTCTTAGCTTTAATGCCAAGTTGAAAAGGATGTTTTATCTCTCTCATTTCTGTGACTAAATCAGCTAGTTTGATTATCTCATTTTTTGCATAATTACCAGTTAATACCAAGTCTATTTCTGCAGGTTTTGATTTGATTAAATTTAAAACATCATTTACCGATATTAAATCAAGATTTACTGCATAATTAATCTCATCTAAAATTATAATGTCATAGTTACCTGATTTAATTTTCTCGTTACTAATTCTTATTGCTTCTTTGGCAATATCTTTATGATCTTCTTTTGGACTTTTATCATCTATTATTCCAACAAATCCTTTACCCACTGCAATCATTTCAAATTCTGGTTCAAGTCTCTTTGATGAATCCATTTCTCCATAATGCCACGAACCCTTAATGAATTGAATCATACAAATTCTCTTTCCGTATCCTACTGCTCTTAATGCAATCCCTAATGCTGCAGTAGTTTTACCTTTGCCTTTTCCAGTATAAACAATAGTTAACCCATTTTCATTCATAATTCCTCTCTAAGTAATCTTACTAAAAACATTGAGGATCCACTAAAAAGATATCAATTTAAATTAAAAATAATTCTAGTCATACAAATTGAGAATTCCTAGAATTGTTATAGCAGGTGCATCAAGTGGAGTTGGGAAAACATCTATCACATGTTCCATAATTTATGCGTTAAAAAAACAAGGCTATTCAGTTCAACCTTTTAAAGTAGGACCTGATTATATTGATCCCAGTTATCTTTCAAGTATTTCACAAAAAGAGACATACAACTTGGATGTATGGCTAATGGGAAAAAATCAATTATTAGATAGTTTTGTTTCAAACTCAAACTCTAACATATCTGTAATAGAAGGTGTGATGGGTTATTATGATGGATTTGAAGGTAATACAAATTATGCTAGCACACATCATGTAGCTTCAATTACAGAATCTCCGGTTATCTTAGTTTTAGATGCAAGTAAAACAGCACGTTCTATTGCCGCAACCGCATTAGGATTTGTTAAATTTCATAGAAACTCCCGAATTGCAGGAATTATTTTAAATAAAATAGGTAGTAAAAAGCATGAGCTTTTATGTAAAAATGCATTAGAAAAAATTAATATTCCAATTTTAGGCACGATTCCAAAGAATTTCGAATTAAATTTGAAATCACGTCATCTTGGTTTGATTTCAACATTAAACAATGATTCTCTAAAAACTCAAATTGAGAAAATTTCAAAAATTATCTTAAAATCTTTAGATATCAAACAAATAATTAAAATTTTAAAAAATACCATGTCATTAGAAAAAAAATCAATACCTATACGTAAAAAAGCGGAAACTACCATTGCAGTAGCACTTGACACTTCATTTAATTTCTATTATCAAGATAATCTAGAAGCATTACAACGTGAAGGAGCGAATCTAAAGTTTTTTAGTCCTGTTAAGGATAAAAAAATTCCAACATGTGATGGACTCTACATTGGTGGTGGTTTTCCTGAAATTTTAAGTGGTCTATTAGAAAAAAATCAAACAATGAAAAAAACAATTAAAAAATTATCTGAAAACCACCTTCCAATTTATGCAGAATGCGGTGGTTTAATGTACCTGACAAAATCTATCCTTTCTGATAATAAAAGATACAAAATGGTTGGATTATTTGATGCTGAAACTAAAATGACAAATAAAATGAAACTTAATTATACTAAAGGTAAGATTATTCAGAAAAACCTTATTTCAAAAAAATTACATAATATTCAAGGTCATGAATTTCATTACTCCCAATTAGATTCAATATCTGCAGATTCTAAATTTGCTTATGATTTAGAAATTGGTGAAGGTATAAAGAAACATCAAGATGGAATGATTGAATACAACACTCTTGCATCATATGGTCATCTCTACTTTGATAGCTCCAATTATGCCCAAATTTTTGTAAAAAATTGTTTAAACTATTCAAGAAGATGATTCTGCTCTAATTAGCTTAAATATTGCATTTATTATAGCCGAAGCTGATGAACTTCCTCCTTTTCTACCTATGTTTGTAATGAATGGGACTTGTTCTAATTTTGATAATTCTTCTTTAGATTCTGCAGCACAGATGAACCCTACAGGAATTCCAATGATCAGCGCCGGCTTTACTATTCCTTCTTTTACCATCTGAATAACTTCCAATAATGCAGTAGGAGCATTTCCAATGGCCACAATTCCTCCTTCAATGTCTGCTATTGCAGCTCTCATTGATACCTGAGAACGGGTTTTTCCTTCTTTTTTTGCCAATTCCATAATTTCAGGACTTGAAATGTTACAAATTATTTTATTTCCAAAATCCTTGAGGTTCTGTTTATTTAATCCACCTATCACTCCATTAACATCTACTACTATACTGGAACCCTTTCTCAAAGCATCCATGCCACTTAGAATTGCATCTTTGTGAAAAATTATTCTATTTTTATCTGCAAAATCAAAATCTGCTGTTGAATGAATTATTCTTCTAACAATTGGCCATTCCTTTTCATTATACTGATGTAGTCCAATTTCATCTTCAATCATTTGCATGCTTGCATCTTCAATTGATTGACCCTTCCTAGTTTGCATTCTCTACTTCCTTTGCTCTTTCTAATATCAAATCTATCATTTTTTGATCAGTTCCTAAATGTTTTGTAATGTAAGTATTTTTCATATTAGAACTTTTTAATGCTGGAATTAAATCATTATTGATATCTGTTTTAACATGTGCTCCCTCATGAAGAAAATAAAAAACTATTATCAAAACTTTAGGATTATCTTTCTCACACTTTTTTATTCCTTCAAAAATATCTGGTTGTTCTATTTCTAACCAACATCTACTAACATTTCTATATGAATTTTTTAATTCATTTACAATGTAATTCAGTGACATTTGTGCATTAGGATCTTTACTGCCATGTCCAATAATCATAACATCTACATCTTCTTTTGGTAGCTCTACCTTGTTTTCTTTTAATGTTGTAGATATTCTATTTTTTACTACCTCAACCAAAGTTTTGTGCATGCTCATTGGTTTTGTAACGACAAATTTTATTTTGGTATATTTTTGAAATTTCATTACATCTGTTACTGCATTTTTAACTTTTTTACCAGGATACAAAAAGTATGGGACTATAGTTAATGAATCAATATCTTCTTTGAGACATTTAGAAATACCATCTTCAATGTATGGTGGTTCTACCTCTAGAAAACAAAAATCAGTAAAAACATAGTCTCCTTTTGACTTGATTCCCTGACAAATAACCTCTAATTCTTCAGATGCCTCTCTTTCCCTACTTCCTCTATCAATTAGTAATAATCCTCTTTTCAATTCAGAATCCTCGCTATGGCTATAGTCAAATTAGGTGGAAATTTCTGCTTTTCTACAATTAATTCTCCTCTAGAAACCTTAATGGCAGCAGCTTCAGACACACTTGCAGTTCCTTCAAATGTTTTAACAGTGTCTGATGGATTTGGAGTAGAAATTTTATCTAATTCTTCTCTGCTTACATATTCAACTGGAATTTTCATCTCTTCTCCAAGTTCTATCAATCCTTTAACATTTTGTGGTTTTTTAATTGAAACTAATTTTGCAATAGATTTTGAACTAAGATTGAATTTATCTAAACATTTTTCAATCCCTTCTCTTATCGTTTCTTTTGTAGTATCCCAATGTAATCCAACACCGATCACTAAGCTTGGAGGACGATAAATCACTGATTTTCTAGATAATTCTTCATCAATAATTCTATCAGAAATTATTAGATTTGCTTTAGAGTTTGATTGTTTCAAATCATTTGTATTTTTGTATATTGAAACATTTTTTGGTAATTCCCTGTACCAATTTTTGTTACCAACTTCTTGAAGAACTCCTATAGGTTCTTCATTAATCATGTGAGCACTAATTTTAGTTATATTTGAATCATCTTCAATTTTCCAATCAAATTTTCTTCCTACAAGATCTACTGCTATGGTTTTGTTAACATCTGCAGCAGTTGTAATAACTGGTAAAGCATGTAATTTTTCTGCAATTTCATGAGTTAATTCATTTGCTCCTCCAATGTGTCCAGACAATACACTAATTACAAAATTTGTTTTGTCATCAATTACAATTACAGCTGGATCTCTTTTTTTATCTTTCAGATGCGGCGCAATTAGTCTAATTACTGCACCCAATGAAAAAAGGCAAATTAGTGCATCGCTATTTTTAAAAAGTTCAACAATTTTTTCTGATGTAGGCTCAGAATACCATTTTATTGCATTTTCTTCATTTAAAAATTTTGAAGGTGCAAATACACTCCAATCTGGAAATATTTTTTTGAGATTTCCTCCAATTTTTACTCCATTTTTAGTAATTGCAAGAACTGAAGTTTTATCCATAATCAAAACGTTCCAACTTTAATAAAATACCTTACTCTTCTGATACTCTTGATAGAATATTTCCATTGAAATCAAATAATATTACATCAATTGGAACTTTTTGCTCTGAGTGATTTTTCAAATGTCTGTGTGTTTCACTACAAATTAATTCAAAGAATCCTTTTACATTATTTTCCAGAATTATTTCAGAAACATGTCTTGCAGTATTTGCTTTTTTGATACTTAAAATTACATTTTCTTTGGCATTTGCTTTTTTTGCTAATTCTGCCAAGAAATTCATATTCACTTTAGAACCTTTAACATGGGTTTGTTTTACTCCTGCAGCCATTTTTGCAAGTTTTCCAATAAATCCTACAACATATGCTTTTTTGATGTTTTTTTTAGTACATTGTTGAATTGTATAACCTGAAAAATCCCCCATTTGAACAAAACAATGTTCAGGTAAATCAATTATTTTTTTTGCAAAATCTTCACTTCTTCCACCAGTTGTAAGAACTACTGTATCATTTCCCATTGCAATAGCTACATCCAGATTTTGTCTAATTGATGCCGCATACGATGCTGTAGAAAACGGAATCACTATTCCACTAGTTCCTAAAATAGAAATTCCATTTACAATTCCTAATCTTGGGTTATCTGTTTTTGGACCTAATTCTTTTCCTTTGGGAATAGAAATAATTACTTTAATTCCTTTTTCTGAAAGAATTTGTTCTCCGACATCTCTTAAATTTTCAATAATCATTCTTTTTGGAACCGGATTAATCGCAGGTTTGTTTATCTCTAATCCTAAACCGGGTTTAGTAACAATACCAACTCCTTCTCCTCCTTCTATTTCAATTTGATTTATTTTTTCTGTTAATGATAACTCAACAATTATTTCTGCACCATGTGTTACATCAGGATCATCTCCTCCGTCTTTGATTACAGAACATTTTGCTTTATCAGATTCAAATTCGCAAGAATGTAATGGAATTTTAATAAAAGAACGTTTTGGTAACAAGATTTCTACATTTTCTATTTTTTCTTGACCTAAAATTGATAATAATGCAGCCTTCGCTGCTGCAGTTGCAGAACTTCCTGTGGTGTAACCTGTCTTTAATTTTGTTTTTTCTTCCACATTTTTCGTACTTATTTTACCGTATTAACTCTTATTTGATAATTTTTTCAAATAGATTTAAAATTAAAACTTATTTGAAATAATTATGAATAAATTTAAAAAAATAATTGTCACTGGAGCAACTGGATTTGTTTCAAGAAATCTTAGAAAATATTTGTCTAAACAGAATATTGAATTAATTTCAATATCTAGAAATAACTTTAAACAATTCAAATATGAATCAAAAATTATTTCAAAAAATTATAATGAAAAAAATCTTCTTAAAAAAATTAAAAACTCTGATACTTTAATTCATCTTGTTGGAATTGGAAAACAGTCTGTTGATATTGATTATAATTTAGTAAATACTGAATTCACCAATCGTATAGTAAGTTTAAGCAAAAAAGCAAAAATTAAAAAAATTATTTATTTAAGTGGTTTAGGAGTTTCAGCAACAACTTCTTTAGGATATTTTATCTCTAAATATAACTCAGAAAAAATAATAATTGATTCTGGAATTAATTACACTATTTTTAGGCCATCATATATTGTTGGAAAAGATGATTTGCTTTCAAAATATCTATATAAACAAATCAAGAGTGGGCAAGTCAAGATTCCTGGTTCTGGAAGTTATATGATTCAACCAATTCACATTAATGACGTTGTTAAAATTATTTTCAAATCAATTACCGATGAAAAATTTCAGAATAAAATTATTGATCTTGTAGGTCCTGATAATATTACTTTTGAAAAATATGTTGAATTGTTTTCTAAAGGAACTAACACTATCATTAAAAAAGTTGATTTAGAAAATTCTTATCATGACGCAATTACTAATCCAAAATCTGATTTTGGAATTGATGATCTTAATATTTTAATTGGTAATTTCAAAGCTAACCACAGTAAACTACAAAAACTTACTGATATGAAATTTGAATCTGTGGTAAAACTACTAGAGTCCAGACAATTGCTTTAATATTTTAACCTTGTCAGTTTTTTCCCAAGTAAATTCAGGCTCATTTCTTCCAAAATGACCATATGATGCAGTTTTTTTGTAAATAGGTCTTTTCAAATCTAATTGAGATATAATGCCTGATGGTTTCATATCAAAATTTTTTCTAACTAATTCTTCGATTTGATTTTCTGGAATTTTATTTGTTCCAAATGTGTTAACATAAAGTGATACTGGTTCCGCAACTCCTATTGCGTATGCTAATTGTACTTCACATCTATCTGCTAGTTCTGCTGCAACAAGATTCTTGGCAATGTATCTGCACATATAACATGCTGATCTATCAACTTTAGACGGATCCTTTCCTGAAAATGCTCCTCCTCCATGTCTTCCAAATCCTCCATAAGTATCGACAATAATTTTTCTTCCTGTTAAACCTGCATCCCCATGTGGACCGCCAATTACAAACTTTCCAGTTGGATTGATATGAATTTTTATTTCATCATTCCAAAGATTTCCTAAAGTAGGTTTGATTACTTTATCTATTATTTCATCTGCAATTTCTTCTTGAGAAATTTCTGGTGCATGTTGTGTTGAAACTACAACAGTTTCAATTTTTGTTGGTCTGTTATTTTCATATCTAACAGAAACCTGTGTTTTTCCATCAGGTCTAATCCAAGACAAAACATGCTTTTTTCTGACTTCAGCTAATTTCTGTGCAAGTTTTTGTGAAAGTAAAATTGGCATTGGCATAAGCTCTGATGTTTCATTTGTTGCATAACCAAACATTAATCCTTGATCGCCTGCACCTTGTTCTTTTTCTTCAGTCGCTGTTACGCCTTGACTGATATCTGGACTTTGAGAATGAAGTCGTAAAACTATCTCACAAGTTTCTGTATCAAACATCAAATCTTTGTTGTCATATCCTATATCCCTAATTATCTTTCTAACTAATTCTTCTTGAGATTTTTTATCAAAATTTGCTTTAGATGTCACCTCTCCTGCAACTGCTACAAAATCTGTGGTTACCATTGTTTCAACGGCTACTCTTGAATCTGGATCTTGTTTTAGAAATTCATCTAAAAATGCATCTGAAATATTATCACATATTTTATCTGGATGTCCCTCTGTTACTGATTCAGAGGTGAATAGAAAATTACTAGTCATAAAATCGCTCTCTGTTAACTAGAGTTCGTTTTCTAGTTTGATAAATAATACATTATTGCCTCTTACGATTACCCTTCCATAATTTGCAATTGTTTTACCATCATGAAGCTCTTCAGCATCAGTCATAATCAAATTCATGTATGAATCAACATTATCCATCTTTCCTTTATACTCCACTTCGTTTTTCAGTCTCACTGTAACTTTCTTCTTTGTACTTTTTTGAAGAGTTGTTAAAGGTCTTTTTGCACTATTTGATTGGGACAATAATTGTTCACTTGTTTTCAAACCTTTTTCTCTAGAATAAAAGCCTTACCTCCTTTATGAAAATTGAAATTCCTTAAATTTTTTCTTCTTTTTCTAATAATTATACAAATGCTATCTACTGGTTTGCAAAAATTAGATGAATTCTTATCTGGAGGAATTCCTAATGGCTTGATCGTTGATATTTTTGGTGGAAATGGGACTGGAAAAACTCAACTTCTCATACAATTATGTATAAATTCAATTAAAAATGGTGGAAATGTTTTGTATTTGGATACAACTGGTGGATTTAGACCTGAAAGAATTTTAGAAATTCAAAAACAATCTGGAATAGAATTTAATTTTCTTGAAAAAATTACTGTATCTAGAATTAGAAATACTTCAGAACAAATTAAGTCAATTAATAATTTTGTAAATAATTATTTTTCTTTAATAGTGATTGATAATATTACTGATTTGTTTTCGTATGAATACAAAAATGATGAATCAATATTCGAAAAAAATTCATTATTTATGAAATATATGAATCAACTATCCAAATTTGCAATTATTAATAAAATTCCAATTGTGATTACCAATATGATTAGGAATCTTGAAAATAAAGAAATAGAAAACATGAAAAGTGCAGTTGATCCTTTTACTCATATTAAAATTCATCTTTCTAAAAATTCATCAAAATTTCAAGGCCAAATTTATTGGGCACTCGATAAAAAATACTTTTCATACACAATCAATAAAATGGGCTTGTCTCATAATTCTGAAGATATTTAACAGTCAACTATAACGTTTTATCAATGGTGGGAATTTTTGATTCAATTCCAATAATTACTGTTGTGCTTTTTGTACTTGGATTGATAGGTGTTATTGTTTATGCAAGATTACAAAGAAACACAACAGATGAATCAGATTCTTGAATCTTTATTTACAAAGTTTGGATTTTCTAAACTCACTGAAATTCAGAAACAAGCGTCGCCATTTATTTTACAAAAAAAAGATTGTTTAGTAATTGCTCCTACTGGTTCTGGAAAAACGGAATGTTCTGTAATTCCCATTTTTTCAATTTTGAAAAATTCTAAAAAACAAGGAAAAATAAAATCTCTCTATATAACTCCACTACGCGCATTAAATCGTGATGTATTTAGAAGAATCACAAAATATGCTCAAGAAAGTAGATTATCTATTGAAATCCGACATGGGGATACAACTCAAAAAGATAGGAAAAAAATCAATGAAAATCCTCCGGATATTCTAATTACAACACCTGAAACCCTTGTTATTCTTTTAACACAAACCAAAATGCTCGATGCGTTATCTGATTTAGAATGGATTATAATTGATGAAGTCCATGAATTACTTTCTAGTGAAAGGGGTGCTCAACTCTCGTTGAGTATTGAAAGATTAGAATTCAACTCAAAATACCCTCTTACAAAAATAGGATTATCTGCGACAGTTGGCAATTTTGAAGAAGCAGGAAAATTTGTTGTTGGTACTAAAAGAAAATGTAAAATAATTAGAGATACATCAATAAGAAAATATGATGTAGAAATAAAATATGTAGGAGGGACGATTTCTGATGTTGCAGAAAAAATTATTGAATATGTTTTACAATTAGAATTAGATTCACCTGTCCTTCTATTTACTAATACAAGAGGAGAAGCAGAATTTCTGGCATCAATTTTGAAAGATAAATCTTCTATTCCTATTGAATTGCATCATGGTTCTCTCTCAAAAGAAGTCCGAGAAGAAACTGAATCAACTTTACGCGAAGGAAAACAAAGTATTGTTGTATGCACCTCTTCTTTGGAATTAGGATTAGATATTGGTTCTGTTGAATTAGTTATTCATTATGGTTCACCTAGGCAAGTCTCAAAATTTGTACAAAGGATTGGAAGAAGTAGACACAATCGTGATGCATCAGCTAGAGGATTAATCATAACTAATAATTCAGATGATGAATTTGAAACAATAGCAATACTTGATCGTATCAAAGAAGGTTCAATTGAAGAACAAAAAATTCATGATGGCTCCCTTGATGTTTTGGCACATCATTTGGTTGGATTTGCTATGCAAAGTGGTGAAGTTTCAGTCGAACAAGCTTTTAATTTGGTTACAAAAGCGTATCCATTTAGAAATTTACAAGTCAAAGATCTTATAGATGTGTTGGATTTGCTAGATTCCAATTATTTAATATTTTTTGATCGAACAAAAATGACTTTTTGGAAGAAAGGACAGTCATTCAAATATTATTTTGAGAATCTTTCTACAATTCCAGATATTTTAAAATTCAAAGTTTTTGATAGCATAGGCAAAAAAATTATTGGATCATTGGATCAAAGATTTGTAGGAGATTTTGGAGATTCTGGAAATATTTTTGTGTTAAAAGGTTCACAATGGAGAATTTTAAATGTAGATGAAAAATCTTTCACTGTTAACGTTGAGCCATTTAGAGGAGGTGGAATAACTGTTCCATACTGGGAGGGTGAAAGCATACCTATTGATTATAAAACTGCACAAAAGGTAGGTGAATTTCGTAGTAAAGTCAAGAATGGATCACTTGTTCTAAATAATAAACTAATTGAAAAATTAAATTTTGATGTAATGCCTGATGAAAATAACATTGTTATTGAATCAAATAAATCTCAGGGTTCAATTGTAATTCATTCATGTTTTGGAACTAAAATTAATTCCACTCTGTCTACATTACTTTCTTCATTTCTTTCTTCATTGTTGGGTTCAATAGTCGATTCTCGTTCAGATGGTTATAGAATTGTTTTATCTTCTAGATCACGCATTTCAGAAAAACTTCTCATTGAAGTTTTAAAAGATGACTATGATCTGTATTCAATTATTAGTAAATCTTTAACAGGAACTCATAATGTAAATTGGCGTACATGGTGTGTTGCTAAAAAATTTGGAATAGTTGGACGTGGTGCAATTTATGAACGAAAATCAGCCAGGTTTTTGTATGAACGATACTCCAAAACTGCTCTTGTACATGAAGCACTACGTGAATTATTTCATGATAAATATGATCTCAAAAATTCAGATAAAATTTTAAAAAAAATTCGTGAGGATGAAATCCATACCAAATGGTTAGAAGTTGATCAATTTTCAAAATTAGCAGAACCCATTTTAGATCATACAACAAAATATTACTCATCTCCTGCAAATCTTGATAAAGGAATTCTTGATCTTGTCAAAACTCGACTCCAGAAAACAAAACACCGTCTAATTTGTGCCCGATGTGGTAAATGGGAACAGTTAGTTGAAACTCGTGAAGTTAAAAATATCTTGATCTGTCCTTATTGTAAGGGAAGGCAAATCACCGTAACTTATCATTCTGATTATAATCTTCCAAAAATTATCCGAAAGAAACATGAAGGAAAAAAACTGTCTGCTGATGAAAAACATAAGTTTAATCGTGCTTGGAAAGTCTCATCTTTGGTAGAAAATTTTGGTAAAATTGCTATTACTGTAATGTCTGGATATGGTGTTGGTGCTGATACAGCAGCTAGAATTTTACGAAATATGGTTGATGAGGAATATCTCTTTAAACAAATCTATGAAGCAGAAAGACAATATGTTATAACAAGAGGATTTTGGGATTCTTAATTTTTCTTGGTAATTTTAGAAAATGCACTTAAAAATAATTCAATTCTGCCTTCAAGTCCTGCTTTTGCATTTAATCCTGTTATTGAAACAATTTCTCCTAATTCACATTTATCAACAAGTCTTGCTTGATTTCTCCATCCTTTAACCCAAATTTGACCCGTATCATCTTCTACAAACATCTCTGAAAGTGATACTGATTCTCCAGATTTTGTTTGAACTTCACGTCTTTCAGGAACTTTTAAGATAATTGCTTCAATACAATAATTTCCTTCTACTTTGATTTCATTTATTTTTGTTCTGATCTGAGATAATGATGGAATCGATTCATCATTATCTAATTTTCTTACAAATGAATTATCATCAAGTATAATTGAATTTCCGTATATTTTTGATGGCATGCATTCTATTACATCTCCTTCTACACAGATACTAGTTGAATTTGAAAAATCACTAATATTGTGTAGGTTCCTCTTGTTGTCAACTGCTAAAATCATACTCTTACCATTCTCTGTTGGTAATATAGAGAGAATTCTTGCAATTATTGGTTCTGCTTCTTTTCCTCCTTCAACATCAATAATTGTTGCATCATTTCCATGAATTTCTAATCCTTGATTTCCTGATTTGACTTTAACCCCCAGCAATCTTACTTTAGCAAATTGTGAGATCATGTTAGGAATAGATGATTCATCTTTTCCCCAAAGAACAACTCTAATCCCACTTCCATCTTCTCCTTTTAACCTCATTCTAAGCGCCTTTCCAGGCTGACCTCGAGAATTTGTAAATTCCATTTCAGTGATTGCACCATCAATCATGCCAGAAATCACAAGATCCTTTTGTCCTTCTTGTAATTCACTAATACCTTTTGTAATGGTATCAATAGTTGGAATTTTACTTTGATTATCTGTAGTTTCAATATTAGAACCAGAACCAATGTTTATTGTTGGGGAACCGTCAAGATCCGATTTAACGTAAGCTTTAATGATCTTAATTAAATCTCCTGGTTTTAGATTTTCCAAACCTGGTAAATTCGCTTTTTCATCCCATAATTTTACACTAGCGGTAGAATTTTCATCGTATACCGTCATTGTTCTAAGATAAAATGGTGAACCATCTTTTCTTGAAAATTGTTTTGCTGGTGAAAGATTTAAGACTCTTGTTTCTAATGAAATTTCTTTTGCTCCTGCATACAGATCCTTTAAACCCATTTCTACTTTTAATGGCTCAGATAAAGTAACACCATAGTCAGATGCAATCAAAAATAATGCCCCCTGATCTGTCAAATATCCTGCACCGATCTTTTCTTTTTTGATCTTAATTTGCTCTTCTATCTCTTCTTTTGACAGTTCAGGTTTTTGCTCAAGTAATTTACTCATTAAACTTTCTAATTCTGACAATTCATTTTTTCTAAACTTAATGTATTAATAAAAATTTCATTAGTTTCTATATTTTTTACTTAAGAAAAATGATCGCTTTCAATATTTTTTCTAATATTAAAATTCTAAAAAACTTGTTTAATCTATATTTCTTTATGGTTCATCTTAAAGAATTCAATTTTTGTAGTAATCATCTTAATTTCTCTCATTAACTAAATTAATAGGAAGATCGCAGTTTTGTTATGTCCTGCATTGATGTTAACCATCTGTCTAAATCATATGGCTCAATTCATGCCGTAAATGATGTTATATTATCAGTAAAATCCGGAGAAATTTTTGGATTTTTGGGCCCTAATGGTGCTGGCAAATCAACTACGATCAAACTTCTTACAACTCTAATTCCACCTTCAAGTGGAATTCTTTCTATTTTAGGCATTGATGCTGTAGCTAATCCTCTTAAAGTTCGTCATAAAATAGGCGTCGTTTTACAACAACCAAGTTATGAACCTACTCTATCAGTTGAAAAATCTCTTGATAAATATGGAATGATGTGGAATGTTCCAAAAACTGAGCGTAAAAAAAGAATGGAACAGCTTTTGATAGATTTTGATCTTGTAGAAATTAGAAAGAAAAGAAATGAAGATCTTTCAATTGGACAACGAAGAAGAGTTCAGGTAGCTCGTGAATTTATGCATGATATGGAATTATTATTTTTAGATGAACCCACTGTCGGTTTAGATCCAAGTGCTAGAAGAAAATTATTAGATTATCTAAAAAATAAAGCAAAAACAGGATTAACAATTTTTTATACAACTCACATTCTTACTGAAGCTGAATATCTATGTGATAAAATAGCTATAATCAATAATGGTAAAATTCTTACAGTAGATTCTCCTGATGCACTAAAGAATACATTTGGAAAAGAAAAAACTATAAAAATTCATTTATTGGAAAAACAAATCAAAATTTCCTCTCTTCTTTCTGGGATTTCTGATTTTAAAATTAATTATGAAAATGGAACTAATATCATAATTCATTCAGAACAATCCGAATTAGTACTGTTAAAAGTATTGAAAATACTTAATGATAATGCAATTGAAATTGAAGATCTTTCAGCCGTACCTACAAATCTTGAAGAAATATTTTTAAAAATAATGAGAGACAATGCATCCAATAATTAGACTTGTAAACAGAAATCTTACAATTTCTCTCAATCCTGGATTTTTAATTTGGCAAATTATTTTTCCTTTGATCTATATTTTTGTTGCAGGATTTGCGTATGCTCCATTAATTAATAATGTTCCATTTGGCGCAAAAGATCTTGATTATCCAGCATTTTTAGCATCAGGTATGATCGGATTCAACATTATGAATAGTACCCTTGTTTCTGGCATCATTATTTGGAATGATCGAAGACATGGAATGTTTGAACAAATTATGTCTGGCCCATTCACTAGAAGTCACTACATTCTTAGTAATATCTGTACTATAGGAATTGTTGGATTAGTAAGTGCAGTTTTGATCGCTCTAGTTGGCTATCCAGTATTTTTTGAATCTATAGAATTTTCACTAATCACTATTCCAATAATTATTTTTGGTGCTATTACTGGTTCTGTACTATTCGGCTCATTAGCATCAATAATTTCTACTAGATTACGCTCAAGTGAAGGGTTCAATGTAATCATTAACACGGTTTTTCTGTTTTTTGCTTTCGTTAGTACGGCATTTTATCCAGCTGCTGGTGCACCTGAACCTCTGAAATCAGCATTTTATCTAAATCCACTTACCTATCTTGTAGATGTAATTAGAGCAGGAATTTTTGGAAATGTAACTGAATTTGTAATAATTGAAATGATAGTTCTTGTTGGTATTGCATCATTGCTATTTATTGTTGCTTCAAAACTTCTTACAAAATTAGATTTCTAGAAAATGTAATTAATTCTTAGACTTTTCATATAATTCATTAATTTTTTTGACAATATCTAAATTTTCATAATTAACTAAACTCAAATTTGGCATTACACAGTGTCCTCCAATAATCCCTGGATACATTTTTGGTCTATTGCCTAAATTTTCATGTATTTCATCTGCAAATTTCCACATCTCATCAAAATTAACCCCTTCTTTATCACAAATCATTTTTGTAATCTGAGCATAGTTAATTAACCATCCATAATATGTTGTATCAACTAATATTTTTGCAAGTTCTGCAGTTTTTGTTGTAGACATCCAATCTATTTTTTCAAATCTTTTTTTCAAATCTGATTTTATTTTTGGTTGTATTTGTTTGTCATCTGACGAAATAAATTTTGTATATTTTTTAATATCCTCTAAAAATCTTTTATGTACTCCACGAACTGGTGAAAACAAAATTGGTATTGCAGAATTTTTTTGTATATTTTTTGTTGTTCCAGGTTTTACTGTAGAATGAATTAAAACATATTTCAAATCTTTAATCTTATCAATCCAATTTAATGTGATATTTTCAAATCCTGGTAATTCTCCCGGAAGACAAACATGAAGATATTCTGGATTTTCAATCACTATATTTTTAGAATAATTTCTACATTTTGATTCTTCAAGATCAATTCCTATGCATTCAAAATTTCTTTCAACAAGTAAATTAAATAACGTCTCTCCCACTTCTCCCATTCCTAATATGATATCTGTCATATGTCTAATTTCAGAAAAACTACCCAGTTATATTCATGTTACAAAAATATTGTTTTAAAATAAGGTAGCCCGGCCCAGACTCGAACTGGGGTCAAAGGCTTCAAAGGCCTCTATGCTTGACCGCTACACTACCGGGCTGCTAAATCGAGCACTTCCATTCCCTTAATGAACTTTTTATCTAAATTTGACTCAAAGTTATTTGAAATTATTCATTGATAATTTTGATTAGTTTTTGAATAGGATTTTCCATTTGTGTAACTATTTTTTTTGCTCTTTTTTGTTTAATGCTGCTTGATGATTCAAAAACACTCTTAATATATCTGGAAACTTTAATTGGATCTGTTTCTCTTTTAATTAAACATTTTTTCACCAAAAAATTCTCAATTATATTCGGAACTGCGTTATACGAAATTGTTGGAATCCCCATTAATGCTGATTCAGCCGTCATAGTTCCACCTGATCCTATGAAAATATCTGTATTACTTAACAAATATTTTCCATCAAATGTCATTTTTATAACTTTGGCTTTTTTACCAATTATTTTTTGTATATTTTTAATCTGATTCGTATATCTACCCAGAATCACAATGTTTTCTTTATCATACTTGTGTACAATTTGTTTTATGATTGGAATTATTTTACTTGATTTTGAAGCATATGATGCTTCTTCTTCTTCTATTCTAATCAAAATATTTTTCTTATCACCGTCTTTAAATGGCAATGACTTATTTTGATTAATTTTTCTTTTGACAGTTACAACTGCATCTATAGCATTATATGAAATTATGTCATTTTTTTCAATTCCGTATTTTGAAAATTCATTTTTTGGAATCACATTCGGAATCAATAATTTTTGAATTAATGGTAATGTTAAACGCATTACTGCAGAAGCATGTGGTGAATCACAAAACGCTACATGTTTAATTCCTAAACCAAATGAAATTCTGGCTGCTTCAGGAGAACAAAAACTAATTACTATATCTGGTGAAAATCTCTCAATTATTTTGAAAAGTTTTCCCATTCTACTAATACTGGCTTGAAGCTTGGTTTTTTTATCTCCGCCCCCATGTTTTCCAACAAAAACAAGGTTCAAATTACGTATTTTTGCTAATTTTATAACTTCATTATAGTCTCTTGCCGTACACAAAATTTTGTATTTTTTTCCTAATTTTTCTATTATCAATTCAGAAAACAATAATTGTTTTGGAGTAAGAATATCTATCCATATTTTCAAGTAATTTTCATGATTCTAGTTAGTTCAATAAGTTTTTCTTAGTCTATTACTAGCGTAATGCATGGGGAAAATCAAAGTAGTCGTTTATGGTCTAAGTACAGAGGGATATGCTATTGCATCACAAATGGCAATTAAAGGTGCAGACGTTTACATAATAGACGAATCCACACCCTCAGCAATTTCCCTAAAAGCAGAAATAGCTAAAACTTATCCTAACGTATCTTCACTAAAAGAAGATGAGCCTCTTTTGGCTATGGAACCAATTGATGTAGCCATTTCTAAAGCTCAATATCTTTTCTTTACACCAAGAATTAGAAAAATAGGACAAGATATCAAAACTGAAATTCATTCCAAATTTAAGGACGCAGTAACTTCATTGAAGAAAAATAGCTCTGTTGTTTTTACACTTCCAACAGGTTTTGGTGGAAATAATGAAAATATTTCATTACTTGAACATGTAACCGGTCTTGAGATTGGAAAACATATTTCATATTTTTATTATCCTTTAGAAGATCTAAACCAACAACCGAAAATTATTGGTTCTTTTAATGGAAAAGAGGATCCGGTACTTCATGATTTACTTAACGTAGGGAAAAAAGAGAAAAAATTTGTAGCCATTTCATCATCAGAACATTTTCATGCTATTGATATCCTATCTAGATTTTCTAGTTTATGTAGTGTTTTAGAAGTTTGTAAATATGCTCAAGATGATGTAACAAAAAATGATCTTTCTTCAGATGATTTTCAGAAAATATTTCTAGATAACATGGTCAGTGGCCTATTTGATCTAAAATCTTTAGGTTCTTCATTCGAAGGTGCAAATTCACTCATGTATCTAATTAACGGAAGTGTAAAGGGAATTGATGGTTATATCAAACGACTAATTGATGAAATTCGTGCAACTTTAAAGAAAAATGATCTCAAAGCAAGCAGAACAAAAATTGCATTATCTTGGACTCTTGATCAACATGCGATGCGTGGTGATAAAATTGACATGCTTCAAAATTTAACTTCTAGACTACGTGATTATATTGGTGATGTTGAAGCATATGAAGATCCAAATTTTGATTTATTTCATAGTGATAAAACTACGATTATTGTAGCATGCTCTAAAAATGATTTTGATGTTATTGAAAAAACTAAACAAGATTCTGAATTAATCATCATTAAAGCTAATCCTTTGTGTGAAACAATTCAATAATGATATAAATTAGCTAAAAGACTATTTTGTTTGAATTGTCAAGTAATAATAATTCTGATGAAGTATCAATTAACGTAATATCTGAAAAACAAATAAATTTTGAAGATTCACAAGAAGAATCAGATTCCTCAATAAATATTGAGGAATTAACAAAATTATTAGATAAAGAAAAAGAAAAAACATCTGAGTGTGAAAAAAAATTAAAACACGTGTTAGCAGATTTTCAAAATCAAACCAAAAAAACACAATCCGATATAGAAAAAGGTGTTAATACAAAAGTAGATGAATTCATGTTGGATTTTCTAAAAATATATGATGATTTTATTCGTGCAAAAGAAGTGTTATATGATAATAAAATAAATTTAGATGGATTAGAATCTATTTTAAAAAACATGGATTCATTGTTGAAAAAATATCATGTATCCCAAATTGAATCTTTGGGAGAAATCTTTAATCCAAATTTTCATGAAGCAATTTCTATTATTGTTGATCCTGATTTAGATGATAACACAATTACAAAAGAGATCAGGAAAGGATATATTTCTCATGAGAGAGTTATAAGACCGACATTAGTAGAAATTTCAAAAAAAGGATGATAAAATGGCTAAAATAATTGGAATTGATTTGGGAACAAGTAACTCTGCGGCAGCAGTAGTAATGGGTGGAAAACCATCAATTATTCCAGCTGCTGAGGGTTCTACTGTTGGAGGAAAAGCATTTCCATCAGTTGTAGCATTTTCTAAAGATGGTGAACTTTTAGTTGGTGAGCCTGCAAGAAGGCAAGCAGTAACTAATCCTGATAGGACGATTGTTGCTGCCAAAAGGAAAATGGGAACAGAACATACTTTTAAAATTTTAGACAAAGAATACAAACCTCAACAAATTTCATCATTCATTCTCCAAAAAATTAAAAAAGATGCTGAGGCATTTATTGGTGAATCAGTAGAGAAAGCAGTAATTACGGTACCTGCATATTTTGATGATAATCAACGTCAAGCAACTAAAGATGCCGGAACCATAGCTGGACTTGATGTAGTCAGAATTATCAATGAACCAACTGCTGCATCTCTGGCATTTGGATTAGATAAAGCAAAAGAAGACATGAAAATTCTTGTCTTTGATTTTGGTGGTGGTACGTTAGATGTAACAATAATGGAAATGGGTGGTGGTGTCTTTGAAGTAATGAGTACATCTGGAGATACTCAGTTAGGTGGAACAGATATGGATAAAGTTCTGATTGATTATATTGTTGATGAATTCAAAAAGAAAGAAGGCGTTGATCTTTCACAAGATACAACTGCAATGACAAGAATAAGAGAAGCATCCGAAAAAGCAAAAATTGAATTATCAACTGTTATGGAAACTGATATTAATTTACCTTTTATTGCTCATGATCCTTCAGCAGGTGCAAAAAATCTTGAATTACGATTAACCAGAGCTAAACTAGATGAATTAATTGGACCAATCGTTGAACGATGTAAACCTTCTATATTGAAAGCACTTGAAGATGCAAAACTTTCCACTTCTGATATAAATAAAATTGTCATGGTGGGTGGACCAACAAGAATTCCATTAGTTAAAAAATTTGTAAGTGAAATTATTGGTAAAGAAACTGAATCAGGTGTTGATCCTATGGAGGCTGTCGCAATGGGAGCAGCAATTCAAGCAGGAATTATTGCTGGAGATGTTACTAGTGATATAGTCTTACTTGATGTCACTCCGCTAACATTAGGAATTGAAACCTTAGGTGGTGTAAGAGAACCCTTAATCGAAAGAAATACAACAATTCCAACTTCTAAAAGTAAAGTTTTCACTACTGCAGCTGATAATCAAACTGCTGTAACAATTCACGTGGTTCAAGGCGAACGTCCAATGGCAACTGACAATGTTTCATTAGGAAGCTTTAATCTTACCGATTTACCTCCTGCCCCAAGAGGGATTCCTCAAATTGAAGTAAAGTTTGATATTGACGCAAATGGAATTATCAATGTAACTGCAAAAGATCTTGGAACACAGAAAGAAGCCAAAATTACTATTGAATCTACGTCAAAATTATCTAAAGAAGAAATTGAAAAATTAAAAGAAGATGCAGAAAAATTCTCTGACGAAGATAAAATAAAGAAAGAAAAAATTGATCTAAAAAATGAGGCAGAAAGTTACATTTACACTACAGAAAAATTGGTTAATCATGATCTAAAGGACAAAATCACTCAAGAGCAAGGAATTAAAATTACAGATGCTGTAAAAGAAGTCAAAGAAGTTTTAGATAGAGAACCAAGTGAACTGAAACCTAAACTTGAGGCATTACAATCTTTGGTTAACGAAGTAACTACAGAACTTTACAAAAATGCTTCACCACCTCCAGGTGCTGAAGGACAAAGTGCAGAAACCCAAACAAATGAATCATCTACAACTGATGAAACAAAAACTAACTAATTTTCTAATTCAATCATTTATACGGTAATAATTGTAAAGGTATGATTCATGACAGCAAAACGTGATTATTATGAGGTTTTAGGAGTTTCTAAAACATCCTCTGCAGATGAAATAAAAAAACAATATAGAAAACTCGCTCTAAAATTCCATCCGGATCGCAACAAATCTTCTGATGCAGGGGAGCATTTCAAAGAAATTTCTGAAGCATATGCTGTCCTTTCTGACCCTGAAAAGAAACAACTCTATGATCACCATGGTCATGCAGGTGTAGATGGAAGATATTCGAGTGAAGATATCTTCCAAGGTGCTAGTGGAGATTTTAGTGATATATTTGGTCGTGGTGGCGGAGGATTTGATTCTATTTTCGAATCAATCTTTGGTCGTGGTGGCGGAGGATTTGGTTTTAATCAACAACGAGGTTCGGATATTCTCTATGAAACTTCAGTAACATTAGAAGATGTTCTTCATGGAAAAAAAATGGAAATTGATTTAGCAAAACAAATTCGATGTGATATTTGTAATGGAACTGGATGTAAACCTGGAACCAATAAGAAAACATGTTCGACATGTAATGGTCAAGGACAAGTAAGACAAACTCGCAATATGGGATTTGCTTCTTTTGTAACTGCAGAACCATGTTCCACATGTAATGGTCAAGGCTCGATTATTGAGACTCCATGTAATGAATGTAGAGGTCAAGGAAAGAAAAAAGGTAACAAAAAGATTACTTTTGAAATTCCACCTGGGATTGATACAGGAGATTATACAGTTCCAAATGAAGGAAACGAGGTTTCAGGAGGTTCTAATGGTGACTTGATAGTACGAGTTAGAATTCAACCTCATTTAAAATTCAAAAGAGACGGAAAAGATATTTTTTATGATCAAGACGTCTCTATGATTGATGCTACATTAGGATGTGAGATTGTTATTCCAACTTTAGATGGAACCGAAAAAATCAAAGTTGATTCTGGTAGTCAACCAAATACTATAATCAAACTAAAGGGAAAAGGAGTACCCCACATCAATTCTAGAGGTAAGGGAGACCAATATGTTCGAATTGTGGTGAATATTCCAAAAAAACTCAGTAAACATCAAAAAAAGCTTCTAGAGGAATTTCAAAAAGACGGTGACTAACTAAATGAAAATTGCTTTAGATGTTGATGGAGTACTTGCTGATGTAATAATACCTTGGTTAAATTATAGTAATACCATTCGACCTAAAATCTCAAAATATGATATCACTGATTGGAATTTTTGGAAGAATTATCAAATCAATCAATATGATTTCTATACAGAATTAAGTTCTTGCTGGAAAAATTGGAATTCTATACCTCCAACTGAAGAGGATCTATCTTCTATCACAAAAAATCTTTTAAAAATCGGTCAAGTAGATATTGTTACTGCAAGAGAATATTCAACTGATTCTTTTGTAAAAAATTGGCTTAATCACTACAACATATATTTTGATAATTATGTATCTGTAATTGATGGACCAATGAAAGCTAATTTAGATTATGATGTTTTTATTGATGATTCACCACTTAATGCACTAAAATTTCTTAAAAATAAAAAAAAAGTAATTCTATACTCACAACCATGGAATCAACATATTTCTGAAGATAAAATAGATAGAATTTCAATCCTTGCAGAATCTATAGAGAAAATTAAATCAATTTAGTCTTTTACAAATCTTCTAACATTTACTAGATGTCCATTTCTTACATGAGAAGAATAAGTTATACTCACTAACTCCTTTATTTTTTCATCATCGTAGAATTTTAAATTATATTGTCCCAAGACCTTTTTACAATTTGAACAATATACTTCATTAAATTCCATTTTTTCTCTTGATCAATTATATTATTTTTTCATAATATAATAAAGAAACTTATTCTAGATTTCAAAAATTTACAATGCGGGAGTCACCCAGCCTGGTCAACGGTGTAAGGTTCAGATCCTTATCTCTTAGGAGTTCGTGGGTTCAAATCCCACTTCCCGCACTACATATAGGGTGGAAATACTTAATATTTTGATATATCTAGTAATATTGTTCCCAAATGATTCCGCAAGAGATTCAAGAAGACATCAACTCCAAGTCAGTCAAGAATTTCCTAAAGGGGTTCCACTCAGAATTCACAAAAGAATCCTACTGCAAAAAGCTTGTGCAGTTTTTGGAATTTCACAATGACATTGCAACAGCTGGATCAATTATTGCAAAAAGCAAAAAAGAATCCAAAAACAGTTCAGCACATGATTATTGATTACATTGAAGAGAGAAAGTCCAAGGTAAGCGGCTCTACTTTACAGCAGACAAGATCTGCACTAAAACATTTTTTTGAGATGAATGATATTAAAGACAGCATAAACTGGTCAAAGATATCCAAGCTGGTCTCTTATGCAAAAAAGACTGGCAGTGACAGAGCGCCTACAGTTGATGAGATTTGTCTCATGTTAGAATCAGCTGATGCCAGAACAAGATGTGTAATACTGATTTGCAGCAGCTCAGGAATTAGAGTTGGAGCATTTGATAAAATGACGTGGGGTGACGTATCCCCAATTTATCAAAAAAATAATGACGATGAGGAGAAAATCTTGATAGCTGTCAAGCTTACAGTATACAAAAAAGAAAGAGACGAATACGTTACATTTGTAACGCCGGAATGCTATTCTACATTAGAACAATACAAAAAATCAAGAGAATCAATTGGTGAAAAATTACTTCACGGTCTCCGCTAATCAGAGATTCTTGGGACAATCACAAGTATCGTAAAGATAAAAGAAAAGAACCGAAAATGGCAAAACCACTGGCATCAAAAACCATAGCTAACATGATGGAGAATTTCTAAAGAAAATCAACATGCGAGAAGCTAACTCTGGCAAACATGAATTCAAGCAGATTCACGGTTTTCGCAAGTTCTTTAAGAATAATGCAGAGCGTGCCTGCAAGACAATAGATGTTGAAAAGTTAATGGGTCATACTGAAAACTATTACAAGCCTTCTCATGACTATCTTTTATCAGAATACATCAAGGCTTTCCCTATTTGACAATATCTGAAATACTGAATCTTAAAGACAAGCTAAAGGAGCAGATAGTAATTAGTGACAGAAAAGTAGGCGAGATAGAACGAGACAACATATCATTGCAAGACAGACTAAACAAGCTTGAGAGTAGTTATGGTTCTCTCAAAGAGATACTGGAGGATGTCTTGCTTGCAAGGACAAAATTAAAATAATAACTAATCTCAATGGATTCTTGCATGAAACTAACCAGAGTAGAACACCATTAGTCATGACATTCAGGAATTATTCAAATGATTCATTGATATATCAGTAATTCAATTCGGGAGAAAAGAAGATCAAGAAGCCTGATTTTATCATAAAAAAGAAGAAAATTCTTGACTATGATCTTGATGGGACAGGAAGAGAGGAAAAAAGCACCATGGAGATAGTAGCTGTAGGCTCCTGCAAGTCATACACACTAAAGGACCAACCAAATAAAAAACAGCGCAGAATATCATCTGATGACTGTATACCTGAGATAACTCTTGCAAAAAAACTTCAGATACCAATGATTATTCTTGTGACAAACAGAAACAACAGGCGTTGTGCATTAAAGATATCTTATGATGAGCTGGTAAATGAAGACGGCAAAGAAAAGAGATGGAGTGGAATCTCGACACCTGTAATATTGTCTCAAGATGATCCAGAGTTTGGCCAAGAACTAGAAGAAAAGTTTTGTAGTGTTTTGGCATCAATTGGAGCTAGAGTATAATACTGCTTTAACCTATTTTGAATTCATCTTTTCTTATTCACAGATTTTGCTTGGACTATTGCTGTATGACTGAAACAATTACTAATGATTTTTATACCATGGTATGCTATAGTACAACATGGTACGAACTACCATCCAATTAAACAAAAAGACAAAGGACGTCTTGGAAAAACAAAAACTATACCCAAATGAAACCTTTGATCAGATAATTCAGAGATTGGTTAAAAAAAGAGACTATGATGATGAACTATCACCTCAAACAATAAAAGATATTGAAGAGGGAGTAAAAGATATCAAAGCAGGCAGAGTATACACTACTGAGCAGATAAACAAAGAATTAGGATTATGATAATGACCTGGAGCGTCATATGGTCTTCCAGATCAGTTAGACAGTTAAAAAAACTAGATAAAAAACAGGTCAGAAGAATTAGAGATGCAGTTTTGGAAATAACGGAGAATCCATTTATTGCAGTAAGAAAACTATCTGATTCTGTATTTTTTAGAATGCGTGTAGGGGATTTTAGAATAATTATGGATTTAAAGCAAGGAAAGATGATTATCTTCATAGTGGAAGTTGATCATAGATGACGTGTATATGATTGATGTTTTCCTGATGACAAGCATCCTATAGTTCAAATCTAATCCAAGTTTAATCAAGGAACCATTCACATCGACTTTTATGATGACAAGGACCTCAGTGATAACATCAAATCATTAATGGAAAAAGATTTGCTAGAATAATGATGAAAAGTCAGGAACAATCGATCCCTAACACTATTGGAAATTTTGTTAACCTAGGGGGTAAGTATCCTGATGATATCATAACGTCATTCTACTATAACCAATATCGGACACCGCTGCTGAATCTACATTTGATTTATTGCTATTACAACAACTGGAACAGATAGTATTTGAATAAAATTTTTGTAGGAAAGCACAATCACTATGAATGTTTGTAATCTATCTAGTACTACCCTAAACTATTCAAAACTACACCTATTATTATACAGAAAAACTGTGTTTTGAGAATTATTGATGATATATGATTATAAGATAATCTGGAACTATGAATATGTGATTATACTGTAATCTATAATTTGATAACATTGGTTCTGACGAATCTCTAATATTGTAGATTCTACTGTCTTGATTCCTTACTTTAAACTTCATTCATGTTTTATAGAAAGGTACAAAAAATATTTTATATTTCTCATCAACAATAAACTATAGTTTATCAACCGTACATCGTATCAATTCATGATTAATCTGGATTTTTCAAACAGAAAGAGTCTATTCAAACTCATTTTTCATCTAAATCTCGTTGTATTCACCTATAATGTTGAATATTATCCATATGGAGGTATTATTGGACATATCTTTGAAACATATGATTCTGTAGATAATATTTATACAATATACATTATGATTCTTAACTACTTGTAGTTGGAGCTACTACATTTTTTATCTCAAAAAGAATCTTGACGAAACTTTCAGGCAGATCAAAATCAATCATTCTATTGATCTCTCTTATGATTCTGAGTATTTATTGATCATCCTGGTTATTTTTTTAGCATTCAACAAATTTTGTGAGAAATAATTTTAAATTCATCACCTACCAGCATTTCAATATATCTCAATTTTTTATTTTAAATCAAATCCTTTGATATAATTTCATGAGACAGATAGAAATTATTTACTCTCCTGACATCGTGGATCTAAAACAAAGAGTAAACCAGAACATTTCAGAAAACAACAACGTCACTTACACAGGCTAATTATAGAATTTTTTGGATATTACTGTATGACAATTTTAGAATATCAACAGATAGAACAATCGATACAACCTTGATTTTGGATACTCTTGCACTTTTACTGGATAGTTAAAGTAGAATTGATTAGAATGAGGTGGAGCCATAAAAAGAGAAGAATAAATGAATTTTAAATATTAAAAATAGAATTGTCACATACATAGAAGTAGAATAAAAGTTACTGCAAGTTCTACAAAGACATCTTTGGATTCCAGTTAAGATGTTTGGAGCTTTCCTCTACAATAAACTAGTATGAGGCATGGATGATCTGATTATAACATGAAAATAATTTCAAGGGTTAAAAAATTAGGATATTTTGCTTACAAAAAAATGAAGAGCATATGTTAGAAAACCGTATTTAAACCACAAATATGTGACAAAAGTATGATTATTTCTAATAGTATAGCAAAACTTGAAATTTTATAAAACTAATAAAGAATTGAGATACATGTCTAGAATTATATTTTATGATTTTTGGGATAAAAACCCAAAAAGAAAACCTTTGGCAAATATTAGATCCGTAAATGAGATTCAAGTAGTTGAAAACAAAGCAGATAGCCTATCAACAGGCAAACTTGAAAACCAAATAATTCTTTTGAATGGTTTAAAATACAGAATCACCCATGTAGATAAAAAATTTAAGGAAAATTCTATTGCAAAACATCACATGACTAATGATGAAATTACATGCGAAGTATTAGTAGAGGCAATAAACGACTAAATGTTATTTGTACTATTTTTTCATGATGATGTTCTTTATGGATACTCCCAAACATCAATAACCAAACAGCAGTATTGGTTTATTTTTTATTTTTCTTCTCAAAGGTTTCACTGATGTTGAAGTCACCTAATGTCATTGTAATAGTATAAACTCCAGTCTGAAAGTTAGAAATTTTATTAATATAATGCTCCAAGTTACTCATTGAAACATAAGGCAATGCGAAAACAATCCCGTCAGGATTTGTCAGTCTTGGTACAATGGTAGTTTTTTGGTGCAGCGATAAAGCACTCTTGGAATCAATCTCATATGATATTCTTTGATGTGTACCAGGCTCCCCATCTAAACTGATTTTAATTGAGAATGGATCTTTTGGTTCCTGAATTCCCCCTGTAGTAAATTTGTATGAGGCTATTGCACGTATGTCTGGATCATATGATGTTGGAGAATGAAAATATGTGACGTCAATCCTGCTTATTCCAGAATAATAAAAACGAGGATCTGATATGTTGAAATATCCTGAAAACCATCCATTTGGTTCTACAGCCAAGTTTGGTACTACTTTATTTCCATTAAATAGTATGTCAACTGACTTGTTTGCTTTTTTAATAACTGGATCCCCAAAATCAAATTTACCATACACATTAACTCTGTCTCCAAACTTGTAATGATCCCTGTCAGTCCATACCACTAATTCATTAATTGGATACGCTTCTGGCAAATCTCTTCCTTTTTTGGTTGTATCCTTAAAAACAACATCATAATACAGCAAAGACATGTCCTTCAATGTCTCATCATTATCTTCGTAAATTCGGCAACAATAGTCTGCTTCTAATGGAAAAATCTCTTTTTGAGGATTTGGTGGATTATTACATACTGATGGTAGATCTACATATTCACAAAACCAAAAATTATCCGTAATGGGAATCTTTCTCCATCCGGTACATTCAGGATGTGTTGGAAATTGCCCACAAAAATTTTCACTAGCAGTTATACTGCCATAAGCATTTCCTGCATTCGTTGAAATAACTAGTGAAATCATTACGATCACCAATAATGATGATGATAATAGCAAAGCAGATATTCTCAATTATATTCTCTCCACTTTTGATATAGATCATCTATAGCTACATTATTTGTATCCAAGAACTTTGATGATGCGTAAATCAAATCCCCTTCTTCTGAATACACTTCGATATTATGCAATTGATCTCCAGATAGTATTACAGAAACAAACCCGTTGACAGTATTTTGTGTTGTTATGTACGGCACGTTATATGTCTCAACTTCCTTGATCAAATTATAAGATTCATCATATGTGGCCACAAGAAATTTCTGAGATCTAAAACTATCTGTTAACTCTTGCAAGATCAACACTGAGTCATTCTCTTTTAATTTCATTGGGTATGTCTGTAACTTGTATTGATAGCTTTCATTTCTGTCAGTAGAATAGGATATGGTTATGGGAGTCACAGTTTGAGAATATTGGATAGTTTCTTTGAAATAAAAAGATCTTGTATCTGGATCTATTGAAGCTGTATATTGTTGTTTGAATTTATTTCTATCATCATTATCAAATTGTATAGTGACTCTGGGATTTGATTTCATTATATCTGTTGGTAAATCAACCTCACCAACAATCCGTATGTCTTGATCATTTGTTATTTGATTATATTTTTGGAATAATTTAGCTGATATACGTGGATTTGGATTCTCCCAATCACCAATATGGTATACTTTTTGTATTATGTTATTCTCAAGATTGTCAGTTAAATGCGATAAGGTATCATGATAATTCAAAATTACGGTAATAGTGTGAACTCCATCAGTCACAGCCCATATTGGGCCTGTCGTAATCTTAACTCCATTATCTTCTCCGGGCACAATATCTGGAAGCGCGTCAATTTTGATCAAATCTCCATTCAAAAAATAACCAACTGTAACTACATCTGTGACAGAACCTGTTGATTGTGTGCCCAAATTGTATATTGAAGAGTTTATACTGATTACATCGCCTGGATTTGGATCTTTTGGCTCTATCCATATGTTGTTGAGAAATGGATCTGCATCACCTAACCTGAATGCTGAGGAATTACCTACAGGAATTACCAAACACATCATGACAAACAAAAATATAAATTCTTTTAAAAACCTCAATAGCCAAGTTATAATCCTCAATATTCGCTTAAAAGTATTATTAATCACCGGTTAGTCAGAACTTGTCTCGCTGAAAATTATATATCTTGTTTAGTTGTCTATTTTGTAGTTGCAAAAATATGTTTAACTCCATACATGTTTCAACCTGTTTGTATGTACTTTGACAAACTAACATCAACACAAATCTGGACTTAGTCTGGGAAATTAGCACAAATGGTTCATGATGTATGTGTTTTTTAACAAATGATTCAAACATTATGTGATAATCAAATCCTATCTGAGACCAATTAAAATACAAAATAAAGTTATGATGGTCCTATTACGTAATATTCCTGATAAATCTAGCATTACCTGCTTATCAGTTAATAAACCAGCTTTTCAAACAACAAGTGTTGAATTTACTTGCGAAAATAACTTTTGTGAGCCTTGTATCGTTATTGTTTGTCTTTACAGTCAATCCATTACAGAATAGTGAATCTGAAATGCAGTATGATGGTGAATTATCCCTCTCAAAAATAATTGAAAAATCAGCTAGCGAACAACATAAAATTTTTGGAAATATGGATGAAAATACTAGACATCTCTATGAAGAGAAATATAAAAATGAATTATCTGAATTGACCTCCAATGAAAATGTACAAAGACTGGGATTCCTCAAAGGAGAAAATGGCAATAAAGCCAGCGGCATGGCCAAAATTTTGCTAGATGATGGAAAGTTATTTCTAAAATTAGAACAGTTTATAATTTCAGATAAACAGATTGATGATCTAAATGATCTTTCTATATTTATCATCACCAATGATTCTAGACAGGTTTCACTCAAAGAAAACATAAGGATACACTCAGACTATAGTGAACATAAATTTCCGGATAATGTTTCTCTTGATGAGATAAGATCTATTGAAATTAAAGACCGTGATCTAAAAACAATTGTAAGTATCAAAATCAAAAACCCTGGCATGTTTAATGAGTGGCTTTCCATACTTCCAGAACAACTGTTCTACTTAATACCCGTTACTGATACTTCATCAATTACCTCAGGTCGTATGACTTTGGACAATCGACCATTTAGTGTTGACATTTGTTCTGTGGACTTTTCTGGCGAATCTCGCAAGATTGGATATCTAGAAGGAAAAAAAGATGTATCTACAGGACGAGTTGAAACTGCAATATTTGAAAACTCTCTCCAAGTTAGAGTTTCTAACTTTAATTTGTCATATGACAAAAATGAATACATAAAACTAACTAATCTTGCTGATATCTCCACTAAGATAGTATCAAACCCTGATCCATACATTTTTTTGACAATAGAAAATAATTTTACAGATAAAGTAGAACTAGGTCCACTTGATAATAATCGAGGAAACAGATCTATGTGCTTACAAGTACCTACAGATAGTTTACAATATTCTATTTTGGATTATGATCGACTACATGTCATAGATAAAAATAACGATATTGTTTTTGCCACTGCAAATCTGAATACCCCTTATCCGTTTGTTGATACATCCCCAGAACTATTTACTGACTGGTTGAGGTTGTTTTTCATTTGGGACCCACTAATACTAATCTTGATCTTGATATTTCCACTTACTCTTGACTATTTTATCTTAATCTCAAAAATTATTGTGACGTTTGCATCTCGTCTAAGGCCCAAACCACCCTATGATTCATTGTATAATCCCAAAATTACGATCATGATTCCTGCACATAACGAAGAAAAAGGAATAGAGAATGCTATTAATTCTATACTGGGGGCAGAATACAATAATAAAGAAATCATTGTAATTGACGACGGTTCTACAGATAACACATATCAAATTGCCAAAAAATACAGTGATCAGAATCTATTAAAATTAATCCATCACAATCAAGCTAGTGGCTCAAAGGCTGCAGCACTCAATTACGGCTCTGCATACGCTACCGGAGATCTGATTTTATGTATGGATGGAGATACCGTCATAGAACCGCAGGCACTTCATAGAATTGTTGGTCATTTTAAGGATGATAGTGTTGTAGCTGTTGCAGGAAATGTAAGAATAGCTGGCGGGGATCCTGGCTCTGATAACCTTCCTGTACATAACCTGCTTACAAAGCTTCAATCTTATGAGTACATCGTTGCAATGGAATTAGGACGAAGATTCTCTACCTTGGGTTTTACAACTATAGTTGCAATTATTTCCGGAGCCTTTGGAGTTTTTAGAAAAAATGTATTTGAAAGTGTAGGTAAATACGATAAAGATACAATAACTGAAGATTTTGATTTGACACTAAAAATGCTTAAACGCAAGGATAGTAGTAAAAATAGCATAAAATTTTTGGGTGATGCAGTGGCCTGGACTTACTGTCCAAGTAAACTAAGTTCGTGGATAAAACAGCGAGAAAGATGGGCCTTTGGAGAATACAGCACATTAAGAAAGCATGGGATAATGAAAAAAGACTCACCACGAACTCGTCCTACTAAACTAAGTATGTTTTTCTTTGATTTTATTTTGAATCTCCTTTTTGTTGGCTATGTTGCAGTACTTGCAATCTTGTCTGTATTTGGCGTTATTGATGCTCACAGCCTGTCTAATGTTATAATATTGACATCTGTTTTGTTTATTATGATGGAATCAGCCACGTTTCTATCCTCAAATGTGCTTTCTTCTAAGAAAAATTATAGTCTCTTTTGGTTGGTACCCATAATGGCATTATGTTACAGGCCATTGTTGAAATTTATAATTTTTAAGGCTAACGTAAAGGCAGTTTTCAACAAAGGCATCAAGTGGGGATAACAATCTAAGAATAATATGTTCATATTTATTAAATATGTATAAAAGATTGAATGTATGAAAATGATTAATAACGTAGTATGAAAGAAAAACTTAGGAAATAAAAATGAGCAAAACTCCCATTCAAAAACAGCAAGAGAGTACTGGTGTTGTTGAACAGCTGAAAAAAGAGAGTATTGATGTTGCTCAGCTTAACGTACTTGAAGATAATATTTTTAGCACTGATTCTATTCTGGTAGTTGAGGATAGTGTTTCAATTTCCTCTACCATTCAAAAATATCTCTCTAATCTTGGCTTTAAGGAGATACATCTGGCCACCAATGGAAAAGATGGATTGGCATATTATGAAAATTTACTAAAAGAAGAACAAAAAATTGTGTCGGTAATTCTTGATGATAGTTTGGAGGATCTTCAGGCAAAGAAGATGGTGTCAGATCTTTTTGAAATATATCCACGAGCAATAATAATACTGCTCTCTGCGGTAGAAAAATCAGACAAAAAGATAGTGGAACTGCTCAACATGGGGATTTATGATTATGTCCAGAAACCATTAAATTTTGACAGGATAGAGGAAGTAATTAAAAAAATAAAAAAAGAAAAGAATATCACTGATACAACAACTCAGCCTGACGTAAAAGAAAAAATAATCTCATTACTAACCAACAAGTTGTTAAGCAATAATCGTATATCTGACATGCTGAAAATTGAAAAAAATATTGCTGAAAAAAACATTAAAGAACTTGAGGCTTTGAACACAATAAAAAATGTTGGAATTTTTAATGAACCCATATGCAATAGATGTTCATCATCTGATCTCACGTCAATTTTTTCTTGTCCTGTATGCACAAACAAAACTTTTTCTAAAGAGGCTTTAATCGAACATCATGAGTGTGGTAATGTCGAATTAGCTAAGAACTATCTAGATGGAAAATGTCCAAAATGTAACAAAGAACTAAAAATTCTGGGAGTAGATTATCAGAGGTTGGAAAATTATTACGTATGTAATAATTGCAGTGATAAGTTTCCTGCATTGGTTCATAACCTAGAGTGTGCCTCTTGCAGCAACAGATTTGAAGTTAATAGCGCAAATTGGATAGAAAGTAGAATATACAAGAAATCAATCGAGTGATCATCTGCATCTATCTTACAACCATGTCTTTTGTTCAGAAAAATATCATTTTATAAACAGTAATGATGACATAGAATTTCACATATCAATAATGATTCACTTGTGCTTGGCCCGTATAATAAAGAATATTAATGTTAGATTGTTAGGTAAGTGGAATTGTGTGCGTTAAATGAAACAGTGGATGCAGGTAGTACGGTTGAGGATAGGCGTTTTAATGATTTCCAGCTATCTGAAATTGAAAATACATTAAAAGAAATACAGCTAGTTTCAGATGAGAAGCGATTAGAGATATATTTTAAAGAGAGCATTGATTCGGTTTTACAAACCATTACGAAATCTAGAAACATTATTTTAAAAAGTAAATCTGAAGTGGATGAACTCCAGTCCATCTTGCAAGAAAAAATTTATGAAAAGAGAAAAGCTTCAATCATTTCAGATAAAGCAACAATAGAAAAAAGGGATCTAGCAACAAAAACTGAAACCGCAAGAAACGAATTAAACACAATAAGACAGGTTATGGAAAATATTACCAATATTGCTTCTAATCTTGATGATAACGAGGCAGAAATTGCCACAGAAGCACTAAAACCTGCTTTAATTAGAAAGACTGTTGTTGTAGAAAGATTGGAATCAGAATTAAAAGCAGCAGAAGAGTTTGCAACTTTCTCTCTTGATAAAAAGGAAAAAACAGACAGGGATTTTTTACAAATAGAAAAGTCGTATAATGAAAAACTTACACTAGTTAACAATCAGAGTATTAATTTAACTACTAGCATCAACCGTATTCTTACATCGTTCAAGGATTTAATTGAAATATCAAATAATGTACTAAATTCATCCATATCTGATATGCCCATTAACAGTGCCGACAGTACTGGATATGAAGAAGCGACTCCGGCATAATAATTTCCAGAGAACAGCTTTAAGTCTATAGATAAAAAATAATTCAATAGTTATTGGTAATGCTGATTCTTTATACTGTATCTGGGTATTGAATACAAAATTATTTACGCTTTTTCTTTGACGTGTGTCGTTTTTTATCTTTCTTCTTTTGAGATGAGGTAGATTTTGTGTTCTTTTGTTTGGGACGTGTTCTGTAAACTTTTCTTCTTACTTTAGATATCTCTTTCTTGAGATTAAATAATTCGTCTTCAGTAATCTGTATTTGACTCACGCTGCTTACATTAGAGGTGTTATAGAGAAACTGGTTTTTTATCGAAGATAATCTAGATAAAATCTTCTTAAATTCGCTATTAGAATCGGTTTCAAACGTAGTTTGTGGAAATTGTTTTTTTGGAGTATCCGAATGATTTTCAGTGTGATGCTGTTTGATATTTTTTGATACTTTGGAATTATAATTTTTCTCTAACTCATCAATCTGTTTTGTCAACTCCTCTACTTTGGCCAGCTGTTCTGGAGTAGCTTCATCTTCGACGATCATTGATGTTTCATCTTGCTTGGAAACAGATTCTGATTCTTGCACAATCTTCTCACTGGAAGTCGACTCTGGAGGTTGCGATTCTAACTCATCAATCTGTTTTGTCAACTCCTCTACTTTGGCCAGCTGTTCTGGAGTAGCTTCATCTTCGACGATCATTGATGTTTCATCTTGCTTGGAAACAGATTTTGATACTTTGGAATTATAATTTTTCTCTAACTCATCAATCTGTTTTGTCAACTCCTCTACTTTGGCCAGCTGTTCTGGAGTAGCTTCATCTTCGACGATCATTGATGTTTCAATATTACCTTCAAGCATTTCTTGTTCTTGAGTCATTTGAGAATTCAGGATTTTTTTTGGACGAGACTCATTTTTTACCACTTGCAAAAACTCTAATATTTTTTGCGTAGACGTCGGTTTTTCAATATAGGAGTATAGACCTTTTGCTTTCCACTTTTCTATAAAGCTAGATTGTGTTGCTCCGCTGAAAAGCACAATTCTCTGATCTTGAAGAAAGCCATTTTTATCAAACAACTCTAAAATCGCTTCTTTGGAATAATCGTCATTTGGACCATCAAATAACACCACATCAAAAATTCGCTCTTTTAGTATTTTTACTGCATTTTCTACGTCAGCTACCGAAGTTATTTTAATGCCATCTTGAATTAATGATTTTCCTAACAGATTTATCAAAAGTATGTTATTATCCATAACTAAAATCTCCATTGTGTTATCAGCTTGTTGATTTGACGGCAAATTTTCTTTATAGTCAGATTTTAGCATTATTATGCATATGAATTATGAAGTAAATATATTATATCCTATACTTTTTACGGCCATGTAGAAACCATACTAGAACCAACAAGTTATTCTGTATGATTCTATGACAATTGTACGCAATTATTCTGTATGTCAGTTCCCTGTTCTGCGTCACTATCTTTCTTGAGGTGACATAATCACC
>Ga0224496_10000169_pt1 | contig 47664 bp, 38 predicted proteins | sample SF_Jul11_sed_USG_2_FD_168127 | JGI IMG/M metagenome (GOLD analysis project Ga0224496, IMG submission 168127) | Sediment microbial communities from San Francisco Bay, California, United States - SF_Jul11_sed_USGS_8_1 | ecosystem: Environmental > Aquatic > Marine > Sediment | place: USA...
CTGCCGTGATCGCCGCCATGGGGGGCATCCTCTCGGAGGTCGGTGCGGCGCTGATGGTGGGCGCCAACCTCGAAGGCGAGACGCGCGTGCTCACCACGGCCATCGTCATGTACGTCGGCATGGGCGAGTACGAGATGGCGATCGGACTGGCCGCCGTGCTCATGGGACTCATGCTGGTGCTGACAGGCGTCCTCACCGCCGTGCAGCAGAGTGGCCGCAGATGAGCGGTGCGGCGCTGCTCTCTGCGCGCGAGCTCCGTGTGGAGCGCCGCTCGCGGCGCGGCTCCTTCACGCTGCAGATCGACGCGCTCGATCTTCGCGCGGGCGAGGTGCTGGCGATCCTCGGCCCCAACGGGGCCGGCAAGAGCACGCTCTTGCGCGCGCTCGCCGGCCTCGAGCACCCCGCGCGGGGCGCCATCGATTCCGCGGCCGCCGGCCCCATCACCCTGGTCTTCCAGCGGCCCGCTGCCTTTGCCGGCTCCGTCGCGCACAACGTGGCGGCCGCGCTGCTCGGGCGCGGCCTCGAGCGCGCCCAGCTGGAGCGGCGCGTACGCGAAGCGCTCGAGCGCTTCGAGATCGCGTCGCTCGCGCCGCGCCGCGCCCACACGCTGTCGGGTGGCGAGCTGCGCAGGCTGGCCCTCGCGCGCGCCTTCGTGCTCGCCCCTGCGGTGCTGCTGCTCGACGAGCCCTTCGACGATCTCGACGCGAGCGGCCAGGCATCGCTCTCCCTCGATCTGCGCCGCGCCATCGGCGACACCGGCGTCGCGGTCGCGATGGTCACCCACGATCTGCGCCGCGCGCTGCTCCTGGCCGACCGCATCGCCGTGCTGCTCGAGGGGCGGCTGGCGCAGATCGACCGGCGGGATTCCGTGCTCGAGAAGCCGCGCACGCCCGAGATCGCGCGCGTCGTGGGCATGTCGAACCTGGTGCGCGGTGTCGTCGTCGCAGCGCCGGACGGCGGTCGCCGCGTCGAGGTCGACGCCCACCACGCCATCCCCGTGCGCACCGCGCTCGAGACGGGGTGCGGCGTCTGGGCGGGCATTCGTCCGGAGCACCTCAAGATCGACGTGGGTCGGGGCGGGAGCGGGATCGCGATCGGGAAGGCCGTCGTGCGCAGCGTGGTGGACGACGGCGTCGCGGCCAGCGTTGCGCTCGCCTGGGCGGGTGAGGAGCTGCACACCCACCTGCTCGCAGGGCGCGGCCTGGCCCGCTCTCTCGAGCCCGGCGCTCTCGTCGTGCTGGCGGTCCAGCCGGAGCACGTGCACCTGATTCCCGTCGCCGAGGCGCCGCGCGCGGCGGGCTAGCGCCGCGCGCGTTCCGCATGCCCGGCCGGGAGCTCAGAGACCGAGCGTCTCGCGCAGCGCCACCAACACCTCGCGGGTCGCCGGCGATCGGTTCAGCGTGTAGAAGTGGATGCCCGGCGCGCCGTGCTGGAGCAGATCTGCGCACTGCGCGGTGGCGTGGCGCACGCCGATGTCGTGGACCGCATCCGCATCGTCCGCGACCGCCTCGAGCTCGCGCGCGAGGGCTTCGGGGATGCGATTGCCGTTGAGCGCGGCGATGCGCTGGATGCCCTTCACGCTGGTGATGGGCATGATGCCGGGCACGATGGGCACACCGATGCCGGCCGCCCGGGCCCGCTCGACGTACCGCAGGAAATCCTCGTTGTCGAAGAAGAGCTGCGTCAGCAGGAATTCGCAGCCGGCGTCGACCTTGAGGCGGGCGTGTGCGATCTCGGCGTCCCAGTCGGGCGACTCCGGGTGCATCTCGGGGTGCGCCGCGCCGCCGACGCACAGGCCGAATTCGCGCGCGAAGGCGGCCAGGTCCGAGGCGTGCTGGAAGTCTCGCGGCGCGTGGGCGCCGCCGGCCGCCGGCAGATCGCCGCGCAGGGCGAGAATGTTCGCCACGCCGCCGATGCACAGCGCATCCAGCACGCCGCGCATCTCGTCGCGCGAATAGCCCATCGTCACGACGTGGGCCATCGACTCCACCTTGACTTCCTGCTCGATGCGCGCGATCAGGGCGAAGGTCAGCGGGCGTCGGTCCTTGGCGAGCGGACAGGTGACCGAGACGTAGTCGGGCGCGAGTCGCGCCAGATCTCGGATCGTCTCGAGCAGCTCGTTGGCGGCGACCAGATTGCGCGGCGGAAAGAACTCGAAGGAGAAGATGGGTCGCCGCTGCGCGTAGAGATCGGCGATGCGCATCACTCGTTTGCTCCGTGATCGTCGTGTTGCATTTCGAGCAGCCGGTGGCGCTGCAGCTTGCCGGCCGCGTTGCGCGGCAGGGAGGTCGCGCGGTAGAAGGCCAGGGGAACCTTGTAGCCGGCCAGCCGCTCGCGGCAGAACGCGCGCAGCTCGCGCGCCGAGGGCGCGTCTGCGCCGGGGCGCGGCACCCACCAGGCGGCGGGTCGCCGGCCGTACTCGTCGTCGTCGACACCGGTCACCCCGACGTCTGCAATGGCGGGGTGCTCGCGCAGCGCCGCCTCCACCTCCGCCGGGTACACGTTCTCGCCGCCCGAGATGATGAGGTCGCTGCGGCGATCGAAGACGCGGAGCCGACCCTCCGCATCGAGTGCGCCCATGTCGCCCGTGCGCAGCCACCCGTCGCGCAAGCTCGTGCCCTCGCCTTCGGGCTCGCGGATGTAGCCCGACATGACGCTCGGGCTCTTCACCCAGATCTCGCCCTCGACGCCGGTCGGCACGGGCGCACCGCGCGCGTCCACGATGCGCAGCTCCGTGCCGAGCAGCGGCGTTAATCCCGCGTCCGGACCGCCCTCCTCGCAGGCCGGGCGCGTCGCCACCTGGGACGCCGCCTCCGTCAAGCCGTAGGTGAGCGCGATCGGGAAGCGGCGCGCGCGCGCGCGCTCGAAGATCTCGCGGGAGCAGGGTCCGCCCCCGATCAGTGCGCAGCGCAGATGCGCGGGCGCGTCGCGCCCGCCGCGCGCCTCGAGCACGCGTTGCAGCATCGTCGCGGTGAGTGAGACGTGCGTGACGCGCTCCGTGTCGATGGACCGGTTCACGGCGTCGGCATCGAAACGGCGGTGCAACAGCGTCGACGTGCCGCAGAGGACGCCGCGCAGCAGGATGGAGAGCCCGCCCACGTGGAAGAGGGGCAGGCAGGCGAGCCAGTGGTCGTCGCGATGCACCCCGAGGTGCATCGATGCGCTGACGGCGCTCCACAGAAAATTGTCGCGGCTCAGGCAGGCGCCCCTCGGGCGCCCGGTGGTTCCCGAGGTGTAGAGAATCGCGAGGGGGGCGGCTGTGCCCGCGCGGGGGGCGAGCGGCTCCAGGTGGATCGGCGCGGTCGTATCGTCGAGCGCGTCGGCCGAGACGCGCTCCACCCCCGGTGCCATCCTCGCGGTGACGGCCGCTGTTTCCGCCAGGGCCTCGCTCCCGTGGAGCAGCAGCCGCGCGCCGCTGTCGCCCAGCTGGAAGCACAGCTCGCGCGGGCTGAGGCGCACGTTCAGCGGAAGCAGCGTCGCGCCGCAGGCGTCGAGCGCGTGCAAAATTTCGACGAAGCGCAGCTCGTTCTCGAGAAGCACGGCGACGACGTCTCCGCAGCGCACGCCGCGTGCGCGCAGCGCCGCGGCGAGGTGGCGCACGCGCAGCGCGAGCGCTCCGAAGCGGAGGGTCGCTCCGTCCACATGCAGCGCAGCGCGGTCCGGCGTGACCGCGGCGCGCTCGAAGAGCCAGGGAGCGTTCAGCATCGCGCGCGCCGCTCCTGCGTCGGGCCCGTCGCCACGCGCGCAACGGCCTTGGGCTTCGGCACGACGCCGAGTCCGGGTCCCTCCGGCAACGCGCGCGCGCCAGCGTGCACGCGCGGAAGCAGTGCGAGATCCGCCGCGAGCAGCGCGTCGCCGGCGAGGCCCGCCGCGCGCAGCGGGGCGGGCAGGGAGGCCGCGAAGTGCAGCGCGGCCGCGCTGCCGATCGCGGCGTCGAGCAGGCCGGTCACCACCACGTCGATGCCGGCGCCGAGCGCGCACGCGGCGATGCGCTGCGCGGGGCGCAGTCCGCCGAGCGCCGCCGGCTTCACGATCAGGCAATCCGCGGCCTTGCGCGCGATGAGCGCCCGGGCCTGCGCCTCGTCGCGGACGCTCTCGTCGGCGGCCACCGGAACGGACGCCGCCGCGCGCACGCGCGCCAGCGCGTCGAGGTCGCCCGCGGCGACGGGCTGCTCGACGAAGGCCGGCGCGAGCGGCGCGAGCGCTGCGAGCGTGCGCTGCGCGGTGGCTTCGTCCCAGGCGCCGTTCGCGTCGAGGCGCAGCTCGATCGCGGCGCCAATCGCCTCGCGCACGGCAGTGGCGCGGGCCACGTCGCGGTCCGGTGTATCAAATCCCAGCTTGAGCTTCAGCACGCGAAAGCCGTGCGCGACGGCCTGCCGGGCGTGGCGCACAGCCGTCGCGGCGTCGCCGGCGCTGATCAGCGCGTTGACCGGAACCGACGCGTGGGGCTGCGCCGCGCGATCTGCGCAGAGCAGCGCCGCCACGCTCCGATCGCTCGCGCGCGCGAAGAGATCGTGCAGCGCGAAGTCGAGGCCGGCCCGCGCACTCGGCGCGCCGGGCGTGCACTGCGCCACGCGATCGAGCGCGGCGTCGAGATCGCGGACCTCCGCTTCGAGCAGCGCCTCGAGCCCCGCGGCGAGCGCCCGCTGTGTCTGCGCCAGCGGCTCGAGTCCGAACCCGGCGATCGGCGTGGACTCCCCCCAGCCCGTCGCCCCGTTCTCCGCTTCGAGGCCGATGAGCACGCCCTCGCGCGCCGCCTGCTCCCCGCGCGCGGTCACGAGCGGACGCCGCAGCGGAATGCGGAAGGGCGTGAGCGTCGCGCGCGCGATCCTCATGCGGCGCCTCCGATCCAGCCCAGCGCGAACAGCAGCGCGAAGACGAGGCCGAGGCGCGCCGTGTCGGCCAGCGCGTCGTTCAGCGCCGGGCCATCCACGCGGCGCCACACCACGCGCAGCAGGCGCACGGCGCGCGGCAGCGTCGCGAGCGGCAGCAGGATCCACGCGGAGACCTGCGCGCCGAGCCAGAGGCCGACCGGCACCGCGTAGGCCAGCACGAGCAGCGCGCCGAACTCCACACGCGTGCCCCGGCGGCCGATGCGCACGGCGAGCGTGCGCTTGCCCGCGCGCTGATCCGTGTCGATGTCGCGCAGGTTGTTGACGACCAGCACGGCCGTGGCGAGCGCGCCGATGCTGAGCGAGGCCGCGAGCGCATCAGCGGGAAGCGTCAGCAGCTGCACGTAGCAGGTGCCGCACACCGCGGCGACGCCGAAGAAGACGAAGACCGCGACATCACCGAGGCCGTGATAGGCGAGCGGCCAGGGCCCGCCGGTGTAGGCGATGCCCGCCGCGATGGAGAGTGTCCCGAGCAGCGCGATCGGCCAGCCGGCGACGGCGATCAGGTAGAGCCCGACGAGCCCGGCCGCGGCGAAGACGAGCGCGGCGCCGCGACGCACCTGGGCAGGCGTGAGCCAGCCCATCTGCACGGCGCGCGGCGGCCCGATGCGGTCCTCGCCGTCGGCGCCCTTCTCGGCGTCGAAGAAGTCGTTGGCGAGGTTGGTGCCGATCTGGATGAGCACGGCGCCGAGACACGCCGCCAGCGCGGGGCCGACTCGAGCGCCGCCGTGCGCGTGGGCCACCGCCGTGCCCACCAACACCGGCGCCGCCGACACGGCCAGCGTGCGCGGTCGCGAAGCGCTGGCCCAGGCCCGCCACGCGTTCGGCGCCGCGAGCGAACGGGGCGCTACGGTCGCCACGGGAACCGCGAGAAATCGGGCTCGCGCTTCTGCACGAAGGCATCGCGGCCCTCCTGGCCCTCTTCGGTCATGTAGAAGAGCATGGTGGCGTTGCCCGCCAGCTCCTGGATGCCCGCCTGCCCGTCGCAGTCGGCGTTGAACGCCGCCTTGAGGCAGCGAATGGCGATGGGGCTGTGGCGCAGGATCTCGCGCGCCCAGGCGACCCCCGTGGCCTCGAGATCTTCGAGCGGCACCACCGCGTTGACGAGACCCATCTCCAGCGCCTGATGCGCGTCGTATTGCCGGCACAGGTACCAGATCTCGCGCGCCTTCTTCTGTCCGACCACCCGCGCCATGTAGGACGCGCCGAAGCCGGCGTCGAAGCTGCCCACGCGCGGGCCCGTCTGACCGAAGCGCGCGTTCTCGGCCGCGATGCTGAGGTCGCAGATCAGGTGCAGCACGTGCCCTCCGCCGATCGCGTAGCCGGCCACCAGCGCGATGATCGGCTTGGGCAGGCTGCGGATCACGCGCTGCAGGTCGAGCGCGTTGAGGCGCGGCACGCCGTCGTCGTCCACGTAGCCCGCGTCGCCGCGCACCTTCTGGTCGCCGCCGGAGCAGAATGCGTCCGGGCCCTCGCCCGTGAACAGGATGACGCCGATCTTGGCGTCCTCGCGCGCGCGGGCAAAGGCATCGATCAGCTCGAAGAGGGTGCGCGGGCGGAATGCGTTGCGCACCTCGGGCCGCGCGATGGTGATCTTGGCGATCCCCTCGCCGTTGGTCTCGAAGCGGATGTCGTCGTAGTTGCGGACGCTCTTCCAGTCGACGGGGCTGCTCATGGATTGACCTCTCTCGGTTGGCGGTGACTGTCGAGCCTGCCCGGTGCGCTGCGTGCGTCGGCCTCGACCTGCTCGAAGAAGCTGTGCGCGATGCGCTGGAACGCGGCGGGGTTCTCGAGATGGGCGGCGTGTCCGGCGGCCGGAAGCATCACGACGCGCGCGTCGGGCAGGCGCGCGGCCAGCTCCGCGGCGATGGCGCGAAACTTTGCGTCCTCCTCGCCCACCGCGAGGCAGACGGGCAGGCGCAACGCCGACAGTCGTTCGTGGAGCGGCGCCTGCGCGCCGGCGCCCATGCCGCGCAGCGCGTACGCCAGCGCGTGTGCGCCGCACGCGAGCCGCTGGGCGCGGGCCGCGGCGCGCGCGGTTTCGGAGAGGCGGCGCTGCTGGCTCGCGAAGAGCGGACGCGCCATCCAGGCCTCCACGAAGGCGGGCACGCCGTCGCGCTCGATGCGCTCGGCCAGCGCGCCGTCCTCGCGCCGTCGTGCGGCGCGTGCCGCCGCGTCTGCGATGCCGGCGCTGGCGCCCACGAGCAGCGCCGAAGCGATCCGCTCCGGCCGGGCGGCGCACAGCGCGAGCGCCACGCGGCCGCCCATCGAATAGCCGAGCAGGTGCGCGCGCCGCGCGACGACGGTGTCGAGCACGCCGGCCAGCTGGCGCACGCAGCGCTCCATGCGGTAGAGCGCCGGATCGCGTGGCGCGTCGCTCTTGCCGTGCCCGATGAGGTCGACCGAGAGGGTGTGGAAGCGGTCGGCGAGGCCGTCCGCGACCTCCGCCATGCTCTCGCTCGAGCCGGTGAAGCCGTGCAGCAGCACCACATCGGGTCCCGCACCGCGTGCGACCACGTGCAGGCGCACGCCATCGCTCGCGATCCAGCGCGCGTCGGCGCTGCTCACGGCGCGCCCTCCTGTTCGCGCGCGCCGAGCGCCGCGGCCACCGCGGCTTCGAGCGCGTGAAACTGCGCGATGTTTCGATCCCGATCCACGGGGACCGCGAGAACGGACACGCGCGGCGTCGTGAGCGCGTCCTTCAGCGCGGCGCGCAGATGCTCCCACGAGCTGGCGCGCGCGAACGCCGCGCCCATGGCGCGGCACAAGGGCTCGAGATCGATGCCGTGGGGCGTGCGGAAGTGGGTCTCGAACGAGACCGCTGCACCGAAGCGCGCCACGGGCAGGAAGGAGAAGATCCCACCCCCGTCGTTGTCCAGCACCACGATCACGAGCGGCAGCGCGAGCCGCTGCGCCGCGAGCAGCGCTGCGCAGTCGTGCAGCAGCGCCAGGTCACCCGTCAGCAGCACGACGGGTCCCGGGTTCGCGGCGGCTGCGCCGAGCGCGCTCGAGATCATGCCGTCGATGCCGTTGGCGCCACGGTTGCAGAGCACGCGCAGGCGCCGCGCAGAGGCGGGCAGGAACGCGTCGAGATCGCGCACGGGCATGCTGTTCGAGACGTAGAGCACGGTGTCGTCCGGCAGGCACGCCGCGAGCTCCCGCACGGCGCGCGCTTCCAGCAGCGCGTCGTCCGCCTGCAGCAGCTGCTCGACGGCGCGTGCCGCGCGTCGGTCCGCGTCGAGAAAGCTCTCGAGCCAGGGCGATGCGCCGCGCGCCGGGAGCTGCGCGAGCAGCGCGTCGCACAGCGCGTTCGGCTCGGCGCACAGCAGCTGCGACGTCAGGTGGGACGGGTCGTTCCAGCCGGCGTCCGGATCGATGCGCACCAGCTCCCGCGGCGGCTGTCGCTCGAGCCACAGGCGGTAGGCCTTGCTGGTGGGCGCCAGGCCGAGCTGCAGCACGAAGTCGGGCGCGTGCGCCGCCGCGAACGCGTCGTCGCGCAGCAGCAGGTCGGCGTGGGCCACGACCGGCGCGGCCCCCACGTGCGGCCCGCAGCGGAGCTGAGAGGTGGGCTCGGCGAGCAGCGGCCAGCCCAGGCGCTGGGCGAGGCGCGCGACGCGCTCCACGAGCGCTGCGTCCGCATCCAGCGGCCCGCAGGCGATCGCGCCGCGCGCGCAGGACGCCATGCGCTCGGCGAGCTCTGCCACCTGCTCCTGCGTCGCGGTCGGAGCGCCCCGCGTCACCGTCGTGTAGGGCTGCTCTCCGCGTCCGCGCGCGGCCAGCGGATCTCGCGCGCCGAGATCTTCGGGAACGTCGCCGGCGACGGGCCGGGGATCCAGGGGCTCGCGCAGCGGAAAGTTCAGGTGCACGGGACCCGGCGGCGCAGCGCGCGCGGCATCCACGGCGCGGCACGCCAGGGCGCGCGCGTAGCGCAGCAGCGCGCCGCTCGCCTCCGGCGCAGCCACCTCGGCGAACCAGCGCACGTGGGGTCCGAACAGGCGCAGCTGGTCGATGCTCTGGCCCGCGCCCCAGTCGCGCAGCTCCGCCGGCCGATCCGCCGTGAGCACGAGAAGCGGCACGCGCGCGTAGGACGCCTCGATCACCGCCGGGTGGAAGTTCGCTGCCGCGGTGCCCGAGGTGCAGAGCAGCGCCACGGGTGCGCGAGAAGCCTTGGCCAGACCCAGCGCGAAGAATCCGGCCGAGCGCTCGTCCAGGAGAGACCAGCAGCGCAGCGCCTCGTGGCCGCTGGCGCACGCGGCGAGCGGGGCGGAGCGGGAGCCAGGACACACGCAAACGTGTCGGACGCCGGCCCGCGCGAGCTCTTCGAAGAGCGCGCGACAGAAGGCCCAGTTGCGATTCGGAGCGCCGGACACGTCGCGTTGCATCTCAGATCTCGAGCAGCGGCGTGAGCAGCGCGCGCAGCTTGAGCCGCGTCTCCTGCAGCTCCGCACCGGGCTGGGAGCCCACCACGATGCCCGCTCCCGCGAACAGATGCGCGGTGCGGCCACGCAGCAGCGCCGAGCGCAGCGCGACCGCCAGCTCGCCGCCGCCCGCCGCGGTCACGAAGCCGATCGCCCCGCCGTACCAACCCCTCTCCACCGCTTCGTGTCGATCCAGCCAGCGCAGCGCGGCATCCCGCGGCGCGCCCGCCACCGCGGAAGTCGGATGCAGGCGGTCGGCGAGCTCGAGGATGTGCTGTGCGCGCGAGAGCGTGCCCTGGATGGGCGTCTCGAGGTGCTGGATGCCTTCCAGGCGCAGCACCGCGGGCGCTTCCGGCGCGTGCAGCACATCGCACAGCGGCGCCAGCGCACCGCGCAGCTCGCGGGCGACCACCGCGTGCTCGGACTGCTCCTTCTTGCTCTCGAGCAGCGCGCGCGAGAGCGCGGCGTCCTCCTCGGGGCTGTGGCCGCGCGGCGCCGATCCCGCCAGCGCCGCGGTCTCCACGCGCCGCCCCTCGAGGCGCAGCAGGCGTTCGGGCGTGGCGCCCAGGAACGTCGCATCTGCGTGTCCGACCGCGAAGATCGTGCAGGACGGATAGCTGCTGCGCAGCGCGTCGAGTACCTCGCAGGCGGCGAAGGGGCGCTCGCAATCGATGCGCACCGAGCGTGCCAGCACCACCTTCTCGAACTCCCCCGCCGCGAGCGCGCGCAGCGCCTCGGCGACGCCCGCCGCGTACGCCTCCGCGGTGCGATCCGCCCGCGCCCGATAGGCGGGGGCCGCGGGCGCGCCGCTGTGGCTGCTCGGGATCGCACATTGCGCGTCGCGCGCCTCGGCCGCGTCGGCTGCGAGATCCCGGCGCAGCGCCGCCGCGACCTGGGCTGCATTCGCGCCGGGCTCGACGCGCCGCACGCGCATGTGCCAGGTGGCGTCCGGGGCGCGGACCCAGGCGCACTCGGGCAAGACCAGGCGTCCCGGCGGAAAGCCCGCCCAGACCGGCGAGCTCTTTCCCGTATCCACGCACGCGAATCCCGCGACGAGGAGCGGATCGATCGACGGCGCCCGGGGCTCGCCGCAGACATGCAGCACAGCACACAGTGCGCGCGCTGCCGCGGCTGCGTCGGCGAACCGCTCCGCACCGCGGGTCTCGATCACTGCCGCCGCCCCGGTCGCGGCCAGCGCCACGCCCTGCGCGGGTCGCTCCCAGAAGAAGCGCTCCGTCCCGGCTTCCGCGGCCGCGGCGAAGCGCTGCAGCGGATCGCACAGCGCCGCCAGCGCGCGCGCCGCGACCCACTGCGCACGCCGCTCGCGCCGTGCGGCCGCGCAGGCTTCCGAGACCACCCGATCGAGCTCGGCGAGGGCGGGTGTCGGCTTCACGTGCGCAGCCCCGTCACGATCTGGGCCGCGCCGAGCAGCAGGGGCGTCTTGCGCAGGCGCTCGAAGCCGGCCTTGGCCAGCTCGGCGCACAGCTCGGGCTCCGGCGGCAGATACGCCGTCGACTGCGGCAGGTAGGCATACGCCGCGCGGTCCGAGAGCCAGGCGCCGAGTCGGGGCACGGCGCGGTCGAAGTACAGCGAGTGCAGCGCGCGGAGCGGTGCGCTGCGCGGCCGGTCGACCTCGAGGAATGCAAAGCGCCCTGCCGGCGCGAGCACGCGCGCCATCTCCGCGAAGGCGTCCGGCAGCGATACGAAATTGCGCAGCGCGAATCCGCACAGCAGCGCCGAGGCGCTGCCGTCCGCGAGCGGCAGCGCGGCGCCGTCGGCCTGGAGGAAGACGGCGGGGATGTGCCGCCGCAGCGCGCCGCGCAGCATCTCCCGGGCGAAATCCACGGCGATCACGCGCGCGCCGCGCGCGCAGGCGAGCTCGGCCAGATCTCCCGTTCCGCAGGCGAGGTCGAGCACCGTGTCCCCCGGGCCGATGGCGATTGCGTCGAGCGCGCGGCGCCGCCAGCGCTGGTCGAGTCCACCGGTGAGCAGCCGATTCATGCGGTCGTAGCGCGGCGCGATGCGGTCGAACATGCGGCGCACGCTCTCGCGCTTGCGCTCGGTGGGCGGCAGGGCGCCTACTCCTTCCACGCGACCTCCACTTCGAGGTGCGCGGCTTCCGTGGCTTCGAGGGCCGCTTCGAGCGCCTTCAGCTCGTCCTTGCCGCGCAGGCGATGCAAGGCGCGCGTCACCAGCGTGCGCTGGAAGTGCACGGCGACGAGCCGCGTTGCCAACGGCAGGAGCGTGCGGAAGGCACGCGTGATGGCTTCGCTGTCGGCCGTGTCGGGCTGTGCCTTGCGCACGTGATCGTCGAAGAGCTCGATGGCGGCATCGACCAGATCCTGGACGTGGCGCGCGTGTGTGACGGCGCGCTCGAGCAGGGTCTGCAGCGGAAATCCCGCCTCGAGCAGCGCCAGGCCCGCGCGCGCCATCTCGAGATCGGCTTCGCTGAAGCGCTCTTCGCCGTCGACGACGAGCGGCACGAGCAGGCCCGCAGCCAGCGCCGCCTGGATGAGCGCCTCCGGGATCCCCGCCTCGCGCGCCAGCGCAGCACGCGACAGCATGCGCTTGCCGACGCCCTCCTCGACGAGTGCCTCGAGCAGTGGCTGGCGGCGTTCGCTGCCCGTCGGTCCCGCGAGCACGCGGCGGATCTGGGCCAGCGTGAATCCCTGACGCTGCAGCGCGCGGATGCGCCGCAGCCGCTCGAGATGCGCGCGATCGTAGACGGCGACCCGCCCCTCGCGGCGCGGCGACGGCAGCAGGCCGCGGCCCTGGTAGAAGCGCACCGTGTCGACGCCGACGTCGGCGGCGGCTGCGAGCTCTTCCACTCGATATTCCATGCGATGATTCTAAGAGTCATCGCTCGCAGTGTCGAGCCCAATATTTCCTGAATTATTTCAAAATCTTGGGGTTCAGCTTGGGCGCGGGGCGGAAGGGCGATGGCACGGGGACCGGGTGCGCGGGCGCGCGCGGCCTCCCGGCTCAGCGCACGCGTACGTCGAAGGGCTTGAGCAAGCGGAACTCGAGCAGCGAGCCGGCCGTGATGCGCTCGCCCGATTCCGGAGCGGCGGGGGTCCCCGCGACCGCGGCGCTTGCCGGAGCGCCGGCTCCCGCCGGCTCTGCGGTCTGGTGGGTGCTGGTCAGGATCTTCAGCATCTGTCCCTGCAGCATGATCTCGGTCAGCTCGAGATCCAGGCGGCCGGCGCCCGCGCCGCTGGCGCTCACCTCGGCGACTCTTCCGTAGACGGGCGTGTTCGCGGGCGCGATGGCGACTCCCTCCACCACGATCGGCGCCTCCAGCAGCGCCGCGAAGCGGTCGCCGGCGGCGCTGCGGCGCGGGTCGAGCGAATCGGACAGGCGCGCGCGCAGGCGCGTGCCCGCCGGCACCGTCGCGGCGCGCGGCGCGTCCAGCGCGGGAGCAGCGCTCGCCGGGCTCGGCGCCCGTGCTTCGGCTGGGCCGGCGCTCGCCGGCGCGGCCGGAGCCAGCGGCGTGGCGGCCGCGCTCGGCGCGGAGAAACCGATCGCCGAGACTTCTGCGATGCGGAAGATCTGCAGCGCGCCGCCCACCTCGAACTGGATTTCCTGCTGCGTGGCGCCGCGGAAGGTCCCTTCGACGCTGCGTCCGTCGCGCGTCTTCAGGACGTCGGCGCCCGCGCTCGATGCCAGCGCCAACGCCAGGGCCACGAACATGGCCCTTGCTGCGATTCGCATGGATACTCCCCTCTCGATTCCCCCAGGTGGAGCATCGGTCCTCCGCGGCCGCGACTTGTGGCTCGAGTCACAGTTCGGACCCCAGGCGGGGAGCCGATTCCAGTAAGATGCCGGCGGCGGCGCGGACCCTTCCGCGCGCAACCCAACCGAGGAGAAGCCCGATGTGTCGATTCGTTCCGAACTCGCTGTTGTGGCTGGGGATTCTGGCCCTCGCCCTGGCCCAGAATGCCAGCGCCCAGGTGAGCGTCGGCCCGCGCGTCGGGCCCGGGATCCCGGAGCTCCGGCTGGCCGAGCGGAACAGCGAAAAGCTCGGGCTGGACGAGAAGGGCGTCGAGGCCGTCAAGAAGATGATCGAGGAAGCCAACGCGCAAGAGGAAAAGCTCAGTGAGCAGATGCGCGACGCGCGCGTCAAGATGCGCGATCTGCTCGATCAGGAGCTGCCGGGCGAAGCCGCCTTGCTCGCGCAGTCGGATGCGATGGCGAAGCTCACCGCGGAGATGCAGAAGCACCAGCTGAAGGCCTCGCTGGCGCTGCGCGCCTTGCTCACGCCGGAGCAGCGCAAGACGTTCATGGAGCTGCGCAAGGCGCCCCAGCCCCGGCGTCGCCGGCCGCGCTGATCGAGATCCCGCTCAGCGCCGACGCTGCGGTGCGTAGAGATCCGTGATGGTGCCGATCGCCATCTCGGCGGCGAAGCCGAGGGTCTCCGAGAGCGTCGGGTGCGCGTGGATCGTCAGCGCCAGATCTTCGGCGTCGGCGCCGAGCTCGATGGCGAGCGTCGCCTCGGCGATCAGCTCTCCCGCGTGGGGTCCGACGATGCCCGCGCCGAGCAGGCGCCGCGTGTCCGCGGCGAAGAGCAGCTTCGTCACGCCGTCGTTGCGGCCCATGCCGAGCGCGCGACCACTCGCGGCCCAGGGGAACGCGCCCTTCTCGATCTCGATGCCCTGCTCCTGCGCCTGCAGCTCCGTGAGTCCGGTCCAGGCGATTTCCGGATCGGTGTAGGCGACCGAGGGAATCGTCCGGGCGTCGAACGCGGCCGGCAATCCCGCGATCACCTCGGCCGCCGTCTTGCCCTGGTGGCTCGCCTTGTGCGCGAGCAGCGGAGGGCCGGTGACGTCGCCGATGGCGAAGATGTGCGGGACGTTCGTGCGCTGCTGTGCGTCGACGCGGATGAAGCCGCGCTCGTCCAGCGCCACGCCCGCGCGCTCGGCGGCCACGCGGTCCGCGTTCGAGCGCCGACCCACGGCCACCAGCACGCGATCGAAGCTCGCGACCTCCGGTGCCCGCGCGCCCTCGAAGTGCACGCGCAGGCCGTCCTCGTCCGGGACGACGCGCGTCACCCGCGTCCCGAGGTAGATGCCCGCGTAGCGCCTCTCGATGCGGCGCTGCAGGGGGCGCACCAGGTCCGGATCCACGCCCGTGAGCAGCGCGGGCAGCAGCTCGACCACGGTCACCTCCGAGCCCAGCGCGTCGTAGACGGCGGCCATCTCGAGCCCGATGACACCGCCGCCGATCACGAGCAAGCGTCGGGCCTCGCCGTCTACCTCGAGCGCGGCGCTCGAATCCAGGATGCGCGGGTCGTCTTGGGGCAGATCCGGCAGCGGCATCGCGCGCGAGCCCGGCGCGAGCACGGCGTGGTCGAAGGAGACGCTGCGCGTGCCCTGCGCGGTCTCCACCTCGACCCGATGCGCCGAGGTCAGACGGCCGCTTCCCGTCAGCACCTCGATCTTGCGCTGGGCGGCGAGCTTCGCGAGCCCGGCGGTGAGTTTGCCGACGACCGCGTCCTTGCGCGCGCGCAGCCGCGCGAAGTCGATGCGCGGCGGTCCGAACTCGACGCCGTGCGCGCCGAGCGCGGCCGCCTCCGCGATCACGCCCGCCGCGTGCAGCAGCGTCTTGGACGGGATGCAACCCACGTTGAGGCACACGCCGCCGAGCCTCGCGTGGCGCTCGATCAGCACCACGCGCTTGCCGAGATCGGCGGCGCGAAACGCGGCGGTGTATCCGCCCGGCCCGGCGCCGAGCACCAGCACCTCGGCGTGCACGTCTGCGCCCAGCTCGGCGCGCGCGCTGCGCGGCTCGGCGGGCGCTGCGGCGTCGGCCGCAGCGCGTGGCGGGCGCGCCTCGCTCTGCGCGGGCGCCGCCGGGTGCGCCTCGGCCTCCGCCAGCTCGAGCGTTGCGATGGGGGTGCCCTCGCGGACCGGATCGTTTGGCGCCACCAGCACCTCGCGCACCACGCCGGCGTGCGGGGACGGAATCTCCATGCTGGCCTTGTCGCTCTCGATCGCGATCAGCGACGCCTCGGCCTCCACGCGCTCGCCCGGCGCCACGAGCACCTCGATCACGCTGACGCGCTCGAAGTCGCCGATCTCCGGGACCCTGACGGTGAAGAGGCGCGGCATGGCTCAGAGGATCAGGCGGCGCAGGTCGGAGAGGAGCTCCGCCAGACGCGTGGTGAAGCGCGCCGCGGCGGCGCCGTCGACGACCCGGTGATCGTAGGAGAGCGAGAGCGGCAGGATCAGGCGCGGCACGAACGCGCCGTCCTGATGGACCGGCTTCCACTGCATGCGGCTCACGCCCAGGATCGCCACCTCCGGATGATTGACGATCGGCGTGAAGAAGGTTCCGCCGATCCCACCCAGGCTCGAAATGCTGAAGCTCCCCCCCTGCAGATCCGAGGGCTGCAGCTTGCGCGCGCGCGCCTTCTCCGAGAGCTCCGCCAGCTCCGCCGCAATCGCGTAGAGACCCTTGCGATCCGCGTCCCGCACCACCGGAACGACGAGCCCTCCCTGCGTGTCGACGGCCACGCCGATGTGGTAGTAGCGCTTGACGATGAGATTCTCGCCGGTGTGGTCGAGCGATGCATTGAAGTGCGGAAACTCCTGCAGCGCGTGCGCGCATGCCTTGAGCAAGAACGGCAGGAAGGTGAGCTTGATGCCGCGCGCCTGCGCCTCTTCCTTCATCGCGCGGCGGAAGGTGTCGAGCTCCGTGATGTCGGCCTCGTCGAATTGGGTCACGTGTGGCACGGTCACCCAGCTGCGGTGCAGATGGGCCGACGAGAGCTTGCGGATCCGGTTGAGCGGCTCGGTCTCCGTCGGACCGAACTGGGAGAAGTCGAAGCGCAGCGGCGCGGCGACGGCGACGCCGGCGATGGGAACGCCCGCGGCGGTTCCCTTGACGATCATGCTCTTCACGTAGCCCTGGACATCTTCCCTGCGGATGCGCCCCTTGCGACCGCTGCCCGGCACCAGGCGCAAGTCCACGCCCAGCTCGCGGCCCAGGCGCCGCACCGAGGGACTCGCGTGGGCTTCCAGCGCCTGCGCCGCGGTCTCGCTCTGCGCGGGCGGCGGAGTCGCCTCTCTGGATTCCGGCGCCGCGCCGTCCGCCTGCGGCGCGAGCTCTTCGGCGCGCGCCGTGTCGCGCGGCTCCGGCTCGACGCGTGGCGCCGTTCCTGCTTCTTCCTGCTCCGGCGCCTCGCTTTGCGCCCGCGCGCTCTCGTCGATCTCGATCACCGCGATCAGCGAGCCCCGACTCACCCGGTCTCCGACCGAGGCCTTCATCTCCACCACCACGCCCGCGAAGGGCGACGGAATCTCCATGCTGGCCTTGTCGCTCTCGAGCACGATCAGCGAATCTTCTGCAGCGACACGGTCGCCGGCCGAGACGAGCACCTCCGCCACATCGACGTTCTCGAACTCGCCGATGTCGGGCAGCAGGACTTCTCTTTCGACGCCCAAGAAAACCTCCGAACCCGCCCGCTACACCGTCGCCGGGTTGGGCTTGGCGGGGTCGATCTCGTACTTCTCGATCGCCTTGCGCACGGTCGCCGCAGATACCGCGCCCTCGTCGGCGAGTGCCTTGAGCGCCGCCAACGCGACGAAGCGCCGATCCACCTCGAAGAAGTGTCGCAGGCGCTCGCGCAGGTCCGAACGCCCGAAGCCGTCCGTTCCCAGCACAATGTAGCGTCGCGGTACGAAGGCTCGGATCTGATCGGCGTAGGCCTTCATGTAATCGGTCGCGGCGACGACCGGGCCCGTTCGCTCGCACAGCATCTGGCTCGCGTAGGGTTGGCGCGGCGTCTCCTCGGGGTGGAGCAGGTTCCAGCGCTCGGCTTCGAGCCCTTCGCGGCGCAGCTCGCTGAAGCTGGTGACGCTCCACACGTCGGTCTCCACGTCGAAGTCGCCGCGCAAGAGCTCGGCGGCTGCGAGCACCTCGCGCAGGATCGCCCCGCTGCCGAGCAGCTGCACGCGCCGTTCGGCGGCGGCCGCCCCCGAGCGGATCCGGTACATGCCCTTCAGGATCCCCGCCTCCGCGCCTTCGGGCAACGCAGGGTGGGGGTAATTCTCGTTCATCACCGTGATGTAGTAGAACACGTCCTCCTGCTCGGCGAACATGCGGCGCAGCCCCGCGTGCACGATCGTCGCCAGCTCGTACGCGTAGGTCGGATCGTAGGCAACGCAGTTGGGAACGGTCGCCGCCAGCAGATGGCTGTGACCGTCCTGGTGCTGCAGACCCTCGCCCGCAAGTGTCGTGCGTCCCGACGTGCCGCCCATCAGGAAGCCGCGGGTGCGGGAGTCGCCCGCCGCCCACAGGAGATCGCCCACGCGCTGGAATCCGAACATCGAGTAGAAGATGTAGAAGGGAATCACGTGGACGCCGTGGTTCGCGTGCGCCGTTCCCGCGGCGACGAACGACGAAGCGGCACCCGCCTCGCAGATGCCCTCCTGGAGGATCTGTCCCTTCCGATCCTCCCGGTAGTACATCACCTTGTCATGATCGACGGGCTCGTAGAGCTGTCCCTCGGAAGCGTAGATGCCGAGCTGGCGGAACAGTCCCTCCATCCCGAACGTCCGGGCTTCGTCCGCGACGATCGGCGCGATGTGCTTGCCGATCGCCTTGTCCCGCGCGAGCGCGGTGAGGATGCGCACGAACGCCATCGTGGTGGAGATCTCGCGCTCGCCGGATCCCTTGAGCAGTGCGTCGAAGCTCTCGAGCGGAGGGATTTCGAGCGGCGCGGCGTCCACCCGGCGCGCGGGCAGATAGCCGCCGAGGGCCGCGCGGCGCTCGTGCAGGTAGCGCAGCTCCGGGCTGTCTTCCGCGGGCTTGTAGAACGGAGCCTCGGCGAGCTTCTCGTCGGGAATGGGGATGCGGTAGCGGTCGCGAAAGGCGCGCAGCGCATCCTCTCCCATCTTCTTCTGTTGATGGGTGATGTTCTGGCCTTCGCCGGCCACGCCCATCCCGTAGCCCTTCACCGTCTTGGCGAGGATCACCGTGGGCTGGTCCGCGTGCTTCACGGCCGCCGCGTAGGCGGCGTAGACCTTCTGCGGATCGTGCCCACCGCGGTTGAGCTGCCAGATGTCGTCGTCGGTCATGTTGGCGACCATCTCGCGCAGCTCCGGGTGCGCGCCGAAGAAGTGCTCGCGGGTGTAGGCGCCGCCGCGCACCTTGTAGTTCTGGTAATCGCCATCGACCGCCCGTTCCATGCGCTCGAGCAGCACGCCGTTCTTGTCCTTGGCGAGCAGGGGATCCCAGCGATCGCCCCAGATCACCTTGATCACGTTCCAGCCGGCGCCGCGGAAGGTGCCCTCGAGCTCCTGGATGATCTTGCCGTTGCCCCGCACCGGGCCGTCGAGGCGCTGCAGGTTGCAATTGACCACGAAGATCAGGTTGTCGAGCTTCTCGCGGGCGGCGAGTCCGATGGCGCCGAGCGCCTCCGGCTCGTCCATCTCGCCGTCGCCCATGAAGACCCACACCTTGCGCTCGCTGGCGTCGATCAGCTCGCGGTTGTGCAGGTAGCGCATCAAGCGCGCCTGATAGATGCCCAGGATCGGGCCGAGGCCCATCGAGACGGTGGGAAACTGCCAGAAATCCGGCTGCAGCCAGGGGTGCGGGTACGAGGAGAGGCCGTCGCGCTCCACCTCGCGGCGGAAGTCGTAGAGCCTCGACTCGCTGATCCGGCCCTCCAGGAAGGCGCGCGCGTAGATGCCCGGCGAGGAGTGGCCCTGGAAGTAGACGAGGTCGCCGCCGAAGTCCGGCGTCGGCGCGTGGAAGAAGTGATTGAATCCCACCTCGTAGAGTGTCGCCGCGCTGGCGAAGCTCGAGATGTGACCGCCGAGCTCGGCGCTGCGGCGGTTGGCCTGCACGACCATCGCCATCGCGTTCCAGCGGATGATCGAGCGGATGCGGTGCTCGATCCCGGGCTCGCCCGGCGAGGCCTCCTCGTCGTTCGCGTGGATGGTGTTGACGTAGGCGGTGGCCGCCCGGTGCGGCAGGTGGACACCGGAGCGGCGCGCTTGGTCGATCAGCGCTTCGATCAGATAGTGGGCGCGTTCGGCGCCCTCGTTGCGCAGCGCCGATTCGAGTGCGTCGAGCCACTCGTGGGTCTCCTCGGGGTCGATGTCGACGGATCGATCGGACATTGCGCTTCAGGCCCTTCCCGCGCCCGCCGCGCGGCGTTCCGGGCGGGTGCGTCGCAGACGTTCGAAGTCCGCATCCGCGTGGTAGGAAGATCGGGTGAGCGGCGAGGACGAGACGAGCAGGAAGCCACGCTCTCGCGCCGCCGCCGCGAAGGCGTCGAACTCCGCCGGCGTCGCGTAGCGCGCGACCGGCGCGTGGCGCGGCGTGGGCTGCAGATACTGACCCACGGTGAGAAAGTCCACGCCGGCGCCGCGCAGGTCGTCCATCACCGCGAGCACCTCCTCGCGGCTCTCGCCGAGACCCAGCATGAGTCCGGATTTCGTGAATGCACGCGGCGCGTGTTGCTTCGCGCGCGCGAGCAGCTCCAGCGAGTGGGCGTAGTCCGCGCCGGGTCGGATGGCGCGGTACAGGCGCGGCACCGTCTCCACGTTGTGGTTGTAGACATCGGGGCGCGCCGCCGCGACGCGCTCGAGCGCGCCCGGCTTGCGCCGGAAGTCCGGCGTGAGCACCTCGACGCTGACGCCCGGCGCGCGGCGCCGGATCGCCTCGATGCAGCGCGCAAAGTGCGCCGCGCCGCCATCGGGCAGATCGTCGCGGTCGACCGAGGTGATCACCACGTGGCGCAGGCGCAGGTCGGCCACCGCCTCCGCGACGCGCGCGGGCTCGTCGACATCCGGCGCCGCGGGGCGACCCGTCGCCACCTTGCAGAACGCACAGGCGCGTGTGCAGACGGCGCCGAGGATCATCAGCGTCGCGTGGCCCTGCGACCAGCACTCCCCGGCGTTGGGGCAGGCTGCCTCCTCGCACACCGTGGCGAGGCGATGCTGCCGCAGGCGCTGACGCGTCGCGTCGACGCGCGCTGAGCGCGGCACCCGCACGCGAATCCACGGCGGTCTGCGTGCGAGCGGAGGGGTCGGCGCAGCCGTTCGCGATCGCTCATGCATGATGCGCACCGAGTGTCACGGGGTGGGGCGGTGGCGTCAAGCGACCCGATCCGGTTGCGCGACAGCACGCGGCCGCGCGCAGCTCGGCTGCGGCAGCGCGGCGCCTCAACGGTCGTTCGGGTGCGGCGCCTCGCGATCGACGTAGAAGTGCACCATGTGCTCGATCGCCTCCTCGAGGCCGATCTTCGGCTCCCACCCGAGCAGCGTGCGGGCGTTGCTGATGTCGGGCACCCGCGTCTGGATGTCCTGATAGCCCTCGCCGTAGTACTCCCGCGACGAGACCTTCTCGACCACGGCGGTCTTGCGCAGGTGCCGGTAGCGGTCGAAGCGCGACAGCGTTTCGATCAGCAGCTCGGCGAGCTCCGCGATCGAGCAGTCGTTCCTCGGATTGCCGATGTTCATGATGCGCCCGTCGGAGCTGCCGCCCTGGTTCACCAGGATGCGCATCAGCGCCTCGACGCCGTCGCGGATGTCCGTGATGCAGCGCCGCTGGCTGCCGCCTTCCACGAGCTGGATCGGCTCTCCGCGCATCAGATGGCCGAGGAACTGCGTCACCACCCGGCTGCTTCCCTCCTTGGGGATCGAGATGTCGTCCAGATTGGGGCCGATCCAGTTGAACGGACGGAAGAGCGTGAAGCGCAGCCCCTCCTTCTGCCCGTAGGCGTAGATCACGCGGTCGAGCAGCTGCTTCGAGCACGAGTAGATCCAGCGCTGCTTCGAGATCGGGCCGAGCACCAGGTTGCTCGTCTCTTCGCTGAACGCGTCGTCCGTGCACATGCCGTAGAGCTCGGAGGTCGACGGGAAGACGACGCGCGTGTCGTAGCGCACGGCGTGTCGGATGATGCGCAGATTCTCCTCGAAGTCGAGCTCGAAGACCTTGAGCGGCTCCTCCACGTAGCTCTTGGGGGTCGCGATCGCGACGAGCGGGAGCACGACGTCGCATTTCTTGACGTGGTACTCGATCCATTCGCGATTGATCCCGATGTCGCCTTCGAGGAATTGGAACCTCGGGTGGTCGAGGTGCTCCTCGATGTGATCCGAGCTGATGTCCATGCCGAACACCTGCCAGTCGCTGTCCGCGAGGATGCGGCTCGTGAGCGAGTGACCGATGAAGCCGTTGACGCCGAGGATCAGAATCTTCATCGCTTCGATCCGCCTCCGATGTGCGCCGTGGCCCGGCCGCTGCGCCGCGCCTGCGGCTCCGGCTGGGTGGAGAGGACTGTCGCAAGCCCCGGGTCGGGCGCGGGTCCGTCGAGCGCTCTCCCCCGCGGGCCCGACGCACGGCCGGCGAGGGTATCCGATCTGTTGCCGGGCTTCCCGCGCCGCTACGCGGAGCCCAGCACCTCGGTCATGATGTGGCCGGCTCCATCGGGCACGTCCAGGGGCGCCAGCGAGGCGATCAGCTGCTCCAGGTCGCGCTCGACGGCAGGGGTCAGCTCGGCGAAGCGCAGGTACCAGCCGGCCTCGGCGTCGTCGCGCGCCACGATGGCCTTGAGCATGACCGGGCTCACGCCCACGCCGCCGTAGATGGCGAGCTTGATCTCTTCGCCGAGATCGAAGAGCGCCTCGCGCTCCACGCGCATGCCCCGCGGCGAGATGTCCCGGCCGATCAGCACGCGCGCGATGCCTTCGCCCCCTCCCAGCACCTGTCGATTGTAGAGCCGGCGCGGCAGTGCGCGTCGGTCTCCGTCGACGGGCACCACCGCGCGGCGCCGGTGACGCGCGCGCGCGGCCGACGCCTCCGAGCCGGGATCGATCTGCAGCGACGGCCTCGGGCGAAAATCGATCGGCTGTCCCGCCATCAGTGCGCGCAGCGTCACGCGGTCGCGCAGCTCGATCGCGTCGAAGGCGATGGAGACGTCGTGGCGCGGCGGCTCGCTGCCCTTCACATCGCGCACGCTCAGCACGCGCCCGTTCACGCGCAGCCCGCGCGGTCCGGTGAGCTCGCGGGAGAACTCCAGGATCGCCCGGCCGCCCGGCTCGGGGGGCTCGTGCGTGATCAGCCCGCAGCCACCGATCGAGAGCTGGGCGAGCTGAGCGTCGAACTCCCGATCGTCCACCCAGAGTCCGACGGGACCGTCGATCACGACGCGCAGCATGCGCCGCCGCTCGGGGCCTTCGTAGCCGGCGCGCTGCGTGAGCAGGCGCAGCACCGCGGCTTCGATGGGGCGCTGCAAGAGGAAGTCGCAGGGCACGTCTGCCGTGCTCTCATCCGTCGCGTCGCAGACCACCAGGTGGAGGTAGTTGGCGGGCAGGGCTGCGCCCGGCCCGCGAGCCCGCGCGGATGTCGTCACGAGCAGGGGAATGGCGCGCTGCGGGCCATCCCCCTTGGGGAGCTCGTCCACGAACGGGACTCCCAGATCGGTGAGCATCGAACGCACGTCGGTGAGCTCCCCGTCGTCGAGGATCACCGCGTGGGGAGACTCGAACGCCATCCCGGCCCCCTCTGGTCGCTCGCCGCTTCATCGGCTTCGCAGGGGTGGGTCTGAAGCGCCGCTCGGCGCTCCGCGGCGGGCTACGCCCGGGCTGCCGCCGCCGGCCCCCCGAGCTTCTTCTGCAGCTCGCCGCTGGCGAACATCTCGCGCACGATGTCGCACCCGCCCTGGAACTCGCCCTCCACGTAGAGCTGGGGGATCGTGGGCCACTGCGAGTACTCCTTGATGCCCTCGCGGATCTCCGGATCCGCCAGCACGTCCACGGTGGCGTACTCGGGCAGCAACGCGTCCAGGATCTGCACGACGCTGGCCGAGAAGCCGCACTGCGGAAAGCGCCGCTCGCCCTTCATGAAGAGCAGCACGCGGTGTTGCTTGACCAGCGCGTCGATGCGCGCGCGCGTCTCGTCGCTCGAACTCATTGGGCTCTCCTCTTCGCGGCGGCGCCGCGCTCCAGCGGGATGGGCTCGAGCCAGCCTTCGACCCAGCTTCCCATGGCCGGTTCGTCGCGTCGCAGGTCCGCCAGGCTGATGCGGTCCAGCGCCTCGCGCAGCGCGTTCTGCAGGGCGCTCCAGATCGCGCGGATCGAGCAGTTGCCCGTGCGCACGCAGCGCTTGCGCTGGCCCGGGTGGCACTCGCAGAAGGTCTGCGAGAAGAACGCACCGCCCAGCACCTGAAGCGCGTTCCAGACGCTGATCTCGTCGGCGGGTCGCGCCAGCCGGTAGCCGCCCACCGCGCCGCGCACGCTGCGCACGAGCTCGCCGAGGCGCAGCTCCCGCATCAGTTTGGCGGTGTACTCGGGCGACAGCCCCTCCGCCTCGGCGATCTGGGCGATCGAGACGGGGCCGTCGCCGTCCGCGCGCGCCACCTGCATCAGGCAGCGCAGACCGTATTCCTCGCTGGCGAGAAGCTGCACGGCGCGGAGCATAGAATTCTGTACCCTCGCGTCAAGATTGTCCGGGCGAGTCACGGCGCGGCGCCCCGCGGCGGCTCGGGATTCGGCCCGCTTCGGGCCGGGTTGGAAGCGGAGCCGCCGGCGGGACTAGAATGCACTGCCGGCGTCGGCCTCCGCATTGGGAGCTGCAAGAGGATCCGCGTTGCCCCCCACCACCGATCAACTCGGCCGGCCGCTGCGAGACCTGCGCATCTCGGTCACGGACCGCTGCAACTTCCGCTGCCCGTACTGCATGCCGGCCGAGATCTACGGCGAGAAGTACCACTTCCTGCCGCGGCCCGAGCTGCTGAGCTTCGAGGAGATCGAACGCCTGGCGCGGCTCTTCGTGGACCTCGGCGTTGCCAAGATCCGCATCACGGGTGGCGAGCCGCTGCTGCGTCACCAGCTGCCGGGCCTGATCGAGCGGCTGGCGGCGCTGCGGGGCGTGCGCGATCTCGCGCTCACCAGCAACGGCGCGCTGCTCGCGGAGCAGGCCAAGTCCCTGGCGGACGCGGGCCTCTCGCGCGTCACGGTGAGTCTCGACAGCCACGACGCCGCCGTGTTCCGGCGCATGAGCGGTCGCGACGCGAGCCCCAGCGCGGTGCTGGAAGGCATCGAGGCGGCGGAAGCCGTCGGGCTCGGTCCGGTCAAGATCAACTGCGTGGTGATGCGCGGCGTGAACGACGATGGCCTCGTGGAGCTCGCGCGCCGCATGCGGGGAACGGGGCGCATCCTGCGCTTCATCGAGTACATGGACGTGGGCACGCTCAACGACTGGGATGTCGCGCGCGTCGTGACCGCGAAGGAGATCGTGGAGCGCATCGACGCCGCGCTCCCGTTGGTGCCCGCCGAGCCGAACTACCGCGGCGAGGTGGCGCGCCGCTACGTCTACCGCGACGGCGGCGGAGAGATCGGCGTGATCGCCTCCGTGAGCCAGCCCTTCTGTGGCGACTGTACGCGCGCGCGCCTCACCACCGAGGGCAAGCTGGTCACCTGCCTGTTCGCCTCGGATGGCGTCGACCTGCGCGCCCCGCTGCGCGCGGGCGAGAGCGACGCCGCCCTGCTCGAGCGCATCGCGGGCGTGTGGTCGCGCCGCAGCGACCGCTACTCCGAGGAGCGCACCGCCCACACCGAGCTGCCCGGCCGCGCCCTGCGGCGCCGCAAGCTCGAGATGTACCAGGTCGGCGGCTAGCGGAAGGCGATCGAGCGCCCCGTTCGGAGTCCGCGCCGCGCGCTGCTCGCGATCGGCGCTGCGCTCTCAGAGGAGCGGCGCGAGCAGGCGGATCACGCCCTCGAAGAGCTCCTGCACGCGCCCGGCCTCTGGGACACCGCGGCGCGTTGCCTGCATCAGCTCCGTCATCCATTTCTCCACGCAGAGCACGTCCGGCTCGCTGTAGAGCGCGGTCATGACCTCGTAGTCGAGATACAGGCTGCGCAGATCGAGATTCGCGGAGCCGAGCATGGCCAGGCGCCGATCCACGAGGAGTGCCTTGGCGTGCATCATGCCCGGCCGGAAGAGATGCACGCGCGCGCCGGCGCCCTGGAGGTCGCGCAGATAGTTGCCGCGTGCCCAGTCGGCCAGGCGGTGGTTCGATCGCTCGGGAAGCAGCAGGCGCACATCGACGCCGCGCCGGGCGGCGAGCGCGAACGCGTCGAAGAGGCCGGCGTCGGGGATGAAGTACGGCGTCGCCAGCCACAGACGATTGTGCGCCGAGAAGGCGGCCTGCAGCACGCCAGCCGAGATGACATCTTCGGTGGTGTCGGGCCCCGAGGCGATGACCTGGACTCGGCCCTCACCCGCTTCCGTGGCGGCGGCCTCGGGGACCGGATCGCCCGCCAGGGGCTCGCCCGTCGCATACGCCCAGTCCGCGCGCGCCAGCGCGGCGTACGCCGCGACGGCCGGGCCTTCGAGCACGAAGGCCAGATCCGTCCAGCGATCCGGCCGGGGATCCGGCCCCATGTACTCACGCGCCACGTTCACGCCGCCGGCTAGCGCGATGCGGTCGTCTACGACGACGAGCTTCCTGTGGTTGCGCAGGTTGGCACGCAGCCACACGGAAGGGTTCAGGAGGGAGTGGAAGAAGGCGACCTGGCCGCCCGCCTCGCGCAGCGCGCGAAAATGCCGGCTCCGCGTCGTGAGCGAGCCGTAGCCATCCAGGAGCAGTCGGACGCGGACGCCCGCACGGGCGCGCTCGGTCAGCTGCGCCAGCACGTCGCGCCCGATCTCGTCGGGATGCAGCACGTAGAAGGTGGCGGAGACGCTGTCCTGCGCCTGATCCAGCAGCGCCATCAGGGAGGCGTAGGTGGCTTCTGCTCGGGTGCACAGCCGCACGCGATTGCCCGCGCTCGCCGCGGCTACGCCGAAGCCGCACAGCAGATCCTCCACGGGATCCGTGCCGCGCGCGCGCGCCCGCGCGGGCGTGACGTGCGCCTCGTGCGGCGTGCCCAGCTTGCGCCGCCCCAGCAGGAAGAAGAGCGGCACGGCGACATACGGCACGAGAATGGCGAACGCGATCCACGCGAGCGCGCTCTGCGGCGAGCGGCGCTGGCGCAGCACCGCCCCGAGCATCACGATGCCCGCCGCGAATGCGAGCGTCAGGATCAGATGGGAGAGAACGAGGCTCCAGTTTATCGGCACGGGCTTTCCTGTGTCACGTGCATGCGCGCCCGGCACACGACACTGATCTCGAGCAAGGTCTCCGCGTGCATGCTCGCACCCCGCGTGTGCTCTGCCAATGCGGCGCGGCCCGATGCCTCCGCTCGCGCGCAGCGGGTTCCGGGCGCGCCGGGATCGCGCGCCCGCAGCCCGGTTCTGCGCACCGCGCGATCAGCCCGCGCGGACGGCCGCGGGAAACCAGTGGCGCGTGCGGTTGCACACGGCGCACACGGAGAGCATCACCGGCACCTCGACCAGCACGCCCACCACCGTCGCCAGGGCTGCCCCGGACTCCGGGCCGTAGAGCGCGATGGCCGTGGCCACGGCCAGCTCGAAGAAGTTGCTCGCGCCGATCAGCGCACCCGGCGCAGCCACGCCGTGGGGCACACGCAGCCACTTCATGAGCGCGTAGGCCAGGCTCGAGTTGAAGTAGACCTGCAGCAGGATCGGGATCGCGATCAGCACCACGTGGAAGAAGCGCGCGGTCAGGTTGTCGGCCTGGAAGGCGAAGATCAGCACCAGCGTCGCGAGCAGCGCGAGGGTCGTCACCGGGTGGAAGCGGGGCAGGAAGCGCTGCTCGAACCACGCCTCGCCTCGGCTGCGCAGCAGCAGGCTGCGCGTGATGCTGCCGAGCGCGAGAGGGATCACGATGAAGATCCCCACCGAGTAGAGCAGGATGTCGAAGGGCACGTGGAGGTCGCTCGTTCCGCTGATGAGCAAGGTCACGATCGGTGCGAAGAGAAGCAGCATGATGAGGTCGTTCAGCGAGACCTGGACCAGTGTGTAGGCTGGATCGCCGTCCGTGAGGTACGACCAGACGAAAACCATCGCCGTGCAGGGCGCCGCCGCCAGGATGATGACACCGGCGAGGTACTGGTCGGCGAGCTCCGCGCCGATCCACGGCTCGAAGACGTGCTGGAAGAAGACGGCGCCGAGGGCGGCCATCGTGAACGGCTTGACCAGCCAGTTCACGAACAGCGTCACCAGGATACCCCGCGGCCGGCGGCGCACCTCGAGCACGCTCGCCAGATCGATCTTCAGCATCATGGGAAAGATCATCAGCCACAGCAGGATCGCGATGGGCGCGTTGATGTGGCTGTCGCTTCCGAACTCGAGGCCGCGCAGCGCGCCGGTGGCGCCCGGCAGGAGCACGCCGAGCGCGACGCCCGCGACCATGCACAGCGCCACCCAGAGCGAGAGCCAGCGTTCGAAGGGTGCGAGCTGTTTCGCCGGCCGGGCAGCTGCTTCGGAGCCCGCAGCGTCCGGCATCAAGCGGAGACCGGCGCGCTGGCGCTCCGCCGCCCGATTTCGTCGAGGCGGGCTCGCAGGCGCATGCGGTCGATAGAGGCCAGGGGCAGCACGGTCAAGAGCGCGACGCGGCGCTCGAGCTCCAGGTAGGCGTGCCGGAAGGCCTGCCGCTGCTGCAGGGGCGAGGCGTCGAGCGCGGCGGGATCCGCGAGGCCCCAGTGGGCCGTCAGCGGGTGTCCGGGCCAGGCGGGGCATACCTCCCCTGCGGCCGCGTCGCACACGGTGAAGATGAAGTCGAGCGGCGGCGCGCCCGGCGCGACGAACTCGTCCCAGGGCTTGCTGCGCAGCTTCGAGACGTCGTAGCCGCGCTCGGCCAGCAGCTCGAGTGCCAGCGGATGGACGCGCCCGGTCGGGTGGCTGCCCGCGCTGTGCCCGCGGAAGCGACTGCCGCCCACGCGGTTCAGGATGGCTTCGGCCAGGATGCTGCGCGCCGAGTTTCCCGTGCACAGGAAGAGCGCGTGATAGGTCTTGTCGGACATCCGGTGCCTCCCGAGGGTCGCGCCCTATCCGCAGCGCGCGCGGGGCGCGCGGCGGCGCAGTCGCGCGCGGTCCTCGGCGAGCCCATCGAGCTCGCCGAGGCAGCGCCGCACGCAGCCGACCAGTGATTGATGCAGCGCCGACGGCGCGGGGGCCAGCGCGTAGACCTTCCACTTGCCCTCGCGGCGCACCTGCACGAGGCCGGCGCGCCGCAGCGTGGCGAGGTGGCGCGAGATCTTGGGCTGGCTCTCCTCGAGCACCGCGCACAGATCGCAGACGCAGAGCTCGCCGTCGGACAGCAGGCTCAGGATGCGCAGGCGCGTGGCGTCGGCAAACGCACCGAACAGGCTGGTCGGTGCCACGCGGATGGGCTCGGCGTCGCGGCGCGTGGCGCGCGAATTCATATGCGAAGAAGCATATATGTCTGCGCCGTGCCGTCAAGCCGATCCCGATTCTTGTGACGCTCGTCACATAATCACTGCTCCCCGGCGCGTAGCCTGGGTGCTTCGGACCGCGGGCGCTGGCGCATGCGGCCCGGCGAAGGTGCAGCGGATCGAGCGCTGCCCGCGTCGCGCGCGCCACCCCTGCCAACCCTCCAAAGTGACGAGGAATCGACATGTCACGACGCTGGATCGCACTTCTCACGGCTGCAACGGTTTTGTGTTTCGCCACGGCGGCGCTCGCTCAGAGCCGCTCGAGTCAGGACGACGACGATCGCGCCCGCTTCAGCATGGGCGCGAGTCTGGGCTTTCTCGCGGACGATCCCGGCGGGGTCTCCCTCGGCTTCGAGGCGCCGATCGAGTTCAACCGCCACGTCTCGGTGGGACCCTGGCTGACGGTCGCGCTGGCCGACGATTTCCTGCTGCTCTCGGGCACGGCCAACGTCCGCTACCACTTCGATGTCTTCGAGGGCGAGCGGCTGCGCAAGCTCCGGCCCTTCCTGCAGGGCGGCATGGGCGTGACCTACTACGACGACGATCGCACCGGAGACGAAGACACCGGCTTCCTGCTCAACATGGGGCTCGGCGCCGAATACGAGACGAGCGAGCACGTCTCGGTGGGCAGCCAGATCATGTTCAACACGGTGCCCACGTTCCAGCCGAGCCGGGCCTTCTACTGGACGTGGCAGTTCATCGGGGTGCGCTACCGCTTCTAGCCGGCGGCTGCGCCGGGCCCCCGCATTCCGGGCAGCGCGCCGCGGGAGCGCGGCGCGCGCGCTCGGGGATGCGCCGCGAAGGCGCTACCGTGCGCCCTCGTGGAGCACGCGCTCGCCTGGCTCGGCGGACTCTCGCTGGCGGCCTGGTCGATCCTCACCCTCGGCCGGGCGCGTTTCTGGTACGCAGACCAGCGCCTCGAGGGCGGCGAGGCGCCCCCGATTCCCTGGCCCGCGGTGGCGGCGGTGGTGCCCGCGCGCGACGAGGCGGACGTGGTGGAGTCCGCGCTGACGTCCCTGCTCGATCAGGACTACCCGGGCGCGTTTCGCATCGTGCTCGTCGATGACGAGAGTCGCGACGGCACGGGCGAGATCGCGACGCGGCTGGCGGCGCGTCACCCGCGCGGAGCGCGGCTCGTCGTGCTGCGCAGCGCGCCGCGGCCCGCCGCTTGGGTCGGCAAGGTGTGGGCGCTCGCCTGCGGCGTGGCGCGCGCCGAGCGCGAGCTGCCCGACGCGGCCTACTGGCTCTTCGCCGACGCGGATGTGCAGCACAGCCCGGGCAATCTGCGCCGCCTGGTCGCCAAGGCCTGCGCCGATCGACTCGATCTGGTGTCGCTCATGGTGCGCCTGTCCGACGCGCGCGGCTGGGAGCGCCTGCTGGTTCCCGCCTTCGTCTACTTCTTCCAGAAGCTCTACCCGTTTCGCGCGGTGAACGATGCGCGGCGCCGGGTGGCCGGGGCCGCCGGCGGCTGCGCGCTGGTGCGGCGCGAGGCGCTGGAGCGCGCGGGCGGCGTCGAGGTGCTGCGCGGCGAGATCATCGACGATTGTGCGCTGGCGCGCGCGATCAAGCGCGGCGGGCCGATCTGGCTCGGACTCACGTGCAGCGAGCGCTCGCTGCGCCCCTACGGCGGCCTGCGCGGCGTGTGGCGCATGGTGGCGCGCAGCGCCTTCACGCAGCTGCGCCACTCCAACGCACTGCTGGCGGGCACGCTGCTCGGGCTCGTGCTGCTCTACGGCGCACCGCCGCTGCTCGCGCTGGGCTATCCGCTGCACGGGCACGCGCTGGCGGCCCTGCTCGGCGCCGCGGCCTGGCTCGTCCTGGCGCTGTCCTTCGGCCCGACGCTCGCGCTGTACGAGCGCCCCGCCTGGTGGGGCTTCCTGCTGCCCGTGGCCGGCCTGCTCTACGCCGGCATGACGCTCGACTCGGCGCGGCGTCACCGCCGAGGCGAGGGCGCCAGCTGGAAGGGGCGCAGCGGCGCGGGCAGCCCCGCGGCCGCCGGACGCGCGGACGGCCCGGCGCCCTCGGGCTAGCGCGCCTCGGCGGCCCGCGCCTCGGCGAGGGCGCGCTGCAGCTGATCGGCCCAGTACTCGAACGCACCCAGCACGTCGCTCCAGCTCTCGTCCACACCCTCGAGCCGCTTGCCGCCCTGGCGCCGGTCGACCACGGCCACCAGCAACGTGTCGCTGGGGGCATCCACGATGCGCGCCTCGATGCCCGCGCTGCCCACGAAGGCCTGGGTGCCCGTGGTGAGTCGCTTGAGCTCGGAGATCGGGCGGATCGGCAGCGCCGAGGAGAGCGTGTTGAGCACCACGTCCGAGCGCCGCGCCTCGGTCAGCGCCACCTGCACGCGCAGCACACCGCTGCCGGGGCGCTGCACCAGCGTGTAGTCGCTCTCGAGGTGCCTCACCATCGCGGCGTACAGGTGATTGGCCAGCGTCTCGAGATCTTCGCGGGGCAGGTCGTGCAGCGCCGTGCCCACGCCGTAGTACACCACGACCGGGTCGATCAGGACCCTGTCGTAGCTGCCCAGTCGCGCGCCGGGCTTCACGTAGGAGAGGGCGGCTCCATCCGATCCCTGCCGAGGCGTGAGGAGGCTGTAATCCCGGAGGAAGCCCGAGTAGCCCAGCGGCTGGGCCGGCTCGGTGGTCGCACACGCCCCGATGCCGAGTGCCAGCGCGCAGCACGCGATGCCTCGCGTCCAAGGGTTGCCGCCGCTCGCTGCGCGCGGTCTCCGGCGCAGTCCCGATCTGCTCCGCTGCGCCGCCAGCTTCGCCTTCTCGCGCATGGTCTCTCCGTCCCGTTGCCGTGTTGTCGCGCTCGCCCGCCCGGTGGGGGCGCGCACCGATGCTAGCTCGGCGCGGCGCTCGCCGTACCGGTTTGCCAGCCGCGCGGCGCGCGCCTACCGTGCGGCAATCGGAGCCATGAGCGAAGCAGGCACGGCCGATCTCGTGCTCGTCGGGGGCGGGCACGCCCACGTGCAGGTGCTGCGCCGCGTGGCGATGGCGCCGCTCCCCGGTGTGCGGCTCTGCGTGGTGCTCGACCGTCCCGTCGCTGTGTACTCCGGCATGGTGCCCGGCTGCCTCGCCGGCGACTACGCGGCCCACGAGCTCGAGATCGACGTGCTGCCCCTGGCGCGCCGCGCGGGCGCGCGCGTGCTGCTCGCTGCCGCCACGGGCATCGACGTGAAGCGCCGGCGCATCGCGCTCGAGGGTCGGCCCCCGGTCGTGTACGACGTGGCGAGCTTCGACGTGGGCTCGGGCGTGCGCGGCCTCGATCTGCCCGGCGTGCGCGAGCACGCCCTCGCCACGCGGCCCATTGGCCACTTCGTCGCGCACATCGAGGAGCGCCTGCGGGAGGCGGCGCGCGATCCCGGCGCGCCGCCGCTGCGCATCGCCGTGGTCGGTGCAGGCGCCGCCGGGCTCGAGCTGGCGTGCGCGCTGCGCGCGCGGCTGCGCACGGCCCAGCGCGCGGCACAGATCCATCTGGTGAGCGACAGCGCGCGCGTGCTCGAGGATCAGCCGCCGCGCATCTCGCGCCGGGCTGCGCGCGCGGTCGCGCTGCGCGGCGTCGAGCTTCACCTGGGTATGCGCGTCGCGCACGTCGAGGCGGGCGTCGTGTTCTTCGAGGATGGCGGCCGTCTGGCCTGCGACGAGATCGTCTGGGCGACCGGCGCGGCGCCTCACGCCTGGCTGGCCGCCTCGGCGCTTCCGGTGGACGCGCGCGGCTTCGTGCGCATCGAATCGACGCTCCAGGTCGTCGGGCATCCCGACCTCTTCGCCGCCGGGGACTGCGCTTCGTACGCGGATCACGCCTGGGTGCGCAAGGCGGGCGTGTACGCGGTGCGTCAGGGTCCGCTGCTCGACGCCAATCTGCGCGCGCGCCTGCGCGGCGAGGGATTGCGCGCGCAGCGTCCACAGCGCGACTTCCTGACGCTGCTCAATCTGGGTGGGGGCGAGGCGCTGGCTGCCAAGTGGGGGCTCGCCGCTCAGGGGCGCGCCGTGTGGCGCGTCAAGGACTGGATCGACCGGCGCTTCGTGCGGCGCTTCCAGGTGCTCGCCGCGGACGCGGCGCCCGCGGCCGGCTTCCCGCGCCCGCGGCGCATGAAGCGGGAGGCGATGACGTGCGGGGGCTGCGCCGCGAAGCTCGCGGCGCCGGCCCTGTCCCGCGCGCTCGATCGCCTGCCTCCCGCGCCCGCGGATCCGTCGGTGTGCCTCGGATTGGCCCGACCCGACGATGCCGCTGCGCTGACGCTTCCGCGGGGCGACGTGCTGCTGGCGAGCCTCGACGCGTTTCGCGCCTTCTGCGACGACGCCTGGCTCGTGGGTCGCGTGGCGGCGGTGAACGCAATCTCCGACGTCTTCGCGACCGGCGGTCGGCCGCGTCACGCGCTCGCCCTCGTCACCTTGCCCGAAACCGATCTGGCGCGCGCGGAGGAGACGCTCTACCAGGTGCTGTCGGGGGTGCGCGAATCCCTCGATCCTCTGCGCGTGTCGCTGGTCGGTGGCCACACCACCCGGGGCGATGCGCTGCTCGTGGGTCTGGCCGTCACCGGCACGCTGGAACCGGGGCAGTCGCTCTTGTCTCTCGACGGGCTGCGGCCCGGACAGCATCTCCTGCTCAGCAAGGCGCTCGGCACGGGCGTGGTGCTGGCGGCGGATCGGCAGGGACTGGCGCGCGGGGTCTGGCTGCAGGGTGCGTTCGCGTCGATGCTGCGCCCCAACGACGCCGCGCTGCGCGTGGCGCGGAGCTTCGACGCGGCGGCCTGCACCGACGTGACCGGCTTTGGTCTGCTGGGCCATCTGTGTGAGATGCTGCGCGCGAGCCGCGCCTCGGCCCGGCTGCGGCTCGACGCGCTGCCGGCGCTCGACGGCGCGCTCGCGCTGCTGGCGCGCGGCGTGCGCAGCAGCGCCCACGCGCAGAACGCGCTGGCGCTGTCCGTGCTCGCCGGCGGGGCGCCGGGCGAGCCGCGCGCCGCCGCGGAGCTGCTCTGCGACCCCCAGACGTCCGGGGGGCTTCTGTTCGGGGTCGCGGCGGAGCGCTCCGCACAGGCGCTCGACGCCCTGCGCGCCGCCGGAGAGAGCGGGGCGGCGGCCATCGGGGAGGTGCTCCCGGTGCGCCGCGACGGCGCTCTCGTCGAGCTCGTCTGAGACCGGCCTCGCTTGACAAGCTCAGCCGCGGCGATTACCCCCACCGCATCGGGCGGGTCGGCCCGGCGGCGGGCTCGCAGCGCAGACACGGGGGGTGCGCACGGGAGCGGGCTCGGGCAGCGGACTCGGACCGGCGGTCGGAACCCCCGACGGCCTGCGGAATCACGAGATGCAGCGCGGATGCGGCGGGCAGTCAGGGAAAATCGCGGCAGCGGTCGGGTGGATGCGGTGAGCCAGGTCAAGATCGCAATCGTGGGCGTCGGAAACTGTGCGAGCTCTCTCGTGCAGGGCCTCTCCTACTACCGAGACGCGCAGCCGGATACGGCCATCGGGCTGATGCACTGGGAGATCGGGGGCGTTCGGCCCCACGATGTGGAGGTGGTCGCGGCCTTCGACGTAGACCTGCGCAAGGTCGGCAAGGACGTGGCCGAGGCCATCTTCGAGAAGCCGAACTGCACGCAGGTCTTCTATGCCGGCGTTCCCAAGACGGGCGTGCGCGTGCGCATGGGACGCGTCCTCGACGGCGTCTCCGAGCACCTGCAGGACTACCCCGAAGACCGACGTTTCATCGTGTCGGATCAGGCGGAAGCTTCGCACGACCAGGTGGTCGCCGCGCTGCGCGACGCGGGCGCCGAGGTGCTCGTCAACTACCTCCCCGTCGGCTCCGAACAGGCGACGCGCTTCTACGCCGAGTGCGCGCTCGAGGCCGGCGTCGCCCTGGTCAACTGCATTCCCGTCTTCATCGCCAGCGATCCGGAGTTTGCGGCCCGCTTCGAGGCGCGCGGCCTGCCGATCATCGGGGACGACATCAAGGCCCAGCTCGGTGCGACGATCACCCACCGCACGCTCACCGATCTCTTCCGCCGGCGCGGCGTGCGGCTCGAGCGCACCTACCAGCTCAACACCGGCGGCAACACCGACTTCCTCAACATGCTGAACCAGAGCCGCCTGGCCTCGAAGAAGATCTCGAAGACGGAGGCCGTGCAGGCGGTGGCGGCGCAGCGCATCGCGGAGGAGAACATCCACGTCGGACCCAGCGACTACGTCGCCTGGCAGAACGACAACAAGGTCTGCTTCCTGCGCATGGAGGGCAAGCTCTTCGGAGACGTGCCCATGCACCTCGAGCTGCGCCTCTCGGTCGAGGATTCGCCCAACTCGGCGGCCGTCTCGATCGATGCCATCCGCTGCGCCAAGCTCGCGCTGGATCGCGGGCTCGCCGGCGCGCTGGAGGTGCCGTCCGCCTGTCTCATGAAGCATCCGCCGCGCCAGCTCACCGACGACGAGGCGCACCGCAGGATGGAGCAGTTCATTCGCGGCGACGTCGCGCGCTGAGTCGCGCGAGCGAATCGGCGGGGCGCCCAAGGGTCCGGCGCGCGTGCGGATCCGAGTGCGCGCAGCGCGCCTCCCGGCGGGCGCGCCGCTGCTCTAGACTTCCGCGTCGCTCACGCAGGAGGAGAAGGTGCCCGATTCCGCCGCCAGCGCGCCCGGAGACTTCATCCGCGGCCTCATCGCGCGCGACGTGGCCAGCGGCAAGCACGGGGGGCGCGTCGTCACGCGCTTTCCGCCCGAGCCGAACGGCTACCTCCATGTCGGTCACGCCAAGTCCATCTGCCTGAACTTCGGCGTGGCGCAGGAGTTCGGCGGCCTCTGCCGCCTGCGCTTCGACGACACCAACCCGACCTCCGAAGACGTGGAGTACGTCGAGTCCATTCAGCAGGACGTGCGCTGGCTCGGCTTCGACTGGGGCGAGCAGTGCCACTTCACCTCGGACTACTTCCAGCGGCTCTACGAGTTCGCCGTCGCGCTGATCCGCAAGGGCCTGGCCTACGTCGACGACCTCTCCTCCGAGGAGATCACCGACCACCGCGGCACGCTCACCGAGCCGGGCCGCGACAGCCCCTACCGCACGCGCTCGGTGCAGGAGAACCTCGATCTCTTCGAGCGCATGAAGGCCGGCGAGTTCGAGAACGGCGAACGCGTGTTGCGCGCCAAGATCGACATGGCGGCGCAGAATCTCGTGATGCGCGACCCCATCCTGTATCGCGTGCACAAGGTTCCCCACCACCGCACCGGCGACAAGTGGTGCATCTATCCGATGTACGACTTCGCGCACTGTCTTTCGGACGCGATCGAGTCGGTCACGCATTCGCTGTGCACGCTCGAGTTCGTCGACCATCGGGCCATCTACGATTGGCTGATCGAGCATCTCGAGGTGCCGAGCCATCCGAAGCAGACGGAATTCGCGCGCCTCAATCTGACCTACACCGTGATGAGCAAGCGCGTGCTGCTCAAGCTCGTCACGGGCGGCCACGTCTCCGGCTGGGACGACCCTCGCATGCCGACGATCTCGGGCATGCGCCGGCGCGGCTATCCGCCGGCGGCCATCCGCCGCTTCTGCCGGGAGATCGGCGTCGCCAAGCGCGACAACACCATCCAGCTCGAGCGCCTCGAGCACGCCATTCGCGAGGATCTCAACGCGAATGCGCCGCGCGTCATGGCGGTGCTCGATCCGCTGCGTGTCGTGATCGAGAACTACCCGGACGGACAGGTCGAGATGCTCGAGGCCGTCAACAATCCCGAGGATCCGCAGATGGGCACACGCAGCGTGCCCTTCTCGCGCGTGCTCTACATCGAGCGCGAGGACTTCCTCGAGGATCCACCGCGCAAGTTCTTCCGGCTGGCGCCGGGCCGCGAGGTGCGGCTGCGCTACGCCTACTTCATCACCTGCACCGACGTGGTGAAGGATGCGTCGGGTCGGATCGTCGAGCTGCGCTGCCGCTACGATCCCGCGACCCGGGGCGGCGACGCGCCGGATGGTCGCAAGGTGCGCGGCACGCTGCACTGGGTCTCGGCGGAGCAGGCCCTCGCGGCGGAGGTGCGCCTCTACGACAAGCTGTTCCGCGTCGAGGATCCGCTCGACGCACCGCCGGGTGGAGACTTCACGGCGAATCTCTCGCCCGACTCGCTGACGCGGGTGCGCGACGCCCGCCTCGAGCCCTCGCTGGCGGACGCGGCACCCGGCGACTGCTTCCAGTTCGAACGCCTCGGCTACTTCTGCGTCGACCCCGACTCGCGCCCCGGCGCACTGGTGCTGAACCGCACGGTGACGCTGCGCGACAGCTGGGCCAAGATCGCGAAGCAGGCCGCCGGCGCCGCTTCGTCGCGCCGTGACCGGACGCGCGACGCCGCGGAGTGAGCGGCGCCGGCTGCCGCGGGTCGCGTGGGCTGCGCCGGCGCCCGCTCAGTCGATCAGCGCACCGGGCGCATCCGCGATGAAGTCGGAGCGGATCGGCTGGTCGCGATCGAGGGCGACCCAGCCGGACGCGAAGCCCGCTTCGTTCGCCTGCTCGCGGGCGCTCAGGTAGACCTCGAAGCTGTCGTCCCAGACGTAGTACTGGAAGTACGTCCGGTGCGGGTGCAGCAGCGAGAGGTCGCGCCGGTAGAGGGACTCGCGCTGCACGATTTCCTCGAGCGTCTCGCCGTGCGTCACGTCCCGCCATTCCAGCTGTCCGTAGAACTGGTCGGGGCCCAGGTTGAGCACGTGCCAGCGCAGCGCGCGCGTGCCGAGATCGTTGCGCTGGAAGTGGCTCACCACGCGGTTGCGGTCGAGGGCGAGCGGCACCGGGCGCTCCAGGCTCCAGCGCCCCGCCGACGCGTCGAGCAGGCCACGATTCAGCGCGGCGAAGAGCTCGTCCGTGCGCACGCGGAAGATGCGCCCGTAGCGCGCGAAGTAGACGATGCGCGTGGCGCCTGGCGGCGGCGGGCGCGGATCCGGCAGGCGCGCTTCGTGACGCGCGGCCCGCGCCCCGCTGTCCGCCAGCTGCGCGTCGAGCGCGCCGATGCGGGTGCGCAGTGCGGCGATCTCGTCCTCGAGCGCCCGCGCCCGGCGCCGCGTCTCCGCGGTGCGCTCGTGGAAGCTGGCCGGATCTGCGGCCGCGGCCGCCTCGATGCGGGCGCGGCTCTCGGAGATCTCGGCGTGCAGCAGCGCCAGCGCGTCGCGCCGCGCGCGGTGCGCGTCGGTCAGCTCGCCGCGGCGGGGCAGCAGCGGTGCGAGCGCGGCGCTGATGCGATCCGCCTCGGCGCGGGTCAGCTCGAGCGCCTCGCGCGTCAGCTCGGGGCGCGCCGCCATCTCCGCGCGCAGCCGCTTCATCGCGTCGCCAACGCTGATCTGGGTCACCGCCAGGAGCACCACGAGGATGCCGGTCACGTTGGCCATGGTGTCGAGCAGTGAATCGAGATTCTGGACGTCGGCGCGGTGTCGGGTGCGGCGGGTGGCCACGCGCTCAGCCTCCCGCGCCGCGCAGCAGCGAGAAATCGAGCGCCCCGTCCCCCGGCAGGGGGATCTCTCCGTAGCGCTGGCGCAGCACGCCCGCCTGGATCGCCGCCTGCCGGCAGGTCGCTACCCCGCCCGGCCGGATCATGAAGACGACGGTGGCCCCCTCGGCGTTCTGCACGCTGCGCAGGAAGCGGCGGTACTCCGCACTCGTGGCGATGCGGTGCATCGGCACCTCGGTGCGCTGCCGCGCGCGGCCTTCGTAGAGCACCAGCGCGTCGCTGCGGCACTCGGCGAAGTGCGGGTCGAGGCCGTAGCCGCTGCCGGAGGGCTGGATCAGGATCGGCGCCGCGGCGCGCGCCTGCCGGCGACGCTCGAGTGCGTCGCGCCGCTCACGCGCGCTGGCCTCGAGGGCGTCGCGCGTGTCCGCGAGGGCCTCCAGTCGGTCCTGCTCGCGCGCGAGTGCCTCGCGCAGCGGCGCGCTGCTCTCGAGCCGCGCGCGGGCCTGCTCCGCCGCGCCCGCCAGCCGCACCTGCTCCTGGCGCGCCGCACCGATCTGCGCGTCGAGGGCGTCGATCTCCTCGGCCAGCGCCGTCAGCTCCGCGAGCTGGCGGCGGCCCGCGGCGAGGTCGCGCTCCATGCGCTCGAACTGCTCGAGATCGATGGCGCCGCGCGCGACCTGCCCGATCGCCGTCGCGGCGATCATCAGGGTGAGCGCGCCGATCACGCAGGCCAGCACGCTCAGGAAGGGAAAGAGCGAGACGGCGGGGTGGCTGCGCTTGCGCGGGCGCGCCACGGATCAGCGCCTGCGCAGGAATCGCCACAGCGCGGCGCGTGAGGGCGCGGGCGCGCCCGCGGTCTCACGCGCGCTGTGTTCGAGCTGGGCGAGCTGTCCGCGCCACGGCGCCGTGAGCTCGCGGGCGACGGCCTCGAGTCGATCGGCCAGCGCCGGCGGCAGCGCGTCGAGGGAGTCCGAGAACCGCTGCTGCGCCGCGCGCGCCTCGCCGCGCAGCGCGTTCAACGTGCGCGCGAGATCTTCGGACGCGCTGCGCAGCGCCGCGACCTGGGCTTCCTGCAGCGCGGCCGCCTGGCGCAGGCCCGTCTCGCGTCCGCGCTCGAGCGCGTCGAGCTGCTCGGCCCCCTCCAGGAGTCGCGCCGCGGTGCTCTGCTCGACGCGTCCGAGCTGCGCGTCGATGTGCTCGAGCGTGGTCGCAAGGCGTCCGGCGGAGTCGCGCAGCTGGTGCGCCTGCTCTTCCTGCGCGGCCACGAGCTCGCGCTGCAGCGCGTGCGCGTCGCGCGCGATCTCGGCGAGCCGCGTGGCGAATCCGGCCAGCTGCTGGCCGCTCTCCTCGCGCAGCTCCGCCGCCTCGCCGCGAATCCGCGCCAGCGTGTGCGCGAGCTGATCGCCGGCCGCGGTCAGGGTCTGGGCCTGACTGCGGTGCGCCTCCGTCGCGGCCTGCTGTTCTTCCTGCACGCGCCGGTGCAGTCGCTCGATGCCGGCGAGCTGATCGTCGAGGCGGTGCGCGCCTTCTGCCTGGATGCGCCGCGCCTCCGCCGCCATGCCCTCGAGCGAGCTGCGGAAGTCGCGCAGCAACCCGCGCTGCGTCTCGGCGAGCTCGTCGCTCGCCTCGCGCTGCCGCTCCATCGCCCAGTGTGCGAGCCGATCCATCTGCTGGTCCTGACGCAGGCGCAGCTGCTCGTCGATCTTCTCCCATCCCGAGACGACGTGGGCCGTGAGCGTCTCGCCGATCTGACCGAGGCGGTCGAGCCAGCCGCGCAGCTCGCTGTGGTGGGCCGCCATCTCGCGCGCGATGGCGTGCTCGATCGCGCCTTCCTCCGGGTGGATGCCGCGCCGCGCGTCGTCGAGGCGCCGCACCAGGCGCTGGTCGCAGTACTCCTCGACGGCCGCCAGGAAGTCTTCTTCGGCCTTCTGCAGCCAGCTGGCCGGAAACATGATCAGGATGCTCATCACCAGCGCGAGCAGCGTGGTGTCGAAGGCGACCGCGAGCCCCGTGGTCACGCTGCCGATCGAGTTCTTCATCACCTCGAGATCGACCGCCGCGCCGACGGACGCCGAGAAGCCGCCGACCGCGGCGCCGATGCCGATCACCGTGCCGATGAAGCCGAGGATCGGCACCGCCCAGATGAACACACGCACCATGGTGTAGCTCGACTCGACCGCGTCGGCGTCGATCTGGGCCTGACTCGAGAGCTGATCCACCACCTCGCGGGCGTCGCGGCGCGCCTCGAAGTGGTGCAGCGCGCGGCGGATGCGCTCGACCAGCGCGTTGCCGCGCGCGGAGGCGGGCAGCTCGTCGAGCTGGGCGGCGAAGGCGGCGGCGTTGTCCGGCGTGATGCGCGCGCCGATGCGCTCGGGCAGCAGGTCGAGCTCGAGCGCTTCCCGCTGGCGCGCGATGCGTCGATACTTCAGCAGCAACATCACCGCCGCCCAGAAGGACAGGTACGAGACGACGTAGGGCACCCAGCCGCGGGCGCCGAAGAGCTCGCCCAGGTAGGTGCCGGAGAGCGGGAACACGACGGCCGCGTAGAAGACGAGCGTCGCCACCAGCGCCGCCGCGCCCGTTACGGACAGTCGCAGGTCTGTGCGGCCGCTGGCGCGCCGCCCGTCTCGTGCTGCTCGGTTTGACATCCCGACCTTCCTTCGCGCGCAGTATCCCACAGCTTGCCGGAGGCGCCTCGGGCCGGTCCGCAACGGGAAAAAACCCATGACACCCCGGCGACTTGCGGCCGTGCGGGGCGTCCCGAGCCGGAGCGTGCGGGGGCGCGCATTGCGCGAATCGGATGCGGCTCTACGCTCGCGGCCATGCTGCACTGCCGCGCGCTGCCGCTCTTCGCGCTGCTGCTCGTCGGGCTCGGGGCGCCGGCGGGGGGCGCGTGGGCGGAGACCGCGCTGCACGAGGCGGCCCGCGCCAACGATCTCGCGCGGATCGAAGCGCTCGCGGCGCGGCGCGGACCCGATCCGAACGACGTGAATCACAGGACGCCCCTGCACGTCGCGGCCGCTGCGGGAAATCTCGAGGCGGTGGCGCTGCTGCTCGATCTGGGCGCCGATCTCTCCGCCGTGGATGCGCTCGGCTGGACGCCGCTGCACTACGCCGCGCGCGAGGGACGCGTCGAGGTCGTGCGCCTGCTGATCGAGCGCGGGGCAGACGTGGACGAGCGCAGCCGCCAGCGTCAGTCGGCGCTGCAGCTCGCCGCGCGCTGGGGCCACGCGGAGGTCGTGGCGCTGCTGATCGAGGCCGGCGCGTCGCCGAACACGCGCCGCCGCCGCGATGCGAGCGCCCTGCATCTCGCGGTGATGAGTCGCAACGCCGAGACGGTGAAGCGGCTCCTGGCCGCGGGCGCACGCCCGAGCGCGCGGGGCGGCCGCGGCGTCACGCCGCTTCACCTCGCTGCCTACCAAGGGGATGCGAAGATCGTCGCGCTGCTGCTCGCGGCGGGTGCGGAGGTCGGCGCGCGCAATCAGGACGGCCGCACCGCCGCACAGGTTGCCGAGCGCAGCGGACATCCGGGGCTGCTGCGCGCCGACGCGGTCGATTAGCCGCGCGCTCGGGCGCGACTCCATACTGTTGCGGTCGAGGGCCGCCCCGGCGGGGAGGCGTCGCGTCGCGCTCTCGGGTCGCCCCGAGTCGAGGAGGTCGATGCACGTGGAGAGCCTGCGGGTTACCTACCGCCTGGATGTCGAGCCCGCCGCCGCCGCGGCGCGCGCGGAGGAGGTGGCCCGGGAGCAGACGGTCGAGGTGCCGCGCAGCGTGGTGCGCGACGCCTTCGTCGAGCACCACGTCCTGGGCCGGGTCGAGCAGCTCGTGCCCGGACCCGACGGCAGCAGCCTCGCCACGATTGCATTTCCCGTGGCCGCCACCGCCCTCGACCCCGCGCAGCTGCTCAACGTGCTCTTCGGCATGACCTCGCTGCACGCGGACGCGACCTGCGTCGATGCGGAGTTCCCCGAGTCGCTGCGCGCCGCGCTGCAGGGACCGCGCTTCGGACTCGAGGGCTTGCGCAAGCTGCTCGGCGTCCACGAGCGCGCGCTCACCTGCACGGCGGTCAAGCCCCTCGGTCAGTCTCCCCAGGCGCTGGCGCAGCTGCTGAAGAGCTTCGCGCGCGCCGGGATCGACGTGATCAAGGACGATCAGGGGCTCGCGGACCACCCCTTCTGCCCCTTCGAAGCGCGCGTGCGCGCCTGCCTCGACGCCGCTCGGCAGGTCGCCGACGAGACCGGACACCACGCAGTGTATGTTCCCCATCTGAGCGGCACGCCCGACGCCGTGGATCGGCAGCTGGGCATCGCGGAGGCCTGCGGCGCGCGCGCGGTGATGGCCTCGCCCATGCTGATCGGGCTGCCCGGCTTCTGGGAGCTGTGCCGGCGGCGCGCGGCGCTGCCGGTCTTCGCGCACCCCACGCTGGGTGGCGCGCAGCGCTTCGCCCACGATCTGCTCTTCGGCAGCCTGTTCCGGCTGTTCGGGGCGGATGCGGTCATCTTCGTCGGCTACTCCGGGCGCTTCGACATCCCGCGCGAGGTGTGCCGCTCCCTCGCCGCGCGCCTCCGGCGACCCTGGGGGACGGTGCTGCCTGCGCTGCCCGTGCCCGGCGGGGGCATCCAGCTCGAGAACGCCGCAGAGATCGTCTCGTTCTACGGCAACGACGTGATGCTGCTCGCGGGCGGAAGCCTCCAGCTGGAGGAGGGCGCGGTCGAGCAGCGCAGCCGGGCCTTCGTCGCCGCGGTTCGCGACGCCTCTGCGCGGAATTTCGAGTCGAAAAACTCCTAGACACGCGACTGCGTCCGGGGCGAGAATTTTGTCGGGCATCCCATGAGGATTGCCCCCGATCCCCGGCGCACTCGTGGGAAGGGAAAGCGCCGGGCATCGGGACCCGCCTCTGGATTCTCGAGTGATTGGGTCAGGCGGACTGGGCCCGGCCGCGCGCCGGGTCCAGTCCTCGCCACGCTGCGGCGCCGGCGAATCAGAAGCGCTGGCCCAGGAAGAGGTAGCCGGAGCTGTTGCCCCCCTCGGCGAGACCGTATGCGAGGTAGAGGGGCCCGAGCGGCGTGTCGATGCCGAGGAAGACGCTGCCCGCGACGCTCAGGCCGGCGGCGTCGATCTCCTCGAGGCGATTGAACGCATTGCCCGCTTCGATCGAGCCGCCCACGTACACGGGCAGCTGCAGCGTGAAGAAGCGCGGGTCTGCCACGCGCCGGTAGCCGACCAGCCGGCCCAGCAGCACGTGCGGGCCGGTGCGCGCGCCGCGCGTCAGGCCGGAGAGCTGGAACAGACCACCCAGGGAGAAGATGGGCGCGTCGCTGATGTCGGCGCGCTCCGCCCAGCTCGTGTCGAAGACGAAGCCGGGCACGACGGTGTTCTCGCCGAAGGAGAAGGCGATGTTGCCGCCGGTGCGCAGCAACGCCAGGGAATCGTCCGCGCCGAAGGCGCTCGGCGTGATTTCCCCGTCCGCCCTCAGGATTCCGCCCTTGCGCGGAAAGCGCACGCTGTCGAGCGTGTCGACGAGCAGGCGTCCGATCGCCGCACCGCCTTCGAAGCGCGTCGTCGGCAGACTCGGATCGCCGACCTGACGCTCGAACGCCGCGTCGATGTAGCCGATGCCTCCGCGCACTTCGGCCCAGTTGCCGAACTGCCAGCCCAGGAAGCCCGCCGCCTGGAAGCTCGGGATCTCGTAGGTGGCGATGCGATCCCCACCGACGAACAGGTTGAGGCTCTCGATTCCTGCTCTCACTTCGGGCGCGAAGAACAGGCGACCGCCGTACTCGAGCGGCTGGTAGAACTCGGTCGAGATCTCGCTCTCTTCGCCCACCTGCAGGCGGGTGCGCCACTCCGCGCCGAGGCCGTTCAGCGGCATGCTGGTCGCCAGCACCGCCACGTTGAAGGCGCTCTCGGCCCGGAAGTTCGTGTCGAGATTCAAGCCGAAACGCAGGAAGGTGCGCCCGGTCTCCTTCCCGATGGTGTGAATCACGAGCGCGTGCGCTCCCTCGTGCTCTTCGAGCGAGAAGCTGACGCGGTCGAACACGCCGGCGCCGTACAGCTTGTCGAGATCCTGCTGCAGCTGCGCCGGATCGAGCGCCTGGCCCGGCTCGACGTGGACGTGCCGGCGGATCACGTGGGTGGAGAGCCCGGAGCGATTGTCGAAGCGCACGCGCTCGACCAGGGGCGGCTCCCGCGAAATGCCCCGGCGCCGCAGCTCGCTCGGTGCGTCTGGCTGCGCGAGGCGCGCGAGCTCCGGCGCGAGCGCGCGCGCCGCCGCTGCGCCGCGGGCGATGGCCTCGCTCCCCATCTCGAAGCTGGCCGACGTGATGCCCTCGAGATCCGGTCGGATCAGCAGGTCGTGCTCGCCGAGCCGGGCGAGCTGCCGGAGCGTGTTCTGATACATGAGCACGGTGAGCATCTGTCCGGAGATGCTGAACGCGGAGCTCACGTTGTCCTGGCCCGCCGGGCTCGTCCCGATGTCGACCGCGATCACGACGTCCACGCCCATGGCCTGCACCACGTCGACCGGCAGGTTGCGCGCCACGCCGCCGTCGACCAGCATGCGCCCGTCGATCTCGACCGGCGAGAACACCGCGGGGATCGCCATGCTCGCGCGCATGGCCTGCGCGAGATCTCCCTCGCCGATCACGACGGATTCTCCGCTGCTCGCGTCGGTGGCGACCGCGCGGAACGGAATGGGCAGGGCATCGAAGTCGCGCACCGTCGCGACGGGCACGCTCAGCACTTGCAGGAGGTTGGTGATCTTCTGCCCCTCGATGAAGCCCCGCGGCAGGGCCACCTTGAAATCCTTGATGTAGAGGCGCAAGCCGGTGAGGAAGTCGAAGTCGTCCTGCTTGCGCCGGAAGGAGCGCTCGCGCCGCGGCGGCACGTCGTTGAAGACCGCGATCCAGTCGATTTGGCTGACCACCTGGCGGAGCTCCGCCGGCGAGAGGCCCGACGCGTAGAGCCCGCCCACCACCGCGCCCATGCTGGTGCCCGCGATGACGTCCACCGGCACGCGGAGCTCCTCGAGCACCTCGAGCACGCCGACGTGGGCAAAGCCGCGCGCACCGCCGCCGGAGAGCACCAGGCCCACGCGCGGTCGCCCCGCGTCGCCCGCGCTCTCGGGCTCGGCGCCCAGCGCGTGCTGCGGCGCCGCGAAGGCGATGGAGAATGCGGCCAATCCGAGGGCGGCGGCGCGAAGCGCGGATCCTTCGATGGTTCGCTGGCGCACTGCGCCCCCCGCTGCTCGCTGCTGGCGGACCTCGGCCGCCAGCTTATCCGCTCCGCGCTTCCGCGAGAAGCCCCGCGCTCAGAGCAGCGCGAGCTGCCGCGGGCGATCCAAGGCATCGTCGAAGTGCTCGCCGACGTGCGACAGGATGGCCTCGGCCACGGGGCGCAGCACCCGCTCCAGGTAGTGAGACCGGTCGATCTCTGCGGATAGCGCGCGCCCGGGCAGCAGGGGCTCCGGGCCGCTGCGCGTGATGACGTAGCGCACGACCGGACCCGCGCGTCCTCCCGCCTTGCGCGCCGCCTGCACGTGCGGGGGCGTGGTGGCGGTGTAGCGCTCGAGCGAGCCCTTGCGCACGCGTTTGGCGTAGACGAGCTCCGCGTCGAGCGCGCCGCTGCGCAGGCTCTCGATCACCTCGCGCAGGAAGGGCTGCACGGGCTCGCCGCGAAACAGGCGCAGCAGCAGGCCGCGCTGCAGGCGGCCCGCCACGCTGGGCCAGTCGCGGCGCACCGCCTCGAGGCCCACGATCTCGAGCGTGCCATTACACAGACCAGCGTAGCGCTTCTTGCTACCGCTGCGGCCTCCGCGCACGCGCGGCATGAAGAAGCGCTCGAACACCCGCTCGAGCTCGAGCACCAGGCGTGGCTCCCGCGCGTAGCGCGCGCGGATCTGCTCGGCGATGGCCGCCTCGACCCGGTCGCGCAGCTGCTCCGCCTGCGCGCGCGCCGCGGCGAGCGGGCCCGGTCCTAGCTGCACGAACACCGAATCCGTATCGCCGTAGAGGACGTCGGCGCCCTCCGCCTCGAAGGCGGCCTGGGTCCAGTGCAGCGTCTGCTGGCCGAAGCTCGTGATCGCGTTCGCGATCTCCGGATCGAAGAAGCGGCACGACGCCGCGCCGAGCACGCCGAAGAGCGCGTTCATCATGATCTTGATGGCGCGATCCGCGTGCCGATTGCCCGCCGCACGGGCGCGCTCGCGCCGCTGCATGAAGTGCTCGATGATCTCCGGGAGGATCGCCTCGCTGCGCGAGAAGCGCGCCCCGTTCGGCGCAACGATGGCGCCGTCGCCGGCCAGGGCGTGCGCGAGCGGATCCAGATTGAAGGTGCGGATCAGGCTCGGGTAGAGGCTCTTGAAGTCGAAGACCGCGACATTCGCGAAGAGGCCCGGTGTCGAGTCGAGTACGGCGCCCCCGTGCACCTCGGTGCTCTGGCGCTCGGTGTCGACGCTCGGCGCCACGAAGCCCTTGCGCCGCAGCGCGGGGAGATAGAGCAGATCGAAGGACGCGATGCTCGCGCCCACGCGGTCGAGCTGCATGCCCGAGAGCAGGCTGCGCTCGATCGCGAGGTCGAGCAGCCCCTCGCGTTCGAGAATGTCGAGCACGAGGCGTGCGTCCTCGCGGTTGTAGGCCACCAGCGCCGCCGGGTCCTCCCGGTAGAGCCGCTCGATCTCGCCGGCCTTGTCCGCGATGTCGGCGTCCATGTGCTTGCCGCGGCCGAGGATCGCCCGGGCCGCCGTCTCGAGCCGATAGTCCGGCAGGCGCAGCGCGTCGCGCACCAGCGGGATGCCATCGAGCACCACGCGCCCGGGCAGCACCGCGCGGCCCTGGCGCGTGAAGCCCGCATCTCGCTGGAAGAGCGGGGCGCCCTCGACGCGCCCGAGGTCCGGCGAGACGCGCCGCGCCCTGCAGCGCGCGACCAGCGTCTGCAGATCGAAATCGACCACGTTCCAGCCGGTGAGGATGTCGGGATCCAGCGCGCGGACGCGCGCGAGGATCGCGGCGAGCAGCGCGCGCTCGTCGACGTGGCAGAGCGCGCCCGCCACCGCCCGCGCCGAGACGAGGTGCACCTCGTCCGCGCCGTCGCCCACCAGCGCCGCGGAGACGATGGCGCTCGCATCCGGCGTGGTCTCGAGATCGATGCAGAGCACGCGCAGCCGGGGTCGGCAGTCGGCGGGCTGCAGCGCGGGATTCGCGAAGTGCAGCAGGCCCGGCCGCGGCGACGCGCTCGGCCCGTCGATGTCGACACCGGCGCGGATGCCGCGGTCGATCAGATAGCGGTAGGGGAAGCGGATGTCCGCTTCGAGCGGCCGCGCGATGTGGTCGCGCAGCGGCGGCAGCGCGGACGGCACGGGCAGCGTGACGCGGGCCACCGCGCCCCCGTCCAGCTCGCGCAGCTCGGAGGCCTCGATCGAGAGCGCCGGCCCGCGCGGCAGCGCGTCGCGCTGTGCAATCGGGACGAAGAAGTAGGGGCGGAAGCGGTCGTCCTCCACCCAGAATGCCGGGCCGTCCTCGAGGCGGCCGAAGAGCTGCACGACGGGAACGCCGTCGCGCACTCGGTAGGTCGGCTGGAGGATGAATCCGCGCGGCACGGGGCTGGCCTCGGTGGGTCTCGGCAAATT
>Ga0224496_10000170_pt1 | contig 47643 bp, 44 predicted proteins | sample SF_Jul11_sed_USG_2_FD_168127 | JGI IMG/M metagenome (GOLD analysis project Ga0224496, IMG submission 168127) | Sediment microbial communities from San Francisco Bay, California, United States - SF_Jul11_sed_USGS_8_1 | ecosystem: Environmental > Aquatic > Marine > Sediment | place: USA...
TACAGGAATTCTGTCAGGACCTGATTGACTATGTCGCAACAGGCCATTTTGAAATTTATCGTCGCATTGAAGAAGGCCTGGAACGTCGCAATGAAATCATTGAACTCTCAAATGATACTTTCAACAAAATCATCGATACCACAAAAGCGGCCGTCCAGTTCAATGACCAGTATGACTATTCAGAAGATATCAACCCAGATAACCTGAAGGAATTCCCCCATCAGCTCTCGGAACTCGGTATAAATCTGGCAACAAGAATTGAACTGGAAGACAGGTTCATTAATACCCTGCTCAACCCAAAACCCAGATTAGTTTACAGCAGCCAGTGAAAAACTAGAGTTTAACTGCGTCGATCTTCTGCTTGCTGATGCACCAGCATTTGTGCTTGGGCTTTTTCTTAAAATCTTCAGACACAGTCATTGCGCTAATGTCCTGAATAAAGTAATCAGATAAACCCGCCGTATCCAACTTGAATCGTTTTGCATTGCAGGAAAAAATCAACATACCTTCATCATCCAGCAAATGCATCGTCAGATTAATCAGCTCAACGTGATCACGCGTGACATCGAAAGTTTGCGTCATCCTTTTCGAATTAGAAAACGTGGGCGGGTCGAGAAATATCAATTGGTAACTTAGACCTTCCCGTTTCGCATCCCAGAGCCACTGGGTACAATCTGCCTGAATAAAATGATGACTTCCAGAAGTAAATTTATTCAGCTTCAGGTTATCCTCTGCCCAATCCAGATAAGTGTTAGACATATCAACTGTAGTGGTCGAACGCGCACCACCCGCCGCCGCATACACCGTTGCCGTTCCCGTGTAGGCAAACAGGTTAAGGAACGAGCGGCCTTTGGCATATTTATAAATCAGCTGCCTGGCAATTCTGTGATCCAGAAATAATCCAGTGTCCAGATAGTCGTATAAATTAACTATAAATTTTAAATTATGCTCGCGCACAATCAGTGAGTGTTTCTTATCATCCTGTTTTTTGTATTGCTCAGTGCCAGACTGTATTTTTCGAGTTTTCAGGACCACATGATTGGGATCGATGTCCAGCACCGAAGCAATTACCGGAATTGCTGCATTAAGGCGGTGAAAGGCTTTGGTTGAGTCGATTGTTTTGGGCGCTTCGTATTCCTGAACGTGTACCCAGTCTTCGTAGATGTCGATCGCCAGTGAATACTCAGGAATATCCGCATCATAAACACGGTAACAACTGATGTCGTTTTTATTTGCCCATTTTCGTAAATGCTTGAAATTCTTTTTCAATCGATTTTCAAACATCTCTGTATTTTCATTGCTCAACGACAGGTCATATTTTTTTAGATCAACGTTAGCAGCAGGAGCTTGACGATGATCAGGCCTTGTCCTGCCAGCCTCATCTGCCAGCTTAGTATCTCTGGGCTCAAACTGCCGTGACAGATCTCGCGCTCGAATATGGTACTGGTGCAAAATACATTTGAGCGGGCCATTGTACAAAGAGTTTTTATGGTGTGATCGAAGGCCAATAAATTTGGCCAGCTCAGGGCTGGAGGTAAACACCGCAGCATCCCAGCCTGAATAGTTTTCTTTAAGTGTCTTGCCTATTTGATAATATATATTTTTTAACTGCTCGACCTGACCCAGTCGTTCGCCATAAGGCGGATTAGTAACTAGCAAACCCGGAGTCTCAGGCAGATTGGGCATTGGCACAGAAACATCCTGATGATACAAAGTGATGTAATCAGTTAAACCCGCAGCCTCAATATTGTCACGCGCAATTTCCAGTACCTTTTTTGAATTATCGGCTCCCAGGATTACAGGGAGTGAAGACTTATCCTGCGCAATGCATTTTGCCTCGTCAAGCAAACGGTTCCAGCAAAGCGCATCATGCTGTTTCCATGCCAGGAAGCCATAATGTTTTCGCAACAGGCCCGGCGCGATATTTACGGCTATGTAAGCGGCTTCAATTAATAATGTGCCACTTCCACACATGGGATCACACAATGGCAAACCCTGACTGGCCAACTGCGGCCACTTGCAGCGCAATAATATTGCCGCCGCGAGATTTTCTTTTAGCGGTGCCTGCCCCGCATCCTGTCGGTAGCCACGCTGATGCAAAGGCCCGCCAGATAAATCCAGATAGACCAGCGTTTCTGTTTTGCCTATATACACATTGATGCGTATATCTGGATTGTCCCGCACGACATCGGGCCGGTTACTCTCTTTCTCCATAAAGTAGTCAACGACAGCATCTTTCACCCGAAGTGTCGCAAAGTGGCTATTTGTCATCGTCTCGTGAGCGGTAAAGCAATCAATGGCAAAACTATTATTGACTGAAAAGTGCGTTAGCCACTCAAGCTGTTTTACGCCCTGATACAGCGCATCATAATCATTGGCAGGAAAGCTGGATAAACGCAGTAAAACGCGACTGGCGAGCCGTGACCAGAGACATAATTTATAAGCCTCTTCAATGATACCTTCAAAAGCCACGCCTGCGACCTGCTGCTTAATATCACTCAGGCCCAGCTGTTCACATTCGTGAACAAGCATGTCCTCTACGCCTTTTGGGCAAGTGGCAAAAAAATAAAATGTCTGTGTCACGTAGATATCAGCCTGCGGGTTTAGTCTGGATTTATATTTTAATAGTTTCGATTTTTCTGGCATCAACTTCAAGCAGAACCGGGATACCATCCCTTATCGGGTAAGCCAGGCCGTCACGATGACAGAACATTTCATTATTCTTTTTTTTATATTCAAGCTTGCCCTTGCATATCGGACAGACCAGAATTTTCATCAGCTTCTTATTCATACGGAAGAAGCGCCCGATTCTATACACTGCTTGACCCTGGACAACAGCTGTTGCTGAAAATGATCCGATAGTTTTGCATCAACCGGCACATACCAGAGGCACTCAGTCGAAAACTGCCGGCATTTAACCGCGTCCTTTTCGGTCATTAATACCTGAAACTCATCGCCGAAACTCAAATCGCTGCTGGTAAATTGATGATGATCAGGAAAATCATGCTCGATCACTTCCAGACGGCTAGCTCGCAACTGATTGAAAAAGCGTGAAGGATGACCAATACCAGCGACTACATGCACGGGGCCACCTATAAAACTTTTGATGTTTTTCGACTCGCCCGTTTTGAGATTTATAGCATCGTTAAATTGCAGCGAAAAATTATCCTCACGACCAGGTGCTGTGCCGGAAAAATGATCAACTACGATATCAACCTGCTCAAGCCGGGAAACAGTTTCACGGAGCGGCCCAGAGGGAATACAAAAACCGTTGCCAAACTGGCGGCTGGTATCAACAATGGCAATCTCAATATCACGACGTAATCGATAATGCTGCAGGCCGTCATCCGACAGAATGATATTGCAATCGCTTTTATCCAGCAGCAGTTGTGCCGCTGCAACTCTATCTTTGCCGACCACCAGAGGAGAACGGCTACGCCTTGAAATCAAAAAAGGCTCGTCACCAATGACATTGGCCTGATCACTGGTTTCTACCAGATGTTCACCGTGAAAATCACCACCATAACCTCGGCTGACAACTCCCGGCCGGTAGCCCTGTTGTTTCAACAGTTCGCACAGAGCAATCAACAAGGGCGTTTTACCAGTGCCACCCACAGTTATATTGCCAACAATGATAATCGGGACGGGTAATTTATAACTTTTTAATATACCTGTTCGATAGCAAAGCCGTCGCGTAAAAGCCAGCAGACAATACAGCGCGCTGACGGGCAACAACAACCATGCAACAGGATTTTGACTATACCAGTAGGCATCGATGCGCTTCATTGTCTATTCAGTAACTTCAGGCTCTGGCTCTTTAAATTGCATTTGATGCAAAGCAGCATAATGGCCATTACGCGCCATCAATTCGGCATGATTGCCTGTCTCTACAATTTCACCATGATCCATGACCACAATCATATCTGCATTTTCGATAGTCGAGAGACGATGCGCAATCACCAGCGTGGTACGGTTTTTCATCAGCGTTTCCAGTGACGCCTGTATGAACCGTTCAGATTCGTTATCAAGCGCCGACGTAGCTTCATCCAGAATCAGCACCGGCGCATCTTTTAATAATGCACGTGCAATTGCGATTCGCTGACGCTGCCCACCCGACAACATAACACCTCGTTCACCTACCAAAGAGTTATAGCCATCATTCATGCTTTCAATAAACTTGTCTGCATAGGCTAGCTTAGCGGCCTCCTCAACACGTGAATGATCCACATCCAGAAAGCTGCCGTAGGCAATATTGTGTTCAATAGTGTCATTAAATAAAACAATATCCTGACCAACGTAGGCAATATGTGAGCGCAGATTATTTAATGAATATTCACTCAACTCATGACCATCGAGTTTTATCGAACCTTCTGTAATATCATAAAAACGCGGCAACAAATTCAGCAATGTTGTCTTACCGCTGCCTGAACGTCCAACAAAGGCAATCGTCTGCCCGGCTTTGATATTAAGATTAATGTTCTTTAAGGCTTCATCCGTATTTGCCCCATACCGAAACATAACACCGGATAACTCAATATTACCTTTAACACGATCAATCGAATAACTACCGGTGTCTTTTTCTTCAACCATATCAATTAGATTGAAAACACTTTCGGCTGCTGCCAGACCACGTTGTAAATCAGCATTGACATCAGCCAGACGTTTAATCGGTGCAAACAACATCGCCATGGCAATCATGTATGATCCAAAAGTACCCGCTGAGATAACTCCCATAAAATCATCATTGGTAGCAACATAAATAACACCCGCCAGACCAATACCCACAATCAATCGCATAATCGGTGCACTTAAAGCCATAATCGCGATCATGCGCATATTCTGGCGACGATTATTATCATTAATTAGATGAAACTGTTTCATCTCGTAATCATGTCCACCAAACATTTTTACCACGATCTGGCCTTTGATGGATTCTTCCAGAACCTTGGAAACATCACCCATACTGCCCTGGATACGGCGACTGACCTTACGAAATTTTTTTGAAACCAATGATACCAGCATAATAAGAAATGGCCCGACGACTAAAAACATCGAGGCTAGCAAAGGGCTCAGGTAAATCATCCAGGCCAGCAAACCTATAATAGTAAAAGTATCGCGTATTATTATAGTGATAACCTTGGTAGTCGCATTAGCAACTTGCTCAACATCAAAGGTAAATTTCGACATAATCTGGCCTGTCGTCGCCATGTCATAATAACATTTAGGTAAGCGCAATAAATGTTCAAACATATTATCACGCAGATCCATGATCACCTTGCGACCTATCCAGCTCATACCATACATCGAAATAAACATGGCAAACACGCGCACTACAAAAATCCCAATTAACATCATCGGCATCCATTTTATAACCTCAGGGTCACGATCAATAAAACCACCATCCATCAGCGGTTTCATATAGGCGGCCAGCGCGGTATCGGTACCTGCAACCAGAACCATACCTATAATTGCGAATACAAAAATTTTCCAGTGGATCATCGCATGCGCTAACAAACGACGATAATGCTGATAAGAACTTGATTGATCTTGAGTTTTAGAATTCATTTAGAATTAGATGATTAATGGTTTTCAACTGTGGCAATAGACAGTTTGGTTAAACCCAGCTGTGCTGCTGCATCCATAGCCCGAACCACTGACTGATGTTCAGTACGACCGTCGGCACGTAGTAACAAAGTCACATTGGTACGGTCGCCAACGGTTTTTTTCAACGCCTGCTTTAGCGTTTCAAGCTGCTCGTTAACCACCTGCAGGTCATCGATATAGTATTTACCTTTCGAATCAATCGATAGAACAATAGGATCATCCACTTTTTGCTGAACTTGCGCATCAGCCTGTGGTAGTTGTACTTTTAATTTTGCATGACGATCAAAAGTACTCGACACCATAAAGAAAATCAGCAGCAAAAAAACCACATCAATTAATGGTGTGAGATTAACCTCAACACCTTCATCTTTTTTATGACCGGGACGTAAATCCATAATAAATCAGGCAACCATTAACGATTGTTATGCAACACATCGACCATCTTGATGGCTTCGCGTTCCATTTCAACAACAATGGTATCAATCCGGCGACGGAAATAACGATAGAACACCAGACTCACAATCGCTACCGATAAACCTGCTGCTGTCGTCACCATAGCCTGAGAGATACCACCCGCCAGTGCGCCCGGGTCACCCACGCCATGGGTAGTGATGGTAGCGAACACAGCGATCATACCGACAACGGTACCGAGCAAGCCTAACAAAGGCGAAATTGAGGCGATGGTGCCCAGAATATCCAGAAATCGTTCCAGCTCATGCACCACTTCACGGCCGCGTTCTTCAATGCTTTCCTTGATACGCTCGCGTGGCTGATTGCGATTAACCAATCCCGCACTCAGTATTTTCCCCAGCGCCGATTGTTTGCTTAACAATTCAAGATCTGAAGTCTGAAAGGTATTATTTTTCACCGAATTCCAGACCGTGGCAACAAGATGCTTGGGCAGCACCTTATCAATACGCAAACTCCAGAAACGTTCCGCAATGATGGCCAATGAAACCATCGAACAAAGGATGATTGGCACCATTAACCAGCCACCGGATTTCACCATCTCAAACACAATTCACCTACCCAATAAGTTCAATATGACAAACCCGCATAAATCTTGCTGCAGGTTATTTATAGGAGCGTATCTTACTTGATTTAGTGCCATGTCCAAAGGTTTCATCTGCATTACTCAGCAATTACATGATTCCAGTATTTTCGATGGCTGGTTCGATATTCATTCACGCGCAAAGTCCCATTACCTGCTTCAAACAGCACATTGATCTCACCCACGTGTCCGCTGTAATGAATAGCAGCACCCTGTGTTCGATAACGCTCCACCACCTCCGCTTTCGGGTGATGATAGCGGTTGCGGTACCCCACTGGAAACAAGGCAATCTCTGGCTTTACCGTGTCGATAAATGCCTGACTGGATGAGGTTTTGCTGCCATGATGTGGCACCACCAGAACCTCAGCCTGCAGATCTTTTGCATAGCTTTTGATCAATGCAATCTCAACTTCATCTTCGATATCAGATGCAATCAGTAAACGACCAGCCTTCCCCGTTACTTTCAATACACAGGCATGGTTGTTGCGACGCGTATAAACCTGTTCATCAGGGTGCAAAAACTCAAATTCAACATCATCCCATTGCCAACGCTCAGCTCTGAGGCAAGCATGTTTATTTTTGGCGATGATCGGCTCAATATCACGTCCGATCACTTCAACTTCGGGATAAACATCCACTATCGCCTGTGCGCCACCAATATGATCCGCATCACCATGGCTAATCACCAGTTTATCCAGCCTGTCAACCGACCAGTGGCGTAAAAAAGGCAAGACAACTGCGTCCCCTGCATCCAGCCGGGAGCCAAATTTATTACCTGCATCAAACACCAGGCTGTGATTTCTGGTTCTTACTGCCACTGACAATCCCTGACCTACGTCGAGTAAACTCATTTCAAAATTGCCAACAGCCGGTTTAGCTGAACTATTCAGGATAATTGGTAACAACATCACCAAACCCAGCCAGCGCACAGGAAACCCCCTGGGTGCGAGCAATAATGCCACGCCGACCAAAGCCAGCAGCAGTACCGGCCAATCTGGTGCCGCCTTCACCCAGTAAGCCCATGGATGTTGTGATAAAGCCTCTATCACCGGCCAGATTATCGCCAACAGCTTATTGCTAGCGATTAACAAATAACCAGAAAGTAGTGGTGACACCGGCATCGTCAACAAAGCCAGCAACACCAAAGGAACTACCAGAAAACTCACATAAGGTACCAGAATCAAATTAGCCAGCGGTGAGATTAACGAGGTTTGCTGGAACAATAATAGAGAAAATGGAAACAGAGCCAGGGCAATAGAAAACTGCATCAAACCCCATTGCCGAATGCGGACAGGGATACCATGAGCATTACTCAAGCGACCTGAAAATACGTAAAAAATAACCGATACCGCCAGAAACGAAAACCAGAAACCGGCTGACAGCGCCGAAACAGGGTTCCACAATAGAATGGCAAATAATGCCGTTGCCATAGCATTGATAGGTTTGAAGTTACGCTTTAACAACAACATCACCACAAAACAACTCAACATCAGCAAAGCTCGCTGTGTGGGGATCGATAATCCGGCTAACAGCGCATAAACCAGTGCAACGCTCAATCCTCCCAGAATAGCCAGTTGTTGCGCCGGTACATATTTCATCACACCTACAGGCACAAGACGGCGTACCACCCAGAACCCGAAAGCAGCTGCCAGTCCGATATGCAGACCAGATATCGCCATAAGATGGTTAGTACCAGTACGAATCAATGTATCCCAGTGTTCATCACTGATAGGTGAACGATCACCTACCGCCAGCGCGGTGATTAACCCCACCAACTCTTCATCCGTGAACATTGACTGAATATCTTTACTGATTCGCTGACGTAATGCAGCTAATGAAAAACCTCCAGCATCAGCCAATTTAAAGTTTTCATCACTGTCTCGTACGTAACCCGTAGAGTGAATATTTTGCTGATACAACCAGCCTTCATAATCAAAACCACCAGGATTCATGAATCCATGTGGTGGTTTTAAACGCACCAGCAATCGCCAACGCTCACCCGCATTTACGCGCGGCCCGTAATACCAGCTAAGACGTAAATGCTCAGGCAGTTTGATGTTTTTATCTTTAATTTCAAACCTTTCCACATCCAGCATAAAACGCTGCACATGCTCTTCTTCAACCGGAATATCACGTATCGAACCTTCGATTACGAATTCCTGACCAGCCAGACTCTCAGGAAGTTTATGTGCCAGATACTCACTGGCGAATAAGCTAGCCCAGCTTGAGCCCAGCAAAACAAAAACAATTATTTCAAGCAGGTATCGAATTCTCCTGTCACTGATAAACCACCACAAAGTCGCCAGCGACAGGATAAGAAACAAAGCAGCTATTAAAATAGAAACATCAGGAAGCTCAGCCAGTTGCTGGATAAGCATCACACCGGCCAGAAATGACAGCGATTTAAGCAGCATAAAAATCAAACCTTCCCTGTAAATTTTCCATTTTCACTCTTCGAGTTATATTAAAATTAAGCTTAATATCTGTCGTGTTTGCCAACAGTCGCTGCAATGATGATAATCTAACCCTCTTTAACATGCATTACCTAATCTATGCCCCGTAAATTCCTGAAAAGATTTATGCCCGATGCACACGAACTCAAAAACCATAAAGTGCTGAGTTTGTTCGGGACTCTGCTGCACGACCCAAACCTCTGGCACATGAACCGTCGCTCCATCGCCAAAGCATTTCTGGTCGGACTATTTTTTGCGTGGTGGCCAGTACCTTTTCAAATGGTCCTCGCCGCCGGTGGCGCCATTGTACTGCGTGCCAATCTTCCCATGTCAGTGGCACTGGTATGGATCACCAACCCCGTCACCATGCCACCAATGTTCTATTTCGCCTATCTGGTTGGCACCTGGATTATCGGTGTACCAGAAATGCCTTTCAGCATGGAACTAAGCATGGACTGGCTTATGAGCGAACTGTCTGTCATCTGGAAACCTTTTCTCACTGGTTGCCTGACGCTGGCCATTATCAATAGCCTCATCGGTTTTTTCGGCATCAATTACATCTGGTGTCACCACGTAAAAAAACGCCGTAAGGATAATCTAAAAAAACAATCATGACCTGGAAACCTCACGCCACCGTAGCCGCCATCATTGAACGGGAAGGCAAATTTCTTATTGTCGAAGAAGATATTAAAGGTGAGATTGTTTATAACCAACCCGCCGGACATCTTGACCCTGAAGAAAATTTGATCGAAGCCGTAATACGTGAAACACGCGAAGAAACCGCCTGGTTATTCACACCCACTGCGCTAGTTGGCATTTATTTATGGCCACAGCCGAATACTCAACGCACTTTTTTACGTTTTGCTTTTTGCGGCACCTGTAGCGACTTTGATGCAGAACAAAGACTCGACGTAGGAATATTGCGCGCACTGTGGTTAAGCAAAGACGAATTATTAAACAGTAAAAAATTACGCAGCCCTATGGTCATGCAAAATATCGATGACTATCTCGCGGGCCAACGTTATCCACTTGATATACTTTCGACCGTTGATTTCGGAAAATGAGTAACAAGGAAAAAATCATCGTCGGCATTTCCGGTGGTGTTGATTCATCCGTGGCTGCACTGTTATTGCTCCAGCAGGGATATCAGGTTGAAGGCCTGTTCATGAAAAACTGGGAAGAAGATGATGATGCAGAATACTGCGCAGCAGCACAGGATTTAGCCGACGCTCAATCTGTATGTGACAATCTTGGCATCAAATTACACAGCATCAATTTCGCCACCGAATACTGGGATCGAGTGTTCCAGCATTTTCTCGCTGAATACAGCGCAGGCCGCACCCCTAACCCGGACATTCTCTGCAACAAAGAAATAAAATTCCGGGCCTTTCTCGAACACGCACTCGATCTCGGTGCTGACAAAATCGCCACTGGTCATTATGCTCGCACCACCACCGTCAACGGCAAAGCACAATTATTACGTGGACTGGATAACAACAAGGATCAAAGCTATTTTCTTTACACACTCAACCAGCATCAACTGAGTCATACATTATTCCCGGTCGGTGAATATCAGAAAGAAAAAATACGAGAAATTGCAGAGCAGCGTGGCCTGACTACATTCAATAAAAAAGACAGCACTGGCATTTGTTTTATTGGTGAACGCCGTTTCGATACTTTCTTGAAACAATATTTGCCTGCCAAACCCGGTGACATCAAAACTACTGAAGGCAAAACCATCGGCAGACATAGCGGCCTAATGTATTACACTATGGGTCAGCGCAAAGGTCTGGGTATTGGTGGTTTACAAAATGCGGAAGAAGATGCATGGTACGTAGTCGACAAAGACCTGAATAACAACATCCTGATTGTCGGACAGGGTCACAACCACCCGCGTATGTTGCACAACACTTTAGAATGTAAACAACTACACTGGGTTGATCCTGCAATTATAAAATCACACATGACCTGCACAGCCAAAAACCGTTATCGTCAGCCCGACCAGACCTGTAGTGTCGAACAAATTGGCGACGATCATTTCAAAGTTAGCTTTACTGATCCACAACGTGCTATCACACCCGGTCAGTCCGTGGTGTTTTATCAAGATGAAATCTGTTTAGGTGGTGGCATCATCGAAACCATGTACAACAGTTAACAAATCAATAGATACACTATATGCAACATACAAAACGCGAACAAACAATAGCACTAGCCGGAGTCTTTCAGGCCGCAGCACTGGTCGAGCAAATTGCCAATAAAGGTTTAGCCAATAGTGCCGTCATTGAATCGAGCCTTGAATCGCTATTCCGCTTTGATGCTGACTCTGTAGAAAGTGTCTTTGGTAATCTTGCCGGTGTGAGCAGTGGCCTGCGTGTACTTAATGAGCAGGCAGGTGCATTAAAAAACGGTCGAAATCTTGAAGTCACTCAATATGCCATTTCCATGATCGCACTAGAAAAGAAACTCTCAGCTAATCCATATATGCTGAAACAGGTCACTGAGGGTTTACAGGAGATTCATAAATCACTGGAATTTTTCAGCCTGATGCACGAAAACGTCTTCGCTAAAATTAGCGGCCTTTATAAAGACACTATCAGCACTTTGCAACCTAAAATTATTGTACAGGGTGAACGTGCTTATCTCAGTAACGATATCAATGCCAACAAAATCCGCGCTTTGTTATTTGCCGGTATTCGTGCAGCGGTTTTATGGCGACAGTGCGGCGGATCACGCTGGCAGATACTGTTTGGTCGAAAAAAATACCTTAACGAATGCAGACACTTATTGGCCGAACTGTAAATTTTTATTGAATAATGAAAGATAAGACGAAGTACATTTATTAAATTGAAACAACATGCTCCAGCGCAGAGCGCATACGTTCAACACAGGCACGACCTTCTTCAATAGCAATAACGCCACGATCAAACTCCATCAAACCAAGATGGGATAACCTGGGTGAAAGAATAATATCGGGTGGATCACCCGCCATACGACTCCGAGTAATACGATCCTGCATAATGTAGAGCGACCCCGCTAACACATCAATAAGACCAGGAGCACCCAAGCTATCACCAAACAATCGGGATAACAGAATATTCTTTTTCTCATTCACTGCCTTGCCTAGTTGATCGGAAATCCTACCCCATAATGCAGATTCATTTTCTTTAACTGTTATTTCTTCTACAGACTGATGGTTCTGCATATTATTACGCAAATGTTTACCGACAATATCAATATTTAAACTAACTGCGATTACAATTTCCGCTCCCATTGCTCTACATAATGAAACAGGAACAGGATCGACCAGGCCACCATCAACCAACCAACGATGTTCTCGTTTACATGGCGTAAATAACCCTGGAAGTGCAACTGAGGCACGGACAGCATCAAGAAGATCTCCTTGCTGCAACCACACTTCATGACCATTATTTAAATCTGTTGCAACCGCAGCAAAACGACGCGGCATCGATTCAATATCAATTTCTTTAGCATATTTACGGAAAAACTTAACTATCTTGTCACCTTGAATAAGCCCACCACCCATAATTGACATATCCAGATAAGCGATGATATCTTTCCATTCAAGATTCCTTACCATACTCTCCATTTCGTCCAGCTGATCGCTGGCATAAGCGGCACCAACCAGAGCGCCAACAGAGCTCCCTGCAACGACATCAGGTTTAATACCAATCTCTGCCAATGCCTGTAAAACACCAATATGCGCCCAACCACGTGCAGAACCACTACCGAGGGCAATACCTATCCGGCTATTGTTGATATTGGTTTTATCAAATTCTCTAGTTGCTTTAACGTTAAACATAAATTCTTCACACAATTTATTACGTTATTGACTATTTCCTGGCGACCCGATTTTCACTTTTGAGATATCACATACTCTACCTCAACACATTAACATGAAAGCTTACGCTTTATTAACCATAATAACTTCAGTTATAAAAAACGTTTTTTATAACAATACTTATTACGAATCACGATTATAAATAATTACGCTGGTACGTAATCCGGTTCTGCCGAAACGGAATGATTTATCAAACGTCTGTAGACCTATAGGTAAATAAATGTTATCAGTTTGTGAACGATAGGACTCAACATCCTCATCTGGATCGTGGATATAAATAAAAGTATCATCCATGCCTGTCACCACCACCCAATGCGGTGCCTTGTCACGGGTATAGCTGTAAGTACTAATCAGTACCAGAGGAATACCTCCCTGACTAAATTTTTCTTCCAGTTCATTCATGGTGAGATTGTCATAATGAAGCATAATATCTGTTTCACTAATCTGCCTCATAAAATCTTCATGCACCAGTTCCATCACCGCTTTTTTCCCTTCATTGCGAACACCATCCAGAAAAAGTGGCTCCTTACTATTCACATAAACTTCAACACGAAAACCACGACGCCAGGCTGCTAATGCCAGCCCCAATGGGCTACAACCACCGTGACCGGATGTCATATAAATAGTAGTAGCTTCACGCCAGAGCTGTAACTCCAGTGTGCGATCAGCTTTGGTGTCCTTGTCTAATGCCTGCATAGCCATAATCAGAGAAGCAGAGCCACAGGTAAAATCGGTAGTTTGTTCGTAATATGGAATTTGTATAAAATCAAACTGATCTTCACGGTGCAAAATTCGCTTCTCGAAACGTAATGCATCGGCATGGTCTTCATAATAATCCTTAAACAACCCAAACGGATGATAGCCTAATTTTTTATACAACCGAATTGCGCCACTATTGTTCTGGTGAACCTCCAACCTCATGTAGATACAATCACGTAAAGTTGCACGTCGCTCAGCTTCCTGCAAAAGCTGCTCACCTATACCCTGCCCGCGAGCTTCAGGTAGAACCGCAAATGAATAGAGTCGTGCCAGATGAGTACCTCGGTGATACAACACCAGGCTATAACCAACAATCATCTCTGCCTTCCGTGCCACTATAAAATCGCAGTTACCTTTCTGGATCATGCGTTTAAAACTACGTGCAGACATTCGATCCATATCAAAACAACGGTTTTCTATAACAACCAGTGCATCCACATCATCCAGTGTTGCCAGTGAAAAGTTAATTTTTGATATGGCATTCATCATTAGTTACTCAACCCATACAGCGCCTGATGTACACATTGTCGACCGCGCATTAATACCATTTCCTGCCAGTCAGTAGTACCCGGATAAAAAATACGACGAATTTCATGTTTAATCTGTTGCGTTTCATGCGCAAACCAGTCGACAGTTTTGCGGTGCAAAAAATGATCTTTCCTTAAAACTTCGAACATCTGCTCAATGGAGTATGTACCAAACTCCAGTGTCACAAAACAGACACGTTCTGCAAGCTGTTGATGCCAGTGATAATCGATCAATCCCTGCTTGGGTACAGACGTGGAACTACCCAGTGCCGGTTCAGTAACGCTATCACCATACCACTGTCGGGCACGTTTTACGCCGATGGATCCAGGCGGGTGATCGCAGATCACTTCACCATAAGCAAACGGCCCGAGTCCACTGTGAATATCAATCACCGCAACACTCTGGCGTTTTTGTAATTCAAAATCGACAATGATCTGCTCCAGATTAACTCGCGATTGACTGGGCTGAGTACCGCCATAAAAAAGGCCATCGGCAAACTGGTACTGTCCGCCACTGACGGCGAGTTCGAATGCCTGCTGACCAAACTCATCACGATAATCGTTAAGCTTTTGTGTTGCACCTTCCCAGTCACTCAGCTTCGCTGGCAGGATATTGCTAGCAAGCTGCTCGTAACCGGTATTGTGCGGCAGTGGCTGTTTGAAATCGACAAAGTTACGATTCAAATCAACCCCGTCTTCATTCACCCGGCGTAACCAGGCAAAACCGTAGGGATTAATAGCATGAATGTATAACACCGCGACGCCAGCAGGCAGCGTTTCCCGAGTGAGTGTTTGTAAGCAATCGATCTGGATGGCCGAGCCAGCAAAACCTTCAACGCCATGGGTGGCACTTTGCAACACCAGCACGCAAGCGGCATCAACATCACCCTGCCACGAGACAGCCGTTATTAATGGCTCACCATTCGGACCTGTTTCTCTATAAGTAAACTCCTGATAGAAGCTATGATTGAGCTGGTTGCAGGTATGCTCTTTAAATTTCTGCTGTGCCTCGGCATAACTACTCGAATAGCACTGTGCCAGATAAGCGGGTGTAAATAGAACCGGTTTCATATTGACCTGTGGCAAGCCCTAAAACTAAGAAAAAATAACCTGAAAAAATATTCTACATTACATACAAAAAACATTTCTTGTTTTATTATATCGTTCTGTTTTCTTTTGTCGGAGTCCATCCGTGACTGCATTAGAAATCGAATTAATTAATGGAAGCCTTCCATGCATCCCGTTTTAATTGTTGTTGATAATCCCCAGGACTGGAAAGCCTACCTCCCGTCAGACAAAGTTATCAGTGTTCAGGACTACCTGTCTCATGATGAGCAGTACAAGCTACCAAACACCCACATTATCAACTTATGCCGAAGTTACAAATACCTGACCAACGGTTATTACTGCTCGCTACTGGCTGAAGCACGTAACCACAAAGTCATCCCTTCAGTACGAAGTATTAACGACCTGAGTATCAAGTCACTCTACAGCCTGGACATTGGCAACCTGAATCAGGTACTGGAAAAACTCTTTCAGGACCACCAGACCGATGGCAACTCCCAGACCATCAAGCTGTTCTTCGGCATGCCGGACATTCCTCAACTGGAACACTTCGGACGGCAAATTTTTGAACTGTTTGCCTGCCCTATCCTGATCGTCACCCTAAAGCGACGTGAGCACTGGTCGATTGATTCGATCAAACCCGGCGTACTGAACACTCTCAGCAATCATGAAGAGGACCTGTTCGCGGCCGCGCTGGAAAAATTCAACAACTCAGTCTGGCGCAAACCACGCTCACGCAAAAAGAGCCGTTACGATCTGGCAATACTGATTGACCCGGATGAAAAATTACCCCCCAGTGATAAACCTGCACTGAAAAAATTCGTCAGCATCGGCAAACAGATGGGTATCAATGCTGAACTGATCACCAAAAAAGACTATACCCGCCTGGCTGAGTACGACGCGTTATTTATACGTGAAACCACGGCGATCAACAACCACACTTATCGTTTTGCCAAGCGTGCAGAAAGTGAAGACATGGTGGTGTTCGATGACCCGCAATCCATCCTGCGCTGCACCAACAAAATTTTCCTGGCCGACCTGCTCAGCACCAATGGCGTAGCCACACCAAAAACATTGATTCTAAGCAAAGACCTGCAAAAAGAAGACATGGAGCGAGCGGTTGCAACGCTCGGTTATCCCATGGTAATCAAAATTCCCGATGGATCATTTTCACGCGGTGTCGTTAAAGTCGAAAATGAACCGGCGCTAAAACAGCAACTGGACGAATTATTCAAGCAGTCTGCACTGGTACTGGCACAGGCTTATACCTTCACCGATTACGACTGGCGCATTGGCATGCTGAACAAGAAACCGATTTTCAGCTGCCAGTATTTTATGACCCGTGGCCACTGGCAGATTTATAAACACACTGTGGGTGGCAAAGTGACCTCCGGTGGTTTCCGCACCCTGCCCATTCATGAGACACCCAAAAAAGTCCTCGATGTCGCCATCCGTGCCGCCAACCTGATCGGCGACGGTCTTTACGGTGTAGACATCAAACAGCATGGCGATACCGCCATGGTGATCGAGGTCAACGACAATCCCAATGTCGACTCCGGCGTTGAAGACCTGTACTTAAAAGATGATCTTTACCGCATCATTCTGGAAGAATTTGTTCGCCGCCTGGAACGTAAGCGCGCTGGTAGTTAGACTCCCTCTAACAGTACTAATCTCAAGCATGGTTGAATAGCCAACCACTGACACAAAAAGCAATCTCGTTACTGATGTTATATATCTGGTACTTCTACATCAGGTAACATTACATTAACCCTGGTAGATGTAGTTGAATAGTGTCTGGATTAAGCGTCATCGGCATTGCTTTTGGTTACTTCCCTGCAAGGTGGGCAGCAGAGCTCGATCCCATTGAGGCGCTACGATATGAGTAGTTTAATTAACCGATTTCGCTACCATACTTAAGGCCACCGCCTCGGCCACTTCGATGCCATCCACAGCCGCAGACAGAATGCCACCGGCATAACCTGCACCTTCACCCGCAGGGTAGAGTCCTTTGATGTTGACACTTTGATAGTCAGAATTATTACGTTTGATGCGCATCGGTGATGAGGTGCGCGTCTCCACACCGGTGAGTACGGCATCATTCATGGCAAAACCTTTTATCTTGCGTTCGAACATAGGCAGGGCTTCGCGGATAGCTTCAATCGCATAATCAGGCAACGCACTGCTGAGATCAGTCAGATGTACACCCGGTGTGTAGGAAGGCTGTACGCTGCCCAGCTTTGTCGATGGCTGGCCCTTGAGAAAATCACCGACCAGCTGTCCCGGTGCATCATAATTACTGCCACCCAGTACAAAAGCTTTTGATTCCAGTTCACGTTGCAGCTCAATGCCAGCGAGTGGATTATCATCGGGAAAATCTTCCGGCGTGATGCCGACCACAATGCCGCTGTTGGCATTGCGTTCGTTGCGCGAGTACTGGCTCATGCCATTGGTGACCACACGGCCTTCTTCGGAAGTCGCGGCCACCACCGTGCCACCGGGGCACATACAGAAACTGTAAACACTGCGACCATTTTTGCAGTGGTGCACCAGTTTATAATCAGCCGCACCAAGATCGGCGTGCCCGGCAAACTGGCCGTAACGGCATTGATCAATAATGGACTGCGGATGTTCGATTCGAAAACCAATCGAAAAAGGTTTCGGCTCGATATAAACGCCGCGTTCGTATAGCATTTTAAAAGTATCACGAGCACTGTGACCGACGGCAAGAACAATGTGATCACTCTCAATCAGTTCACCACTGGCCAGGGTCACACCATGCACCTGACCTTCATCGATATTGATATCGGTCACGCGAGTATCAAAACGGAATTCACCGCCAAGACCAATAATTTCTTCGCGGATTTTTTCTACCATGCTAACCAGACGGAAAGTGCCAACATGCGGTTTGCTGACATAAAGTATTTCCTCCGGCGCGCCTGCTTTAACGAACTCCTGCAACACTTTTACACCGAGATGCCGAGGGTCTTTAATCTGCGTGTACAACTTGCCATCAGAAAAGGTGCCTGCCCCACCTTCACCAAACTGCACGTTCGACTCAGGATTAAGTTTATGTTCACGCCACAGCGCCCAGGTATCTTTGGTGCGTTGACGAACTTCCTGACCACGTTCCAGAATCAATGGATTAAAACCCATCTGTGCCAGTAATAAACCTGCCATAAAACCACACGGGCCAGTACCGATAATCACTGGGCGGGTTTGCAGATTAGCAGGTGCGCGGGTGACAAACTTATAGTCCGTATCCGGGGTCAGCTTGATGTGAGTCTCATCTCTAAAATGATGCAACAACGGTGCTTCATCACTTACTTCAACATCGAGTGAGTAAACTGCCACAATCGCACTGCGCTTACGTGCATCGTAACCAAGACGGGCAACGGTATAACTACGCAAGACATCTGCCTTGATCTGCAGGCGTTTAAGAATAGCTAGCTTGAGCTCATCCGGTGAATGACCAAGGGGAAGTCTTATTTCAGTAAGTCGTAACATCGAAGATTCTACAGTTATGCGTGAATATGGGAAGCGTGTAATCTTACTCTTTTGAAAAAGACATGTCTCATCGTAATTCGAAATGTATTTTCTGATAAAAAAATCTTAACACTGAGCACAGAAACTGTGCACAGAGAAGAAAGTATGTGTATATAATAATATGGCTAATTAATTTAGCCGCACTAACCAAAGCTACGATACCTGGAACTAAAAATTTTCTGCAGTTTTATAATTTTCGATAGTAACCATGCTTTAATGTATAACATTTTTTCATCGATCATTTAGATCTGGTTATTTACAACTTTTGTCATAAGCTTTTCTTTGCGCATCAATTGATCTTTGGATGGCATCACCCTGTGCGGCCGTATAACCGGAATTCAGCTTTTTTTTCATTTGCCTGATTTGTTTAATATACCCTTCACATTGTTTACTGGGTCTTTCCCTTTCTATAACAGTTATTTTATTTCTTACTCTAGGCTCAGGAAAATCAACATCCTGAATTTCTTTAAGTCGCTCAGAAGAAACTTCATCAATTGGCGCAACTATAATATCCAGGTCTTGCCTGGTTTCATCCAGACACGGAGTATCGATATAACTAATATTGTTATCCTCGTCCGCACATTTGTACATATGCGCGACCGCAGAATCAAGATAAAAAATTGAATACAATGTTATAAGAACGAAAAACAACATCAAAACCGATAACTTTTTATTCGTATATGTGTTTTTAAAAATCATAATCTTCCCTATTAATTTCATTAGTCAAACACCAGACACAGTACAATCAATGACGATTACACTTCCTTAATATTAAAATATTCGTTTAGCCAAATCATGAGAATAATTCAATAATAAACCGATACTAATAACATCTACCGTGAAAAGTATAATCTTACATAATTACATTTCCACGACTTAAGTCATGAATTTTATTCAAACCTGAACAGATTCTACGTTAAACATTAATATTGTAGGCGTATGCAGCCAAAAAATGAACAGTTATTTCACTACACCTCTTCAGACAACCGAACCGGCGTCACCATCTCTGGGTATTTTGCATGCACATCTTTGTAATATTCACGAATACGAACCATATCTTTTTTAACATCACCTGTAGGAAGCAATACCAGACCAAGATTGACTTCCTTATTTTTGAAATCGACATAACCACAAACAATAGGCACATTTGCCTGAAGAGCAATCTGATAAAAGCCTGAGCGCCAGTGCGGCATTTTCTTTCGTGTACCGCTGGGAGCTAGTAGAATCACCTGTCGATTTGATTGCGTGAGCGAATTAACCATTTGCCCGACAACACCATGAGGATGCTGACGATCAATAGCAATACCACCCAGTGCACGCAACAACACTCCAATTGGCCAGATAAAAATGGTGTCCTTTGCTAGCCAGCGTGCTTTTAACCTAAAAATAAAAATAGTAGCCAAACCAAGAAAAAAATCCCAATTGCTGGTATGTGGTGCACCAATGAGAACAAACTTTTTATCCGGTGGTAATTGACCAGTTACGTTCCAACCAGTGATAGCCATAAAGGCACGACCAATCCAGTATTTAAACAGACCGGAAGCAGGTGCATTATGCGTTATTTTTGTACCAACCATCCTAAATCGAAACCCTTAATTACTCTGCCAGTTATCCTGCTTAAATTTATGCAGCTTAGCATAACCCTGTAATAATTTATTGTGAGTAACAAATCCTTCCAGTGATAATCCAGGACTATGCAAACCGTGGAAGTTTTCTATTCCTTCGATGAGTTTGATACCCGTTTTCAGATTTTCCATACCGAACATTTTAGCCAGACTATCAGCGTAATCTTCATAGTCACGTGATTCATCCAGCTTGATCTCTAGCAATGCCTGCATACAGAGATATTCCAGTGAACGCGCTTCATCGAGTTGATCGATTTGCAAACTCCAGTCTACCCATTCTGCAGCCTGTTCATTATCACCTATAGCCAGACACAACATGGCTTTTAATTCACCAATGCGAAGGCTAGCCCATGCCGTGCCCACATCCGGTGCAATACCAATAAATTCCGCAACACGTTGAAGGTCGTTATAACCACCTTCTTCCAGTCGCTCAAGGATATCCTGCCATTTTTTTTCATCGAGATTTTTTAAAGACAGAATATCTTTACGAAACAATGCACCTTCATTGTTGTTATTCCAGATAAGATCATCAACCGGATAAATATCTGATATACCCGGCACGATAATGCGGCAGGCATAAACATTAAGGTGTTCATAATCACAAATATAAATATCATTACCCATGTCGTGAATAATTTTAGTTAGATAGGCAAATTCATCATGGGTATTAGCATCATGATCCCAGTCATAAAACTCATAATCAGGTTTATCCTTGAAAAAGTCGTAAGAGATCAGACCACTGGAATCAATGAAGTGCGTTTCAAGATTATGGTGATCAGCGACTTCATCGAGATCAAAGCTCGGTGGTAGAAAGCCATCAAGCTGATCAAGTCCGCGGCCTTGCAACAATTCTGTGACAGTACGTTCTAGCGCAACCTCAAAACAGGGGTGCGCGCCAAATGAAGCAAATACGGAACCATTACGGGGGTTAATCAGCGTCACACTCATGACAGGGTAAGTACCACCGAGTGAAGCATCCGCAATACGCAAATGATAACCGTGACTTCCAAGCCTGGAAATTGCTTCAACAATCTTTGGAAATCGATTTAGAACTTCCTGCGGCACTTCAGGCAGGCAAATACCCTCTGCGATAATTTTATTTTTAACGTAACGTTCAAAGACTTCAGACACCCCCTGAACTCTGGCTTCGTAACGAGTATTACCCGCTGACATACCGTTACTAACATATATATTGCCAATCACATTAACCGGAAACCAGCATAATTCACTATCTCGTTGGCGTTCGTATGGCAGCGCGCAAATGCCACGCTCACCCGTACCTGAGTTCATATCATAAAGCTGATGAGGTTTAAGCTCTCCTTCTGGATCGTAATAATCCCATAATTCCTCATTTAACAAACCTTCAGGCATGGTATTTTCATCTTCAACATTGAACCAACGTTCATCAGGGTAATGCACAAACTTACCTTTGGAAAATTCCTCGCCTAAATAAAAATCCGCAAAAAAGTAATTGCAGCTAAGACGTTCAAAATATTCTCCGAGAGCACTGGCAAGACACGCTTTACGTGTTGCACCTTTGCCATTAGCAAACATCAGACCACAGTCCTTATCACGGATATGCACCGAAAAAACATTTGGCACTGGATTCAACCAGGAAGCTTCTTCAATATTGATGCCGAGATTCTCAAGCTTGGCAAGCATGGTTTCGATGCTAGACTCAAGATCACGATCTTTACCCTTGATATAAGTTTTATCTGTCATTAATACACCTGGTTTAAAAACATATTTAATATCAAATTAAAATCAAGCTAAATGAGACTACAAGTGTAAAAAAAAACGAATAACGGTTAACGCGTTGAATTGAATTACTTATAAACATACACCTGGTTTCTACCACTTTCCTTGGCCATATAGAGGGCCTTATCGGCGTTTTTAATCGCATCCTGTACTGAATCAGAAGGCTTTGGCATTGCGGTAAGCAGCCCTGCACTCACGGTCAGGTAATCACCTATCATCGATGACTTGTGCTGAATTTCCTTATTCTTCAATGCTACCTGAAACTGCTGCAGGATCAGTTCCGCCTGTTTAACACTGATATCGGACATGATGATAATAAATTCTTCACCACCATACCGTGCAACCGTATCTCCTGCACGTTTGAATATCGTCGCCATTGTATCCGCCACAGCCTTCAGGCATTCGTCGCCAGCCTGATGCCCATATTGGTCATTATAATTTTTAAAATAATCAATATCGATGATCGCGATATTGATCGGATTCCCTGTGCGCTGACACCGGCTCCACTCCATTTCAAGCCGATGGTCAATATAACGACGATTATACAAACCCGTCAAACTATCAGTGGTCGCCAGAAGTTCCAGCTTGTCATTCAAGCTCCTAATTTCATCATTGCTTTTTCTCAGCTGGGTTTCAGCCAGACTACGTCTGTGATCACGACTGACTAATACCGATCTCATGTAGAGAGCAATAACAACAACCAAAAAATAGACAACCAGATACTCACTGAAAGTTTTCTTCCTGTATTCAGCCAGTAACCCGGGCTGATGAAGATCGATGACACTCCAGACGGTATCGTCAATTTTAGCCGAAGACATTATTCTAGATAACTCTTCGCCGGTAAGCCTGTAATCCAGACGATCAGAGATAACATCTCTACCACCCTTCGAGTTTATTTCTATCAGGTTCTGCATTCCCTCATTGACCAGCAGTAACTCATGCCTGGTTGGCTGGATGAGCTCTAGTAAATCAGATAGCTCATTTAGGTTAAAGCTAACAAAAAACAACTTGCCTTCCCTGTCATCGGGTAGCTGAGTCAGAACATCATAATGGTAAGTGTCGTTATTGGGGTGCACCCGCACTTGCTGACGATTAGCACCAATAAAATGTTTTATGTCAGCAAGACAAAGTTCGCCCACCTTACCTTCAAAATCACCGATGATGAGATCACCTGAAGCGGTGACAATATTCGATGCAAAAAAATCAGGGACACTTCTAGCTATCCGTTGATTCAATTCATCATGCAACCCCACTTCATCGGGGTGAAGAGACAAATCCAGGATCAAAGAGCGGTTATCATCCGCAAAATAACCAACTGCGCGGCGTTTATTATCAATGATCTCTTTAATTTCGGCGGCGGCAACTTGCACTGCCTTTTTAGCGGATTGCTGGTGCGCCTGAAAAAAGTCGTTATATCGATCATTAGCCAGCCAGTACAGAAAGGCCGCAAAACCAACTAGGGCAATGAACGTATATATGTTCACAGATTTTTTGATCGACAGATCAGAAACCGGGTTTACTTCATTCATTATACTAGCCTGAGTTTGTTGCCACAGCTGGCTCGCGCTGAAAGTGCGTAGTTTATACGAGCGATACGAATAAAATCACTTTACCCTGACAGACTGATCATTAAAATCGACAACTTGATCTTTTCTAATTTTACAGCGCTTACGAAGCTCGATATTACCGTCGACTTTTACCTGGCCTTCGGCAATAACCGCTTTGGCACGCCCTCCACTTTCGCAGAAACCGGTCGTTTTCAGCAAATCACACAGCTCGATAAAATCATGGCCTTCAAGTTCAAATATTTCCATGGTTGTCTCTATAATTTTGAAAGTGCGGGCAAGGCACCAATTAATAACTGCCGCACCGATGCCATACCAGAGCGCATATGTTGCTCGATAACATCCATGGTAATAATATCCCCATCACCTTTGCCCGCCGCCCAGTTAACCACCAGTGCACAGCAGGCATATTCAATATCCAGTTCACGCGCCAATGAGGCTTCCGGCATACCCGTCATACCAACGATATCGCAACCATCTCTTTCCATACGCGCGATTTCTGCGACAGTCTCGAGCCTAGGCCCCTGTGTTGCACCGTAAACGGCACTACTTTCGAAAGCGCTGCCTTGCTCAGTAGCAGCAGCCTGTAAGATACGGCGGATGCTATCACTATATGGCAGTGATAAATCAACGTGCATGACACTATTTGCATTATCGTCTGAATAAGTGTGTTGTCGTGAATAGGTATAATCAATAATCTGATCAGGGAAAACTATTTTTTCTGGTGGCATATTTTTAGTTATGCCACCAACGGCATTGACAGCAACAATATGGCTGACGCCCTGCTCTTTGAGCGCCCATAAATTTGCACGGTAATTAATATTGTGCGGTGCTATGTTATGCCTCTCACCATGACGGGGAAGAAAAATCAGTTCATGCCCATCAATAGCACCGAACATCAAAACACTGGACGTCTCACCATAGGGCGTTGTTATTTTTTTACTGCGTAAATTCTGCAACGCAGAAAATTCATCCAGCCCAGTACCACCAATAATTGCAATGCGCGTCATATTATTCATTCAACGCATATATGCCATTGAGATAGCGAAGTTGTGACTGGTAATCCATACCAAAACCAAACACATATTTATCTTCAACTTCAAGACCCACATAATCGCTTTCGAAATCTGCAACACAACGCCGATGTTTTTTCTGAACCAGTACCGCAGTCAATACCTGCTTTGCACCCTGTTCACGACAATATTCGACAATTGCTTTCAATGTTATACCTTCATCAAGAATGTCATCAAGAATCAACACGGTGCGGTTTTTTAGATCATGACTAGGATAAGCCAACCAGTTAAGGGTCGTGCCAGTGGTTTGATTTCTATAACGTGTAGCATGAATATAATCAACTTGCGGAAAACAGTTTAACCGTGTCATTAAATACCCGGTAAAAACCAGGCCACCATTCATGACGCACAATAATAGCGGCTGCGCGTCTTTTAATCGTTCATTAATCTGTGCTGCCATAGTATCTATCGCCTGAGCAATCTGCTCATCGTTATAGATTAAACTGGCTCTAGATAAAACTGTTTTAAGATCTTCAATGGAATGGGACATTTAAACAAATATTATTGATACAGTGAGGAATAAAAATTAATAAGTAAAAGTAACAGTATCGTCATCCATGGCTTCGCCAACTACATAAGCAGCACCTACACTTTCATCGATTTCCGCAATAAGTGTCTCCGCCCATATTTCAATAGTCGGCGCACAGACCTTAAAAACCACACCGGCCTTATGGGCCTCTTTGATCACATCATAAATGGTCCGGTGTGTATCATGGTTAATTTCCAGCATCTCAGCATGTCCTTCAGTAGCCAGCTTGCCGGAATGGCCGGTAATCACAATTTCGACATCATGAGACATGGCGGCTGCAACGGTCGCCTGAAACAAAGGCGCTCCTATTTCTTCAGGATTATCTGGATCGGCGTTAGCCAGAATGATTAATAGTTTTTTACTCATGATTGCACCCCTAATTGACCTGGCAATGATTCAGGCATTGATTTTACATGTAACGTCGATGTCGGGAATGCTATTTCTGCACCATGATCATCAATAATATTCATGATCTTAAGTAAAACATCCTGTTTGATTTCATGAAATCGAACCCATTCAGTGGTTTTGGTAAAGGTATAAACGAAGAAATCGATGGATGAAGCTGAAAAACTGACAAAATTGACGATTAATGTTGCTCTGGTATCAATCTCCGGATGATCTAACAGCATCTGTTTTACATCCTTAACAATGTCATCCATTTTTGCAGCATCTTGGTAACGGATACCGATAGTTTCGTAGATACGGCGATTGGTCATTCTTGAAGGATTCTCGACACTAATAGTGGAAAATACAGAATTGGGTATATAAAGCGGACGCTTATCAAAAGTACGAACCCGGGTCAGGCGCCAGCCAATATGTTCCACGGTGCCTTCAATATCACGATCTGTAGAGCGTATCCAGTCACCAATCTTGAACGGTCGGTCAAGATAAATCATCAGGCCACCGAAAAAATTAGAGAGCAAATCCTTAGCAGCAAAACCAATGGCAATACCACCGATACCACCAAAAGCGAGCACACCTGAAATACTGTAGCCCAGGGTTTGCAACACTACCAGACTACTGGTGATGATCACCGATACACGGATTAGTTTTGAAATTGCATCGACAGTATGCGCATCAAAATTCTTTTCCTCGCCTTCTTTGGTTGAAGTAATCAGCACCTGCTGAGTACCCGATATCAAGTTTAGCAAGATCATAGTCAAGATTAGAATAACACCCACGTCTCTGATCGGCCCGACGGCTTCAAAAATAGTGGCACCGCTTTGCTCATGGACAACATCGGCTGCAAAAGCCAGACCCAATAGCCAGATCAGCCAGGCTACCGGCTTCTGTATTGAACGTGTTAACAGATCATCCCAGGGATTGCTGGTTTTTTGCATCCTGATCTCGATTTTATGAATGGTACGTCGTGCAATAAAACTTAACGACAGTGAAGCAAAAACAATGACAAAGACCTGAACAATCCAGTCATTATTTTGCACAAAATGGAGTATCTGACTGATTTGATCATTACTGTTCATTGATATACCTGTTCGTTATCTATGACAACTAAACATCCAGCTCCAGCCAGGGTGAGTCATCCAGTTCTGCTATCATTTTATTGACCTGTCGCCATTTAGTGCTCGCCAATAGTTCATTTCGATCAATCGTTCCTTTACCGTGCATGCGTGTTAAACGTAATTGTGATGCCGGATTGCTATAATCACCCAGCGCCTCAATGACATCCAGAACACCATCTGGATGATTACACACCAGCACCATATCACAACCAGCATCCAGGGCCAGTAATGCACGCTCACCATAACTCCCACCTATACCGGCTGCTTCCATGCTCAAATCATCACTAAAAATCACACCCTGAAATTTCAGCCGATCACGTAATATTTTTTTCAACCATATTTTGGAATAACCTGCAGGTTTGTCATCAACCTGATCATAAATAACATGTGCTGGCATAATCGCAGGCAGATTATTGCGAATCATTTTTTCAAAAGGAATCATGTCTGACTTCATCAAGGTCTCCATATCACGATGATCCACCGGTAAAGCCAGATGTGAATCTTCACTAACACCACCGTGCCCTGGAAAATGTTTGCCCACTGCTGACATTCCTGCCTGCGACATGCCATGCATAAAAGCATAAGCCAGGGTCGCCGCTATCTCTGGCCTGGCATGAAAAGCACGATTGCCGATAACACCACTGACACCATGAGCCAGATCGAGTACCGGTGCAAAACTAAAATCGACCTGGATTGCACGTAGCTCTGTTGCCATCAGCCAGCCGGTAAGTTCAGCGCACTCACGAGCCATATTCTGATCGTGTTTGTATATTTCACCAAACACACTCGCTGGTGGCAATCGGGTAAAACCTTCATGGAAACGCTGCACACGACCACCTTCATGGTCAATCGCAATCAGCAATCTAGGAATACGCAGTGAGCGAATTTCAGCAACCAGCGAGGTAATTTGCTCGATAGTTTCAAAATTCCGAGTGAATAAAATAATACCGCCCACCTGCGGGTGTAACAGCAATTCTCTTTCGGTATCGCTAATCTGCGTACCGACCAAATCCATCATGATGGGCCCGAGTGACATTAAATAACTACCTGTTTAATATTTTTTTCATTTATAAGCCGTACCAGAAGATAAATCAACAACAAGCCTTTTTCAGATCCCGATACCACAAAAATCAAGAATCTGTGCGATATGATTTTCAAAACCAGTGAAAGAATGATCACCACCCTCTTCTAACACCATTGGGCATCCCTGATATTTTTCCAGCGCCTGTCGATAGTCCAGCGTTTCATCACCTTTTTGCAACAACAGCAAATAACGTTCCGGCCGGGTAATCGTATTGGTATCGAGCTGTCGAAATTGTTCGATATGACTCTCATCCAGCACCCATTTCTCAGTGGTATGATAATTGGTATTCTCACCCAGATATTTTTTCAGCAGTATTTGTGGACGAACAGCCGGATTTATCAGTGTTGCTTTACAACCAAAACGCTCTGCCAGATAAGTCGCATAAAAGCCGCCCAGAGAACTTCCTGCAACAGCAACATTAGCACTTTTCCTGTGCTGCTCAAACAAAGCCACCAGTATGGACATAGCTTCAGCGGGTACAGGCGATATTTCAGGAATAATCAGTTGATCCAGCCTGTTTCGCTGCGCCATATAAGCGTGCAAGACTTTAGCCTTATATGACTCAGGCGAGCTATTAAAACCGTGCAGATAGATTAATCGAGTTGAACTCATAAAGGGCAGAGATGATCATCTTAAAATTAGAGACATAAAAAACCCCTGTAAAACAAGGTCCTACAGGGGTCATTTATTGCTATATGAGTGCTGAGCACGATGTAGATTTTTCGCTGTAGCAAAGCATGAATTTCGAAAAAGCGCAGTTTACACGGAGTAAATGAGCATTTTGAGAATATCCCTAACGTCGCTACGGCGGAAATATACCTCGTACAGAGTGCTCCTATTTAGCAGCCATATCCTTCAGCGCTTTCAAAGGTAATACTTTAACTACTTTACGAGCCGGTTTAGCTTTAACGTCCATTAAGGTTCCAGGGTTAAATGGATTAGGGACATTCTTACGAGCTTTGGTCGCTGGTTTCTTGTTGATCTTAATTTTCATCAGGCCAGGAATCTTGAATTCACCGGCACCGCGAGTCTTAACATGACCTTCAATAACATTGCTCAGTGATTCAAAAACTTTAACGATGTCTTTTCTTGCAACACCAGTTTCTTCTGCAATGTGCAAATATAATTGAGTTTTTGTATAGGCTTCTGCAATAGGCTTAACATTTTTTACTGGTGCTACTTTTTTAGCTGCAGATTTTTTTACAGACTTTTTAACGGCTGCTTTTTTAACAGCTTTCTTTTTGACTACTTTTTTCTTTGCGGCGGCCATAGTTTTACCCTTTAGGTGGTTATTTATTTTTTTAGCTTTAACAACTAGGCGCATTTTTATAACTTTAACCCCTTAATGTAAACACCTAAATCATGAAAATTTTCATTTTTTACCTATAAATACAGTAAAAAATGACATATTGATGATTATTCAGACAGGGTACTAACTTATTGGAGCTTTATTGTACGGACACAAGCGCAACGGCATGAACAGCGATACCCTCTTTTCTACCGGTAAACCCTAATTTTTCGGTTGTTGTTGCCTTGATATTAATTTGGTTTTTTTTCACTTCAAGAATGGCAGCAATGCTCTCACACATAGACATCATGTACGGGGATAAGGTCGGAGCCTGGGCGACAATGGTGACATCAAGATTCGATAGAATGTAACCTTCCTGCTTCACTTTTTGGTAAACGTTTTCCAGTAACAGACCACTATCTATATTTTTATATTTTGGATCAGAATCAGGAAAATGCCGACCTATATCACCTGCAGCAATCGAACCCAGCAAAGCATCACAGATCGCGTGTATCACGACATCTCCGTCTGAATGCGCCAGTAACCCATGTGTATGTTTAATACGAATTCCTGCCAGCACGATATGATCCCCTTCGGTAAAGGCATGCACGTCAAAACCATGACCTATACGAAAAGGTATTTTTGCTTGAGAATTATCCACGCTCATTTATTTCTCCTGGCCCTGCTGATCTGCCAGGAACAGCTCAGCCAAACGTAAATCATTGGGACGTGTGATCTTGATGTTATCTTCATGCCCCTTGATCAGCAATGGTGCAAACCCGGCGTACTCCATGGCTGACGATTCATCAGTAATAATAACATCATCAATTACTGCCTGAATCAAAGCATTTCGCAATGTGCTGAAGGGAAACAACTGCGGTGTCAGCGCATGCCAGAGACCTTCACGATCTTCAGTCTTCTGTACCAGTGCCACACCGGTAGCCTGACGTTTCATCGTATCGCGTACTGGCAATGCCAACAGGCCTCCCGCTTCACTGTTCATTACCTGCTTGATGAGCTGATCAATATCATCGAGCCGTACACAGGGCCGTACCGCATCGTGAACCAGTACCCAGTCATTATCGACATCAAAATCTTCACGCTCTGCCAGTGCCTTCATCGCATTCAATACAGAATCACAGCGCTCTGCACCACCCTCTGCTCTAAGTACCGGCTTAGCTGGATTAATGTTCAGACTATCCCAGTATTGATCATCGTGGCGCAATGCAATCACCAGACCTTTTACCCTGGCGGCAGACAATAAACGCTGAATAGTATTTTCAATCACCGTTGAACCGGCTAAAGGCAGATATTGTTTGGGTATATCCGATTGCATGCGCTGGCCAATGCCGGCAGCAGGAATTACAGCCCAGATAGATGGTTTATTCATAGCGTTATTTGCTGAGCACAGAACTATCGCCTGTTGCGGAGTTTTTATCACTGGTTTTATCAGACTCACTAGAAATGACCTGATAATAAACCTCATCCTTACCGATCATACCCAGCTCACTTCGAGCGCGTTCCTCAATGGCATCCATGCCTTTTTTTAAATCCTGTACTTCAGCATCAAGCGCCTGATTACGTTCTTTCAGTGTATCAACCTGAAGCTGAACCTCTCCAACTTCCTTTTCCAGCTGTAAAATTTCAGGAATACCACCATCACCCAGCCATATTTTGTATTGCAAAAGTACCAGCAATACAATCAGAATAGCGATGATTTTTTTCACAATACCCCGTTCAGATTACCCGATTACTTCAAGTACTTAAATGCACTCTTTCCTGCATAAACAGCACTATCACCTAACTCCTCTTCAATGCGTAATAGCTGGTTATATTTAGCAATACGATCAGAACGTGACAACGAACCGGTTTTAATCTGGCCCGCCTGGGTGGCCACACACAAATCAGCAATAGTGCTGTCTTCAGTTTCACCAGAGCGATGTGAAATCACCGCGGTATAATCTGAAACATGCGCCATGTGAATCGCATCCAGCGTTTCACTCAACGTACCGATCTGGTTAAACTTGATCAGAATCGAGTTAGCGATATTCTTGTCGATACCTTGTTTGAAAATAGAGGTGTTAGTCACAAACAGATCATCACCCACCAACTGAACTCTATCACCGAGTTTTTGGGTCAGATAAGCCCAACCTTCCCAGTCATTTTCAGCCAGGCCGTCCTCGATAGTAATAATCGGAAACTGATCAACCCAGCCTGACAGGTAATCACTAAATTCATTGGCATTAAATGTCTTGCCCTCAGAACCCAGGGTGTAAATACCATCTTTATAAAATTCAGAAGCCGCCGCATCCAGGCCCAGATAAATATCTTTACCGGGCGTGAAGCCTGCGCGGGTAATCGCTTCGAGGATCACATCAATCGCTTCTTCGTTAGAGGACAGATCAGGTGCAAAACCACCTTCATCACCGACAGCGGTATTCATGCCTTTGGCATGTAACACTGTCTTCAATACGTGGAAAACTTCAGCGCCGTAACGCAACGCTTCTTTGAATGAAGGCGCGCCGACGGGCAAAATCATAAACTCCTGCAAATCAACACTGTTATCGGCATGCTCGCCGCCGTTGATGATGTTCATCATCGGCACCGGCATAGTGTACTCGCCACGTCCCAGAGAAACATACAACGGTTCTTTTTTTGCATTGGCGTTAGCATGAGCAGTCGCCAGTGAAACCGCCAGCAGTGCATTCGCACCCAGACGTTCTTTAGTGCTGGTACCATCAAGCTCGATCATCTTCTTATCGATGCCATCCTGATCAGCCACATCCATACCCAGCAATGCAGTGCGAATTTCACCGTTGACGTTGGCCACGGCTTTAGTCACGCCTTTACCCAGGTAACGTTTATTATCGCCATCACGCAATTCAAGCGCCTCACGTGAGCCGGTCGATGCACCTGACGGCACGGCAGCACGACCACGTGCGCCACTCGATAAATATACATCCGCTTCTACGGTTGGGTTACCGCGTGAATCAAGAATTTCACGGGCCTTAACATTTACTATATCTGTCATGATTTTCCTATTAAAAATCGATTATTAATTACTATTATAAAAATACTGAATTCTAAGTTTTAGCCGAGTGTAAGTTCTTCAAGAGGTTGCGCTTTAACTACACGATCGAGTTCGATCATGGTTCTCAGCAATGATTCCATCTTATCCAGCGGCCATGCATTAGGACCATCACTGAGCGCCTTGCTGGGATCAGGATGTGTTTCCATAAAAACACCAGCGATACCTGCAGCTATCGCCGCTCTCGCCAAGACAGGCACATGTTCACGTTGTCCACCAGAAGACGTACCCTGACCTCCGGGCAACTGCACTGAATGTGTAGCGTCGAATACTACCGGACAACCGGTGTCACGCATCACCGCCAGTGAACGCATATCCGAAACTAAATTGTTGTAGCCAAACGAAGCGCCGCGTTCACACACCATAATCTGCTGATTACCGGTAGAGCGAGCTTTATCCACCACGTTTTTCATATCCCAGGGCGCAAGAAACTGGCCTTTTTTGATATTCACCGCTTTACCGGCGTTGGCCACGCGTAAAATGAAATCGGTCTGGCGGCACAAAAAAGCGGGTGTCTGCAAGACATCGACCACATCAGCAACTTCATCAATGGGCGTGTTTTCGTGCACATCGGTCAATACAGGCACACCAACTTCATTTTTAACTTTTTGCAGAATACGCAAACCTTCTTCAATGCCCGGTCCACGAAAGCTGTCGCCTGAGGAACGGTTGGCTTTGTCGTAAGAGGATTTGTAAATAAAATGGATACCCAGACGTTGAGTGATTTCCTTCAGTTTGATGGAAGTCTCCATCGCCATGGCTTCGCTTTCGATAACGCAGGGTCCTGCAATCAAAAAAAACGGCTGATCCAGCCCCACTTCAAAATCACATAACTTCATTAAGCAACTGCCTCGGCATTCTTGATATTGTGGAATTCCAGTGCAGCCTTGATGTAATTGGCGAACAGAGGGTGACCATCGCGCGGTGACGATGTGAATTCAGGGTGGAACTGGCAGGCCAGGAACCAGGGATGATCTTTTAACTCCACCATCTCGACCAGATTACCGTCGCTGGATTTTCCACTAATCACCAGACCTGCTGCTTCAAGCTGTTTACGATAGTGATTATTAAATTCATAGCGATGACGATGACGTTCAAAGACATTATCATTGCCGTAGACTCTACGAGCCAGGGTATTTTCTACCAGATTACAACGCTGCGCGCCCAGGCGCATGGTGCCACCCAGATCAGAATCGGCACCACGTTTTTCAATGCTGCCATCTTCTGCCTGCCACTCGGTAATCAAAGCAATCACCGGATGCTTGGTGGTATCACTAAACTCACTGCTGTGCGCATCTTTCAAACCAGCCACATTGCGGGCAAATTCGATGACTGCCACCTGCATACCCAGACAAATGCCCAGATACGGTATTTTATGTTCACGCGCGTACTGCACGGCGGCAATCTTGCCTTCAATGCCACGATCACCAAAACCACCGGGCACCAGAATCGCATCAAGATTTTCCAGCGCGCTAAAATCACCATTTTCCAATGATGCCGAATCGATATAATCAATATTAACTCTGGTTCGATTCTTCGCACCGGCATGTGACAAAGCTTCATTCAGCGACTTGTACGATTCGGTTAAATCAACGTATTTCCCGACCATACCGATCGTGATTTCATGTTCAGGATGTTGCATGGCATCGACCACACTCTGCCATTCAGCCAGATCCGCATTTTTAACTTCCAGTTTCAATCTATCTGCAATAAAACCGTCGACACCCTGTTCGTGCAACCACAGCGGAATTTTGTAAATGTTATCCATGTCGAGCGCAGACACTACCGCTTTCAGCTCAACATTGGTGAACAGCGCGATTTTCCTGCGATCATCTTCACCGAGTAATCTCTCAGAACGACACAGCAACAGATCAGGCTGAATACCGATGGAACGAAGCTCCTTCACCGAATGCTGCGTCGGTTTGGTTTTTACTTCGCCTGCAGTCGCGATATAAGGTACCAGCGTCAAATGTACATAGAAGGTATTCTCTCTACCCAGCTCAACACCCATCTGGCGAATCGCTTCCATGAACGGCAGCGACTCAATGTCACCGACGGTGCCGCCAATCTCAACCATGGCCACATCCGCGCCTTCGGCACCGCGGCGAATCGAAGCTTTAATCTCATCGGTGATATGTGGAATAACCTGAACCGTGCCGCCCAGATATTCACCGCGTCTTTCCTTACGAATCACACGCTCATATATCTGGCCACTGGTAAAGTTACTGGACTTACTGGTACGAGTACGCACAAAACGTTCGTAATGACCCAGATCGAGATCCGTTTCTGCGCCATCATCGGTGACAAACACTTCGCCGTGCTGAAAGGGACTCATGGTACCAGGATCAACATTAATATAAGGATCCAGTTTCATCATGCGGACTGTCAGTCCCCGACTTTCTAGAATGGTGCCTATAGATGCAGCAGCTATGCCTTTACCAAGCGAAGACACAACACCACCAGTAATAAAAATATATTTCGTCATGAAGGAAGCAATGCGCTCATGTGGGTAAAATCGTGTGGTAATTAGCGTGCGGCAAAGATATTATTTCGAACACGCTCGCATGGGCGTATATGGTAACAATAATAGCGTGTCACGACAATTGCGATTAGCCATTCAATACATCATTAATGTGTCCCATTGCAGCGCCATCATGACATCATCCAAACTTGTTTCAACGCTTCCATTCAACCCGGATGAGTGTAAGCTGGCATTAATTACGACTAACAAACAACCTTATAAAACTCACCTAACTAATTGTTTATTATAGATAGATGACACTTAAGAAACTACTTGAGCAGGCCATAATCGACGACGGCTACCGACCTGATCCGGCACAGCAGCTAGCGATTAACACTCTGCAGAGCTGTTATGACAGCCTCAGCCAGCAACAGTCAAGTGCACCCTGGTACGGTCGTTTGTTCGCCAGTCTCAGCAACCAGCCCAAAACCAGCCAACAGGGCATCTACCTCTGGGGCGATGTCGGCCGTGGCAAAACCTGGCTGATGAACCTGTTTTACACCAGCCTGCCATTCGAAGAAAAACACCGCATCCACTTTCACCGTTTTATGCTCGACGTACACAAACGCCTCGCCAGTGTAAAAAACCAGAAAAACCCGTTAACCCAAATCGCCAGCGACTATGCCGAACGTTATCGTGTCATCTGCCTCGATGAATTCATCGTCACCAACATCACCGACGCCATGCTGCTACACGGCCTGTTACGCGCGCTGCATCATCATGGCGTCATGTTAATCATGACCTCGAACCGCACACCGGACAATCTATACCTGAACGGCCTGCAGCGCGAACGCTTCCTGCCTGCCATCTCACTAATCAAACACATGTCGAAAGTCATTCACCTGAACGGTGAACTCGACCACCGCAGCATATTGAGACAAAACATCGAGCCTGTAGCCACCATTGAAAGCCCCACGAGTAACAACCAGCTGCAACAGAAAATGCAACAATTGGCTGGTGATAACCTGAAACAAAACCACATCATCAGTATCTTGAATCGACCGGTACAAACCATCGCCTGCGGTGATGGAGTCGTCTGGTTTGACTTCGACATACTGTGCAACACACCCAGAGCTGCACAGGACTACATCCAGCTGGCCGAACAGTTCCACACCCTGCTGCTCTCCAACGTACCTATCATGGACGAAAACATGGACGACAAAGCCCGTCGATTTATCTACCTGATCGACGCACTCTACGAAAAACGCGTCAAACTTCTACTCAGCAGCCAAACCGGACTCGACAAACTCTACATCGGAGACATGCTAGAATTTGCCTATCGACGCACACTCAGCCGTTTAGTCGAGATGCAATCAGAACAATACATGGCCAGACCTCATGCCCCACAATAACGTAAAACTGCAGCACATCATTGAGAATATCTGTAGCACAGGCTGCGAACGTGTTTATGAAATCATAGCCATAATGGAACGTCGGGAAAGCATAGAAGAAACATCTCAATTAAACTCACAGGAAAGTGAAATAGTCTTACAGGAATTAAAAAACATCATGGCTGTGTACAAACAAAAATAAATTCACACATGAATGCACTCGAAGCCAGAAACATCCAATGTCCCTATTGCGGCGAAAGCATAAACATCCTCATTGATTGCTCAATACCCGAACAAAGTTACATAGAAGACTGCCCGGTTTGCTGCCGACCGATTAACCTTAATACCTCGATTAATCAGGATGGAAAATTAAGCCTAATCATCACCCACGAAAACGAGTAACCCGTAGGACGGCAATCCCTTGCCAACAATCAGATAATTGAGAGAACGAATGTCAACAATTGCAGACGAAATAGAAAAGCTACCCAGACCTGTGTCATTCATGGAGGCTTTTCTTTATTGGCTAAAACTGGGTTTTATCAGTTTTGGTGGGCCCGCCGGGCAGATCAGCATGATGCATCAGGAATTGGTTGAAAAACGCCGATGGATTTCTGAGCATCGCTTCTTACACGCGCTTAATTACACGATGGTTTTGCCCGGACCTGAAGCACAACAATTGGCAACATATATTGGCTGGTTAATGCACGGTGTATGGGGCGGTATCGCTGCTGGCGTTCTGTTTGTTCTTCCCTCTTTGTTCATCCTCATAGCATTAACGTGGGTCTATTTGGCCTATGGCGATGTTCCGGCAGTGGAAGGTATCTTGTATGGAATTAAACCTGCAGTAACCGCAATTGTTGTGTTTGCAGCTTATCGAATTGGTTCCAGGGCCTTAAAAAATAATGTGCTTCGCACCTTGGCTGTCTTGGCTTTTTTAGCTATTTTCGCCCTAAATATTCCGTTCCCTTATATTGTGCTGATGGCAGGTTTTGTCGGTTATATAGGGGCGCATTTCGCACCTGACAAATTTAAGGCTGGTGGTCATCATTCTGAGTCAGGAAAAGCATTCGGTCCCGCGCTGATTGACGATGATACGCCTATACCAGAGCATGCTAAATTCAAAGGCGCTAGATTGCTCATGTTTGGCATGGTCGGTATTTCTATCTGGAGCGTGGTGATGTTGATGCTCTCAATAAGCTATGGTTGGGAGGGAGCACTAACTCAAATGGGCTGGTTCTTTACCAAGGCCGCACTTGTGACTTTTGGTGGGGCCTATGCAGTTTTACCCTATGTCTATCAGGGCGGCGTAGAACATTACGCGTGGTTGAGTGGCGCTCAAATGATTGATGGTTTGGCTTTAGGTGAAACTACACCAGGCCCGCTGATTATGGTTGTTGCATTTGTTGGTTTCGTCGGTGGTTGGACAAAAGAAATATTTGGCCCTGAAATGTTGGCATTGGCGGGTGCAGCAGGGGCGGGTATTGCAACCTTGTTTACTTTTTTGCCCTCCTTCCTGTTTATATTGCTGGGTGGTCCCGCAGTAGAAGCAACAAGACACGACATTAAATTCACTGCACCTTTAACAGGTATCACTGCGGCTGTTGTTGGGGTCGTTCTCAATCTGGCTGTCTTTTTTGCCTATCATGTGCTGTGGCCTCAAGGTTTTGAAGCAACATTTGAATGGTTTTCCCTACTCATTGGCATCGCGGCCTTTGTTGCCCTTTTCAAATACAAGATTGGCATTGTGCCAGTTATAGGTGGATGTGCGGCTATGGGTCTGGGTTATTCTCTGTTTCTGTAGATGAAAATCAATGGGCTAACAAGCATATGCACTCGGACATCAACAAGCGTTTTTTGGGCAGGTTGTTTGGGGCAGCACTTTTTACAAAACACATCCTTGTGTTTTGCCCTACGGGCCAGCCATAAAACGTCTGTTCAAATTTTCATGAGGGTAGCGAGCCCGTAGGGTAAGGGGCAAGGATGCGCCACATAATGCCCACTCCACCAACATATCAACTTGGGGAAAAGGGGCTCACTTACAAAACACATCTATGAATTAATTACATAGAAAAAACATTTTCATTTTCTAGACTGTAACCGACATACCCATCATTGGCCAGATAATTCCAATGGCCAGTGCTACAACTGCCATCAGCACAATGCTGGCAGGAATACCCGCCATAAAGAATTGCCCGGTAGTAAACTGTTTTGAGTCATAGGCAATGGCATTCGGCGCAGCACCCACCAGTAACAGAAATGGGCAGGCTGAAACGATGAGCGCTGAGTACAGTACAACATCAGGCGCAACATCCAGGTAAGGTGCGATAACCAGTGCAACTGGTAATGAAATCGCAATGGCCGCTACGTTCATAATAAAATTGGTCATCACCATAACAAAGAAGGAAATACCCAGAACGAACACAAACCAGTTGGCCTCCTTAAACATCGCCAGCCAGTTTATCGCCAGCCACTTAGCAGCACCGGTTTCCCACAGACAAAAGCCAATGCTCATGGCACCGGCAAATAGCAGCACAATATTCCAGGGGATTTTTTCCAGGTCATCAATACTCAGGATCTTGAACATGAAGAAGGTAATAGTGGAAAGCAATACCACCGATGTCTTGTCGATGAACTCCATCTCGGGGATAAATGACTTCAACGATAATGTGATGATCACCGCGAGCACGACAAGACCGACAAAATATTCATCGCGAGTGATTGGTCCAGCTTCTTGATACAGGCGCCTGGCTTTTTCGCGTAGACCGGGAATTTCTGTTTTCTCAGGCTTGAACAATATCATCATCATTCCCCAGCAAAGAAATACCATCAACCAGCCGATAGGAAACATGTAATAACTGAGTTCAAAAAATGAAATATTACGTTCGACTATATCGTTAAAGAAACCAATAGCCACCGCACCACGTGCCGCGCCCAGTAGTGTAATCATACTGCCAGCACCCGCAACGAACGCCATACCAATAAACAGCCCCTTGCCAAATTTCGAGGGCTTATTGCCTTCGCCATACAGTGCGTAAATCGCCATCAAAATAGGGAACATGGTGGCCGCAACAGCAGTGTGTGCCATGAAATGTGTCAGCAATGCTGTAACGATGAAGCAACCAAGATAAATCATGCTGGTCTTCTCACCGACAATGGTCAGCATTTTGTATGATACCCGCTGCGATAACCCAACCTTGGTGAAGACCATGCCGATGACCAACGAGCCAAAAATAAACAGAACGGATGGATCCATAAAATCCTTAAACGCGACATTGGCGGGGCGTATAAGGAACAGCGCCTGAAAAACACCAATAGCGAGACTGGTCACACCGATGGGCACGACTTCAAACACCCACCATGTACCAGCAAGCAGGAACAGTGCAATCGCCGCCTTGCCTTCGCGCGTGAGCGCAAAGCGTTCACCCAGTGGATCGACTGCATCAGGAAGCGGGTCGGCCAAATAAAGCCAGAAGAAAAGAAAAAGCCCCAGCGAAATAAAGATGATGCGCTTGAGATCAAGCACTGGAATGCTAACGGTAAATTCAATTTTTTGATTATCTGAAGAATCTGACATAACTAATCTCTATTCCTGTCCAGGGCCCCATACTTTTTCAACATTTTTAGCCAAACATTCAAACAGGTCGACCAGGCGAATCACACCAACGACGTGATCATCTTCGACCACGGGCAGAATCAATAAATCTTTGACCAACATAAGATAAAGGCATTTCGAGACCGGGTCATCGAGCGATACCTGGTCCTCAATCAAAGTCATATACTCACTCACGGGTTTTTTGGCTTCATCCTGTAGATGTTCGACTGAAAAACCTTCCTGCCAAAGCAACGAGAGCGCAGTCAGGTCCTGACCCAGGCCTTCCATATTAAAAGGTTGATTGCCTTTTATATTGGGTTGCTTTTTATGTAGATAATTTGGACCAACGGCACGAATCAAATCCCTTATCGACAAATACCCCTTGAGCTTCTCGCCCACTTCATCCAGCACCAATATGCTGCGGTACTTGTGCTGCCCTTCCAGGTCTTTGTGCATCATATAAAAGGCGTTACCAATGGGGGCATCTGACGAAATATTCGGATAATCCTCAATTTTCACAAAAATATCTTTTACCTGATGATTTTCAATCATGGTTGTTAGCCTCCTGTAACCGGCACCTGAAATGTATCGGCATTTATCCAGAGATGGGTCATTATGCTTGCCGCGTAACCGAGCATGATGACCGGTGTCCATTTGAGATGAGTGAAAAAGGTGTAGATACCGCGCGCCTGCCCCATCAGCGCAACACCGGCTGCCGAACCAATCGACAACATGCTACCACCAACACCCGCAGTTAAGGTCACCAGCAGCCATTCGCCGAGTGGCATATCGGGTTGCATTGCCAGCACCGCGAACATCACTGGAATGTTATCAATGACAGCAGATAAAAAACCCACGGCAATATTTGCATTGGTTGCACCAAGGTCCACATAGATGTGCTGGGAAAGTAGCGATAGATAACCAATAAAACTAAGACCGCCGACACACAGTACAACACCGTAAAAGAACAGCAACGTATCCCACTCAGCACGAGCGAGTCGACCATAAACATCGAAGGCGGGACGTGCTTTTGTACCTGATGGAACAACATCACCGACACGACCATAATCCTCTGTATCTTGCGGTGTTTCAATATGTGTTTTTCTCAGGTAATAGCCATAGAACTGAAGATAGGCAAGGCCTGTCATCATGCCGAGCACCGGTGGCATATGTAAAAAGTTATGAAAGCCTACTGCGGTAGCAATAGTGCAACCAAACAGTCCCAATATTACATAAGCGCCACGACGCAGTTCTATTTTGCCATTAATCGGTTCAGGTATTCCTTGAGGAACGAAAAAGTGCATCAATGCCGCTGGGACAACAAAATTCACCAGTGAAGGAACAAATAATAATAAGAATGTCTGAAATTCAACTAGTCCCTTCTGCCAGACCATCAACGTGGTGATATCACCAAAGGGACTAAACGCACCACCGGAATTGGCTGCAACTACAATATTGATACAGGCCAGGCTAACAAACTTTGCATTATCCTTGCCCACTGCCAGAACCACAGCCGACATGACCAGTGCAGTTGTCAGGTTATCAATTACTGGCGACAGAATAAATGCCAGGCCACCGGTAATCCAGAACAGCAAACGATAGCTGTAGCCCTTATGTACTAGCCATGAGCGCAGCGCCATGAATATCTGACGCTCGTCCATGGCATTTACATAAGTCATCGCTACCAGAAGAAACAGGAAAAGCTCGGCGAACTCGAGCAGATTGTGACGAAAGGCATCGATAACAACATCATCCATACCGATGGTGCTGTAGTGATAGGCAATTAATGCCCAGATGACACCCGCAGACAATATCACCGGTTTAGACTTCCGTAGCTGGGTGCATTCCTCACACACAACCATGGCATAAGCCAGTATTACCAGAATAAGCGAGAACAGCCCTATAGGGTGTGAAGTTAAATCAACCCAGTTTGTTGCACCCGCACTCACTGCCGACATCGCAGAAACCGGTAGTGCGAGACTCAAAAATACTAAAGTGTAAAATGTATAGCCTAAGAAATTTTTGCTCTTGTTATTAATCACTATCCATCCGCCCTGCACCATCAACGCGATCACATTTATCCCTATACTACCCATAATCATTTAACGAAACAAACCTACCTCCTTATGTCAGGCTATCATTTAATATGATGTTGATTTCATAATAGGGTTATGTCGATATTCAGTGCCCTGTCGCACCAACTACATATGTGGTTGAGTTTTATATCCTGCTTGCGCCAAACGAATTCACGCACTCGAAGCACTTGTTAGTAATAATCTAAAAAGCACAGAATACGGGGCATTAAACGTCAGGCTAGTGCCAGCCCTGATACTATCGAAACTGTATAGCACTCACATGACTGTGAACGAAGGGGCTCAGGTTGGACCTCCCCCACAACACTGAAACCTTGCTGTTGTTGCAAACAAACTTGACAACAAAAAGCCCGGCTCTATGGCCGGGCTTTTTGTTGTTCGTGATTAACGCCTGTTTTTAGGCAGGTGCTTTAGCGCGAGACTTGTACTCACCATTACGAGAGTCGATTTCGATCCAGTCGCCGATTTCGCAGAAGTCAGCGACTTTTATTTCTGTGCCGTTACTGAGCTTGGCAATCTTCATCACTTTGCCTGAAGTATCACCACGGGCTGAGCCTTCGGTGTAAACAATTTCACGTACGATGGTGGTCGGCAGGTCAACTGAAATAACTTTGCCTTCGAAAAACACGGCAGAACAGACGTCGGTCATGCCATCGACGATGTAAGGCAGTACGCTTTCCAGATCGTCGGCATTGAGTTCGTACTGGTTATATTCTTCGTCCATGAATACGTACATCGAATCACTGGAGTAAGAGTAAGTCACGTCAAGTTTATCCAGCATAACGGGTTCCACCTTGTCATCAAACTTGTAAACGGTCTCGGTGGTAGAGCCTGATAACAGGTTCTTCATTTTTATTTTATTGATGGCGCTATTACGGCCCGATTTTGTGTACTCGGTTTTTTGAACAATCCAGGGCTGTCCGTCGATTAGTATCACGCTATTGACTTTCAATTCTGATGCGGCTTTCATATTAATATCCGGATAAAGATGGTGGGTTAGACTTTGGGGGGGCATTTTAACCAATTTAGATGAAAATTTACTAGGGCTGCAGAAATATTTATCTGACCGGCCAGCTGCTGGCACCAGTTTTCGGCCTGCTCAGTCAATTCCGGCAGGACCTCAAGGATTGCCTGCCAGCTTTCCTGCATATCCTGAGCGCTATTCCAGGCTCGCCACTGAGCCAGCAGCGCGGCACTGGCAACGGCTGACAGACCTGCGCTGTAGAGTTTAAGAAAGGCTTCAAGCTTGTGCAGATGGGCGTTTTCCTGCTGTGGATAGATATGCCAGAGCAACGGCCTGCCCGCCCATTGGGCGCGCACGAATGAGTCTTCACCGCGTACCGCATTGAAATCGCAGCTCCAGAGCAGGCGGTCATAATCATCCTGACTCAGGAACGGGATGATCTGCACCGTTAACGTGCCGCGGCTGTGGAGATCACCGGTAGTTAAATGGTCGACTCCCAGCCAGCGTTGCAGATCGGCAATGATTCTCCCCTCCGGCACCAGCAGATGTGTCGGTCGCCCGGCCGCAGCCATGGCCTCCAGCCAGCTGGCCAGAGCGGGGTTCTCATAAGCAAACAACGAGATCAGGCATGCCTCGGGCTCGATATTGATGCCGAGGCGTTGCAGAAACTGCTGGCGATTAGCGGGATCTTGCTGAAAACGCTGACGTTGTTCTATCAGGCCGGTCTCGCGCAACAGGCCCCCGGTTTGCGGGGTAAACCCGGGGAAGAAAAAAAACTTTTGCAGTCCATTCAGCTGCGGCGACGGCAGGCCGTGGCAACCGGCGACCCAGTCTTCAGCGCTTAAGTATTCCAGGTTCAGCCACAAGGGCGGCGTAGCACGTTGCGTCATGGCGTCGATATAAACGGCTGGCAACTGGCAGGCGAAGGCTTCGATCACGACATCGGCGACCGGCACCGGCGGCCAGTCTTGTGGCCAGCGGTGCACTTCCACTCCTCTGAGTCTCTGCACTGCATCTTCAGCGTTGGCTTCGGGGCATAATCGGCAGAGAGCATCCAGATCATCGACCCAGAGGCGCACTGCCTGATCATGCTCGGCCACCAGCTGACGGGCCAGACGCCAGGTCACACCAATATCACCGAAGTTGTCGATGACAGAGCAGAAAATATCCCAGGTAACGCGCATAAATAATCCTGTGGCTAAAAGCAGCCATTCATGTTCGCCATTATGCCTGACGCTTTATGTGATTGCCTTCACGACGTGGAAATTTAGGCAATGATCTCCAGGCAGAGTTGTACAAGCATTCGTATAGGTTTACGATTCGGTGACTGTAAATTGTGAGTGAAAAACATGAAACTGCCTAAACCCGAAGCGGGAGATTTCTGGGGTGGTCTGGCTGCGATGTTGGTCGCCCTGCCCTCGGCCATCGCTTTCGGCGTGATTATTTATTCGCCACTGGGCACCTCCTATGCAGCTCAGGGTGCGCTGGCAGGCATACTCGGCGTAACCGCACTCGGTCTGATCGCACCGACGTTAGGTGGCACTAATCGCCTGATCACAGCCCCGTGCGCACCCGCAGCCGCCGTCATGTCAGCCTTTGCCCTGGAGTTCATGCATGGTGGTGGCAGCGTCGAATCTGCGCTGCTGATGATATCAATGCTGGGATTACTGGCAGGGTTATTACAAATACTTTTCGGCACGATGCGCCTCGGCCAGCTGATCGAATACATGCCCTACACCGTAGTCAGTGGCTACCTGTCTGGCGTCGGACTCTACATTATTGCAGGTCAGGTACCGAAGTTCCTCGGTGCATCCAAGGACGTGCATTTCTGGGAATCGTTGGCCTCGCCAGAACTCTGGAAATGGCAAAGCATGGTTATTGGTGCTGTAACCATAGGCGCGATGCTGATTGCCCCAAAAATTACACGTGTTGTACCAGCAGCGATACTGGCATTACTAGCAGGTGTGCTCGCCTATTTCGGACTTGGGTTTATCGACCCGGCGTTACTGACACTGGAAGGCAATCCATTCGTGGTGGGCACATTCAGCGGTGGTGGCAATTTCAGCGATGCCATGACGGGTCGCTGGCATATCATGGGCGATGTCAGCTTCGATCAGGTCAAACACATTCTTGTCCCTGCTTTGACCCTGGCCATACTGCTTTCCATCGATACATTGAAAACCTGCGTAGTGCTCGATGCCTTGACACGCTCGCGCCACAAATCAAACCGCGAACTGATCGGTCAGGGCTGCGGCAACATCGCTTCGGCCGTGATTGGCGGCATACCCGGTGCCGGTACCATGGGTGCGACGCTGGTCAACATGTCGAGCGGTGCGGTGACTCGATATTCGGGCATATACGAAGGCGTGCTGGCACTAATTGCCTTCCTCATCCTCGGTTCGCTGATTTCCTGGGTACCGGTATCGGCACTCGCTGCAATCCTGATCGTCATCGGTGTACGCATGATTGATCGTCATAGCTTCCAGTTTCTCAAGCAACGCGACACGATACTCGACTTTGCTGTCATCGCCGCCGTGGTCGCTACCGCGCTGACCGTCAGTCTGATCGCAGCGTCTGGCGTCGGCATTGTACTGGCTGTGCTGCTGTTTATGCGTGAACAGATCGGTGGCACCATCGTGCGCCGCAAAGTGCCTTGCAGTCAGATATTTTCCAAGCACGTGCGTACACTCGATGAAATGGCCATTCTCGTTGAACGTGGTGAGCGTGGCGTCGTCATCGAACTGCAGGGCAGCCTGTTTTTTGGTACCGCCAATCAGCTCTACAAAGCACTGGAACCAGAAATTAAAACGCGCGACTACATCATCCTCGATATGCGCCGTGTGCAATCCGTTGATGTTACCGCCGTGCACATGCTTGACCAGATAAAGGTCATGCTTGCCGAGCGCAACGGCTACCTCATTTTTAGCCACCTACCGCAGAGCCTGCCTTCCGGCCGTGACATGCAGAAATATTTCGACCAGGTAGGTCTGGTGCGACCAGAAAGCCCGGTGCGCGTTGTTGGCGAGCTCGATGCCGCACTCGAATGGGTAGAAAACCGAAACCTCAAGGCTGCGGTCTATACGCCTGGCGAACATAAGACTCTCGAACTGGCCGAGTTCGAGCTGTTTAAGGGCCGTAAAACTGAGACTCTGGCTGCGCTGGAGTCGAGCATGGAAAAACGATCATACAAGGCAGGAGAAAAAATCTTCCAACGTGGAGACACCGGCGATGAGATCTACCTGATCCGCAGTGGCGCGGTGCGCATCGTGCTGCCGCTATCCGATAGACAAACACACCATCTCGGTACTTTCGGCCGTGGTTCATTCTTCGGTGAAATGGCCTTTCTGGATGGCGATGTACGCTCCGCTAATGCGGTGGCATTTTCCAATACCGAATTGTATGTGTTATCACGCAAAGTTTTTGACACGGTAGCCGAAAATCACAAAATGCTTGCACTCGGCCTAATGACCGGTCTCGCACGAGTGATCGCCAGTCGGTTACGCTATACCAATGCTGAACTACGAGTACTGGAATTGTAGCCAACTGCCATAAGAAATTACTCATGCAATAATAATCAATAAGTGACTGAACAAGCCCTCACCTTATTGATCGCTAAAACACACCAAAATTCCTGGAATATTACGTTTTAACTACGTTTTCTGACAATATCCAACGCCTGTTTACGGCCATAAGCGGACATATGAAGAAAGAAAAAAGGCGACTAAAAAAAGCCGCCTTTCATAAACTCTGCTGGTCGAATATTAGCCTTTCTTGCGTCTAACTACTCCGACTAGACCAAGAAGACCTGAACCGAATAGCCACACTGCACCTGGTACAGGTACGACTGTTGTTGTAATGACCGAGAGATCTATACCGCCGCCAGCAAGTTTCTTCTCAATCCAAGCTACTTCTCCTTCTGTAGTTGTAGCTGCATAAAGATTATTTTGTAGTCCGAGACCAATATGGTTGATACCATCCCAAGTCGATCCCGTGAGATCAAAACTTGTTGATCCTTGCCACGTATGGGTATTACTATCAATAATTGTAAGATCGCCGGTTATATCTAAATTCTGCTGAACCGAAGGCCCAGAAAAAATATCATTCCAATCCCAAACATCAGACCAACCATCAACATCAACAGATGATCCAGCTCCAGTCATTAAATAATCGCCGCGTTCTAGAATATTTACCCCATCGATTTGATAACCCGACTTAGCAATAACCTGTACAACACCATTATCATTTACAGAATCAGCCCCACCGCCAAGTGATTCTGCACGAAAATCAGTTGGGAAAGAAACGATACTGTCACCGATAACTTCAACAGTCCCAAATAAACCGATACTGCTAGATGTACCAGCAAACTTAAAAGTAACAGTGTCTCCTTCACCAATACAATATCCTGCTTCAGAAACACAATCGAAAAGCGCTGCATTACATACTGAACTGATACCAAAAGAAGAAGTTATAAGCAGAATTTGCTTAAAGCTTGGCCCCAAAAACTTGTTGTTTTTCATAATTATTTCGTCTCATTTTTTATAATTATATATTTTTTCGTCTTCTCGACGACATTTTGTGAATAATGAAGCTAATATCGCACCATTATTAAAAATCAGATAACTATCAATTAAATAGAACAATATTAGTATTTCATTAACTTTTAACGTGTAAGGAAATCCATACAAAACACAGTATTGTCCTCAGAATCTGTAAGAGTTTCTTTACAGTACTGAATGTCCGCTAAGGGTCGT
>Ga0224496_10000171_pt1 | contig 47519 bp, 47 predicted proteins | sample SF_Jul11_sed_USG_2_FD_168127 | JGI IMG/M metagenome (GOLD analysis project Ga0224496, IMG submission 168127) | Sediment microbial communities from San Francisco Bay, California, United States - SF_Jul11_sed_USGS_8_1 | ecosystem: Environmental > Aquatic > Marine > Sediment | place: USA...
ACCCAAGGCCGAGTATGCAAGCTATACTTTCAATAAAAATTCGGAACAGGATTACGACAGGGATCTTGTTCTCCTAACCAAGATGAAGATTTTCGATTTCGAACCTCGTCCTGAGCCGCCATCCATGGCCGAATACGCATTCGTCAAGGTAGAGAAAGATTACGGAGTCATACGGGTACTCCCGGAAGAGACTATCGGTCATTACTCGTTTTGGACAGGCGTCTCCGTGCGGGAGATTCAAAGGCTGAACGACTGGGGAAGACGACGAAACATAATCCTCGGGCAAAAAATCAGGATACCTTTGACGGTCGTTACCGCGGAAAGGTTTGAGGAGAACAGGTACGAATACCACCTTGGACTGTATGAAGACTTTTTCGAGGTTTACAAGGTTGAGAAAGTGGAGCCGCTTATCGTCGGAAAAGGACAGTCTCTTTGGTCCCTTTGCAATGAGACCTACGATGCTCCAATGTGGCTTGTGAAGCTTTACAACAAGGAGAGGAAGTTCGAAAACATCCACCCAGGCGAGAAGATAATGATGCCTATTATTGAAAGGCTCGACACGAACGGATAATTCCTTTCTTGAAGATAGCATTAAATACTGGTACATTTCTTGGATTATCAATCTGCACCAATTATTAAGGAAAATAAATAAAACATGATATTCGATTCGATTTTGGGATACTTCTCCAACGACCTTGCCATAGACTTGGGAACTGCCAATACACTTGTGTTTGCGCGCGGCAGGGGCATCGTTTTAAGGGAACCTTCCGTCGTAGCTGTCCATGCTGAAAGCAAGAAGGTCATGGCCGTAGGTCACGAGGCGAAGAAAATGCTTGGCCGAACTCCTGGCTCGATAATAGCCCTGAGGCCGATGAAAGACGGAGTTATTGCGAATTTTGAATACACGGAAGCAATGCTCCGATATTTCATTCAGAAAGTGCATAACCGCAAAACCATGGTGATGCCCAAGATAATAATTGCCGTTCCTTCCGGCATTACCCAAGTTGAAAAGAGAGCCGTACGAGATTCTGCCATGAGCGCCGGTGCGCGCGAGGTATTTCTAATAGAAGAGCCTATGGCCGCCGCGATTGGAGTGGGGCTTCCTATCGAAAGTGCTTCAGGCAACATGATCCTCGACATTGGAGGGGGTACCACGGAAGTCGCCGTTATATCTCTTTCTGGAATAGTTTATTCAAAATCGGTGCGCGTAGCCGGCGATGAGCTGGATGAAGCGATCGTCAACTATCTAAAGAGAAAATACAACCTCCTGATAGGCGAAAGAATGGCCGAAGAGATAAAAATAAACCTCGGCTCGGCATATCCGCTTGATGAGCCAAAAACCATGGAAGTAAAAGGGCGGGATCTGGTTGCCGGCATACCGAAGACCCTTCTCCTTACCGACGATGAAGTGAGAGAAGCTTTAAGCGAAGTAATAACAGTGATAGTCGATACGGTAAAAACCGCTCTGGAGAGAACACCTCCTGAGCTTGCGGCTGATATAGTGGACAAGGGAATAGTCCTTGCCGGCGGCGGAGCACTCATAAAGGGCCTCGACATGCTGTTGCGCGAACAGACCGGCTTGCCGATAATCGTTGCGGAGGATCCTCTTTCAGCGGTTGCTTTAGGCACGGGAAGAACCCTTGAAGAACTTGATTTGCTGAAACAGGTTGCAATTTAAAAGATTATTTACCAGTTTTTGTAATTTCGGCTCAAAATTTCAGCTTTTAAGGCTAGAATAGTTCTTTATGAAAAGACTTTTCCAGTCATACGAAAACCTGCTTCTATTAATAGCGCTTTTTATATTTGCCTCCGTGATAATGGCAAATAATATTAAAAACAGGGGCCCATCCAACTTCCTTGAACGAGCGGCCCTTACCGTTTCGTCGCCGTTGCAAAAAATGGTTTCTTCCGTTATTCGCGAAACCGTTAATGTATGGACTCACTACATAGATTTAAGGAACACGGCTGAACAAAACGACATCCTGAAGAAAAATCTGGAAATTGAACAGTTCAATAATCATCTTCTTAAGGAAGAACTGAAAAGATACAAGAGAATCGAGGAACTTGTTTCCTCGAACCCTATACAAGACGCCACCATGATAGTCGCTGACGTAATCGGGTGGGATTCCACTAACATGTCTCAAACAGTCGTATTAAACAAGGGAATAAGGGATGGTGTGCAGGAAAATAACATTGTCACCTCAAACAAGGGGCTGATAGGGCGTGTCGTCGAGGCTTCGACCACCGCCTCAAAGGTGCTCCTTATCACCGATTCCAGGAGCGCAGTCGACGCGTACGTCGCGGAGAGCAGGGAGAAATGCGTAATCGTCGGGCAAAATAAAAAAACATGTCAAATACTTTATCTCCCTATCAATGAAAGTGCGAAAGTCGGAGACGAGTTGATATCCTCAGGCCTTGGCGGGGTTTTCCCAAAGGGCCTCAGGGTTGGAAAAATTTCCGAAATTTCGCAGGATAGTGGAAGACTGTTCTTCAAGGCTGAGCTTCTACCAACCGCCGACCTTAAGCATATCGAGGAAGTAATGGTAATTATAAAGATAGAAAAGGATGAATCATTAATGAAAAAACCGAGGAGTAAAAAACTTCCGTGATACTGCTTGTCTTTTCACTGGTGTTCACCACAGTCATCATACTCCAGACGACTTTTTTCAAAATGTTCGGTTCGCTCGCGCCCGATACTATACTACTGATAGCTATCTATTGCGGATTGAGATTTGAAAAATTTCGGGGTATCCAGATTGGTATACTGCTTGGCCTCACGCAGGATCTTCTGTCTTACGGCCTTCTTGGAATAAATTTCCTTACAAAAGGATTGATAGGTTTTTTTTCCGGCATTGTAGGCGAATCAAACACGATCATCGGCAACTCACCGGTAATTTGGGCAGTTCTGGTTTTCCTTTCAACATTGACAGACTCGATGATACTAAAGACTGCTCTTTCCGGTTTTTTCGATACGCCGATATCGCTTTCCTTAACGTTCTGGAACATTATCATTCAATCTGTGCTGAACATCATTTTTGGGATACCGTTCTTTATCCTTTTGGATATGCTCGGGAACTGGATGAAGGAGTCGTCGCTCAAAAGTTAATGGAGCAAACCTAGCCAGCAAGAAAATCTCCAAGCGCCTTTCCCGGGTCTGCCTGCTCCATGAACGCGGAACCGATCAAAAAAGCGTCAATCCCCGCCCCTTCAAGTTCCTTTACGACATTCATATCCCTGATGCCGCTCTCGCTTACAAGGAGCCCCCCTTTTTTAACAAGTGGAGCAACCTTTCTTGTCACGCCAATATCGACTGTCAGGCCGGGACTTCTAAAATCCCTGTTGTTTATCCCCACCGATACGGGAATTTTCGGCAGAAGCGCAAGCTCCTCTTCGCCATGTATCTCAAACAGAATTTCGATCCCGACATCCGATGCGATACCGCAGATATCTTCTATCTCGCTCCGCGACTTAAAGTTAACCGCCATGACCAATACCGCATCGGCTCCATAGACGGCGGCTTCATACACCTGGTACGGATGAATGATAAAATCTTTCCTCAAAACAGGAACTGAAACCTCTTTTCGTACCGTGGCAAGTATATGAAGCGACCCGCCGAAAAAGCGGGTATCGGTAAGAACCGAGATAGCCGAGGCGCCAGCGGAAGCGTAGCCCGACGCGATGGCAGCCGGATCAAAATCCTTCCTGCAAAAACCGGTGCCGGGAGAAATCCGCTTTACCTCGGCTATTATCCTGTGCCTTGCGCTGGATGCCATAATACTCCTGGCAAACGGCCTGCGAGCAGGGATATCCTTCGACATAGCCTTGAGCTCTCTCATCGGCAAGATCGACTCGCTGAGCTTCACCTCGCTCAGCTTGTTTTCAAGGATGCTCCCCAGCAGAGGATTTAGGTATCTATCCCCAATTTCGGCCATAACCGGTCTATCCCTTTCTTTATTTCAGCAGACATTTCGATATCGGCGGGCCATTCCCTTGAATGCCCGTCGGACGCCAGCTTCTTCGTGGCGTCCAGCATTAGTTTGTTCTCCTGCAAAATGATATCCCGTCCGGGATCGGTATTGTTGAAGAATTTCCAGGCCACTGTCGACAGGTTTGCGGTATCTATCCCTTCATCGACGAAGAGAAGAATATTTACCATCCCCCCAGCGGGGCCTTTAATGATCTCGTCGAATTTCGACTTCGCTTTCCCCTCTTTCCGCTTGTTCACAGCGCAGACAAGAATCCTGTTTGGGAGGTCCGCTCCAAGGATATTGAAACTTGCGATCCCGAGCCTGACCATCTCTTTTCGGATAACGTTTTCATCCAGCGTCTCCAGCTTAGGTAAATTACGCTCTCTCTCCCCCCTGAATCTCCCGGTTGCATCGATGCCGAGCTTGGATCCGCGCAGAGGATTGGGTGCTGAGTGATCGAGAACATCCAGCACCCCTTCGGTCACCGTGAGATCGGCAGAAACATCTATGTTGCGAAGCATCGTCTCAAGCACACCCTGGTAATCCCCAAGATCAATCCCACTGTCGAGTACCAGTATCATCTTCGCAAAACTCATCTGGCCGGTTCCCCACATAACGCTCATGAGCCTTTGGGCGGCGCCCGGGAACTCCTTCTCCATTCCGACCAGCACGCAATTGTGGAATACCCCTTCCCAAGGGAGTTTGTAATCGACTATCTCCGGCGCCACGGTCTTGAGCATCGGGAGGAAGATCCTGCTCGTTGCCTCCGCCATGTAACAATCTTCCATCGGCGGTTTCCCGACTATCGTTGTGAAATATGCAGGCTTTTTCCTGTGCGTAACGGCGGTTACATGGAACACCGGGTAATGATCCGACAGCGAATAATATCCCGTGTGGTCGCCAAACGGGCCTTCTATCTTCAGCTCTTCAGATGGATCAACATACCCCTCAAGAATTATCTCAGCATCCGCGGGGACAAAGATATCCACTGTAAGGCATTTGACTATATTGACCGGCTTCTTTCTTATCAGGCCCGCCAGGAGGAGTTCATCCACCCCTCTTGGCAACGGGGCGGTCGCGGAGTATGTGACAACCGGGTCTGAGCCTATCGCGACAGCGACCTCCATTTTCTTTCCCGCTTTTTTATATTCATGAAAATGATGCGCGCCATCCTTATGGATATGCCAGTGCATCCCGGTCGTTTTCCGGTCGAACAACTGCATACGGTACATGCCGAGGTTTCTCCTCCCGTCGAGCCCTTTTGAAAATACGAGAGGAAAAGTGATGAACCTCCCGGCGTCATCCGGCCAGCACTTAAGAACCGGGAATATATCGAGATCAACTTCGTCACCCTTGTATACAACCTCCTGGCACGGGGCCGGCCCTGAAACCTTCCGCGGGGGGAATTTCGCAAGATCCATCAGGACAGGGATCATCCTCATCTTGTCCATAAGCGACTCCGGCGGAGCGATATTTAAAAGCGCGCTTATCTGGCTTGAGATATCTTCGACAGATTCGACGCCAAGTGCCATCGCCATTCTTCTAACGCTTCCAAAGCCGTTAATGAGTAGAGGCATATCGCTCCCCTTTACATTTTCAAAAAGAAGAGCCTTCCCCCCCCCCGGAGATTTTGAAACCCGGTCGGCGATCTCTGTTATTTCAAGTATCGGGTCAACTTCCTCAAGGATCCGTACAAGTTCACATTCTTTCTCAAGGGCGTCAATGAACTCGCCGAGATTTTCATAGGTTTTTCTTCTTTGCGGCATTACTTTTTTATCAATGAAACGCCGGTCATCTCTTCCGGCTGTTTCAGCCCCATCAGATCAAGAACTGTTGGAGCTATATCGCAAAGCGCCCCTCCTCCATCCCTCAGTTTCAGAGCCTTCGGCCCGACAATATAAAAAGGGACTACATTCGTGCTGTGGGAGGTTATAGGTTCCCCGTTTTTGCCTATCATCTCTTCAATGTTCCCGTGGTCGGCAGTGATTATCAGCCATCCGCCAGCTTCCTCGACGGCCCGTTTTACCCTTCCGACGCAGGCGTCAACTGTACCAACCGCTTTCAAGGCCGCTTCCCATACACCTGTATGCCCAACCATGTCCCCGTTGGCAAAATTGACCGTTATCAACCGATACTCTCCCGACCGTACCGCCTTGACCACTTCGTCAGCAACCTTTTCGGCGCTCATCTCCGGTTGGAGATCGTATGTAGCGACTTTTGGGGAGGGGATAAGCTTCCTAACCTCACCCGGATATGGGGTTTCAACCCCGCCGTTGAAAAAGAACGTTACGTGCGCATACTTCTCCGTTTCTGCGGTGCGGAACTGTTTTATCCCCAAACCGGAAAGGTACTCCCCCAGATTGTTCCTCGGCTGTTTTACGTCGAAGGCAACCGGAAGATGGAAGGTCTCATCGTACTCAGTGATGGTACGTACCTGCAGTAGAGGCATCTCTCCCCTGTCGAACTGATCAAAGTCCTTCTGGAACAGAGCCGCCGTTATCTGTCTCACCCGGTCCGCCCGGAAATTGAAAAGCTGTACGATATCGCCATCCCCCATCTTCCCAAGCGGATTACCGGAACTGTCGGCAATCACTGTCGGCTTGATGAATTCATCCGTCTCCCCTCGCCCATACGATTTTCTCACCGCCTCGACCGGGTCACGTTCAATATAATCCGATTCACCATGTACGATGGCGCGAAACGCCGATTCAACCCGCTCCCACCTTTTATCCCTATCCATGCCGTAATACCGGCCTCCGACTGTCGCTACCTTGCCGACGCCATGCTTTTTCAATCTCTCCATAAGGCTCTGCATATAGCCGAGGCCGCTGTCCGGCGGTGTATCCCTCCCGTCCATCAGGGAGTGAATGAACACCTTTTCCAGCCCCATGTCGCCCGCTTTTTTTATGAACGCCTCAATGTGATCAATGTGGCTATGAACACCGCCATAAGAGACCAGACCAAGAAGGTGATACCCTTTTCCGCTTTCAAGCGCCTTTTTCATGCCAAGATCAATGACAGGATTGGTGAAGAACGTCCCGTCAGAAATAGCTGTGTTTATCATCGGCAATGTCTGAAGTACCAGCCTCCCGGCGCCGATGTTCAGATGCCCGACTTCGGAGTTCCCCATCTGCCCGTCAGGAAGCCCAACGAATCGCGAAGAGGCGTTTATAGAAGTTGGCGGAAACTTTAGATCTATGTCATCAAAAACAGGGGTTTTACCCTGGACTATGGCGTTGCCAACATCGGACTCGCTCTTTCCCCATCCGTCAAGAATGCAGAGAACTACCGGGAGATGTTTATTTTCGACCACAGGGTCGATTTTACTAGCAAAAAAAACCTTCCACAACCGATAATAATCGTCTATTCAGGCTTTTGTTTGACTTTTCCGGAAATGAGGTTATAATCTTTCTTTTTTATTAGGAGTGTTTTACAAAAAATGATACGACATAAATCGCCTCAGAAACGGGCTAAACAGGATGCGAAACGCCAGCAGCGGAATCAGGGCTATAAAAGCAATGTTGCGACAGCTACCAAAAAGGTGCTGGCGCTGGTAAAAGAAGGGGACAAGGCAAAAGCTCAGGAGGAGTTCAAAAGAGCTCAATCCCTTATCGATCAGACTGCTACCAAAGGTGTATTACACAAGAAAACCGTCGCAAGGAGAGTGGCAAGAATCGCGCGAAACATCGCCACAATGTCCTGACCGCAAGACAGGATCGAGTAAGGTCTGAATTAAACAGGTTATTCCCTTTTCCTGGAAAATTTGCAAAAGGGAGATCGTTCAAGTTTTCTTTTAATCGCAGACATTTCACCATATCTGGTTACATTGTAATTCCATCTGCCAAACCTGCCATCTTGCAAAACCATTAAACAAAATATGTTTGTATTTTGAACATCTTTGGATGCACCGGAATAAAAAAAATAAAAGACATTTTAGTCCCTAAATAAAACAGTTCAAATTCGTACCAGTTTGCTTCACTTTACCGTATTATTTACATTACCTGGGACTACCCCCAGCCGCAATCTGCCTGGTTTATCTATTTGTTTTTATTCACATTTTCGCCATTACTGAAGCAAGTTTTCATAATGATGGGAATATGGATAAAAAATGAGGTCTCAGTCAAGGATTTCTTCAAAACAAGGCATCTCACAAATATTTGACCTTTTTAAATTAACCAAGTATTCTTATCTAAGTATTTTTATATAGATGCTATGGTTTGTTATAGGGGTGACCACGAATATGATCAATATTTACGCACCAATCGGCGGTTTCCCATATTTCGTTCCATGTAAGTAATTTAACGTTTTAGATATATTTTTTTGAGGGGGGGTGATTCTATGCAGCAAGGAAGTGGAGGTAAAAAGGTTTCCGCGTGGCAAGTCTTTTACGATGACACTATGCTGATCTTTCTTATCGGAGCAGCAATCTTGTTCGCGTCATACACAGTTTGGGGTCTTATGGAACTTGGTTCAGCAGGTATTTCACCGCTGGTTAAGTAAATAAAATTTTTTATAGGGGAGCGATTAATGAGCATTAACGTACCGGAGAAATACTGGTGGGACGTGCCCATGGACAAGGACGAAAAGACATGGATGACCGTCTCACTAGTTTGGGCTTTGCTTCTTACCGCATTGATGCCTTGGTGGCACTTTGTCGGTGAGCAAAACGTATCCAGTGAGTATTACAAAGTAACAGCAGAACAATTTGACAGGCAGACCGATGCCTTCATCGAACAGTACCAGGTTGGAGAAGAGGCTGGCATCGCGGTTGTCGCGCCACCAGCAAACGCTGATGTTTTTATCAGGGCATCATCGTACTCCTGGGAGCCGATTCTTAAGCTGAAAAAGGGACAGACATACCGTGTCCACCTTTCTTCGGTTGACCTGAACCACGGCTTCTCTGTTCAGCCGGTTAACATGAACTTCCAGGTTGTTCCGGGTTGGGACCATGTCCTTAAAATAACCCCGACCACATCTGGCGACTTCTTTATAGTTTGTAACGAATTTTGCGGCATCGGACACCACACGATGATCGGAAAAATCATAGTTGAGTCTTAGGGGAGGGATACAATGTCTGATAATTTCAGGACCTGTGCTACTACAGGGCTAAAAGTGCACCTTCCGGCACAGAGGCTGATTATGGTCAACGCCGTAACAGCAGTTGTATTTCTGCTGGTCGGCGGTATTCTTGGCCTTCTCATGCTTCTTACACGCTGGCAGGCAATACACCTTTTACCGGAAGCGTTTTTCTATCGCTTGCTGACACTGCACGGAATTGCAGTTCTTATCGCATGGATAATATATTTTGAAATGGCGGTTCTGTATTTCGCCGGAGCAGTTCTGCTCAACGCCCGCTTGGCTGTGCCATGGCTTGCGTGGGTGCAGTACCTCCTTATGACCGTTGGCGGCGCTATGATAACCGTTGAAGTTCTTCTTGGAAGAGCCGACGTTATGTTCACCTCCTATGTTCCGCTGATGGCGCATCACCTCTACTACCTTGGGGTTATCCTCTTTGCAGTAGGCGCTCTTATCGGATGTTTCGTATTCTTTGCCACTATCGCAATGGCAAAAGTCGAAAAAACATATGAAGGTTCGCTTCCGCTGGTTGTTTACGGCGCGTTTGCCGCAGCAGCCATCGCAGTACTTGTTCTTGCTCACGGCGCCATCGTCATGATTCCTACATGGCTCTGGTCGCTCGGCCTTATCCCGATGATGGATCCTGAAATTTACAGGCTTGTCTTCTGGGCATTCGGCCACTCGTCACAGCAGATCAACCTCTGTGCGATGATCGCTGTTTGGTACCTCCTGGCTACCCTTACTGTCGGCGCAACACCCGTCAGCGAGAAGTACTGCAGGACCGCGTTTATCTTCTACATCCTTTTCGTTCTTATTCCTTCAGAGCATCACGTTCTGGTTGATCCGGGCCTCAGCTCGGCTCACAAGGAGTGGAACACAGGCTACTTCATGCACCTTGCCATTATGGCTTCCATGATGCACGCCTTCTCCGTACCTGCGGCTGTTGAAGTTGCGCTAAGGAGAAAGGGATACACCAAAGGCGCGTTTGAGTGGCTCAAGAAGGCTCCATGGGGCAACCCAGGGTTCTCATCTCTTGCCATTTCACTCTTCTGCTTTGGTTTCATTGGCGGAATTACCGGTGTTGTTTACGGTACTGAGCAGATCAACATCATTGCTCACAACACCCTCAGGATTCCTGGTCACTTCCATGGAACAGTAGTTGGCGGTACCACTCTGGCCTTTATGGGTATTACATATTATGTTCTCCCATTGATCGGTCTTAGGGAAATTGCCTTCCAGAAACTTGCTGCAATTCAGCCTTACCTCTTCGGCATCGGCGCTATCGTATTCTCGAGCGCGATGATGTTCGTTGGTGGATTCGGCGTATCGCGCAGGCACTGGGATATGTACGGTGCAGACGCACCGTTCCAAGTAAGCTACGATGCTATGGCTAACGTGGGACTTCTGGTTATGGGTGTTGGCGGAATCGTAATGGTTCTCGGTGGTGCGCTCTTCTGCGTTATCGCCGTCGCTACGCTTTTAATCGGCAAAAAGGTCCCTGCTTAAGGAAGGAGAGATTTTAATGCAAGATTTGAAAGAAGAAGAAAGGCCGAAAGGCTCGGTAATAATGATTTACATATTTTTGCTTACATTCGTAGCCTTTTACCTGCTCAACTGGAAGTACCTCACGGACGTCTGGAAAGTTGGCTAAAGGTCTAATGGTCTGAATTGCAAAAATACTTAACATCACGACTTACGGCTTACCGGCGCCCCTTAAAAGGCGCCGGTAGGCTTTTTTTATTGTCCGCACTTCTGTTCACCTTTTTTGTCTCCGACGGCTCAACGGCCGAAATGCCCATGAATCACATCGACATGAACACCATTGAGATGTCCGACACTGAAAAGGTTATTGAACGATCCGAATCTTCCATAGGACGAACCATCAACAACTATCGGCTGGTTACTCAGGATGGGGAACACTTAATGTTCCATAGCCTTAAGGGGAAGATAGTCCTGCTTGATTTCATCTATCTTGATTGCCCTGATATGTGCATCATGATGTCCTACTCTCTGCAGGATCTGATGGATAAAATGGACCCGTCACTGCTTGGAAAATTTGTTATCCTTTCTGTAAGCTTCAATCCCATCAAGGATACACCTGAAAAACTTAAAGCATATGGGCTTGACTTCACTTCCGATTTCAGCAATTGGCATTTCGTGACTGCAAGCCTCAATTCCATTGCCGACATGGTCGAAGAGCTTGGCTTCACATATAAAAAAGACGATGACGGTTTCAGCCATCTCAACAGGCTTACCTTGTTCGGAGCCGATGGAAAAGTAATGAAACATTTTTACGGAACTGATTTCTCCCCAAAAGAAGTTGAGGCTTCCATAAAGGACGCTTTGGCTGGCAACCTCGTGCCTACCAAGTTTTCCCTCTTTTTAAACAAGGTTGTACTCTCATGTTCGTACTACGACGCAAGAAATAACGTCTACAAAACCGACTATCTGCTGATAGGCACCTACATCATCGAGTATGCACTGATACTTCTAACGCTACTGTTATTTTTTCGAGAACAGATCACAAATTTTTTCTCCAGATACAAGCACAAATCTGACAAAAGTCATACAGGCTGATTGCTCATTCGGTTATATTGAACTCAAGAAGAAAGGAGTTCTGGCAAAATGAAACAATTTAAAGCTACCAGGAAAAGACTGATACCAGCTCTGCTCAGACCGGGATATTCCTTGATAATCTTTCTTCAGGAAATACTGAATAAGCTTTTCACTCCGATTCTTAACCCCATGTATCTTCTCGGAGCAACCAACTTTCTGCTCTTCTGGATTCTACTGGCTACTGGCGGTTACCTTTTCCTCTTTTACGACATGTCTCCTGAGAGAACCTATGAATCGGTTCAATACCTTACCATCGACCAGAAATATTACGGCGGCATTATAAGATCGTTTCACAGGTATGCCTCCGATCTGATGCTTGTAACATTAACTTTCCATGTTTTCCATGTCCTCTTTATGGACAGGTTCCGCAAAACCAGGATGCTGGCGTGGTTTACCGGCGTGGCTATTATTCCGACTTTCTGGGTAACCGGCCTTAGTGGATATTTCCTTGTCTGGGATCAAAAAGCTCAATTAATTGCCACATACGCGGCAGAGGCGCTCGATATGCTACCGATATCCGCGGAACCTATTTCCCGAAACTTGCTGTCCAATTCATCCGTGAATTCCATGATCTTTTTCGTTATGACATTCATGCACATAGCGGTTCCAATCGGTATACTTATACTTGCATGGGTTCACTGTATGAGGGTATCAAAACCGCTCCTTGGGCCGCCTCAGGGGCTTGCAATACCGATCTTTGCGTTCTTCCTTGCCCTCTCCCTGTTGAAACCGGCCGTAAGCCTTGAACACGCCGATCTTTCCGTACTCATCACGAAAATGGAAATCGACTGGTTCTACATGTTCCCAATAGCGATCCCCGAGCTTTTTGATATCAGTTTCGGGAAAGTGCTTTCAATCATAATCGCATCGCTCGCTTTGCTTTTTGTTCTCCCCCTGTTCATTAAAGACCCTCCTAAAGACGAGGAAGAAATGGAAGACGAGGACGTAAAAAAAAAGCCCGCAAGCATCTAGCTAAAAGTCTCCCCTTTCCAGAAGACAAGGTCTGGATTGATATAGAGCACTGCACTGAATGCGACCTCTGTCTGAAGGCCTGTTCTTTTGAAGCTATCAACATTCTTTCTCATCCAGGCGATCCCAGCAGACGCGATTTCGTAATCGATCACAATGTATGCACAGATTGCATGCTTTGCCTGACGGCTTGCGATTACAACGCGATTTATCTTGAGGATCAAACTCAAAAGGATTTTCTGCACGAGATCAAGAACCGGATAGCCGCGGCACAATCCACACAACCGAAATCGGAACCGGTTATCACCGTTTTCATATGTGAAAGGAGCGTAGACCTGGGAAGCATCTTGACGCCAGACTTAAAGCAGATGAGCAATATCGAAGGGATGCCTGCCATCCCGGTAACATGCGTCGGCGTAATAAACGAGACCATCATAAAGGATACATTCGAATTTGGAGCAGGCGGCATGATCGTTGTCGGGTGCCGAACCCTGGACTGTCATTATCGCGAAGGGATGAGGCAGGAAGAAAGCATTATTGGCAAATACGACGCAATGGGACACGACCATGAACACAAATCCAAACTGTTCATACTGCGGGTCTCGCCTCTTGACGTAAAGGCCCTGGAAGACGAAATTAGAAACATAAAAAAGGAATTGAAAGGAGAAAAACATCATGCCTCTTAAAAAATTAAAAAAAGCAGGAATGCACATTGTTACTCTACCGTTCTCAACCGGCACGAACCGCATATCCGCATTCGGATTCGTGATCTTGGCGCTCCCTTTCCTGATAGTCTACAATTTTTCCACACATCCCATTTTGAAAATGCACGAAGAGAATGAATCTATGCTTATCCTGGACTTCAAACACTCAACCGCGAAAAGGCACGAGTGCGATGAAGCCGAACTCGAAAAATTCAAGGAGGAAATTTCCGATCGCCGACCGCATATGAGAAGAAATGCCGCAAAGCAATGCAGCAGCAGGGACCGCCTCCCGATGTATGTGACTATGAGCCTTGATGGGAAAACCATCGTTGATAAAACAATATATCCCGCTGGATTAAGAGAAGACGGTCCGGCATTCATCCATCATCGCAAAGTCGTACCATCCGGAACGCATTCGATTAAAATACTCATGAAAGACGGGCGAATGCATGACGGAAAAGACTACTATCACTTCGAAGATACTGTGAATATTCCTGAAAAGAAAAATATACTGGTCGATTTCAATTTTACTGACAAAAAATTCACTATCGAAGGGATTTGATTCCTTCGTTTTTTGACTGCCATACTACCAACAGGTATCTTGGCATCAGTAATGGTGGAGCTTTATATGCAATAAAACTATTGTGCGAAATCTCCTTAGACTATGGGGAAATCGATCGCCATTATCGTTCCATGAGGCGATCGGTTCTTAACCCTTATGTGTCCCTCATGGTCGGCAATTATCCTGTTCACTATTGCCAAACCCAACCCGGAACCTTTTTTCTTCAGCGAAAAATAGGGGAGAAATATTTTATCCAGATCATTTGCGTCGATTCCCGGGCCGGTATCCTGTATCTCAATTAATATCCTGTTATTCTGCGTATCCTTTCTAGTCTGCACATCTATTTCGCCAATCCCGCCGCTCCCGGTTATCGCGTCTATGGAATTTTCGATGAGGTTTCTGAATACGCGATGAATCTGTTCCGCATCAAGCCGCACCAGGCCTATCGATGCGTCAAAGTCGTGGGATATTTTGATATCCGGATTTGCGCCTTTGTACATCCCGATCACGTCGCTGATAATTTCATGCAGTGGCACCATGGTCGGCTTCGCTTCGGGCAATTGGGCAAACTTTCTAAATTCGTCCACAAGTTTTTTCAGAACATCAACCTCCTGGATGATCGCGCGGGTTGAACTTTCAAATATCTTGCTGAAATTGGTTGATCCCTGCTTATATTGCCTTATAAGCCTTTCCGTATTAAGCCTGATAGGCGTTAACGGGTTTTTTATTTCATGGGCCATGAACTGGGCTATATCGCGCCAGGCGGCGGTCTTTTGAGCGTTTATTAACGCCGTCAGATCGTCGAACACCACGGCAAGACCGAGAAAACTCCCTCCTACGTCCTTCAATGTCGAGACATGCACCAAAAGCGTCCTTTGCACATCGTCAATCGTCACTTTCACTTCCATTTCAATGGACTCCCTTTCCCCTTTCCCCATTTCGCGCATCAGGCTTCTCACAGGTTCCAGCCTCAGGGAGTCGAGCACGTCCTCATAATATTTTCCGATCGGTTCGTTCTCCTTGATCTTCAATATCATTGTTGCCGCGCTGTTAAAGGTAGTCACTCTCCCACGGTTATCGACAGAAACAACGCCGGTCGTGATCTTCGCTAGAATGGTCTCTATATATTTTCGACGCCTATCCAGTTCCATATTGATAACCACAAGGTCCGACCTTGACGACTCAAGCTCCGCTGTCATCCTGTTAAAGGAGTTGATGAGGAATCCGATTTCATCCTTTGATCTCTCTTCGAGCCTTACCGTTAGATTTCCTTCGGTTACCTTCTCCATCGCCTCCGCAAGCTTGTATATAGGGACCGTGATCTCTCTTGCAAGATAGAATCCGTACCATATCGCCGCGAAGAAAATCAGCATCGTTATTAGAAGCAGAGTAACTTCATAAATGGCCTTGATCGGAAATTTCTGGAGCTTTAACTGCTTGTACTCGTCGAACGTTTTGGTAATTGCGTTGATCTTTTCCACGACTGATCTGTCTATTGAATTCGCCAGAAAAACCGCGCCGTCAAGCGCCCCCCCCTTTTCCATTATTGGAGCGAGCGAATATACATTGGAAGAGCCCTTCCCGATCTTAGTCTTATGGATAGTTGTCCCCTTCTCCAGTTCAAAATAGGAAGTCGGGTCGAATATCATCGGCTTCATTTTCACAATGCCTGGCTTTACCGAATGCGCTAGCTCCTCGAAATTCTTGTCGAATACTATCACCCGCTCAACGTCATACTCCTCGATACTCTTGCTGACGGTATTTTTCAGGTAGACGGCGTTTTCCGCCTTCAGCATTCTTTTTTCCTGTATGTACTGGGCAAGCTTTGAAGCCTTTACCGATACGGCCTGCTCCGAACTTGTGTAAAGCGTTTCGGCAACTTCCAGAGAATCCTTCAGTGAATCCTCTACTGTTTCATTGAACCAGTTATCCACGCTGTTGGTAATCAGTCCGCTGGCAACGATGAACAGAAGGAGCGACGGTATCAGGGTTATCGTGATGAACGAGATTACCAGTTTTGTTTGGAACTTCTTTACAAAGGCTTTCCCTTCCCTCTCAAGGTAGAGTTTTACAAGGTTTCGCCCTACGAGAACCACCATGACAATAAGGAGGATAATATTGATGTTCAGGAGGAAAAGGATCAGGAGATTATTGGCTACCGGGATTTCCGCTCGGTTCCCCTGAAACAGCAGCTGCGCGGTAATTACGATAGTGAAAAATATAACAAGCCCGAACGCGGCTACCCTGCGAAGCTGTCTCTTTGCCGACTGTTGTTGCGGAGAGAGATCTTCCCCGCTACCGGAAAAGAAAGTTTGGAGCCTGGGGATAATGGCTTTTAAAAGCCGGATCATTGAGTTACGCTACCCGCCAATCTTGTTGACAGGTTGCCTGCACCTTTCATCATGAAAGCCTTTGAGCTCTCCCAGGGAGTATCAAGATCGAGAAACGGCATGAAATAAAAAAGGTAATTAAGCGCGTTCTGGGCCGGCCTGGAGGCCAGCTCAGCCTTTACTTGCACATAATACTTCCCTTTGGAGGAGTAATTCCCGGTCTTGCCGATATAAACGTTCCGAACATTATCCATCCACATCTCAAGGGCAAAGATGTCCTTGAACACATGATACTGACCGGTCTTATCCCACATCGCGGTCGGCTTTTCGGAAAAAGGCGATTTGGAGGTCATATCCATCATGGCTGACAGCTTTTTTTCAAATTCAACGGGATTCGGCGCTTTTTCCGATACCACTTCAAAACCGTTAAACTCTTTCGTAAATGAGTTGTACTTTACGATTTTGTGGATCCTGAGGCTTTTCTCGTTTTTATCCCAGAACAGCATGCGGGATTTCTTCAAGTTGATGTTGTATGAAAAACAAACCGGCATTCCGGAGATCAGGGCCTCTTTTACACTCTTGCTGAACGCACCATCAAGGTTGGCAGAAACGAAGAGCCTCTCAAAGCGCTCCTTTACATTGATATTTACTATCTGGGGTTTGGAAGCATTCGCAATTCCTGGCAAAGCTGTAACTGATATTGCCAATAATATCAAAAAGATACGGATAACCCCTCTCAAAATGCTTTCCTCTCAAAGTGTATAACGTGCAATATTTTATAGACAGTGCAATATTACAACTTTTAGCCTTGAAAATCAAGATGTTGGAGGCGGGAAACTTTATTGAATATTGAATACGCCTTTATCCAGGTTTAATTAGAGGTAACGTTCCAGACTGCTTGTAACCGATGCGATCATCCTGGGAAAAGCCTCCGCTCCATCTACGGAACCTCCGAAAGCCTGAGAAATCACCTCGGAAGATACAAAACCTTTTGAGGTTTTGGAAACAGCCTTAAAATAGGAAATGAACTCCTGCTTGTTTTCCTGGCTCAAGTTGGCAAACCGGTCAGAAACAAACGAATCCAAAGGGGTGCCTGCAATGGAATTAAGGCTCGAAACCGACGCGCTTTCACCCATCTGCGGAATAGTGTCGAGAATCGCCTTTTTCAATTCATCCATGAGCGATTTTGCCGTATCGGAAAGTGCGCTAAGACCCCCGGAAGAGGAGATATCCACTTTGTCCATATGAGAAGACTTTGCACCCTCTGCGGCTTTCTTCAGTCCGGATGGAACTTTTGCGGTTCCGGTCTTGCCGGCGTTTGTAATTCCCAGTACTCCATAAATAGAATTAATTTCCATATGTAACATCCTTTACAAACATCTTATCGGAATACCCTACTAACACATTAACATTTTCCCACTCCCGGTAAAATATGCAAAATTTTACCTCTATTTAAGATATTACTATCCATAAATGCTCTATACTATATACAGACATAATGTTTTCGATGAGAGGGTCCCGTGCAAGTACTTGCGATGATTCTGGCAGGCGGACAGGGAGAGAGACTCAAACCGCTTACAAACGACAGAGCAAAGCCTGCCGTCCCTTTTGGAGGGCGGTACCGCATCATTGACTTCGTTCTAAGCAACTTCATAAACTCCAATATATTCAAGATAAAGATACTGACCCAGTTCAAATCCGACTCGCTGAACAAACATCTGGCAAGCGGATGGCAGCTCTCCCCTCGTTTCGGCCTTTACATAGACCCCGTGCCTGCACAGATGCGAACTGGCAACAATTGGTACCGCGGTACGGCTGACGCAATATACCAAAACCTGAACCTTATCTACGATGAAAACCCGGATTACGTCTTCATTTTCGGAGGAGATCACATTTACAGAATGGATGTTCGCCAGATGCTGACTTTTCATATCGCAAACGAAGCGGACCTTACGATTGCCGCTATTCCCAAACCGGTAGAACTTGCCCGCTCATACGGTGTACTGGAGGTGGATAACAACTGGAAGATTATCGGCTTTCAGGAAAAACCGGAAAACCCGGTGGAGATACCGGGAAATCCGGGGATGGCCCTTGTCTCAATGGGGAATTACATCTTCAACAGGGAAAGCCTGATCGAGTGGGTAACCGTAGATGCGGAGAAGGAGACCGCGCACGATTTTGGAAAAAACATCATTACCTCAAACTATAAAAACAATGCCGTGTATGCGTACGATTTCTCCCAAAACTCGATTCCGGGATTTGAAGACAAGGAGAGAGGATACTGGCACGATGTAGGCAATCTTGATGAATATTACGCGGCATCCATGGAACTTGTAGACGTCACACCGGTTATAAATCTCTACAATGAAAACTGGCCTGTATATACATTCAACCCGCCTCACCCGCCGGCAAAATTTGTGTTCGCGGACAAGGATAGAATGGGTATCGCCACCGATTCGGTGGTTTCCGAAGGCTGCATTATTTCAGGAGGGAGGGTAAACAGATGCGTTCTCTCCCCTACTGTAAGGATCAATTCCTATACGCTGGTGGAAGACTCAGTCCTGATGGAGGGGGTCAATGTCGGACGACATTGCAAGATCCGGAAGACAATTATCGACAAATTCGTGACCATACCCCCAAACACTGATATCGGATACAATTTGGACGAAGACAGGAGACGTTTTTTTGTTACGGATTCCGGCATTGTCGTGATCTCGAAAAAAGCCGTGCTTTAACTTCGCCTTTAAAGCGTTTTCCAGCATAGTGACGCATTATTTGGAAATATAGAATATCAATGAACAAAATTTACTTCCTCTTTGGCCTGCATAACCACCAGCCGGTCGGAAATTTTGAGCATGTATTCGAAGAAGCCTTCGAAAAATGCTACTCCCCCCTGCTGGACACCCTTAACCGTTTCCCCTCAGTGCGCCTCTCACTCCATCATTCAGGCCCTCTGCTCGAATGGATCGAAAAAAACCGTCCGGAATATCTCGACAGGATGAAGGAGATGGTCTCCGCCAACAGGGTGGAGATCCTCGGCGGAGGTTTTTACGAGCCGATCCTCTCCTCCCTTCCGGTTCGGGATGCTGTGGGACAGTTGGAAATGATGAACGACTGGGTTGAAAAACATTTCGGCAAAAGGCCGCGGGGCGCGTGGCTGGCGGAAAGAATTTGGGATCCGTCCCTTCCGGAGGTTCTATACCGCGCAGGCATCGAATTCACACTGCTCGATGATACCCACTTCTATTATGCGGGCCTGACGGAAAATGACATGAACGGATATTACATCACCGAAAAACATGGCTTCACCACCGCCATCTTCCCAATCGACAAATTCCTGCGCTACTCGATCCCGTTCAAGGAGCCGGTAGAAACAATCAATTATTTCAAGAGTTCAAAGGAAAAGCATGGAACCACCGCAATTACCTATGGCGACGACGGCGAAAAGTTCGGACTCTGGCCGGAAACGTACGACTGGGTATACACGCGCAAATGGCTTGAGCGCTTTCTTGAAACAATAACTGCCAATCATGATGATGTTGAGACCATCTTCTACTCGGAATATATCGACCGTTTCCCGGCAAAAGGAAAAATATACCTCCCGCCCGCTTCATACGAGGAGATGATGCACTGGACACTCGCCCCAAAAACCGCGAACCGGTACTCAAAGATCCTCGAAGAGCTGAAAATGGAAAACAAAAGGGAGCAGTACATGCCATTCCTGCGGGGAGGGCTTTGGGACAACTTCATGGTCAAATACGATGAAGCAAACATCCTTCACAAAAAAATGCTCTACGTTTCCGAACGTGCGAAAAAGGCCTCTTCCATGCTAAAGGGGAAAGCAAGAATATCCGCCATCAACGCCCCTCTCTACAGGGGGCAGTGCAATTGCCCCTACTGGCACGGCCTGTTCGGAGGCCTCTATCTGAGCAACCTCCGCCACGCCGTACACACTAATCTCATCGACTCCCTCAATGAGGCTGGCAAGGTATTGCATAAAACCAAAACATGGGTTGAAGTGCAAACCGCCGACTACTTCAAGATGAAGGACGAAAATATAATCGCGGAAACAGGCGATATCTTCACAGTTATCGATCCATCTTACGGCGGAAGCCTCGTGGAACTCGATTTTAAACCCTCCTCCTTCAACCTCAGCAACGTCCTCGCTCGCAGGGAAGAGGAGTACCACCAGAAGATAATCGATTCCGTAAACCAAAAGGCCGCTGGCGAAAAGGAGATTCTCTCCATCCACGACAGAATTCACATGAAGGAAGAGGGACTCGACAAAAAACTCGTTATCGACCGCTACCTTCGCCGCTCCTTCATCGACCACTTCCACGACTACATGCCGACGATCAACGACTTTTGGCAGATGACAACAAAGGAACAGTCTGATTTTACGAAAGGGCGATACGGCATAGTTTCCGCCAGCACGAAAAAAGAGAAAGGGATTATCGCTCTGGAACGAAACGGTATCTTTACAACACACGAGAGCGGACACAAGGTTTCGGTAAATAAAACATTTTCCATAAACTCAAAAAAACCGGAAATTGCCTGCACATACACAATTTCAAATACCGGAGCGCAGAGGCTCCATTTCGTCTTCGGTGTCGAATGGAACTTCACGCTCCTCGCCGCCGACGCACCGGACAGATACGTTACTATCCTGGGGCATAAACATCTCATGAATTCAGAGGGACAGACCGACAAGGTGGACGAATGGTCTATGACCGACGAATATTTCAAATTCACCGCCGAATTTTCCGCCGAAAAGCCCGTGACGCTCCTCCGCTATCCGATAGAAACCGTTTCGCAATCAGAAGGGGGCTTTGAATCGAATTACCAGGGGACATGCTTCATGGCCCTTGAATGGGTATCGATCGCCCCCGGTGCCTCTCTTGAGCGCACATACACCATTAGATTAAAATCGCTCTAATATCAGTGACGTGCTGGGAAATTCCTATTAAAATACACCCATTGTGAAAATACTTGATACAGGTTCGGCGGATTTCAACAAACAGTTCGCCCCGCTGGAGAACCGTTTCGATGGCGGGAGCGCGGGGAAGGAAATTACCGCCACCGTTGAAAGGATAATCGCCGATATCCGCAACCGCGGCGACGAAGCCCTTTTTGAATACACTCAAAAATTCGACGGCGTACGCCTCACGGCTGAATCGGTAAAAGTTCCCGCTGGAACCATGAAGAAAGCGGGCGATTCCCTCCCGCCGAAACTTAAAAGCGCGATAAAAACCGCTTTCGATAACGTGAAAAAATTCCACAAACGGCAGGTCGAAAAAAGCTGGATGGTGAAAACGGGGCGCTCATCGAAAATCGGCCAGGCTATCCGCCCGATGGATCGTGTCGGGCTATACGTTCCGGGAGGGACGGCTGCCTACCCATCGTCGGTGATCATGAACGCTGTACCCGCACTCGTAGCCGGGGTAAAGGAGATTGTCGTCTCCTCCCCCCCTTCGCCGGAAGGAAAAATAAACCCCGCGGTGCTCTTCTCCGCCTCTCTCTGCGGAATAAAGGAGTTCTACACCATCGGAGGCGCCCAGGCTGTCGCCGCCTTGGCTTACGGCACAAAGAGCATCAAGAAGGTAGACAAGATAACCGGCCCCGGAAACGCCTGGGTTGCCGAAGCGAAAAGACAGGTATTTGGACAGGTCGATATCGATATGGTCGCCGGGCCGAGCGAGATATGCGTCATAGCCGATGATTCGGCAAATCCGGCGTGGGTGGCGGCGGACCTCCTCTCCCAGGCGGAACACGACCCCCTTTCATGGACGATCCTCGTCTCAACCTCAGACGCGCTCATCGCCAAAGTCTCCGCCGAAGTGGAAAAACAGGTTGAGGGGCTGAAACGAAAGGATATCGCAAGGAAATCGCTTGCCGGGAGATCGTACGCCGTAAAGGTGAAATCTTTGACTGAAGCTGTCGACATCGCCAACAGATTCGCCTCTGAACACCTTGAGCTTTACTGCAAAGGGGCGTCGAAACTTGCCAAACAGATAAAACATGCCGGGGCGATTTTCATCGGCGGTTACTCCCCTGAGGTGCTGGGGGATTACATGGCGGGACCTAACCATATCCTCCCTACCGCGGGGTCGGCAAGGTTCTTCTCCCCGCTGGGCGCGTACGATTTCGTTAAGAAGTCGTCAATCATCGAATATTCAAAGGAAGATTTCCTGAAGATAGCCGATGAGGTGGCCCTCTTTGCGGAATCCGAAGGGCTGGAGGGGCATGCTAAATCGGCAAAGATAAGGAGCACCGGGAAAGCAAAATAAAGCGCGGCCAAGGGCGGCAGATGCCGTCCCTGGCCTGATAAAGCTCCCCCTACTTGTTCGATACCATTAAAGCGCCGTCTATACCACAGAGCTTCCTGTCACCTTTTACAGGTTCGTCGTGGCAGGAGTTGCATACGCTTGTCGGCTCGCCAATTGTCTTGCCGGAAGCTATGCTGAGGAGCTGCAGACCACCATCCTCAACCGCCCCGTCGCTGTCGCGATACCTGAGCGAAAGAATGGCGTATTTGCCGTCGGGCGTTGACATAACTCCGTGGTTTTCAACGGCAACCTTGGAGCCGCCTATCTCCTCGGTGTTGACTATCGGTTCTGCCTTAAGATCCTTCGCGTTGAAGGCGACAAAGCGATCTACGCCAGCTTGGAAGATCATCTTGCCGTCGGGCGTCCAGTCCGACCTGAATGCCATCGAGCCACCGGATGGGGTTACTCCCGAAAGCGAACCGGATGAAATTATGCTTCCGCTGTTTACATTGCCGGAAACAACATCATCCATTTTCAGCAAATAGGTATCCCACGCGCCAATCTGATCCCCCTTTTTCCCGCCGCCACCTTCGGTTCTGCAAACGGCTACATAGAGGGTTTTCCCGTCAGGACTGCTGCTGCCATGCGAAAAGATGTAGTTATCGTCGCTACCGCGAAAATCCTTGATCATCGTCCTCTTGAAATCCTTCCCGGACATCAGATCCATGCCGTTAACCATTTTGGTTTTCGGGATGGCGTCGATGTAGGCCGGATGACTCATGGTAAGAGGAACGTGATATTCCGCGGTCTGCCCCGAACCGCAGTAGATGATCCCTATTTTCGCTTCGGGATCCTCCTTGTTCACGTCTACGGTAACATCCACTCTGGAGTTGTCGGCAAGATTGATGTACCCTGCGTGCGCCTTGCCGTTATTCTTCCCCTCGGTGCCATCAGCAACAATTGTGGAGTAAAAGAGCTTGGTGTTGTCGGGGCTCAAACGCACATCGTGCAAAACATGTGTCTTATTCGGTGCGAGCGCCTCTCCCTTCTTTTGCTGAATTGACGCGTCTGAAACCAGTATCCTTTTCAGTTTGGTCACCGTGATGGGATTCATCGTATTGGATGGGTCTATGACCACAGAAGCCTTGGCAATATGCCCGCCGTTTGTGCCCGCTATATAGATGGTGCCCGAATATACGCTGTTCTCCGCGGCCGGACCGGAACTCGCGCAACCGCCAAGCAGAAGAGAAGCGAAGAGTGCAAATGAAATGGCCAGCGAGCCAGGAAGAAACCATCTCAATTGCGTTTTGGATTTGGAATGAATCATAAAATGCCCTCCTTGACTGAAAACGACAATTAATTTGAAGAAAATCTGTCCAGTCAATATTCCTATGTATAAAACTACGCCTTATTAACCAAATACTCAATATAAAAATTCCTCTTACCATGCAGGTGCAAAACCATCGGCATGTACGCATGGCTAGTATATCTAATTGATATATTTGCCTTTATGCCGCCGGTTAGCTATCGAAAATGAGGCAAGTTAAGGTGCGCCTACCTATCCAATCCCCCGCTTGCTCCCGAATATGTTGTATTTGCGACCCTATTATGGTAAAAGTTCGTTCTTTAACATAACTTTGCTCCGTCGCCTGTCGGCGGGGCTATAACCAAAAAGGAGTGGAAATTGCCCAATAAACAGTACGAGATGGTCTTTATCACAGACCCCGAAAAATCGGAAGATCAGCAAAAAGAGATAACGGAATCTATCAAGAACCACATCACAAATGCCGGCGGCAACGTCGAAACCGTTGAGCAATGGGGTAAAAAAAGGCTCGCGTATACCGTTAAAAAACAGCGGTATGGCTACTACACACTGTTTCACTTCACAGCCGAGGCGAATACCATCGCAGAGCTTGAGCTTTCACTGAAACATAATGAATCCATCCTCAAATGGATCATGCTCAACCGCCACCCTCAGTCGGTAACGAAACCGCCTGTAGGCGAAACGGTTTCACAATCGTATTACGATAACGATAGATAGGAATCAATTATGGCGAGCCTCAACAAGGTTTTTCTGATAGGCAACCTGACGCGCGATCCGGAACTGCGGTATATCCCTTCGGGACAGGCCGTAGCCACGCTTGGATTGGCCGTAAACAACAGATACGGCAAGGGTGAGGATCAGAAGGACGACGTTCTGTTCATCGATGTTACCGTTTGGGCCAAATCCGCCGAAAACTGCGCGGAGTACCTTAGCAAGGGTAGCCCTGTATTTATCGAGGGGCGGCTGAAATTCAGAACATGGGAACAGGACGGGCAGAAGAGGTCAAAGATAGACGTAACCGCCACTTCGGTACAGTTTCTGCCACAGGGTGGCAAACAGGGTGGCAGTGGCAAAACAAACAACGCCGAGGGGTATGATGACGCACCCCCGGTAGACGATGATGATGTTCCCTTTTAACCAGGGATGATTTTGGAGAAATAAAATGGCAAGACCGGTAATGAAGAAAAAGAGAAAAAAAGTATTCCTGCAGAAAAAAACATGCCGCTTCTGTGCGGATAAAATAACCTATATCGACTACAAGGATGTAAAAACATTGCGCACGCTGACAACCGAACGCGGAAAGGTCATTCCGGGACGCGTATCGGGGAACTGCGCAAAACACCAGAGGGCGGTTACAAGAGCTATCAAGATCGCCCGAAACATAGCCCTTTTACCCTTTACCATAGAGTTATAGGGCGCTTCCCCCTGCTAGGGAAGTACCTGATGGAAACGGTGGAGATACTATGAATCAGCCGGAACATAACACCGGCGGCGCCGAGCCGGATAGGGTCATCGGAAATCCGAATCCCGTGTTCGGCCTGCTTGTCGCGCCGTTGCTGAGCTTTGCGATGTACATTGCCGTCTTTTTAATCCCTGTGCTGGGATTTGCGATAAACATGCTTGCGCCGCTTCCGATGATCTATTACTTCTTCACTCACGGCAGACAGCCTATGTATTTTGCATTGATCCTCTCCGCATTGGCCTCGGCAATTGTCCTTGGCACTTTGATGGAAGATTCTGGGTTCGGCCTACGCATGGGGCTCTTTTATCTTCTCTCGCACGGATTGGTTGCCGTTCTGATCTCGGAAATGATCTTGAGGCGCGATGACATGGAGAAAACCGTCTTTACCGCCACGTTCATCCCGATGATTGTCACAGGATTGGTATTCATCGCCATATCACCGGTTTCACTCGGCGAACTCTACGTTTCACTCCTTGAAAAGACAAGATTGATGCTTGGAGAAACCGTAGTAGCGTATCAAAACGCCGGGATTCCGCCTGAACAGACCCAGATGCTGAGCCAGAATATCGAGGAAACGTCGATGTGGATAGTAAAACTGATACCGACGACCAGCGTAATAGGCTACCTGTTGCTTGCGATGTTGAATTACTATGGATACAAGAGGATTCAGAAAAGGTTTCCCTTTCTCCCTTCAACCGTGAGGTCAACCTTAAGCAAATGGTACCCTCCTGACAAAACCGTATACGTTTTTATCGCTGGCGCGCTGGCGGTCTTTTTCTTCAACGGAATCCTTGGATCGATCGGGGTAAATGTGGTGCTTATACTGATAAGCCTGTACTCCCTTGCCGGCATGGCGGTAGTTCAATTTTTCCTTGAAAAATACAATGTCGTATTGTTCTTGCGACTTCTGGCATATTCGATAATAATAGTACAGCCGTTTTTCCTGAGCATGGTTGCGGGGCTTGGCCTTTTCGACCTCTGGTTTGATTTCAGGAAAATACGAAACAATGTTGAAAATCATGGTGTTTAGTCACACCAGAGGAGGAATAAAATGGAAGTAATTTTAAAAGAAGACGTGGAAAAACTTGGTGACGCGGGCCAGAATGTAAAAGTCGCGGATGGTTATGCGCGCAACTATCTTCTGCCGCAGGGGCTCGCCGTAAAAGCCACCGCCTCGGCGATTGAGATAATCAAGGAACATATGAAGGCAAGGGCAAAACGGCTTGCTGAACAGAAAACCGACGCTGAAAAAATGGCCGCTGAAATGGGCAAGATCACTCTTGTATTCGTCAGACGCACCGCCGACGAGGGGCGCCTGTACGGCTCAGTAACCCCTTCCGAAATCGGCAACGCCATCATCGAAAAGGGATTTGCCATCGATAAAAGGAAAGTGGTCATGGACCTGCCTATCAAAAAGGTGGGCGAACACAAGGTTTCAATTAAACTTCATCCTGAAGTCAGGGCAGTAGTTACCGTTATCGTCAATGCAGAAGAGGTAGATCAGGCAGAGATCGCCGAAAGAGCAAGGCTGATGGAAGAAGCGGAGCTTGCCGAGAAAAAAGAACGTCAGGAAATGGAAGAAAACAGAGAAGAATAAACATTAACCGCCGGTTCTTTTTTCATAAATGGAGCCGGCGGTTAGTTAATTTTCCGCCCTGAATCGCGTTCACTGATAAAATTAATTGATTCTCTTTCCATTTTTGATTATCTTCTCTACTGGCTTTCCATTTTTACGTTTCCTGTTATTGCTAAACGTAAAGGTGGCGATGTTTCATGCTTCAAAATACCCAGGGATAACTTGAAGGATGAAATGGGGAACATCTGAAATTAATTGGAGATTCTATGGTTAGGGAACTTAATGCCCGCGTAAACACCCTGCCGGGGAGAGTTCCCCCTCAAAACCTCGGAGCCGAACAGTCGGTGCTCGGCGGAATCCTTTTTGACAACTCCTCCCTGCCGAAAGCATTGGAATCACTTAAAACCGGCGAGGAGTTCTACTTTCCTGCCCACAAACTGATATACGCCGCGTTCATAGAGCTTTTCGAGAAAAGCGAACCAATCGACCTGATGACGGTCTCAGAAGCTCTACGGAAGAAAAAACAGATCGACGAGTCCGGCGGACTTGATTATCTCGCTGAACTGCTGGAGATGATACAGACGGCGGCAAACGTCGGCATACACTCCAGGATAGTCAAGGAAAAAGCCTTGCTAAGGCAATTGATATCAACCGCGGGGGATCTTGTAAACCTTGGTTTTGAAGACACTGACGATGTAGACAACATTATCGACAGAGCCGAACAGATGATCTTCAAGCTTGCGGAAGAGAGGATCCAGCGGGGCTTTATTGATATGAAACAGCTGGTTTCTACCGCCAGCGAACATATCGAAGCGCTCGACAGGAACAAAGAGCTTATTACGGGGCTTTCGACCGGATTCAAGAGAATAGATGAAAAAACCGCCGGCTTCCAAAAGGGGGACCTTATCATTGTCGCGGGACGCCCTTCGATGGGAAAAACAGCGCTATGCATCAATATCGCCGAGAATGTCGGGGTATTCAATCAGCAAGCAGTCGCTTTTTTCTCGCTTGAAATGTCCTCGATGCAACTGGCGCTAAGGATGATATCTTCTCTAAGCCATGTTCCTCTCCACAAGATAAGAACAGGGTTTGCGGCAAAGAACGATTGGGCGAATTTGCATAAAGCATGCGGTCAGCTCTTTGATTCAAATATCCACATCGACGATACTCCGATGCAGAGCGTTCTCGACATTCGCGCCAAAGCAAGAAGACTGAAGGCGGAAAAGGGGCTCGACCTTATAGTTATCGACTACCTCCAGCTGCTCCACTCCAACACAAGAAGCGAGAACCGCGTGCTTGAGATAGGTGAAATGACGCGATCCCTGAAAGGCCTTGCGCGCGAGTTAGAAGTTCCGATAATCCTCATTTCACAGCTTTCACGAAAGGTGGAGGATCGTCCGAATAAGAAACCCCAGCTCGCCGACCTCCGCGAATCTGGCGCGATCGAACAGGACGCGGATATCGTCGGATTTGTTTACAGGGAAAGTTATTACGACAGGGATAACTTCGACATTCAGGGGAAGGCAAGTTTCATTATCGGCAAACAGCGAAACGGCCCTACCGGAGAGATCGAACTTGCGTGGAATGGCGAATGCACGCGATTCGACAACCTCTCATACGAAACACCGGACGAAAGCAATTTTATTGAAGGATAGACAGCTTTGGTCGCCGACAGAGCCGAGACACGCGCGAACAGGTGAAATAATACATTTGGAGAACTATCATTATTCCTATATGAAGAAATTTGGCGAATTTTCCAAACAAGCCATGATGGAGGGCGCGGCATGTCCTCCCTGAAAGCGACGATAGACATTTCCGCTTTTCGTCATAACCTCAAGACAGTCTCCAAAATAATCGGAAAGAACTGCCATATCCTCCCCGTGATCAAATCGAACGGTTACGGTCACGGCCTTCTCCCCCTTGCAAGAGAAGCTTTGAAAAACGGCGTTAAACTCCTTGGGATTGGAACGGTCGATGAAGGAGTGGAGCTCCGCAGGGCTAAGATCGGCTCCCCCATTGTGGTTCTGGACGGTTTCTTCAAGGAAGAGATAGATAGCATCATCCATAACAAATTGACGCCTGTGGTTTTTTCCATCGAAATGGCCCAGGAGCTGAACCGGGCCGCAAAAACTGCAGGCAAGACGGTGTCTGTTCATCTTAAATTCGATACCGGAATGTCCCGCTTCGGCATACCATTCCATGAATCGGATGACACAATTACCAAGGTGAAGCGTCTTGGCAATTTGAATATTGAAGGGGTGATGACACATCTTGCATCGTCGGCAGATCCTTCCTCGCCTCAGACCGAATTCCAGCTATCACGTTTTGAGAAGATTCTGGAGCGCTGCAGATTGAAGGGCATCACGCCGAAATGGATACACGCGGCGAACAGCGGCGGAATTGTCTATTTTAAAAACTCCCATTACAACATGGTGCGCCCCGGAATTATCCTGTACGGAATTCCACCTTCAAATGTTAAAGGGATAAAACATGAATTCAAGCCTGTGATGACCCTATCGAGCAGGATAGTTTCCGTAAAAACGGTCCCTTCCGGCGAGGGGGTGGGCTACAACGCGACATACATAACGCCGAGGCCGAAACGGATCGGTGTTGTGATGGGGGGATATGCCGACGGCATCAACAGGCATCTTTCCAACCGGGGAACGGTGCTCTGGAAATCTAAAGCGCTGCCGATCATCGGCAATATCTGCATGGATAACTTCATGATAGACCTTAGCAAGGCTCCATCGGCCAAACGTGGGGACGAGGTTATCCTACTTGGCCCCCAGCATGAAAACATCTCTGCCCAGAAGTGGGCGGAAATGGCTTCCACTATTTCATATGAAATTTTCTGCAATATAGGCAAAAGGGTAGAAAGGGTCATTAAACCTTAATACCTGCAGAATTTTGAAGCCCTGAGAAAATCTGCTGGCGGTTTATTGCGCCTCCAGGCCGGATGAGTTCCTTTATTGCTCGGTCAAGATAAAAAAAAAGGCCATCGGCTTGCGCCGATGGCCCTAATAAAAAACAGAACTTTCTTACTTGCTCATCAATACGACAAAGGTCAGAACCAGCTGTCCGCCGTTATCGGAATTGAAGGTTACCCTGTGGGACGGGCTTCTCGCATCCTTGTTCCTTGTCTTCCAGTTGAATGAAGCGGTGCTCCCTTTATCTTCAAACTTGGCGCCTTCAGGCAATCCTGTTGCAGTAATGGATTTTCCGTTAGCACAGGAAATCTCAGCCGAGACAGAGTTGCCAGCCGCAACCTCGATAGTTCTCCCTCTTGCAGGCGGATTGCTGGTAAAGGTCATATCGCACGCCTTTGGACCCTCTTCAACCGATGAAGGAGCCTCCTGAGCCGGCGCAGGCGGCGGCGGTGTAGCACAAGCCAAAGTCCCAGCAACAACCGAAACAACTAGCAGGAAACCTATTTTCCTGAAATCCATACAAATCCTCCCACAAAAAATAATTTAAATCATCGGGCAGTTTATGCCCGTCTAATTACGCAAGAGTATCTTAACATTACACTGATTAATTAATCAACTTCACTCGGGTTTCTGATACCTGTCAACCCTTACCTGCAGCCCCTCCTTCTTGCGAATATGCAAAACCTCTCGAAGAGCGTCGTCACGCGTCCTAAAACCGCCAATCCTTACGCGATACCAAACCGAACGGGATCTGGTGAGCTTATGAATATACGCCTTATGCCCTTTCTTTTTCAGAAGTTTTTCCAGTTCCTCCGCCTCATCCCTGCTCGGAAATGTAGCTACCTGTATCGTATAGAGAGAATCTTCAAGAATACCGGAGCGGTCCACAGCGACCTCGGTTCTCGGTGCGGAAGGGAGCGGTTTTATAATCCTGCCAGCCTCCGGCCCGGATGGTGAGAATGGTGGGAGCACCGGTTTTACAACCTTTGCTTCAATCTGCTTGCCATTACCACCGGAAACCGTGCTCTTTTTCGCGGTATTTGAAGAAATTATTCGTTTTTGAAGATTCGTGCTTTTGAAGATGGGAGAAAAAACAGTTTTGGAATTTTCAGCGATGGTTTTCATACGAATATCACCGCTTTTTTCCGACGGCACACTTCTCTGCACGGGGAGTTCGGCATCCATGGATATCTCGACCAGATTTTCATCCCCCTTTTTCGCCTCCTCGACAGACGGCTCCGGTGCCTCCATTCTGCTCTCTACAGGCTCCGTAGGGGGTATATCAGCGTTTTCTTCCCCCGAAACGGCATCCAGCCTCTCTTCCAGCTTCGAAAGCTCCTCCATTGCCTCATTGGTAACAACAGCCGCGTCACTTCTGTAAACTTCGGCCTCCTGGATCTCCTGTGAGGACGATTTCCTGCTGATGAGGTGCCCAAGGGAAAACGAGAGAACGGAGATGGCCACAATACAGCCGAGTATCAGATATACCTGCACTTTGGTAAAAGTCATACTCTCTTCCGGCAGGAGGCCACCTTTTTTCATCCCAGCTATTCTAACTTACTTTTTATTCGTGTGTAAGTGCCACCCGGCATCGAAAATGGATGATGAAATCCGGAGCTTTGTCACATCTTTTCCGGTGCGTTCACCCCAAGGATCGACAATCCGTTGGCAAGAACCACTCTCACCCTTGATATCATCGCGAGGCGGGCGTTCGTCAATCGTTTATCATCGGTCACTACCCGGTGAAGATTGTAAAATTTATGAAACAACCCTGCCAGCTCCCCAAGATAATGCGTAATCGGGTGAGGCGACAGGTTCGCGGCACAATCGGCAACAAGATCGGGGAACGCCAGAGCCTTCTTGATCATCCGGAACTCCTCCTCGCTCTCCAGCGCTCCCAGATCGGCGTTGAGAGGCGGAATTTCCGCGTACCCATTCTCGCGGGCTGTTATCAAGATATTGCATATCCTCGCATGGGCGTACTGCACATAATAAACCGGGTTCTCGCTTGACTGTTCTTTTGCCAAATCTATGTCAAAATCAAGATGGCTGTCATAACTCCTGAGCAGGAAGAAAAAACGGGCGGAATCAACACCGACCTCATCCACTACATCCTTCAGGCTGGTGAACTCCCCGCTCCTTGTGGACATCGCAACAACCTCCCCCCCCTTTTTCAGGTTCACGAGCTGGATAAGAAGCGTCTTCAGGCTTTCCGGATCGTGCCCCAGCGCCTTCACGGCCGCTTTCATCCGCGCCACATATCCATGGTGGTCGGCTCCCCATATGTCTATCAGCTCCGAGAAACCCCTCCTGTATTTGTCTGCATGGTAGGCGATATCAGCCGCAAGGTATGTCGTGGCTCCGTTTCCCCTTTTAACAACGCGGTCCTTCTCATCCCCGGCGGATGTCGTTTTCAGCCAGAGCGCCCCGTCGCTTTCGTATATCTCACCCTTTGCCACGAGGTCCTTAATAACCCCCTCCACTTTTTCCCCTTCATGGAAGGTTTTTTCGCTTGTCCAGTTGTCAAAGGAGACGCGAAAGTTATCTAGATCCTTTTTTATGTCGGAGAGAATATGGTCGGCGGTGTATTTCGTAAAGAAGGAAAGCGCCTCGGCTTCCGGCTTGTCCAGAAACTCCCTCCCATGCTTTTCGACAACCTCTCCGGCGATATCCTTGATGTAATCACCCTTGTAGCCGTTTTCCGGAAACTCCATGCTCTCGCCAAACGATTCCCTGTAGCGAACGTATGTCGACTTCCCGAGGTTTTCCATCTGCAGGCCCGCGTCGTTGACGTAATACTCCGTGGTGACATCATGCCCGGCCTTTTTGAGGAGACGCGCAAGGACATCTCCAACGGCGGCTCCACGCCCATGCCCGATATGCAGAGGCCCTGTCGGATTCGCGCTTACGAACTCTATCATTATCCTGCCGCCGCTCTTCGGCTCGCCGTTCCCGTACTCGGAAGGATTGTCGGGAATCGACTTGAACTCTTCGTGCCACACCGACGGTTTTATGAACATATTTATGAAACCCGGCCCTGCCGAGGTAACGGATGAAAAGATTTCGTTCTTCCCTAGCTCTTCCAGAAGTTTGGCGGCAATTTTTTGCGGCGCGCTTTTCAAAGGCTTCGCGCAGACCATCGCCGCGTTGGTGGAAAAATCTCCGAATTTCTCCTCAGGGGGAACCTCGATAGCTATCGCGAGCGTTTCGAAATCTGCCATCTCCCCGAACACATTAACGAGAGCTTCCTTTACGGCGGTTCTTACTTTTTCTTTCATGCTCTTTCCATAAGTTTAAAGAGCGACATTATAAGGTGATACCCCCCTTCCTACAAATGGCAATAAGGAATATCGCACGGTCGATGACCCGCCGCCTACCATGGATATTAAAATTGCACATTGAAGCTGTTAAAAGCATGAACTCATCTACCGGCTATAAGGAGCTTTACCCCCGGATACGGCTACCATTAAAAGCCTGTATCCGGGGACCTCAAGAACCGGTAAATGTTATCGCTTTCTGGACTCAGAAATTGAGGCTTACGGTTTCACCCCTTTTATATCTGCCGAATCGACATACGAATCGAGGCCTGTCCCCGGGGCCCAGTCCGCCACCAGTATCTTGCTTATACCTTTCGGTGTTACCGACACATCCTTGAAACCGGCATCGGTCAGCATTTTCTCCAGCTCCTTTACACCCGCCGCACCAGATACACATCCAGAAAGGAGAGCTAGGTCGTTCTTGATCTCTTCCGGAAGCTCCTTGAGCGCGACTACATCCGAGACGGCAAGCCGTCCGCCGGGCTTCAACACCCTGAAAGCCTCGCGAAATACAGAGTTTTTATCTGGAGAGAGGTTTATTACGCAGTTGGAGATGATAGCGTCAATGCTGTTGTCGGCTATCGGGAGGTGTTCTATCTCCCCCAGGCGAAAATCGACATTTTTAAGGCCTAGCTTCTCGGCGTTCATTCTCGCCTTGGAAAGCATATCGGGGGTCATATCGACCCCTATTACCTTCCCCTTTTCTCCGACCTGGCGAGCCGCCAGAAAGGCGTCAAAGCCTCCCCCTGCCCCGAGGTCCAGAACCGTCTCCCCTTCCTTCAGAGAGGCTATCTGTTGCGGATTACCGCATCCAAGCCCCATGTTGGCCCCTTCCGGCATTCCGGCGAGGTCTTCCTCCGAATAACCGATCTTTCTCGAAATATCCTCTACGGGAACCTCGGTTTTCGTCTCCGTATCGCTTCCACAGCACGATTTTGAAACTACAACGGCCACCGGAGCCTCGGAACCGCAACCACACCCCTCCATTCGTCCACTCTGGGCGACCTTTGCGTAATTCTCCCTTACCGCTTTCCTTATCTCATCCATCTGACTGGCATTCATTTATTTTCCTCCTCTGTTTTATTTTGCATATTAAAAAAATTGTTAAGAAGCTCTATCGTCTCACTATTGAGCGTGCAGCTTATGAATTTGCCGTTTCTCTCCATTTTTACCAATCCCGATTGATTCAGCTCCTTCAAGTGATGGGAGAGGGTTGATTGAGCAATGCCGAGATCTTTACCAAGGTCGCCGACAAATGCCACCACCTTCTCTTGTGTGGAACAGCAGTCGTTTTTATCGCTCTCCCCCTTGGGTGGACAACACTCCATCAGTTTTTGAACAATGGATATCCTATGCTCGTTGGATAACGCTTTGAAAACGTAAGCCAATTCTTCCGTTGAAATGCTTCGATACTTCGACATATCTATATATATCGATATATCCCGCCCAATGTCAAGAGAAATCTTAGCTGATAAAATATCTGCATGAGAAAGCTGATCCCTCTTGCCATATTCTCCATGGCTTTCGCGCTTATTGAGGCGGCAGTTGTCGTCTACCTTCGCGAGCTCTACTACCCGCACGGATTCGGATTTCCCCTTGCTCCCCTCCCCGGCGAAAAAGTGTACGTTGAAATTATTCGTGAGGGGGCCACGCTTGCAGTGCTCGCTTCAGTCTCGTTCCTCTCGGCTGGCGACAGGGGGAGGAGGGTCTGCTACTTCATCTTCTCATTCGGATTATGGGATATCTTTTACTACGTCTGGCTGAAGATATTTCTCGACTGGCCCGCCACCCTCCTTGCGCCCGATATCCTTTTCCTCATCCCTGTGATCTGGTGGGGGCCTGTCCTCGCCCCGGTGATAGTAGCTGCCACGATCTCCGTTGCCTCCCTTCTTTTCCTTAACAAACTTGAAACCGGGAGCGCACCGAAAATCAAAACACGGCATCTGATCATGGTACTGTTTGCCGCATCGGTTATCCTCTATACTTTCATGGCGGACGCGTATATTCTTGAATCCGGAAAAATGCCGCCGCCATTCAGATGGTTTGCTTTTGCGGCGGGGGAACTTTTGGCGCTAGGCGCATTGGCGGATATGTTTTTTATGGAGAAAAAATGAAGGCAGGTGTGATCGAAAATGGTTTAACCACCAGGTCGCTTGGAAGAAAACTTACCGTGCTCTTCGAGGTCGATTCCACAAACAAATATGCTTCCAGGCTGTTCAAGGAAGGTAAACTTTCCGGCGGCATGGCGATAGTAACCGATAAACAGACTGCGGGTCGAGGGAGACTTGAGAGGGAATGGTATTCGGAAGGGGGCCTGGCGATGACCCTTGTTCTTGAAATGGATATGCCAACGCACAAGCTCGGCGGCATTACCCTCACGGCGGGGGTCGCGGCGGTAATGGCGCTCTCCGAACTGACGGGAAAAAGGTTTCAGATAAAATATCCGAACGACATCATGTTCGACGGCCGTAAAGCGGGTGGGATACTTTCAGAGCTCAAGATCGACGAAAGGCAATTCGTCCTTATCGGCATAGGGATAAACGTGAAGCAGGACTCTTTCCCTGGCGAAATAGCAGGGATCGCCGTGAGCCTCAGGCAAGCAGGTGCCGACGTAACCTTAGAAGAAACCGCCGCGGCCATAATAAACAAACTAGAAGAGATGCTCGACCTCTTCCATAAGGGGTTCAAATATGTAAGGCCGCACTGGATCGAACATAACTATACTCTCGGAAAGAATATTACAGTTTCTAACCCTGCCGGAGATATCGTCGGAAAGGCCATCAACCTTGATGATGACGGCAACCTGGTGCTTGAAACCGCCGGGGGGGTCGTTAAACTGAATGCAGGCGATTTTACAGTAATGGAAAACTGAAGATGCTCCTTGCTATCGACATTGGAAACACCAACACCGTTATCGGCGTATTCGACGGCGAAAACCTGAAATACAAATTCCGGCTAAGCACAAACCACTTCGACACTTCCGATGAAATATCGTTCAAACTATCGGGATTGCTCGAGCAGAAGAATGTCCCTGCCAACAAGCTCTCATCGATCATCATCTGTTCCGTGGTACCGCATCTCACCGGACATTACATCGAGCTTTCCAGGTCCGGCTTTAAATTGACCCCGTTGATAGTCGGCCCCGGCATTAAAACAGGAATATCGATCCTCTACGATAATCCCCGTGAAGTTGGGGCCGATCGCGTGGCAAACGCCGTTGGGGGCTTCAAGCTTTTTGGCGGACCGCTGATCGTGGTCGATCTCGGAACGGCGATAACATTCGACGCAGTATCGGCAAAAGGGGATTACATGGGGGGGGCGATCGCGCCCGGTATAGAAACGTCCATGTCCTCGCTCGTAAAAAAAGCGGCGCAGCTAACGGAGGTCTCCCTATTCCGGCCCGACAAGGTTATCGGCAAGAACACCATCGAGAGCATGCAGTCCGGCTCTGCATACGGTTTTGCCGGACTTGTGGACGCGATAGTAAACAGGATGAAAAGCGAGATAGGCGGCAACCCCAAGACTATCGCCACAGGAGGCCACTGCGTATGGATACAGGGGTTATGCGAAACTGTCGATGATGTTTCTCCCGACCTTACGCTTTGGGGCCTTTACTACATATATCTGCAGAATAAATAGAAACGCTCGAAAAATCATTCTATCCGCGCTCCATCGACCCCGACTCGCAAACTAAACGGACGTCCTGTCCGTTTGCGCTCCCTCTCCGGTCGCGCCGTTTGCTCGCTTTCGATCCCTTGACAATCGGCTATCCAAGGAAAGAAATGGAGTATTAAAGAGAAACGCTTATCTGAGGTAAAATGGCTCAGAATCAGGATTCTGGATTTTACGAAGAGAAGCGAGTGATACAAGACGCGTGAATCCGAGGCGAGGGAGCGTACTACCGTACGTGACCGAAGCTGAGGATGAAACGCAACGAAGTAGCGCGACGCTTATCTGAAGTAAAATGGCTGGCCCCCAAGGGATCGGTCACTCTCGCGTTGCTCCTGCAACGCTCCATCGACCCCGACTCGCAAACTAAACGGACGTCCTGTCCGTTTGCGCTCCCTCTCCGGTCGCGCCGCTTGCTCGCTTTCGATCCCTTGACAATCGGCTATCCAAGGAAAGAAATGGAGTATTAAAGAGAAACGCTTATCTGAAGTAAAATGGCTGGCCCCCAAGGGATCGAACCTCGATTCACAGATCCAGAATCTGCTGTCCTACCATTAGACGAGGGGCCAAAAATTAACTATTATTTTTGAAATGGATCCTCGGTATCGCCCTTTCGCGTATGGTACTTGCTGTCCAGCAAAAACTGCTCAGCGCTCATCATTGCCGTTTTTACATCGTAAAGGGTAAGCATCGGATAACGCTTGATTATCAACTCTGCTATATCCTTCGCGAGGATTATGCTTTGTGGACTATTTTCTTCTTCCATATTTATACCGTCGGGATATTACCTATATTCTTAACACGCAAACCAGCCAAACTACAAGAAAAAAAAGAGGGCTATCAAAAAAGCAACCCCTATTGCCGGTTAACAGCATACCGTTTTTCACCTGGAAACCGGGGTTGTTTCAACAAGCACTCCATAACATCATAACAAAAATATAAAAGAGGCCTCAAATGACCTGCGTGTGCCTAGGAAATCGAGACTATCTCGATGTCAAAAACGAGCGTTTTCCCCGCCAGCGGATGGTTCCCGTCCAGAATCGCATGGTCGTCATTCAGCTCTTTTACCCAATAAACCTGATTCTCATGGTCGGCATCAGCGAGCGGATCACCCAATTTCACGTTCTCAGGAAGGTAGTCTGTCGGCACTTTTCCCAAAAGCTCTTCCCTGTATTCGCCGTATCCTTCCTCTGGTGAGATATGAATCTCCTTTTTTTCCCCTTCTCCCATGCCAAGAACAGCTTTACTCATGCCAGGGATCACTTCATGGCTGCCAGCGACAAATCCAAAAGGTTCTCTTCCATCCGTCGAATCGAAGACTTCTCCATTCTCCAGCTTCCCGATGTAAAGAATTTCCACCTTGTCGCCATCTTTTACCTGCCTGCCCATAATATTTCCCTTCACTCCAAGCGGGAATTTCTTCCCAGGTTATAAAAGCGGCCTATTCCACTTAAAATTTACTGACGGTTTCCACCGGGACCTCTCCCGCCTCCGGGACCTCTGCCACCACCGCGCGTATTCTCCTTCGGCTTTGCCTTGTCAATCCGTAAAGGTCTTCCAGAAAAATCTTTCCCATTGAGGCTTTCAAGGGCCTTTTCGGCCTGGTCCTCATTCCCCATTTCTACAAAACCAAAGCCTTTTGACCGCCCGTTATAGGCGTCAGTTATTATTTTAACGGATTGAACCTCTCCAAATTCAGCGAAAAGGTTTTTCAGCGCCTCTTCGTTTGTTGTAAAAGGAAGGTTTCCGACATAAAGCTTGTTGTTCATGGAAAAATAATACCTCCAGATGCGCCCCAGAACAATCCGGTTTCAAAGGGGTCTATCCAATTGAATTGCATTTGGAAATGAAACCGTATCTTGGGATTCCCGACTGTCTGCTGGCGAATTTTCTTTACTACCCCTCTCAATAAATATGTATATTTATTTTATCAAAGTGAGATGGAATAGATAAATTTTTTTTCAGCACTTTGAATTTAAACAGCGTTTTTTCCGGGAATCGGTCGTCTGCATTTGCAATCGACGGTATTCCAGAAAACAATAAATTGATTGGTCGTAGCAGTGATTCGGTGGTAGTTTTATAAAACTATGAAATTCAGGAAGATTGCGCTGTATCTGTTTTTATTTGCAATCACAGCTTTCCTCTACCATCGACTGACGATGGAACTCCGCTTTTTCAACGTCACGCCGGAATTTGAGCTTCCTCAGCAAGTCACGATACCATACGGCCTTGATTCGATAAGCGCCAGGAGTTGCGGAACGTGCCATTCTGAAGTTTACGAAGAGTGGAAAAAATCCATCCATTCCCAGGCGTGGACGGACCCCTATTTTCAGGTCGATTTCATATTCGACGGCTCCCAGCAGATATGCCTTAACTGCCATACCCCGCTTGTGGACCAGCAGGAAAATCTCGTAACCGGATTCAAGGATGCGGCAAAGTTCGAGCCTATACTTGAACCGAACCCGAATTTCGATAAGGCGCTGAAGGACGAGGGTGTTACATGCGCCGTCTGCCACGTCAAGGATGGCGTTATCCTTGGGAGGTACGGTATCGAAAACGATGCTCACCCGGTTAAAGCCGATCCCGCTTTCAGCGATGGGAACAGTGTCTGCCGCAAGTGCCACCAGGTATTCACGAATAGATGGGACACATTCCTGAAGATGCCGTTATGCGGCACCTTCTTTGAGGTTGAGGCAAGCGGAAAACCTGTCGATTGCCAGCAGTGCCATATGGAAAAAGTAGAAAGAGCTCTCATCCCAGGCGGCCCTGTTCGTTTGGGTGGAAAACACCTTTGGCTCGGAGGACACGACCAGGCAAATGTAGCCAAGGCAATTTCAGGAAAAATTGAAGAGACCTCAACGGAAGAGACAATTAAAGACGGAAAGAGGGAGTACACTCTCTTCCTTACCAATACAGGCGCGCATCACCGCCTCCCTACAGGTACGCCGGACCGCCACCTTGAGATAACATTCAGACTTCTGGATAAAACGGGAAAACCGCTAAAGGAGATCAAACATATTCTTCAAAGAGTAATCCTCTGGAGACCTTTCATGGTCGACCTCTGGGATACGAGAATACCTTTCAACGAAACGGCAAAATACAGTTTCAAGTTTGAGAGCGATATCACCCCTGAGCCGGCAGTAGTGGAGGCAACCGTGAGATACGGCCTATTGCGTGAAAGCAGACGGCTTAGAATAGGTTACGAGAACAGCGAGCCGATTACATATCCGATCCTGAATCTGAGATCGGAAGTCGGGGGCCGGTAATCCCGGCCCCAAACCAGAAAATTAATTATCTTTCGAGTCCGCTGAAGAAGAACGGAACTTCCCTGTGCGACGACTTTTCGGAGTCGGAGCCATGCACGGAATTCCTTTCGATATCGACTGCGAAATCCTTTCTTATGGTACCTTCCTTTGCGTCCTTCGGATTCGTAGCCCCCATCAGGTCGCGCCAACCGAGTATCGCGTTCTCCTTTTCGAGGGCAAGGGCGATTATCGGGCCTGAGGACATGTATCCGCAGAGCGAGTCGTAGAAAGGCCTTCCATCGTGCTCTTTGTAGAATTCTTTCGCTTTTGCAACCGAAAGGTTCAGCTGTTTCATTGCGACGATGCGAAAACCGTTCTCAATTATTCGGTCGATTATCTTCCCCTGCTTGCCCCGTTCAAGGGCGTCAGGTTTTATCAGTGCTAAAGTCTTTTCAATACTCACGGTTTGTACTCATCCATAATAATGTTCAGGTCGTAGTTCTTGTTGCCTCCAACCTTTTTGTTAAGTGCCTGAAGATTCTCGACCAGTGTCGGTTTTTTCGCCTTATAAAAGAGCCCTGTATAGAACTGTCCTAACGGTGGATTGATCGCCTTGTCAAGCGCCTGCACCAGGTCGTCCGACTTATGGTCTGCCGGCAACTCGATTACCCTCTCCTTGTAGTAATCGAATGTGTCTACCTTATTGAACGTCAGGCAGGGGGAGATGATATTCACGAAGGAGAAACCCTTGTGTTCGATGGCCTGTTTTATAAGTTCTGCCATCTGCTTCGGGTTTCCGGAGAACGCCTGTCCCACGAATGTCGCGCCGTAGGTCAGAACGTACGAAAGCGGGTTGACCGAGCTCGTATCGGGCGAGCCATAAGGGGTTGTCACCGATACAAATCCTGAATCGGATGTTGGGGAAACCTGTCCCTTGGTAAGCCCGTAAATGTGGTTATCCATCAGTATGTAGGTTATGTCAGTATTTTTCCTCACGACGTGTGGAACGTGCCCGCCGCCGATGGAAAATCCGTCGCCGTCGCCGCCGAACGCGATAACTTCAAGGTTCGGGTTTCCGAGCTTGATGCCGGTTGCGACCGGCAATGCCCTTCCGTGGAGTGAATGAAAACCGTAGGTCTTCAGGAAGTACGGAAGACGACTTGAACACCCGATGCCCGAAACCGCAACTGTGTTCTCTATAGAGAGTTGCAGTTCTGCATATGCTTTCTGCACTGCGCTCAGTACGCCGTAGTCTCCGCAACCGGGACACCATACGACCCTTATGTCGTTTTTATAATCTTTTGCCTTCAATGGAACTGTAGCGGTAGTCATCAGATTACCTCCTTTATTTTTGCAAGTACCTGCTTCGGAGTGAGAGGCAGGCCGCCGTAAACATTGTACTTAATAGGTTCAAGGTTCGTCTTGGAGCGTATTATTTCGGCAAGCTGACCCTGCTTGTTTATCTCAGGGATAAGTATCTTCTTGCAGTCTTTCGCAAATTCGGCAATTGCTTTCACCGGCACGGGCCATACCAGCTTGGAATGGAGAGCTTTCACTTTCAGCCCTTCAGCAATCGCCATATCGGTAGCTTCGCGGACCGTTCCGAGGGTCGAACCCCAGCTAATCAGGCCGACGTCTGCCTTTCCGCTCCCTTGCACTTCCGGTGCCGGGATATCGGCTTCAATGTTATCGAGTTTTTTAAACCGCTTATCGCTCATGGAGGTGTGAACTTCCGGTGCAAAACTCGGGGCGGATGTCTCGAAATGCTCAAGTCCCGTGGAGATATAGGTTCCTCCCACGTCACCAGGATGCGACATCGGCGAAATGCCTGAATCGGTCAACTGATATCTCTTGAAGTCAGCCTTTCCGTTCGGCTTGTACCTTTCGCGGTTAATTATCTTATAGCTCTTGGGATCAGGCCTCTTTATTGACTCGGTCCTGAACCCAAGCGAACCGTCGGAAAGAACCAAAACTGGAATCTGGTACTTTTCAGAAAGGTTGAACGCGAGGACCATGATATCGACGATGTCCTGGACGTTCTCCGGAGAAAGGACTATCCTCGGCGCGTCGCCGTGACCGCCGTGGGCTGCCATGAAGAGGTCGGACTGTTCATGTTTCGTAGGCAAGCCTGTTGCCGGACCACCCCTTTGGACGTCAACAATGACGCAAGGTATTTCAGCCATGGAGGCATATCCGAGAAGTTCCTGCATTAGCGAAAGGCCTGGGCCGGATGTGTTTGTCATTGCTTTTGCGCCCGCATAGGCGGCACCAAGGACGTTGGCAAGCGATGCTATTTCATCTTCCGCCTGAACTAGCGTGCCATCGAGCTTCGGGAGATAACGCGACATCCAGATCGCAATCTCGGTAGCGGGAGTTATCGGGTAACAGCTTAGAAAGTTGCATCCGGCGATAACTGCTCCAAGACCCGCGGCCTCGTTACCCGAAATGATGATGACATCATCTGGCGATTTATTCGTTTTTGCCATACGGAAATCGTCCGTTTTTTTATGATTTTCCTTAACGTAGTTTGCGCCTGCTTCGATCGCCTGAAGGTTTATCCCTACAACTTTTTCACCCTTCTTCCCGAACTTGCTGTGAATGGTATCCCTTACCGATTCAAAAGGCATTTCGAACAGCTGAGAGAGAGCGCCCAGAGCAACCATGTTTTTGGCGCGGTACATCTCGAGATCCTTCTTCGCAATCTGGGACATAGGGACGTTGTAGCTTATGACGCCGTCTATCTTTACTTCTTCCTTGATATCGCCGCCCGGGTAGTCGTAAACGAGCACTGTGCCGGGTTCGAGGAACTTCCTGTTGTTATCGAGGGCCTCCTGGTTGAACGCGCAAAATACGCTGAAACCGGAACCCTCTGATTTTATCGGCTCTGATGAGAACCTTGTCTGATACATGGCGTAACCGCCGCGTATTTCCGCCGGGAACGTCTTGAATGTCAAGACCTCAAGCCCCGACCTGGCGGCTGCCTGGGCTATCATATCTCCGGCACTGATGACCCCTTCGCCACCTTCACCACCGATCCTTATTATCAAATCACTCATTATGCACTCTCCATCCTCGTTTGTTCACTCGTCATTAAAGAGAAAAAACAACACGCAGACTTTATGCCTGCAGATTGCCCATCTACTTTGCCTACCTTCCTTATGCTTTTTTCCTGACCTTTTTCTTTGCCTGAGCCTTTTTTGCCGGTTTTTTCTTCACCACCTTTTTCCTGGCGGAGGCCCTTCTTTCTGCCGATCTTCTTTCCGTTTCTCTTCGCGTCGTTTTTTTCCTTTTTTCAACTCCAGAAGAGAGTTTTGCGAGAGCTTTCTTTACGTTTTCGCCGATATCGGCTGGGCTTAAACAGACATGGATTCCCGCCTTTTTCATAGCGCTCATTTTGTCGGCGGCAGTCCCCTGTCCGCCGGAAATGATAGCACCCGCGTGCCCCATCCTTCGCCCTGGAGGAGCCGTCTGCCCCGCAATGAAACCTACAACCGGTTTTTTGACATTCTTTTTAATGAAGTCCGCGGCGGCCTCCTCGGCATTCCCCCCGATCTCCCCTATCATCACGATCGCCTCTGTTTGTGGATCTTCATTGAACAGTTTCAGGGCATCAATAAAATTGGTGCCGTTTACCGGATCGCCCCCGATACCGATACAGGTAGACTGCCCGATGCCGAGAGCCGTGAGCTGACCGACCGCTTCATAGGTGAGCGTGCCTGATCTTGATACTACGCCGACTGGCCCCTTTTTATGAATATGCCCCGGCATGATACCGATCTTTGCCTGTCCCGGAGTGATAACACCCGGACAGTTGGGGCCGATAAGGCGGGAACTGCTCCCCTCTATCGATCTTTTCACCTTTACCATGTCCTGCACCGGGATCCCTTCCGTTATGCAGACAATAAGCTCAATACCGGCATCTACCGCCTCCAGGATCGCGTCCGCCGCGAACGGTGGCGGAACGAATATCATCGTCGCGTTAGCGCCCGAAGCCTGTTTCGCCTCGGCAACCGTGTTCCATACCTTGAAACCGTCGACAGTCGTCCCACCCTTGCCTGGAGTTACTCCGCCAACAACATTTGTACCGTAATCACGGCAACCCTGGGCGTGAAACATACCTTCCTTGCCGGTGATACCCTGCACAATAAGTTTCGTTTTTTTACTTACAAGAACGCTCATAGAAGCTCCCCTACTTCAATTCGGTCATTTATGAAACCGAACCAGTTAATTACCTTTTAAAGCGGCTACGGCCTTTTGTGCGCCGTCTCGCATCCCATTGCCAATTATAAAGTTGAGACCGCTTTTGGCAAGTATCGCGCGCCCCTCTTCCACGTTGGTCCCTTCCATACGGATAACGATAGGAACCTTTATGTTTATCTTTCTAGCGGCGTTCACCACTCCGTTTGCCAGCCTGTCGCAACGGAGGATTCCACCGAAGATGTTTATGAATATCGCCTTAACCGTATCGTCCGACACGATTATCTTCAAGGCTTCCTCTATCTGCTCCTCGGAAGCGCCACCGCCTACATCAAGGAAGTTCGCCGGCTCCCCGCCAGAGTGCTTTATGATGTCCATCGTTCCCATGGCAAGTCCGGCTCCATTCACCATGCACCCTATGTTGCCGTCCAGCTTTATGTAGTTGAGATTGTATTTTGAGGCCTCAATTTCCAGAGGATCCTCCTCATTGAGATCCCGGTACCCAAGCGCGTCCTTGTGACGGAAGAGGGCGTTATCCTCATATCCCAGCTTGGCGTCGAGAGCGAGTATCTTTCCGTCCTTTGTCTGCACCATCGGATTGATCTCTGCCATATCGAGATCCTCGGACACAAAAGCGTTATAGAGTTTCATTATGAATTTCGAGGCTTCGCCAATAAGCTCGGCCGGGAAACTCAGGCCGAAAGCAAGCTGTCTCGCCTGATAAGGCATTATCCCAATAGCCGGGTCGACATATACTTTCAGGATTTTCTCCGGCGTAGCGGCGGCTACTTCCTCTATCTCCATCCCCCCCTCTGTGGACGCCATGATGACGTTCCGGGAGGATTCCCTGTCCTGTACTATTCCTATGTAGAGTTCCCGCTCGATCTTGCAGCCGGCCTCTATAAGGAGTTTTTTAACTTTTTTACCTTCGGGTCCGGTCTGGTGGGTAACCAGAGTCATCCCCAGAATGCTCTTCGCATGCGACTCGGCTTCATCAGCTGAATGGGCCAGCTTTACGCCACCCCCTTTGCCTCGTCCTCCGGCATGTATCTGAGCCTTTACTACCACCGGGAAACCGCCAAGTTTTCCAGCAAGTTCTCCGGCATTATCGTTTACCTCGGTCATGAACCCCTCAGGCACGGGTATACCGTATTTTCTCAACACTTCTTTCGCCTGATATTCGTGTATCTTCAAAGTTTCTCCTCCAAACAATGGGAATCCATTAGAAGCGAAAAGATACCATGTTTAAAGCCGATTTTGCAACCAGATATGGCCTATATCGTTCATCTTCAAGGGAATTTACTTAAGTGCGATTTTCGGTTTTAAGGTACAATGAACTTTTTAAATTTTGGGACATTTGAACGGGATATTTAAATGGCAAAACTTTTTGATTCACTGGAACAGGAACATATAGATTTCATAAACGCCCAGAAATTATTCTTCACGGGCACCAATTCCGGTTCGAAAGGGGTCAATATCTCGCCGAAAGGGATAGAACCTCTGAAAATACTTGGCCCGAACAGCATCGCATATATTGATTTCATCGGCAGCGGAAACAGGATGGCAGAAGATCTCATGGAAGGGAGCCCGGTGACGATCATGTTCTGCAGTTTCGACGAGAAGCCGTTGATCCTGAGGCTCTACTGCAATGGGAAAACGATAAAGAACGGCGAACCGGGCTTTGACGACAAGATATCCCTCTGGAATCGCAAGCCTGACAAGAATATAAGGCAGGTATTTATCTTCGACATCACCAAAGTTATGACATCCTGCGGATGGGGTGTTCCGCTTTTCAAATACAACGGCGAGCGGTCGGAAAGCAGAAAACTCACCGGCTAGGCAGCCATTTTTTTAATAAGGGAAACATTGATGATAAGGAACATACTTCTGGTAGCCGCCGCCATCGCCTTCTCCTACATGCTCAGCATAATGCTGATGGGATGCGCAACCGATAGGCTAGCCCTCCATGAAAAAGCCGCGATCTCCGATTCGAAGATCCTGAAAATCCAAAAAGGGAGGAGCACAAGAGAGGAGATCAGGGGTATCTTTGGAGAGCCTTTTGACACAGTGACCTTAAACGGCAAAGAGAGCTGGTTCTACAAGGATATCAATCTGAAACCGCTCTACCTTGAGTTCGACAAAAACGGCGTCGTCTCCGACTTTGAATCCAACGGTAAAGATTCCGTACCTGAAACCGACTGAACCTACAGCGAGGTAGGGAAAAGGTCGTTATAGGTCTTGAGCGCGAACCCGTCCGTCATCCCCGCAACGTAGTCGCAGACTATCCTTTTCTCCTTGCCGATCTTCCTTGCCTCATTGAAATGCCGCTGCACCGATTCGGGAAAGAGCGTCGGCTCCTTCAGAAAAGCATTGAAAAGACTCTCAAGCACGACCCGCGCCTTGTGCTCCATCCTTTTCACCCCTGACTGGTCATACATGTTTTTCCTGAGAAAATTTTTCAGATCCTGATGCTTCCCCTTTATTTCGGGGCTGAAATCGGCGATCTTCTCCCTGTTATTGCGGATATCGTCGATCCCTTTCGGCGAAAACTTTTGCAGGTTCCCGGCTGTTGTTTTTATCAGATCGGCTACCAGTTCCGCGATGATGTACCGGATGATCTGGTACTTCCTTATCTTTGACGAAAGGTTTGTATATTTTCCCGATATCGCCTTTTCCCCCTCTACCCAGAACACGCACCCCTTTAACATCTCTTCGGTAATGGTCGTAGCCTGCAAACCGTCGTCGAGGTCGTGCGTGCAGTATGTTATCGGATCCGCAAGATCCACTATCTGCGCCTCAAGGGTAGGGTTCGGATATCCCGCGAATTCATCTTTTAGCGGTTCGTCCTGCCCCGGGTTTTTCTCAAGCCCCTTTTTGGCCACTGCCTCCCGAAGCTCGTATGAAAGGTTCAGTCCAGGGAAATCGGGGTAACGGTGCTCGATGTGGCAGATGATCCTGAGCGTCTGGGTATTGTGCTCAAACCCTCCATCGTTCAGCATCAATCCATGCAGTATATCCTGCCCCTTGTGCCCGAAAGGGGCGTGCCCTATATCGTGGGCGAGGGCGGCCGCTTCGGTCAAATCCTCGTTGAGCTGTAACGCACGCGCTATGGAGCGGGATATCTGGGCCACCTCCAGCGTATGCGTAAGCCGTTTCCTGAAAAAATCCCCCTCCTGATTGAGGCTTGTGTAGACCTGCGTTTTGCTCTCAAGCCTTCTGAACGCCGCCGAGTGTACTATCCTGTCCCTGTCGTGCTGGTACGGCGAGCGGTAATCCCCCTCCGGGTCGTCCCCCGCCGGTTCCGTGTGCGC
>Ga0224496_10000172_pt1 | contig 47294 bp, 51 predicted proteins | sample SF_Jul11_sed_USG_2_FD_168127 | JGI IMG/M metagenome (GOLD analysis project Ga0224496, IMG submission 168127) | Sediment microbial communities from San Francisco Bay, California, United States - SF_Jul11_sed_USGS_8_1 | ecosystem: Environmental > Aquatic > Marine > Sediment | place: USA...
AAGTTAAAGAAATGGAATACAGGATGTTTCAGTCACGCTTGACCGACTGGGAACGGAATGAACTGGCCAATATCGTCTAGCAGAGGGCGTGTGAGTCTGCCCAGACCTAAGGGCTAATCCTTATCCCTACGTAATTTAACATAATATACATTATGCGCATATCCAATGGTCTCGACCTGTAAACTCATACGACGCAAGTATCTGTAAGACGGCATCAGTCGCTTCACATCAATGTCGCCCCCACACCGCAAGATCTCCCGCTTGGGGTATTCTGACCGCCGGTCCATCTCTCACTGTGATTCGTAGCCATGAAATTGCCAGTTCTCGTCGTACTCTCCGGTCTCTTCTTGTCATCCGCCTTCGCACAAACAGACGTTCCGTCAATCCCGTCGCACGATGCGTTTTTTAGCGCCATCAGCGAACTCTGCGGCAAAGCATTTTCCGGAACGGTCACCGTCGATAACGACAGCAGTGACGCGTTTGCGAACAAGAAACTTGTCATGCACGTCAGGCGATGTGATGAGACGCAACTGCAAATTCCTTTTCACGTGGGTGACGACGCCTCGCGTACCTGGCTGATAACCAAGACGGGTTCCGGCCTGTCGCTCAAGCACGACCACAGGCACAAAGACGGCACAGAGGACGCTCTTGCCCAATACGGTGGCCATACCGTCGATGCCGGGTGGGCACAGGTACAATCTTTCCCCGCCGACCAGTTTTCAAAAGAACTGTTTGTCGAACAGGCCATTCCGCAGTCCGTCGGCAATACCTGGCAGATGTATATCTACCCTGAGCGATTCACCTACCGGCTGATCCGACAGGGCCGGGAATTCAGGGTGGACTTCGATCTGACCAAGCCGATCGAAACACCGCCGACGCCGTGGGGATATGACGACGCGCAAGATTAGATCCGCGCAAACGCCGCGGCGGCAGCCAGTTATCGATTGCTATAGGCAGGTTGCGAACTTCGGCGTAGAGTAGCGCACCGCCGCTTCAGTGAGCCCTCTTGGACGCAGTATCCGTTCTTCTCCCGCCCGTTCCGCCGCCCTCTTTGGAAACCCTGAGCAGCGGTCTCGAGCATTACGGTTTTGTCGTGCTGCCTGACGGTCTGCCGCCTGACGTCACGCAGGCGCTCGCCGATTATGCGGCCCGGCTGGGCGCCGACGGCTACCACGCCGCCGCCGTTGGCAGAGGGCCCGAACAACAGCGTAACCGCTTCGTCCGGCGCAATCGCATCCACTGGCTGGATGAGCGTCGCCCGGTCCTCGCGCCCTGGCGCGACTGGTCGGAGTCGCTGCGAGTTCATCTCAACCGTAGGCTGTTCATGGGCTTGTTCTCGTTTGAAAGTCACCTGGCGCACTACCGCCCGGGCGATTTCTATCGTACCCACGTCGATGCTTTCCGGGGTGAAGCCAACCGGATGGTTTCCCTCGTTTGTTACCTGAACGCGGACTGGAAAGACGGCGACGGCGGCGAGTTGATCCTGTACACCGACCAGGGGACGGTAACGGTACTGCCAACGCAAGGCACCGTGGTCCTGTTCCTGTCCGAGGAAATTCCCCACGAGGTGAAGCCGGCGCGACGCGACCGTTACGGCGTTGCAGGCTGGTACCGCCTGAACGGCTCCTCGCCGGATCGGGTCGACCCGCCGCGATAGTCGAATCAGGGGAAACTCGGGCTCAGAAGTTGCCACTCGCTGTCTGAATCCTCAAACTTAAAGACCCTTTTAACCCAGCAACCCCAAGGAAACCCTTATGTGCCGCTGGCTTGCCTATTCGGGCGCACCCATTCTGCTCGACGAAGTACTGTTCAAGACGGACCATTCCCTGATCGACCAGAGCCTGCGCGCGTCGGACTCGTCCTCTACGACCAACGGTGACGGATTCGGTATCGGCTGGTATGGCAATCGCGATGTGCCGGGCGTGTACAAAGACATCCGGCCGGCCTGGAACGACTCGAATTTGCAGGCCTTGGCCGCACAAATCGAATCCCATATGTTTCTGGCCCATGTCCGGGCAACCACCGGCTCTCCGGTACAGAGAACCAACAGTCATCCGTTCGATCACGAGAAGTGGTTGTTCGTGCATAACGGACTGATCAACGAGTACGACAAACTGCATCGCGACCTTGCGTTTGCCATCGCACCGGATTTATTCCCACTCATTCGCGGAACAACTGACTCTGAGCTCATGTTTCTGCTTGCACTAAGCTACGGCATGAAAGTCGACGTACATGCCGGCCTGGCACGCATGGCTGGCATGGTCGAACACATCGCCGAGCGCCACGGTGTCAAAAATGCGCTGCAAATGACCCTCGGTATCAGTGACGGTGAATCGCTGTACGCGGTCCGTTACTCCACGGAAGGCAAATCGCGATCGCTTTTTCACAGTGCAAGCCGCGATGCGACGATGGAAATCGCGCCCGATGCAGGCCGGTTTTCGAGGGACGCGCGCGCGATTGTCTCTGAGCCATTGAGCCATCTCGAAGCTGAGTGGGTTGCCGTGCCGGAGGCGAGCTTCCTCACGATAACGAAGGGCAAAATCACTTGCGAATCATTCGCGCCGATTGCGCCGTAGGTCCGCGCTGACTGCTGCATATACCCATCGTTTAGGTACTACTCCCAATTGACCCTCAGCGCTGTCGCGCCCATAAATGTTGTGTGGCAACGGATACAGGCCATTTTGCCTGTGGAGAATTTGCGCCACTCAAAACCGGAGGAATTACCTGATGAAAACTCTCGCTTTACTTCTCGGAGCGCTGATTATCGCAATTGTTGCCGGGACGACGTTCGCTCAGGACGAGGTCAAGGACGTGCCGAAATCCTGGCAGGCGACTGCCGTCGCAGACGGCGCAGACCTTTACATGGAACTTTGCGCCTCTTGCCATGGTAAAGGCGGCAGGGGTGACGGGCCATCGGCCGGTGAGCTGAAGAAAATGGTGCCTGATCTGACGCGTCTTGCCGCACAAAATGACGGCGTTTTTCCGCGCGATGACGTGGAAGATTCAATCGCGGGAGCATCGCCCGTGTTATCGCACGGCACTGCCGAGATGCCAATTTGGGGCATGGTGTTCGAAAATGAACGGCCCGACCGCAAGATGTTTGAGCGCAAAGCGCTTTCCAATCAGCGGCTCTATAACCTGACCGAGTACCTGGCAACCTTACAAGCCAAGTAGCCAAGGGCTGGCATTTCTCACGGCTTCGCCGACAATTAGCGGCGAAGCCTTGATTTAAGTGCAGAATACGCACCGTGAGCCAAGCCAGAGAAAGCGAACTTGCCGAAATCCTGAATCGGGATTGTTATTGCATTTCCGTCAACAGAACTTCGCTCGGCGATAGTTTAGCGGCGCATTTGAAAGAATCCGGCGTGCCGGAACGATTACTGGATCGAAGCAGCAACCTGTTTTCGGATTCGCCTGTGTTTATGCAGCGCGGGCACTTGCGGAAAATGGAGCAGCTTATTGGCGCGGTGGAGAACATCGCCCGCAGCACCGCATATCGAAGCAAGGTTCTCGCCGCCGCGCCCGCCTCCGCCCGCCAGGACCTGGGTCCGAGCGGCGTCTTCTTCGGCTACGACTTTCATCTTGGAGCGACCGGGCCACAGCTGATCGAGATCAACACGAACGCTGGCGGCGTATTGTTGAGTCTCTATTTAGCCGCCGCCCAACAGGAGTGTTGCGACGCCGTAACCAACTTCTTCGGCAAGCAGCGCACGTTCCAGGATGCAGAACAAGACATCGTCTCGATGTTCAAGTCCGAGTGGCAAGCACAGCGTCCCAACTCGGCTCTGCGCACCGTGGCCATCGTCGACCACCAGCCATCGAGCCAGTTCCTGTACCCGGAGTTTCTGCTTTTCCAGACGCTCTTCGAACGGCACGGCATTGCAGCGATCATTGCGGACCCGAACGAATTCGAAATCAGGAATGACAAACTTTTCGCCGGCGACCGGAAAATCGACCTCGTCTATAACCGCCTCACAGACTTTTACCTGGAATCGCCAGGTAACAGCCGTCTGCTCGAAGCCTATCAACGGAACCTCGTGGTCGTAACGCCCTCTCCTTTCCACTACGCCCTGTTCGCCAATAAACGCAACCTGGCATTACTGTCGGACAGGGCGCAACTTATTGAGCTCGGCGTTGGCGAGGAAGACATCAACACATTGGCAGATTCGTTGCCGGCGACGATGATCGTCAGTAAGGACAACGCCGAGCGACTCTGGGCAGAGCGCAAGCAATGGTTCTTCAAACCCGCCACCGGATATGGCAGTCGCGGTGCGTATCGTGGCGCGAAACTGACGACCCGCGTCTGGCAGGACATCGTACGCGGCAATTACGTCGCGCAAGCCGTGATTCCACCCAGTGAACGTCAGCTCTTGGTCGATGGCAAAAAGCAATCGTTGAAACTGGATATTCGGTGCGTGACCTACAAAGGCGAAGTGCAGCAGTTAATCGCCCGGCTTTACACCGGCCAGACGACTAACCTCCGAACGGCAGGCGGCGGGCTCGCGACCGTCTATCCAACGCCCTGAATTCAGGCAATCTTGCGTTGAAACTGATTGGTTTCCAGTTGCATCGTCGACCCCGCCAACACCGTTGCCGCTTCCTGAACGACAATATTGCGCCGCCCAAGCTCTGACAGCAGATGCGCGTAACAGTCTGGCGATGCGCCAAGATACTCCGGCGGACATATGCCTTTTTGCTTGAACATGCCTGTCAATATTTGCCGCGCAACGATGGCGCAGGTGTAACCGGTCGTGCGTGCCATCGAGGTCGTTCCCGACGTTGCATCGAATCGATCCAGCAAGTAGAAATCCCGCCTCTCGTGGCGGCCGCGATGCTCCCCGGTCATGATGACCTGCATGACTGTGAGGTCGGCGTCATCGGCGCCCATGCGCCATTGTTCAATCAACAATCTTGACGTGACGTCGATGGGTCTTACCATCGTACCGTCCACATCCATCGGCTCAGTGCCAAAAAAGCCGCTATCGCGAAACACGCGCGCGAGGTTGGCATGACCTGGGTAACGCAGGGTCTTTTCCTTCATGAACGGAATATTCAACGTGCGCGCAAGCGACCGCAGGCCATCGGTATTGAACGCTTCCAATGTGCCAACACCCTTGAAATCGATCAGCTCGACATCCGAAAGCGCCGGACGCACCACGAGTTCCCCGTGCTCGACAAAGCGTGCCGGACGCGTGAACTCTGCCATCACGTCTATTGGAGAAAAAACGGCTTTGTATTCGTAAGGCCAGGAGCGCACGGCGGGCAGGCCACCGACCAGGCAAAGAAACGAATCCACTCTGTCCATCTCGCTGTGGACGTGCCCGGCAATAGCATTACTAAGCCCGGGCGCTACACCGCAATCCACAACCGCTGTGACGCCGCGTTGAATCGCCAGGGCATCGAGGTCAAACGGGTCTTCTGCGAAAAAAGAAATATCCACCGCGTTCTTGCCGGCATCAATCACGCGTCTCAAAGTCTCGTAGCCCATGTGGCCGGGCACCGCGCTTACCACCAGGTCGGCGTCGTCAATCACTGCCTTTAATCCGGCTTCGGTGGAAATATCCTGGCAAACAACTTCTACACGATCCAAATTGCGAAGCTTTGCCAAAGGCTCCGTCGACCGATCCACGGCCCGTACAAAACCTGTCTTTTCCATTGCCAGGTCTTTGGCGATGGCGCCGCCAACCAATCCGCTACCCAGTACAGTTACTCGCATGACGAACTCCGGAACGAACTATTACAGCCTGTTAGTTTCGCCGATGAACGCCGCTAGCGGTAATTCGGACTAATACCTATCGTACTGATTCACAAAAGAATATTTCACAATGTGGTATCAGCCGCTACGCTGTTGCAGCGCCTGGAAAACAATACGATCGTCACAACAAAATGATCGTCGCAAGCCCGAGCACCAGCATGAAGCCGCACATATCGGTGATTGTGGTTAGCATCGGACCAGAGGCAACGGCAGGGTCGACATTGAATCGCTTTAATATCAGCGGCACTGTTCCACCGATGCACACAGCGATCACCGTATTGACTGATAGCGCGCCAGCAACCACAAGGCTAAGCAACAAGTCGCCCTTCCAGAGCCACGCTGCAAAACCCAGCAGAATTCCCAACGCCAGGCCATTAATAAGGCCAACCACGATTTCCTTACGCAATACGCGAAATACATCGCGTGGCCCCGCCGCTCCGAGCGTTAGTTCGCGCATGCTCACGGCTACTGCCTGATTGCCGGAGCAACCGCTCATGTCGGAGACTATGGGCAGGAAGACCGCCAGCGCGATCACAGCGGTCAATGTGTCCTCGTAAATGGCAATTATGCTGGCGGCCATGATGTTCAGAAGGATATTGATGCTCAGCCAGGACAAGCGCCGACCGGAACGGACAAGTATCGGCATGCTGCGCAACTCGTCGCCACCAACAATACCGGCCACTTTCAGGCTATCGGCTTCAGACTTTTCAGTCAGTGCTTCGAGCACCGCCCTGCGCCGAACGATGCCCATAAGATTATTATGCTTGTCGACTACCGGAACAGCGGCGATATCGTATTCGTCGAAAAAGTCCTCGAGTTGTTCCAGGTCGGCGTCGGCCGTCAACGTTAATGCAGGCTTCGCAAACGTTCCGACCGCAATATCCGGATCACTGAAAACCAGGTCGCGAATTCGAACGACGCCCTTCAGTCTTCGCTTTCGTACCACGACATAAATGTAATGTACGGTTAGAAATCCGTAGTCACCTTCCTTGGACGTCAGGTCCTCCAGCACTTCGCGTACTGTGGCGCTCATCGGGTAGGACATAAACTCGGTCATCATCAGACCGCCAGCTTCGTCCGGCGAGTAAGCACTCAGCTCCCGAATCTCGAGCGCATCCTCCTCTTCGAGTTGCTCGAGGATCGCGTCGGCGTCCTCTTTGTCCATCTCCGCCAAAACGTCGACTCGAAAGTCGCTGGACATTTCCTCGACGATTGGCGCGGCCTTGTGTGCCGGCATGTCTTCAATAAGATCGGCAACGTGGCTGTCAGGCATTTCTTCGATAAGTTCTGCCGCTCTCTCGGCAGATATGATCGAAAGCAATGCTCTCTGTTCATCCGCGCTCAGATGAAATACGGCGTACAGCAAGTCGCCCGGGTTCAGTGAGTCCAGGAAAGACTCGAGCTCAGCCCTCGAATCGCCGTTTTCTAATAGGTCCCTGATCCTGTCCCAGGCCAGGTTTTGGTCGTCAGCCACGTTCGAAATCCTTGATTTTTCGGCGATTGAAATGCCGTCATTATAGTCGCTTGCCTCGTGCAAGCTCTCATATCATCGTCCACCGACTCAATCATGTTTTACACCACTCTTGCGGAATCAGGCCGGCAGCTAAGACCCGGCATCCTTTCGACGCTCGACTGATCGGCATTTTGTCTTTTATTAACAATAACTTAGGCGACTTCCTATTTTCGAGAAAAAATTCCTTGACTTGGAAAGTAAAAACATTACTTTTACGTCGAAGTATATGGATGGCTGCACTTTGAAAGGCTCATCCGGCCGACGTACGAAAATCCGAACCGAGGACCGATAGTGGTCTCGATTCAAACCTGGAACCAGCAATGAACGATGAAGACCTTGCGTTTGACGATATCGAAGACGGTGACGACCTTACAGACACGGACGACATCGGCGATACGGAAGACGAATTAACCGCATCCGGCCGCGGCCTGGCCTCGTGGCGACGGATTGAAATGGCGAAAGAGGACAAGCACCTCCAATCCGTCCTCGCGGATCTCGACGATTATTACGATTTTGATGACGTCGATGACGATATGGTTGCCAATTACTCAAACTGAGCGCCATTGGCAAGCTACTTGAATCTTATTATTTCACATCGACAGTTCACCGTCGGCGTGAGCACTACCGCAACTGATAATTGAGACGAGTAAAGTGAGTAAACGACACTATCATGACAATGACGATGACGTGGATGAGGCGACTTACGAGATACTTGGAAGTCGGTTCAGCCATCTTGGGCCTAATCATGTGGGTAAACCGCTGAAGAAGCTGCACCAGGAACGCGAAGATTCTGTTAAGCGCGAATTGACGCGGAAACCCAAAAGAGACCGCTTCGAGAGTTAATCCAGCCCCCCCCTGTTTTTGGGGCTGCACCCTTGGCGCTCCCGGCACCCAGCCGGGACGACAGTTTTTCGCGTCTCGTGGATGGTGAATAACACCTGCGACCTTTGATATGATCCGCGATTCGACGCGTGAAGGAAGACGTCAATGTCGCATGCTTTTGACTCCCGTATTATTGAATCCCACCTGAGCCGCCTCATAGAAATGAGGGAATTCGGCGGTGCCCCTCTGACCACTGGCCTCACAGACGAGGTGATTCTCGACTTTCTGCAGTCCGGTTATCACAAACTCTCGGATGCGATCGAGCTCGCATACGCACGTTTTCTCGAACTAAAAAAGAGTCATCCCGATTTCCTTGCCCTGGACGAATCCGGGCAAATCAAGGCGGCCCACGATGGGCTGACCAACTTCTATGCGGCAGATGCCGTTAATCCCTATATCGCTGTCGGTGCAGCGGGCCCCTGGATAGTCAGCCTGAAAGGTGCTGTTGTTTACGATTGCGGTGGCTACGGCATGCTGGGTTTTGGCCATTCACCCGAAGCTGTTCTGAAGGCAATGAACAAACCTCACGTGATGGCGAACATCATGACCGGCAGCGTCAGCCAGGTCGATTTCGTCAAGAGCCTCAGGCGTGAGATTGGCCACACCAGGACCGGCGGTACGCCGTATCACAGCTTCGTATGTCTTAACAGCGGCTCCGAGTCGATGTCTTTGGCGTCGCGTTTTGCGGACGTTAATACGCGCAAACTCACTGACCCTGGCGCCAAGTATGAAGGTTTCGAAATATGCGGACTGACCTTGAAAGGCAGCTTTCATGGCCGTACCGACTGGCCCGCCCGCTACTCCGACTCCAGCATGAAGCAATATCGCAAACACCTGGCGTCGTTCAGGGAGGACGATTACCTGCTGCGGGTGGAACCCAACAATATCGATGCGCTCGAAGCGGTATTCGCCGAAGCTGAGGAAGACGGCATTTTCATCGAAGCGTTCTTCATGGAACCCGTGATGGGCGAAGGTAATCCGGGCATGCCAATCGATCCCGAATTCTATGCGCGTGCGCGCGAATTGACGCTCGAACATGGCACTCTGCTGGTAGTGGATTCAATTCAGGCCGGGCTTCGTGCACACGGCGTTTTGTCGATGGTCGATTACCCCGGCTTTCGCGAGTTGCCGGCACCGGATATCGAATCCTACTCAAAGGCACTTAACGCCGGGCAATACCCTCTTTCGGTACTTGCGCTTTCTGATCGAGCTGCGGAGTTGTATCAGCAGGGCCTGTACGGCAATACAATGACGACCAATCCACGCGCGCTGGATGTTGCCATTGCCGTATTGGACGCCGTCAGCGCCGAGCAACGCGAGAACATCAGAGTTCGCGGTCTCGAGCTGGTCAAAGGTATGACCGCCCTCGCCAACGAACCCGACAGCGGAATCGTAAAAGCGCAGGGCACTGGCCTGCTCGTGAGCTGCGAGATTGAAGATCGATACAAAACCTACGGGGCAAACAGTACGGAAGACTACCTGCGGAGGATCGGCCTGGGTGTGATTCATGGCGGCAGACATTCGCTCCGATTTACACCCGTGTTCGACATCACTGCCAAGGAAGTGGCCCTGATTCTGTCGCTCGTCAGTGAGGCTTTGCGGAACGGACCTCTGCAAACCGACAGCTGACTTCATCCATTGGTCGCAAATCCCCCTTCTGTAGCAAGGGGGTAAATTGTATTTTTGTGCGCCAATTACGGTACTCGTCGATTCTTTAGCATCAGTATTGGATCTCCAGCGACCAAACGGTGCTCTAGGCTCATGTTGTTACCCGATAGCTTGTACAGGCGTGTTCCCCATTTTTGGCTGCTCATGGGAGTCTTCCTGATTTTCTATTCGCTGCTGGCCTGGCCGGACGTCTGGTACTTTCTAGGCTACCTGTTCCTGGGCTTTGCCAGTATTGCTCGCGCACTCTGGCTATTCCAGGCGCGCAAGCGCGTCGTCCGACGCGCAGAGGTTACCGTTCTGACGGCGACCCAGAGGATAGAACGAAACCGGGTTTAGGTTCACAGCGGGTTCCGCTTTTGGCAACCAATCCCGGCCTGCAGGTTCCAGGCTAATAGGTCTTGCGGCCTCGAGTCAGGACCAGCAGATTGCCGGCCAGCACCAGCGAAAAGCCTGCCAAGATGTAGGTATCGAGCGCGAGTCCCTCAAAGAGCATTGACAGCACTAACGCCACCACGGGAAACATGACACTGGCGTAGCCTGCCTTGTAAGCGCCAATACGGCCAAGCAGGGTCAGGTATGCGCCGAAGGCGATAACGGAGCCAAAGACGGTCAGGTAGGCCAGAGACGCCAGGTACGCGACGCTCGGATCAAACGTGAATTCGTGTCCCTGGAATACAGCCACGACCAGGGTCATTAGACCACCGTACAGCATGCTCCAGGCATTCGACTGGACGACCGGCAACTTTGCCTTCTGGGCACCCTGGGACACCATATTGCCGAATGACGCCATCAGTGCGCCCATGATCGCGAGCAGCGAGCCGAAAAATACGCCGTCAGAAAGCGATATTTCGCCGACCTGGGGACCGAATAATACAATAATGCCGGCGACCCCAAGCGTGGCTCCCAGATAGATGCGCGCACCGACGCGGGCGCCAAAGAACAAACGCGAATTGATGATATTCATCCACAGCATCGACGAAAAAGCGATAGCCGACAGCGCCGAGGTAATGTACATCTGGGCGTGGTACGCCAGGATGTAGTTCAGGCAAAACATCAGCAACCCCATCAGGGCAAACCACTGATGAGATTTTAGATTAAATTTAGTATTTAACCCTTTGACTTTACACCAGATAAATAATATAGCACTGGCGGCCAAATACCGATAAACGATCGACACCTCAGGCGCGACCACGCCGAGCTGGAACTCGATCGCAAGCCAGGTCGAGCCCCAGATAAGGACCGCGATAAGGTAGAGAAATGTGTTACTCAGCGGAGAAACTCGCAAAGTATGAGAGCGATGAAACAGCATAACCGGATAATGCGTTGATGCAAGAAGTCCTGTTGGCGCTCCCGATCGTTATCCCGGTGATCTTCTGGGCCGGTTATCACTATCACAAAGACAGACACTTGCCTGAGCCCGTCCTGAACCTCGCCATCTGCTTCGTGCTGGGTCTCGGCGCGGCAATGCTCTCCAGGCTCATGTACGTTGGCCTGGAGCCTCTGGGCCTGCGCCACGATGCTCTTGCTTTGGCCGACGACAGCCCGATTGGTCTACTGCTTTACTCGCTGCTGGCAATAGGTCCTATCGAGGAATTCTCGAAATTGCTGCCCTTTTTGCTCGTCGTCCTGAAATTCAAAGCTTTCGACGAACCCCTGGACGGCATTATCTACGCGTCGTTCCTGGGGCTGGGTTACGCGGCAGCGGAGAACTTTTATTACCTCGAATACCTGACCCTGCTGGAGTCGACCGCACGCGGTTTCGCCAGCCCGGTGATTCATATCCTATTTGCCTCGATCTGGGCGTACTGGATTACACGGGCGAAACTCGGTCGGAAGCCGGTCGCTCTGCCTCTGCTGCAGGGGCTTCTGCTGTCAGCCACGCTCCACGGAATCTATGATTTTCTGGTATTGCTATACCCGGTGGCGGCACTGCCGGCAGCAGCATCGATGATCGTCGCAATCTGGGTTTGGCGCCTGATGTTGATGCGACGCCTGCATCGCGCTGCCGAAGCTGAATCGTCATCGCGTCAGCCGCGATTATAGGGATTCCTGTCGTCGACCACGGCCACCGGCTCTTCAAGCGACAAACTCTCTATGGCATCGGAATCGGCTATCAGCTCCGCACAGCGCCGTTGAATGTCCGCAAGCTTCAGCGACACGTTCGATTGCGATAGCGGTAGCTCGTCGTATTCATTGTTCATGCTGCTGAGCTTCATTTTCCTGTCCATGGCGACCCTGTCTCTGTTCAGCGACAGCTGATATGTCGCAGTATAGAGACAGGGTATCCCCGAAAGTGTGAACTGGATCACACATATTTTTTGACAAAAACGCCTTTTGCCGTGCTTATGTCAGATTGCATGGCGATCAGGCACAAAAAAGGCCGTTCCTTCCGGAACGGCCTTCCTGCAGATCAGAATCTGCGAGCCGAAGCGCCTAGGGCTTCAGTTTTTCATACAGCGCAACCAGGATGATGGTGACTGATCCTGCAGCGTAAAGGCTACCCAGGCTTCCCATGATGCTGGAGATGTATTCGCCAACCGCTGGAATGGCCCCAAGGCCGCCGCTGACTACCGATAACGCTATGGCAGCAATAAGAACCCGCTGCCGGTCTTCTGCCGAAACGAACCAACCCGCTACTGCACCAAGAATCGCGATAACCATCGCAGCTTCAGGGAAGCCGCTCCACAATCCCGCAACCACAGCGGCGAGAACAGCAACGATCTGAACGATTTTTCCTACACCCATGAGAATCCCCTTTATGCTTTTGTTGTTATGAAGGTCTTATTTTTGTAAACCGCCGATTCAGCGCGGCCGGGAACAGTCTAGCAGTATTTAAATGGAAATTTTTTTATCTTTTGTAACAATTCATTACAGACGATTTCTAATCTTATTTCGAACTTTAAACAGGCCGAAATATCAATATTTGACGACGGCGGAACCCCAGGTGAATCCGGCGCCAAACGCAGCAAACATGAGCGTGTCGCCACGCTTGATCCTGCCGTCACGAACGGCCTGATCCAGCGCGAGAGGAATCGAAGCTCCGGAAGTATTGGCGTGTTCGTCGACAGTCGCGATGACGCGCTCCATCGGCATGCCCAGTTTTCTTGCTGCCGCCGTGATAATCCGCATATTGGCCTGGTGCGGCACGAACCAGTCAATATCGCCGATCTCTCCTTCCAGATCCGCCATCGTCTCCCTGGCTATCTTGTCGAAAGTCTCCACTGCCCGTTTGAAAACGGCATTGCCGTTCATTTCGATGAATGCCCTTCCCGAACGCGTCTGGTCATATCCGATCGAAATGCCGCACGGTACGTGTAACAGGTCTTCATATTCGCCATCCGCGTGAATGTGCGTCGAAATTATACCGGCCTCGTCGCTCGCCTGCAGGACCACGCAGCCGGCGCCGTCCCCAAATAACACCGCCGTGCCGCGATCTTCCCAGTTGGTGATCCGGGACAGGGTCTCTGCACCAATCACGAGCGCCGTGGTCGCACCGCCAGTCTTGATGAAGCGATTTGCTATATCGAGCGCATAGATAAAGCCGCTGCAAGCGGCCTGGACGTCGAACGCGGGGCAACCCTTCACGCCCAGGCGCCGCTGGATCATGCACGCCGTTGCAGGGAAAACCTTGTCGGGAGTCGCGGTACCGACAATGATGAGATCGATATCGGCCGGACCGACCTTCGCATCGGCCATCGCCCGTTCGGCGGCGGCGAGCCCGATCGAAGCGGTGGTCTCACTGTCCGACACCACGTGCCGACGTTTGATACCCGTTCGCTCCCGGATCCACTCGTCAGACGTATCCATCATCTTTTCCAGGTCTTTGTTCGTGACGACCTTCTCAGGAAGAAAACTCCCGATTCCGGCTATGCGCGCGTAGGTCATGAGTTCTCCTTGATGAAACCCGCTATCTGCCGGATGGTCGGATAGTCGAACAAATCGCTGATATCCAGTTTGCCGGGGTATTTCTCGTCTATTGCCAACACAATCTCCGTCAGTGTCAGCGAGCTGACGCCGACTTCGAACAGGTTATCGTCGGGACCGATCTTTCGATCCTTGGAGAACTCACGACAGATCGTCTCAATCTCCGCGACCAGCGGATCGTCGTCTGTTTCCTGAGGAGCGTTCTCCGTTGGGTGCAACTCAGCAATCGCCGAGTCGAACTCCCCGTCGAAATAGGCCTGCAGCAGTTTTGCCCGTTGCACCTTGCCACTGGTGGTCTTTGGGATCTTGGCAACCGGAATGACTTTGTCGACTTCAAGCCCGGTCTGCTCGCCAATCAGGTCCCGGACCTGCTCGACGATCGGCCTGAAGCCCTCAATTGATTGCCGATAAAGGATGAAAGCGATTAGCTCTTCTGTTTGTCCGCCTTTGGGCGTGGCGCCAGCAACAACCACCTTATTAAGGTCGAGGTCATCCAGTCGAGCGACGATTTCCTCAATATCGTGAGGATAATAGTTCTGGCCATTGACAATTATGATGTCCTTCTGGCGCCCTGTAATGACCAACTGGTCGTCAACGAATACGCCACAGTCGCCGGTTTGCAGCCAACCATCTGTCGTAAACAACTGCTCAGTTGCAACAGCGTCACCGTAAACTCTTTCGGTCACGCTGCCACCACGCAGCTGGATGTTGCCGATGACGCCGGCATTCAGAATGCGGTCACTGTCGTCAACGATGCGAATCTCCACATCGCGAATTGCTTTACCAACACGAACAAAGCTGACGGCATCCTCGTCGTCCGGCGCGACTTGCCGATACGGCTCACCGACCCGCAGGCTGTGACGATCGACCGTGATACGGGAATACTCCGATCCCGGCTCGGGTATGGACACGCCGACAGTGGCCTCTGCCAGTCCGTAAACAGGAAACATTGCAGTGCGCTTCAATCCATGTGGAGCCAGCGCCGCCAGGAACTCCTCGCACAGCTCCCAGGATATCGGTTCGGCACCGTTAAGAATCAGCTTTACGGAGGATAAATCCAGGTTATCCAGCCCCTTGCGCTGGAATAGCTTGAGGAAGTGTTTGTAGCCAAAATTCGGCGAACACAACTGCGTGGCACGCAATTCGCTGGCTTTGCTCATCCACAGCAACGGGCGGCGCACAAAGACGCTGGTATCCATCACCGCATGGTTCATGCCGACGCCCAGGACACTGAGGTGGTAGCCGATAAGTCCCATGTCATGCGTCAGCGGCATCCAGCTCAGGCTTTGGTCATCTTTTGTCCAGTTACACGCCTCGACAATCGCCCGGATATTGATGCAGAGGTTTCGATGCGTCAGTACCACGCCTTTCGGATCGCTGGTCGATCCGGATGAATATTGAATGAAGGCGATATTGTCCGGCGTCGACTGAAAGACTTGTCCGGTGGCCGTGGCATCGATATTGCCGATCAGCATGGTCTTGGATTGCAGCGTTTTCGTGATGTCGTGCAGATCGCTACTCGTCGAAAATTCGAGTAGGCGTTCAAGCAAATCTGCATCCGTGAACAAGGTTGCGCGGTCGAGCTGAGACAAAATCCGGAACAGTTTTAGCCGATGCTCGTCGCTGATACCCACGGCCACAGGGACTGGCACCATGCCTCCTAGCACAGCCGCCCAAAATGCGATGACAAAGCTTTCATTTGACTTGCTGAATATGACGAGTTCGTCGCCCGCCTCCATACCTTGCGCCTGCAACGAACCCAGCAGCGCAACAGCACGGTTCCACAAATCGCCGAAACTGACGACGCTTTCGTCGTTCTCGCCATCGATGAATCGAATCTCACGGGATTTGCCGCGTGCATCCGCCAGCAGGTCCGTCAAAGTGTTGTATAGCTCCATGTGTTCCTTAGCGTTGCATCGGTTTCATGTGGATGTCTTCGGCTGCGCGCAAATTGATGCCAAGCTCCAGCTGCGGTTGCGTCTCGTCGACTGCTTGCATACGAAATCTCGGCAGCAGCAATCCTAAGTGCACTTTCATTTCGAGGAATGAAAAATACTCGCCCAGGCAGCGTCGCGGTCCCAGTGAAAAGGGAAAGAACGGCCGCTCATTCTTGGACTGATCCGTTTCCCTGAAACGTTCCGGATCGAACCGCTCCGGGTCCGGCCAGTAGTGCGGCGTACGATGCAGGATGAACGGTGACAAGTAAATATCTGTATCGGGTGGCACATCGAAGTGCTCCAATTCGTCTTCCGCGTGCGAGCGGCGCGTGAATAACCACACCGGTGGATAGAGCCGCAACGCTTCCTCAAGTACCTGTTGCGTGTACTGCATGCTCGCCAGTGAATCGGCACTTAGCGCGGACACATTCGGCAGGTGATCCCTGGCTTCCGCAATCAGCTTCGCTTCGACTTCCGGATGCCTGGCAATAAGGTACCAGACCCAGTTGAGTGTATTGGCCGATGTCTCAAATCCGGCAACGATCAGCGTCATGAGCTCATCCAGCAGCTCCGCGTCCGAAAACGACTGCCCGTCCTTGTCAGTTGCCTGCAGGTACATGGACAGGAAATCGAAATCGTCGGCCCCGCCGCCGGCGCGCCTGTCTTCAATGATGCTCAGCAACAAGCTTCGCAGATGCCGGACCTTCATGACTACGCTGAGGTCGCGGGTCGAGTCCCGGCTAAGGAAAGCAAAGGGGTTTTCCCCCTCCGTGACGATGCGGGTGTGGTAATCGTCGCTGAATATGGTGATCAGGATCAGTTCCAGCGCGAAATCCGAGGTTTCGGAGGTGATATTGCAAACCTCGCCTTGCGCGGCCAGTTCCGCCCAGTGCACAGCTCGCCGATCACAGCACTCCACCATCACTTTCATGAGCCGGTGCACATTTTGACGACTGAAAGCCGGTTGTATCATGCGGCGCGATCGTCGCCACACGTCTCCATCGCTGACGATCAGGCCATTACCGAGCAGCATTTTCACCCGCTCGAATCCGGGTCCCTTGTTGTATTTGCTGTGGCGGCGAGTCAGGATGCGGCGAACCTCGACCGGATCGTTGACAAAATACGCCAGCCGGCCGTTCGGTTTGGTCATACTCACCATATCGCCGTGTTCGGACTGCAATTGTTGCAGCGTCGCCAGAGTCTCGGCGTCGATGCCCAGTGCTACTGGATCAACAGGGCCTGGAGGTATCCTGAATTTTCGCTGGACGGACGTCATCGGTGGCGGATTCAGAGGTATCGCATTGAAAAAGCAGGCGCAATATTACATTGACCCGCGCAGATTCGATACTGCAAACTCGAGAATGGCTGCGTGCCCGGTCGTTATCCACGACAAAGTCCAGTAACCCAATACAGGTCTGACATTGAGCAATCCTCCTCGAAAAGACTTCGATTCGATCGAGTCACGCCGAAGCACCGCATCCCGTCGCCGCATGAGCAGCGCTCGCCGGCTGTATTACTTCCTGGGATTGCCGGTGCTGCGCGGTATCATTCGCTTGTTGACGTCAACCTATCGAATTGAACACGTTGCCGGCGAGCGCACTATCGATCCCTATATTGGCGGGGACAAGGTTTGCGCGCCCTGTTACTGGCACCAGCACCATGTGGTTGGCTCGACCTTGATCCGCTCCTGGGTGCGACGCGGTTTCAAAGCCTGTTTTCTCGTTTCGGGATCGGTCGACGGAGAGGTTCCCGAGCGCATCGCTCGCGCCTGGGGTGCGGACGTTATCCGCGGTTCGGCTAATCAGAGCGGTGCGCTGGCATTGCGAGATATGCAGGGCAGGATGAAAGATGGATACTCCATCGTCACCACCGCTGACGGGCCGCGTGGCCCAATATACGAATTCAAGATGGGCGCGGTTCTGATGGCCAGGATTGCGGGAGTACCGATCGTACCGATCGGATGCGCCGCCGATCGCGCCTGGTACCTTGATCGCTGGGACAACTTCATGGTGCCGAAACCATTCGCTCGGGTCGCGCTGGCTGTTGGCGAGCCCTATTCCATCCCGCCCAATACGCCACTTGATCAACTGGAACCACATCGTCAACACGTTCAGGCAGCAGTCATGTCACTTATGGGAGACTGTGAGCAAGTCCTGAAGACCGCCAAGGAGGCCGGACAATGAGACTCGCTCGATGGGCATTCGCCGCCCTGCTTGCTCTGTTGAGCATTCCGGCGCTCGCGGAAGTGACGCTGGTCCCGCATACGGCGCAATATGACGTCAAGATTTCTATCGTCTCGGGTGTACTTAACACTGAGCTACGGCGAACGGCGGGCGGCTACCTTGCGCATCACGTTGTTCGCGCGACAGGAATGTCCAAATTGCTGACTAATGGGTCGATGGACGTAACGTCCGAGTTCAGCAGCAGTGATGGTGAACTGAAGCCCATCCGATTCCACGCCATTGATACGATCAAGAACGATCCGGATGTCGACCTCCGTTTCGACTGGTCGACGAATGAAGTCAGTGGCACGATCGGCGAAGAAAACGTGACACAGAAGCTCGACGGTGTTGTGCACGACAGCGTTTCGATTCAATACCGATTGATGAGTGATTTACTTAACGGCGGCGCCAATGATCGGTACACGCTGTTCGATATAGAAAAGCTGCGTGTCGCTGATGTTACGAACACTGGCACGAAAAAAGTAAAAACGAAGGCGGGTACTTTCGTTGCGGTGGGCATTCAACACCAGAAAGAAGGTTCATCGCGAACGACTACGCTTTGGTGCGTTGAAGAACTGGGCTACTTACCCGTGATTATCGAACAGCACCGTGCGGGAAAACTGAAGTTTCGCGCAACGCTTGAGCGTTACACGCCTACCCCAGAATAATCGACAATTGAAGTATCAGTAACACCAGCGCCGTTACTGCCGATCGAACATCTGCGTTTGTACGAAACTGTCCTTTTCTCCCTTGGCGATACGAATATTTCGGATCAGTACACCCCCATCCAGTCGCCAGGATTCGAACAGTGTCGTGCGGGAGTCGTCCAACGTTTCAATGACGAAAGAGCCGCCCTCCCAGCCGGACACACGCAAAGCCTCGATAGGGCCAATCTGTACTGACCGGTTTTCGCCAAAAGTAAACTCTTCGACAACGGAGCGGTCGTAACTAATGAATATTCCGTACCGAGTCTGGGTGATTTTCAGTGAGGTGCCGTATTCCAGGAACACCGCTACGGTGCCCCCGCCGCTGTTGCGGGTCTGCCGGGTACGCTCCATATTTCCGCCAGGAATAATGCCCTGCTGCAGGCCCGACTGATTCGTGGGGCGCCGCGTGTCCGATTCGTCACGCAACAACCACATACCGCTCAGGTCTACGCCAGGCGGTACGGCCGCACTTTTGGACTCGAGCACCAGTGGCGCGCTGCAGGCGGCAACGAGCAGTAAAAATGGCAAGACAATTCGGGGCGATCTCTGGAAAAATAGTGCAATCATGGGTCAACCGGCAGAATGAAAGCGCGTTACTCGGAATAGTAGCGAATCATTGGAGTAAATAGACATGCGTACCATACACAAGATTTTGGCGATTACGAGCCTGAGTTTACTCATGCCATACGCAGCAGCGGCTCAATCGGCAAGTGATGTCCAGAACATGAGTCCGGAAGAAAGACGCGCCTACATGGAAAGTATGTCTGAAGACGAACGCACCGCCATGCGAGAAAAATGGCGCGCCGAGTTCGAGAAGCTGTCCGACGAAGAGAAGCAGGCAATGCGCAAGCAACGCGCCGAACAGCGCACCGCCAAGGACACCAAACGCGATCGTGCGGCCATGCGCGAGCGCTGGGACAACATGTCGGACGAGGAACGTGCCGCGGCCAGAGAACGCTACCAGGCCGAGAGTGCCGAACGCCGGCAGCGCTGGGAATCCATGAGCGAAGAGGAACGCGCAGCGGCGCGCGAGAAACGCGGCGCACGCAAAGGATCGAAGGGCGAACGCCACAACCGGGAAGGCCAGACTGCCGATGAGAGACCGGAAAGCTAGAAATAGGCCGCCAGCGCTTTTTCGAAGGCGCTGGATTTCCTGATCCACACCGATTCGAGACCCAGCCACTCGCCGAGGGAATGCAACTCCGTTGCGAGAATCTCTGCTGTATTCTGAAGATCGGCGCCGTCTTCGAGATGGGCATTCTGAACTCGTAGAGTCGACGCCTTGCGGTCGGCTTTAAGATCGACGCGCGCCGCAATGGTATCCCCTACTCGAAACGGCAGAACGTAGTATCCCCACTTCCTGTGCGCCTCGGGCACGTAAATCTCGATGCGGTAGTCGAACCCGAACAGACGTTTCGCCCTGGGTCGGAACCAGACGACCGGGTCAAACGGCGACAGCAGGGATGCACCCGGGATAGACCGTGGCGATTTAGCTTCGCTCGACAGATATGCCGGATCGGACCAGCCGTCGACAAGCACTCGTTGCAGGGCGCCCTCCTCGACCAGTTCGTACACGCGAGGCTCCGCATCGCGAACAGGCATGCGGTAGTAGTCCGCGAGATCGTGCGCGGTGCCGATGCCGAGCGATATTGATGCCTTCCTCAGCAACTCGCGTTCGGCGTGTGTTTTTTCCACTGCTGCCGATCGATATTGCTTGCCGATAATGCGCTCGGGCAGATCGTACACACGCTGAAAGTTTCGCAAGCGTCGCCGAACCGCGAGCTGGCCCGTCCCGAAATGGAATTCGAGGGCGCAGCGCGGTATGGATCGATACCAGTCGCCCGCCTTTCGTTTCGGTCCCTCGACAGGCGGCAGGTCGTGCGCCGTCGACGCACCCTGACTGCTGACCAAGTCGAGGATTTCATCCAGGTAGCCAGCTCGATCGGGCAGCTTGCGGAGCGGGCTGTTTTTCCAGGGTTGATATTCGCTACGCCGGTGCGCCAGCAACGGCCAATCACTGCACGCGACGATGGACGCTTCGTGGGCCCATTGCTCCGTGTGCTCACCCGAGTCGTAGAGAAAGCGCTCGAAGCGCGTTCGATCGTAGGGACCGAGTCGTGACCAGATCATCAGGAAGTGCGCGGGAATCAGGACATTGACGAAATCCAGCTGGAGCACGGCGATCGCGGCCAGTGCTCGGCGAAAGTGTCGCACATCCGTGGGTGTGTCGGGTCGGGGCCGGTCGAATCCCTGTGCGGCCAGTGCGATCCTGCGAGCTTCTTCGACGGTGACTCTGACCCGCCGCATCAGGCTTTTTTTCTATTCATCGACTATAGCGTCCGCTTCGATCTCTACCAGCATGCCCTCACCAATAAGGCGGGATACCTCAACCATCGATGTAGCGGGAGTTATGGTGGCGAACGCCTCCTGGTGGGCTTTTGCAATCTCTTCCCAACGCGAAATGTCGGTGACGAACATGCGAGTGCGGACAACGTCATTGAGACTGGCACCCGCTTCTTCGAGCGCTGCTGCGATAATTTCGATACAGCGCCTGGCTTGCAGGTAAGCATCATCCGGCCCGACCAGCTGCCCATCAGCGCTGACAGGGGCGCTGCCGGACACGGCAATGTGAGGTCCAACGCGAACGGCACGGCAGTATCCAACCAACGGCTCCCATTTCGTGCCAGTACGAACTATTTTTTTGCTAGCCATAATGCAGACACCAATATGTAAATTGCGATTACTGCAGCGCCTGCCGGAATGATCGTGATCAGATCCGGATCCAGCGCGTACATTCCGAGCGGCAAAACGACGAATAGCCTGATGAGTTCGAATCGTGCCGCATAGGGTCGATCTTCATTTAGCAAGCCCAGGGTGTACAGGTTCGTCCAGAGCAACAAACAGGGTACGAGCACCACCCCCGCCCCCTGCGTCGCGAACGCATTCGCGATGAACAAGGCAGTCGCTATCACAACCATGAACTGCGCCAGCACATAACGACGCCTGGCTGTGGAAATATCGGGATCGTATTTTCTGAACCGCGTCAGGTCGACCGCTTGCTTGGGATATTCAGCCGCAACATCTGCCGGGCGCCAGCCTGTGCGACGAAACCAGATCCCGATCTTGTCCCGCCAGCGGCGCGTTCGTGTGGCATCAAACAGCAGGTAGTCGTAGACCTGGAAGTTAGCCCAGAACGGATTCCAGTTCCCCAGCGGTTTGCGTACGCCAAAAATCACCGGTTCGTCATCGGACTCTTCAATGAAAGTTCCAAACAGGCGATCCCAGAGCACGAAGATGCCGCCGTAGTTCTTGTCGATGTAGCGTTCGTTCTGGGCGTGATGCACGCGGTGATTCGACGGTGTTACAAAGATCCGGTCCAGCACACCGAGACGACGAATCTGCTGGGTGTGGACCCAGAACTGATAGATCAGGTTCACCGCAGCGACTGTTATCAGGACATCAGCCGGGAAACCTATCAAAAACAGTGGCACGTAAAAGATCCAGCTGAAAAGAAAACTGGTGCTTGTCTGACGCAATGCTGTCGACAGATTGTAGTCCTCGCTCTGGTGGTGCACTGCATGGGCTGCCCAAAGTATCGAGATTTCGTGGCCCAGGCGATGATTCCAGTAGTAGCAAAAGTCCCAGAGGACGGCGGCGAGTATCCAGAGAAGTACACCGCCAACCGAGGCATCAAACCAACTGCGCTCAATATCAAATAGCGCGAGCTTGCTGAGCACAAGGCCCCAGATTGTGTACTGCAGGAACTTCGTGAAATAGCCTGTTGACTCACTCAGGATGCCGGCACTGAGACTGTTGATGGCGTCATTGCTGCGGTAGTAGCCCGTGCCCCGCATACGGTCGACCAGGAACTCGACCAGTAGTGCAAACAGAAAAAACGGAACGGCAAGGGCAATCAGGCTCATGGGCGTATGTTAACCCGAAAGCAAAACCGAACGTCGGGTCAGCTGGCCTGGAGTTTCATCAATAGTCGGACGCACTGGATGCCAATATAGAAACAGGCGAACCCCCCAAGCATCGTTGCCACGAAATAGGAGAACGAATAAAAAATCTCGTTCTTCTGGATCATCGTATTCATTTCCAGGACCAGGGACGACAAGGTTGTGAAACTTCCGCAGAAGCCAATCGCAAACAGCAGCCGATATTGGTCTGGAACGAATCCGGCAGCGTTAAACCAGGCCGTGCTGGATATCAGTTGTGCGATTACGCCCATTAGCAGGCAGCCGACCAGGTTTGAAGTGAGAGTTCCCCACGGAAACTCGATATCGCGCTGCAGGAACACATTGAGCGCAAAGCGCGCCATCGCGCCGAACGCACCGCCGATAGCTACAAACAGATAGGAGTAGGCAACGAACCGCATCAGCCTGCGTTCAGTCGGGCAAGAGCTGCCAGGTATTCTCGCTCGAACTTCAAAACAATCTCCCGCGCCGGAAGTATCTCGGTGATATCGCCGACACCCTGCCCGGCCCCCCAGATATTCTTCCACGCCTTGGCACCGGTCTTACTGGCCTTGGCAAAATCCATTTGCGCCTTTGACCCTTCAGGCAGGTTTTCCGGATCCAGCCCGGCGTTCGAAATACTGCCCTTGAGATAGCTGCCGTGTATGCCTGTAAACAACGAGGTATACACGATATCGGATGCACTGCTGTCCACCAGCATCGCTTTGTACTCAGGAACCGCATTCGCTTCAGCGCTGGCGATGAAGCGAGTGCCGCTGTAGGCAAGATCGGCACCCATCGCCCGCGCCGCCAGTACATCGCTGCCACTCGTAATGCATCCGGACAGCATGAGGACGCCATCAAATTCCTTGCGAATCTCCTTGATGAGAGCGAAAGGACTCAAGGGTCCTGCGTGCCCGCCGGCACCGGCGCACACAGCGATGATGCCATCGACACCCTGAGCAATCGCTTTACGGGCGTGCCGAAGACTGATGACATCATGAAAAACCAGACCGCCATAGGAATGCACGGCTGCAACCACATCTTCAGGCGGCCGCAAACTCGTGATGATGATAGGCACCTCGTGCTCGACACAGGTATCGAGGTCCTCCTGCAGCCGCGAATTGCTTGCGTGCACGATCTGGTTGACTGCGTAAGGAGCAACCTTCTCGCCAGGATGGGATTCCGTGTACTCGCCCAACGCGTCCTTGATCTGCACGAGCCATTCGCCAAGCTTTTCCTGCGGTCTTGCGTTGAGTGCCGGAAAAGACCCGACTATGCCGGCCTGACATTGCGCGATAACCAGCTCCGGACCGGACACGATAAACATCGGTGCACCGATCAAGGGAACCCTGAGATTGCCTTCGAGCGCTTTTGGTAACGCCATCGTTAGCCCTTTATGGAATCCATAAAGCTGGCCTCGCAATCCGCGACGACTACACCGTCGGAAGCGCGGCGAGCTTCACCCTTCAGGATGATCAGGCGTCCTTTTTCCTTTTCTATCCAACCCTTAAGCAAAACTTTCTCGCCGACGAACAGCGGCTTGCGGTAGCGAATTTCGCACTTCGCCGTATGCGCCTTTCGACCCTGCTGATAAAGGACATTAGCGGTTACATCGTCCAGGGCCGAGTACACGATTCCCCCGTGCACGGTGTCGTTCCAGCCGACGTGGTTTTTTGTACCGGTGAATTCCCCGGTGCAGACATTTCCGTCAACAGTGAACTTGATCTTGAGACCAATAGGATTTTCCACTCCGCAGGCGAAACACATGTTCGCTGCTTCTATTGGCTCCGACATTTGAGGCTCCGAATCTAGGGCGTGACCTGGTCGATGACAAGGTCGACGGTTTGTCCGGTGTTGGCCTTGACAATCAAGGTGCCGAACCAGTCGCCCGATTGCGCGCTGGCACCGCCTGACATTGATACACGCGCAACAAGTTCGATTTCTTCAAAACCGGACAGTGGTCGTCCCTGCATCATCGCATTCTTGTCATTCATCGCAACGATCGCAGGTAACTCGGATAGACGTAGCGGTACGACAGCGACAGGCGGCGACGGTTGTGCAGGATCACGCGCGATCACAAAAACCGTTGCATCGCCGGGCATGGCCGCACTGGCAGCGTCCGAAAGGCTCAGGTTGACCGAAACGATTGCTGGCTCCTGAACCGGGGCCACATCCATGCTCGGTGGTGGCAAACCCCGCCATTCATTAATCTTGCGTTGCAGCAGATCGCGAATTTCGGGTGGAGTCTCCATACCCAGCAGAATTTCCCATCGATCGGCAGCCAGCTCCGTATCGCCGCGTTGCGCCGCAGCGCCACCCGAATAGAAAAGCGCATTGGCGTTATTCGGATCCAGGGCCAGGGCGTTCTCGAACAATCTCGAGGCTCGATCGGATACCTGCCCTCCCTGTTGTTCCATCAACGCTATCGCAAGAGCCACCATGGTCTCTGGATTCTTGCCCTGCCCGAGCTCGAAAGCCTTCTCAAATGCGGCGATGGCCTGCTCGTATTCCTGCATAGCCTGGTACGAGCGACCCAGCATGATCCAGCCGTCCAGGTCATTGGGCTGCTTCTCAAGCCGTTTTGCCAGTGCCGCAACAGCGTCCGCTGAGTCAGCATTACTGCCGGCCCCGGACGGAACGCCAGGCTGCCCTATGCTGTGATACAGCGCCGCGGACAACCCGACCGTTACCACAATAACCACCGCCAACACGGGCGTGAGGCGGCCTGAGCTTCGGTACAAGGGCCAGACGACAAATCCGAGCGCGAGCAGGCAGAGCAGAATCAGAATTAGCCAGAATGTCATTTCGCCTGTCCTTCGTCATTGATCGGCAGCGACATGCGATGGCGTACAACACGAAATATGGCGACACTGCCGAACAACACGAGCAGGAATGGCGCCACCCATAAAGCCAGCGTCTTGCCGCTGAATCGCGGCCGGTAAAGCACGAAATCGCCGTATCGGGTCACGAGGAAATCCTGGATTTCGGCATCATTTTTACCCTCGCTCATGAGGCGCCTGATCTCACGGCGCAAATCGGCGGCGATAAATGCATTTGAATCCCTGATGTTCTGATTTTGGCAGGTTACGCAGCGAACTTCGGCGATCAGACGCTCATAACGCGCTTGCATTTCCGGATCGTCAAACGCCTTCCCCGTATCGATGCCCGAAGCGGAAAATGCGCACAGAACCAACACCAGGACAAGTATTACCCGAGATATCATTTTTCGAGCTCCGCTATGCGTGGCACGAACTCCTGTTCCCACATTGCAGGACTCAAGGGGCCGGTAAATCGATAAACGACGTGACCGTCTGCGTTCAACAGGAATGTTTCCGGCGCACCGTAGGCGCCCCAGTCAATTCCAACCCGTCCGTCTGCATCGAACCCGGACGCAACGTACGGATCGCCCAGTTGCGCGAGCCATTTCAGTGCATCGTCCCGATTGTCGCGCCAGTTGATGGCATAAATCGGAACTTCCTGATCCTTGTGCAACTGCATCAGGAAACCATGCTCCGCGCGGCAACCGGCACACCAGGTCGCCCAGATATTGACCAGCGAAACCTGACCGCGCAGGTCTGCCGTGCTGATGTATCGCGTCGGGTCTTTAAGTGTCGGCAAATTGAACTCGGGCGCGGGCTTGCCGATGTATTGTGACGGCAATTCGGACGGGTCGCTCCTGAGTCCCAGAATCATGAAAGGAATCAGCAACAGCACCGCAATCAACGGCAGCAAAAATCGGTTCATTTGCCGGCTCTCCTGTAGCGCCGATCCGTGACCGTCACCAATCCACCAAGAGCCATGATGAGTGCGCCGATCCAGATAAATCGAATCATTGGCTTGTATTGAATTCGGACGCTCCATGCCCCATCGCCAAGCTGATCGCCGAGGGCCACAAACAGGTCTTTGTTCCAGGTCGGATGTATGCCTGCTTCGGTCATCCAGCTCTTTTGCACACGGTACTGCCGTTTCTGGGGTCGCACGACGGCTATGAAATTGCCATCGCGACGAATTTCGATTACGCCTTCGATGGCCTCGTAGTTCGGCCCCGCGACTTCACGCACTTCACGCATCTCGAACTGCAGTCCTGCTACCTCCAGCGTGTCACCGACCCGCATTGCACGATCGGACTCAACACCGAAAGCCGAGGTGATCGTTGCGCCGATGACAAAAAAGCCCATACCGAGGTGTGCAATTGACATGCCCAGCGCGGAGCGCGTAATCGCCGGCATTCCATCCTGCCGCAGCCAGGAGCGTACGATCGGAATCAGCGACATGATGACTATCCAGGCCGCCGCCGCGACGCCGACGACCAGCAAAAGACTGACTCGCCCGTAGAACATCAGGGGCAGGATTACGCCCACGAGAACCGCCGCAATGGCCGGCCAACGCAGCATCCGGATCCAGGGCTCTTTGCTTTGCTGCCGCCACGCCGTGTGCATACCGACACCGAGCAGCAACAGCAATGGAATCATCGGCACCAGGAACGCAACTTCGAACCACGGTGGTCCAATCGAAATCTTGCCACCATTCAGCATCTCGACAATCAGTGGCGCCAGCGTTCCCAGGAGGACCAGCGTCGCGGCCACAACGAGCAACACGTTATTCAGCAGTAAAAAGGTCTCACGGGAGAGCGGACTGAATCCCGCCGTTGAATCCAAAGCCGGCGCGCGCCACGCATATAAAGCCAGCGCGCCAACGACAACGATCGCAAGAAAGCTCAGTATGAAGTAACCACGAGTCGGGTCTGTCGCGAAAGCATGCACCGATACGATGATGCCGGATCGCACGAGGAAGGTACCTAACAAGCTCAGCGAAAACGCCGTAATGGCGAGTAACAAAGTCCAGCTCTTGAACAATCCCCTGCGTTCCGTGACAGCGAGCGAATGAATCAGTGCAGTGCCGACAAGCCACGGCATGAACGAGGCGTTTTCTACAGGGTCCCAAAACCACCAGCCGCCCCAACCGAGCTCGTAATAAGCCCACCAGCTGCCAAGTGCTATGCCGAGTGTGAGAAACAGCCAGGCGACGGTGGTCCAGGGCCGCGTCCATCGCGCCCAATTCATATCGAGGTCACCGCTGATCATGGCCGCGATAGCGAAAGCAAAGGCGACCGAAAATCCGACGTAGCCGATGTACAGCATCGGCGGGTGGATGGCGAGACCGGGATCCTGCAACAAGGGGTTCAGGTCAGCACCGTCCAGAGCCGCAGGTATGAGCCGCTCGAACGGGTTCGACGTCAGCAGAGCAAATAACAAAAATCCGACGGACAACAAGCCCAGCACACCAATAACTCGTGCTCTGAGTGTGTCGGGGACCTCTCTGCTGAAGCGTGCAACGGCGCTGGTCCAGGCCGCAAGTATCAGTAGCCACATCAACAAAGAGCCTTCGTGAGCGCTCCACACAGCAGAAACCTTGTACAGGGTCGGCAAGGCAAGTTGGGAATGATTCGCGACGTACAAAACGGAGAAATCACTCTGCAAAAATGCAACGGTGAGGCAAGCGAAGGAAATCGCGATAAACAGCAACTGTCCGTACGCAGCGCTGCGCGCTACTGACATTAGAGCGGCATCATTGCGGTGTGCGCCGATCAACGGCAGAACGGCCTGACATACGGCCAGCGCGAGCGCCAGGATCAGCGCAAAATGACCGACCTCCGGAATCATCCCTGGTTACACTCTGAGCCGCGTTCCTGCAGGGGCATCATCTTGTCGTCAACGTGCTTGGCCAGAGATTCGGCAACCTCAGGCGCCATGTAGTTCTCGTCATGCTTGGCGAGTATCTTGTCGGCTACAAACACTTTGCTCTCATTCATACGTCCGTGAGCAACCACACCCTGTCCTTCGCGGAACAAATCCGGCAGGACACCGCTGTAAGTCACTGGCAGGTCACAACGCATGTCAGTCACAAGGAAATTGACAGCCAGCGATCCTGCTTCGCGTTGCACGCTGCCATCGACAACCAGGCCACCGACCCTGAAGTTTCTCTCTTGCGGGTAATTACCTTCAGCGACATCCGAAATCTCGACAAAAAACATCATATTTTCGTCGAATGCACGCAATGTCAGTGCCGCGGCGACGGCTACGCCGATAACGGCAAGTCCGACGGCAAGCATGCGTTGCTGTCTTGGCTTCATGGTTGTTCCTCGAGCGCTTTTATTCGCACTTCAATATCACGGTAAACCTGATTGTGGCGAACCCTGGCCCGCCACTCAATGAATACAATCACAATAAGAGCGAGCCCAAAGCAACTCCATACGTATGCGCCGTAGTTACCCATCGCTAATGCGTCCATTTAAAGACCTCCTTCCGGTGACATAACGAGGTCGCGGACCCAGCGCGTGCGCCGCTCGCGGTACAGGACTTCTGTCCGTAATCGCCTCGCCAGCATCGCGCCAAAGAGGAACGTGAATCCGAGAATCATCGCCAGCAAGGGGTACAACATATCGGCATCCATGGCCGGACCACCTTTCTTGAACAGGGTCTGTCCCTGGTGCAACGAACTCCACCAGACGACCGAGTAATGTACGATAACAACGTTAACGACGCCCACCAACGCAAGGACACTGCTGGCTTTGTCGGCTTTCGCCGTATCGTCGATCGACGAGCGCAAGGCCATATAACCGAAATACAGGAACAGCAGGATCAACTCCGAGGTTAGCCGCGGGTCACCCCACTCCCACCATGTGCCCCACATCGGTCGACCCCAGATGGAACCCGTAACCAGCGCAAGAAACGTGAACGTGGCTCCCAGGGGCGCAGCTGCCGCACCGACGGCATGGGCCAGCTTCAGACGCCAGATGAGGCCGATGCCACCACCGACGGCCATGATCATGTATGCCATCATCGACAGGTACGCGGCTGGAACATGGATGTAAATTATCCGAAACGCATCGCCTTGCTGGTAGTCCGGGGACGCGACAAAGAGCCCGGCATAGGTGCCGTAGGCGATCAACATGAGACCGGGCACCGCAAACCAGGGAATAAGCACTTTGGCAATTCGATAGAAATGCGGCGGCGACGCCATCTGATGAAAAAATTTCCACATGAGCTAGGGCCTGCTAACACTAAACTGATAAACACTGTTGTGCCCGAAAAGGCGCCAATCAAGGCGCGACGATCGCCGTTTGGTCATTCCAAATAAGTGAGGAGCAACGCCGGGTGGCACCTTTTTGGGCATAACCCGCAGGGCCGGGGCTATTTTGTCGCCCGGCGGCGTTATCAGTCGCTTATATAGATTCACTATATGTTTCTCCTTCTGCCTTGCCGGACAAGAAAATAGCCTCGGCAGTGCTTGTCAGTTTAGTGTTAACAGGCCCTAGTTCTACTCGTTACTAATACGTAAAGCGGCTGCCGTAGCGTACGGGGCCAGTGAAATCGCCCCGACCGCGTACGCGCCGAGGGCCCAGATACCGGTTGCGTAAACTTCGTTACCTGCCGCCAGCGAAACCGTGTTGGCACCCAGCAATAGTACAGGCATCGCCAGGGGCAGGATCAGGAGGCTAAGCAAGGCTGTGCCGCGATGCAAGCCCACGGTCAGTGCAGCACCGATCGAACCCAACAGGCTGAGGCAAATCGTGCCCAGAAACAAGGTCAGCATCAGGACACCCATGGCGTCGCCTGGCATGCGGTAGGTCATCGCCAGTAGCGGCGATATGAGCACCAGCGGTAGTCCGCTGATCAACCAGTGGGCAAGGGTCTTGCCCAGCGCCAGCACCGGCAGGGGTTGTGGGCTGACGAGCAGCTGGTCCAGGCTGCCGTCCTCGTGATCGCTCATGAACAGCGTGTTGAGCGACAGCAGGGTTGCGAGCAAGGCAGCCACCCAAAGCACGCCGGGGCCGCTGAATGTCAGCTGCTCCGGACTTGGGCCAACCGCCAGCGGAAAAAGCGTGCAGACCATCGCAAAAAAGAACAGCGGATTCAGGACGTCGCCGGGGCGTTTCCAGGCCAGTAGCAAATCGCGTCGCGCGACAGCCAGCAAACCGGCAAACATCCCTGGTTGTTCCGGAAGGCGATCACTCATCTAGAGACCCACCCTCACGACCGGGACGTTGATCTCTATGTCCTGGTGCGCCGCCATGACACACATACCACCCTTCAGCAGGTGCTCCTCTGTCAGCTCCATGACCAGCTTTCGTCCCTCACGGTCGAGGTTGGTGAATGGCTCATCCATCAACCAGAGCGGTACGTCGGCCAACAGCATTCGAGCCAATGCAACGCGCCGCTGCTGGCCGGCGGACAAGGACCGCAATGGCAGTCGCTTGAGCCTTGCGATCGCAAGCCGATCGCACACAGCGGCCAGATCAACATTGCCCTGCGGCCTGAGAGAGGCCTCAAAGCGCAGGTTTTCAACCAGGTTGAGATCACCTTTAAGTCCCGTGCGGTGTGCCAGCCAGACAAGCGCGCCGTGAAACTCCTGGCGTTGCCGGTTGACGGGGATGTCATTCCAGTAAATCTCACCTTTCTCGAGACTCAGCATGCCCGCAATCGCGCGCATCAGACTCGTCTTGCCGCTGCCATTGCGGCCTTCGAGCAACAGCAGCTCACCGGGATTTAGCGCAAATCCCAGTCCCTTGAAGAGGCAACTCTCGCCTCGAATCAGCGTGAGGTCTTTTCCGGATAGCTTTGCAGTCAATGGCTTACACTCTGTCGCGAATCGCAGACGCTTGAAAAATTATCGTGAAACACACTAGGCTTTCAGAACATTGCTGCATAAATATAAAGTTAAATCGAAGAAAAGATTGTGTGCAATTGAGAACTATAAAGTAGCTCGATTCCGGTTTACAAAAACGAAGATCGAATAATAGACTGACCAGCCCGGTCAAGACGTCAATTCGAAACGACCGGAACCCGACAATACCACTTTAACGCGACCGAATAGTCTGCGGGTAATCACTTATGGAATTGCGACAAGCCGGCCTGTTACAGCAACCCTTCCGGACGCATGGGAAGCCGCTGGCCGTTTTGTCGTATGCCTCCAAAGTCGCCGCACTCAATATGCTGGCTGACACCTGCGCGCACCCGCATGGCCTGTCCTTGCTGCAGGGCCCCGCCCTGTCCGGCAAGTCAACACTGATACGCAGTTTCGTGGAGACCTTGCACGAAGACTGCTCTTTCGCCCTGATCAATGGCAAAGGTCTGAATACGACAAACCTCCTGATCGCTGTACTCAGACAGTTCGGTTATGAGCTGGACCTTAATTCGGCCAACGAGTTGCTTGGCCTCGTGCGAGTCTTCGCATTGCAACAGGCGGCATCACACAAAGCACCGCTGTTGATCATTGAGAATGCCCAAGATCTCAATCCCAGCGCCTTGCGAGCGCTGAGCGAGCTCGCGGAATTACGCGTTCGGAACGCCAGCGCTCTGAAGATGGTACTGGTTAGCTCTCGGTCACTGAAGACCATAATGGCGGCGAAGGCCATGGAATCCCTGGCGAAACGGGTGGTCCATGATTTTCACCTTCGGCCCATGAACCGGGAAGAAACGAAACTGTATCTGCACACCAAGTTACGCGCGGCGGGCAGCGATTGCCCCGAATTCGTCTTTCCGGAAGAAATTTGCCTGGATATCTGGAATGCCTCCGGAGGTTGGCCGGGTATCGCCGATCGCGTCGCGTTGCTCGCACTGGCCGCGGCCAGGACACTCCCTGTGCACGTCACGGCAGTGGAACATCCGGCGCTGCCGTTGGGAACATGGTCGCAGAGCGAAGTCTCGAATCTGCAGCCCGACGAGATTGTGCCACCCGCGCCGCCGCGCCTGATCGTGACCAATAATGGCAGCGTCATTAATGAGCTGTCGATGCAAAAGCCGCGCGCCATTATCGGGCGCTCCGAATACAACGACATATCGATCGACAGTCGATTTGTGAGTCGACATCATGCCTTGCTGGTGCGACATGGCACGGCGACATTCCTGATGGACCTCAATAGCACAAACGGCACGTTTGTAAATTCCAAACGGGTTTCAAACCACGTATTGATGCACGACGACGTGATAACGATCGGTCATCACCGAGTCAAGTTCCATGACCCCTGTGCGACGATCTTTGCAGACTTTGACGGCACCGAATTCGCCGACACGGTGATCATGAAGACGATGGAAGACATGCGCGCTTTACTCGCGCAGGAAAATACGGCCCTGTTGCCTACCGCGACAGAAAACCTGCCGACGATTCAGACCTGAAGTCCTTCAGCCGAAGAACTTGCTCTTAAAGTGCTTGCGGCACATTGATATGTAGCGGTCGTTGCCACCGATCTCGACCTGCGATCCTTCGGTAACCGCATTGCCGTCGCCGTCCAGCCGCAGCACCATCGTCGCCTTGCTGCCACAGTGACAAATAGCCTTCAGCTCACTCAGTGTGTCCGACCAGGCGAGAAGGTATTTGCTGCCCTCGAAGGGCTCGCCCTGGAAATCGGTACGCAATCCGTAGGCCAGCACCGGAATATTCAGCCGGTCCGTCACTTCGCTCAACTGAAACACCTGGTCACGTGTCAGGAATTGCGCTTCATCGACGAGAATGCAGTGTAAAGGCTCTTCACGATGCTGCGCGTCGACAATGTCGAATAGATTCTCGTCGCTGTTGAAAACTGTGGCGTTGGTCTCAATGCCAATTCTTGACGTAACCTTGCCGGCGCCATAACGATCATCGAGCAGCGGCGCCATTACGAGCGTATTCATGCCGCGTTCCCGGTAGTTGTAGCTGGACTGCAGCAGCGCGGTCGATTTGCCCGCGTTCATCGACGAATAGTAGAAATAGAGTTTGGCCATCGGAGTATTGTGGCATCGCTTTATCCGCGATGCACCACCGATAGGCTGAGCTTAGCGTCGGAGAGTAAGCAGATTTCCCAGCGATTGGCGAATGCCACTGCGAGCAGCACTCTCATGTCGACAACTCGGGCATTCATTTGTCAGTCTGCGTCGATCCGAAATGACTTGCGGCACCGGCGTCACTTTGCCGCGGCGCAGACAGCAGCTGCAAATCACGAGGTTGCTAAGGCGACCCAGCAGGCGGTAATCCACATTGTCTTTAACAGTCGTGGCCATAACAGTACTCCGGCAACAGCTTCAGCCGTTCGAAGTATCGTTTTCGCATCCCCGGGAAGATTTGGCCAGCAAATGCGGCCGTTTCGTACGAGTTTTGCTAACCAGTCGTGGTTTCGCGTGTGATACGCGTCGAGTTTTCTGTCAAATTCGCTTCGCCTGCCAGTTTCGTCAGGTACTTGGCAAACGCCGGGTCTTCACCGAGCAACAACGCGGGTATCTCCTCGCGAAAATCATCCCGCGCACACCATTCCTGCATGAAGTCCTCCCACGATCGCCAGCGTCGCGCTTCTTTCCCGGAAAGATCTGTGTCGTACAACAACAGGTAGGCGCGCTCGAAGATAGCGATCAATAATCCAAAAATCGCTTGCATGCGCTCCCTTTGCTCGGGACTGAGGTCGGTCGATCTCGACTTAGACAACAGCCGAAGGTCAGGGTTTTCCAGTGCCAGGCGTAGAAAATCCTGGTAGCTGCCGGCAACAGCTTCGTAGACTTCCTCTTCCTCCGCCGCACGCTCCTTGCGCTTTTCGTAAAGAAATACAGCCATCGCGAGCGGCAGGCCTAGTACCGTTACGACGTAGCTCAAAAGTTCCCAGGTTTCGATATTCATTAATCGATCGATCCCGATCGTCGAAGGCACATCAATGCTGCGAGTGTAGCGAAGCTGGCACCGATAAGAAATGTTGCCGCCGGTCCCGCGTAATCCCAAAGCACGCCGGCAATAATGCTCGCAAATAACAATGCCAGCCCGGTGGCGAGATTGAAGATGCCGAACGCAGATGCGCGTAGCGCTTGCGGCGAATGGTGGGCAACCAGCTTTGCAAAGAGCCCCTGCGTTACAGCCATGTGCAAACCCCAGAGGGCTATGCCGAAAAAAGTGCCATAGAGACTTGAGGAAAACGCGAGTACCAGATCCGCTGCGATCAGGGTTACGGCACCGAATATTAGCAACCGGCTGCTGCTAAAGTGATCGGACAAGGTCCCGGTCGGATAGGCGCCCAATGCGTACACGATATTCATCGCCACAAGCACAAGAGGCGCAAGTGCAAACGGCAAGCCATCCGCACTCGCCTTCAAAATCAGGAATGCCTCGCTGAATCGGGCCAATGTGAATACGGTACCGATGACCAGCACGGTTTGAAATTCTTTTCCGAAACGGGTGACATCTTTAAATTGAATTGGTATGCGAGCGGCGTGCTCAGCGTCGTGGCCAACTTGGTCTTTCACGCCAAAGAGCACGAGTAGTACGGCGAGGCCTGCGGGTATGACGGCTATCCAGAAAACGGCTCGCATATCGCTGGCCAGGAGATACATGAGTCCCACAGCCAACAGCGGACCGACAAAGGCACCAACAGTATCCAGGGCCTGACGTAGTCCGTATGCCCTGCCGCGGATCGCCTGCGGTGTGACATCGGCGATCAGCGCATCACGCGGCGCGCCGCGAATACCTTTACCGATTCGATCCGCGAAGCGTGCTGAAAGCACCATTGCCAGGCCTTCGGCCAGCGGAAAAAGCGGTTTCGATAAGGCAGCCAAACCGTAGCCAAGCAATATCAGAGGTTTGCGCCGCCGCAAACGATCTGAAACGTAGCCCGAAAAAATCTTTGCGATCGATGCCGTAGACTCCGCGATGCCGTCAACCAGACCGACCAAAGCAACGCTGAGGCCGAGAGTCGACGTCAGGAACAGGGGCAAAAGCGCATGGACAATTTCAGATGAAATGTCCATGAACAGGCTGACGAACCCGAGCGCCCAGACCGTTCGGGGAATGACCGGCTTGCGGGGAGAAATGTCGGGAGAAAGCATCATCGACAAATATTAATGCAAACAGATGGTGCCCGGGGCGGGACTTGAACCCACACACCCTTTCGGATAACGGATTTTAAGTCCGTTGCGTCTACCGATTCCGCCACCCGGGCCGGGTCTGGAAAAAATGGAGGCTAGGGTCGGAATCGAACCGGCGTACGCGGAGTTGCAGTCCGCTGCATGACCACTCTGCCACCTAGCCCCGGGGTACTTTGCAGGCGTCGCAGTATACAGCGACTTTGCAGGCAGTCCACCCCAATTATCTGCATAATGCCTGCATGCGATATTCCAGCCGCATCCTCTTTCCAGTCCTCGCTTCCGTGCTTGTCGCGTGCACCGAACAATCCCTGCCCGTCTTCGACATTCCAATCCCGATTTCGGTCCCAAGTGGCACGCCGGCTTACGGTCCGCGCCTTGTCACCAGTCCTGATGGCGAGGTGATATTGAGCTGGATGGAGCGCGGCACCGACAACGTTGCACTGCGCTTCTCTGTCTATGAACAGGGGTCCTGGGGCCCGGCCGTGACGGCGACTATCGACGAGCACATGTTCGTTAACTGGGCGGACCTGCCCGCGGTTACGCCGCTGGGCTCCGGGTCGCTCCTCGCCCACTGGCTGAGCTACACGGCTGACATGCCTTACGCCTACCAGATTCTTACCGCGCACTCCGCCGACGAAGGGGCGACATGGAGCGCACCCAGAAGCCCGCATGTAGATGGCACGCCGACTGAGCACGGATTCGTATCGATGTATCCGGTCTCAGGCGCAACCGGGCTGGTATGGCTGGATGGCCGTCAAACGCCCGACAAAGGCATGACACTGCGCAGCGCGACGCTCTCAGCGGACGGCGCCGTGAGTGACAAAGCCGTGATCGACGATTGGGTATGCGACTGCTGCCAGACGGACGTTGCCATCACTGAAGCCGGTCCGATCGCCGCCTATCGCGATCGCACCGCCGATGAAGTGCGAGATATTTACGTGGCACGAAACCTTAACGGCGAGTGGCAACCCGGCTCAGCGATTGCAAATGACGGCTGGGTGATTTCAGGCTGCCCCGTGAACGGGCCGGCTATCGATGCCGCGGGAAAATTCGTCGCCCTCGCCTGGTTCACCGCCGCCGGTCAGAAGCCAAAAGTGCAGACGGCCTTCTCCACGAATGCTGGCAAGTCATTTTCAGAAGCCATCGAAATTTCTTCGCCAAATACCACTGGCCACGTTGGAGTCACGCTGCTTGACAGGCATACCTATGTGGTCAGTTGGATGGAACCCGGAAAGAACGGGGATTACGCGATCAAACTCCGTGCTGTTACCACTGACGGGCAAACGGGTCGAGAGCATATTGTTGGCCGTACATCCGTCGCACGTAATGTTCCGCAATTGATACGCGTTGGCGACAAACTGGTACTCGCCTGGACCGACACATTCGACAATGTGCAGAAGGTTGCATCGGTGCAAGTCGCGATCCTGGGATTCTACGACTGAGCGGAATCATAGATTCCAGGCGTAGCCCAGCTTCATGAACAAGCTGCGATCTGACACTGTCAGCTTGTTTAGACTATCGTCGTCGTAGAATTGATCCGAGTACCCCAGGAACAAAACTGTCTGTGGGTTGATTTTGTAGGAGTAGAGTAATTGCCGGCCGACGTCCGTGGTCTCCGACTCAACTGGATCCAAATACACGGCAGGATTTCTGGATGTATCGGCCTGTTGTACTGTAAATCGCAAAAACGAGCGCACATTGAACTGCCATGTCAGTCGCGCATCGACGACGGCAGCATCGAAAATCTTTTCGCCTTGTTTTGTATCGAGACCCGCAAAAATGCCACGCAGCCGGAGTAACAAATTGCGACTGATATTCCAGTCGATGGCGGGTTCGACACTCCTCTCGTCGGCCAATCGGGTATTGTCGTAATCGATTTGATCACCCATGGTAATACCAAGGCTTAACGAGATACCGCTGCGCGGCGTCAATTCCGTATAAATGGCAGCGCGTTTGAGGTCGAACATCACATCATTTTCCAATTCCGACTTCATGCGGTAGGCGACGTGCACAAACGACTGCAAGGGCCCTTGAACGCGAAGCCTCAGCACATTGCTTTTTTCTCGCAGCCTGCCATCCTCCAGATGGGCAATTTCGTAACCGGTAGCAAGGCTGACTCGACTCCACCGGCTTCCGTCCTCGCCATGCCAGACTCTACCCGCATCAACCACGATGAGATCCTCGCCGACTCTTGCCATAAACCCTGAGTCCGCCCGAAAACCGCTTGAGCGCGAAGCGTATTGAACGTTGCCAAACCAGTTGCGCGAATCGTACTCATAGCTTGCCAGGGTTGCGTTGCCGTCGAAGGTGTCGACGGGTTGCGAAAACTCCAGCGCCGTTGCGAGAGGGTAGACAGTTTCGGATTCGACGATCTGCGCCGTCAGCGTGTGCCGGTCGCTGAGTTTCCAACGCATGTCAACACCCGCCAGGTAATTGTGATAGCCATCGCCGTTACGAACGGTTACCACGCCACCAAGCGACGATGTCTGTCCGAAGCCACGACTGTATCGTCCGATCATCGCCGTATTCGATTGCTCAAGTGTCGTTGAATCTGACCCAAATACACCCGGAAACAAGAGATTGGTAACGGCATCTTCGACGAGCAGAACACCAAACGTGTGATCGCCACGTTTTCCCGTCAACTTCGTACCGACGTCGGGGCTGCCGATGGTTCTCGTGAAAACAGTTCGCATGGGTGTCGAAAAGTAATTGGCACCCTCCAGAAAGAAGGGACGTTTCTCTGGATAAAACAGGGCAAATCGCTCATTGACATCCAGTTGCGCGACATCCGCTTCCACTTGCGAAAAATCAGGATTGATAGCAAGGTTTGCGGTCAGGTCAGGCGTAATTCCCCACCTGAGACTGAGACCCGCCTCGGTCGTGGTGCCTTTGGATAACAGCGGATCGACACCGGGATTCTCAGTGGCGTCCGATCGAGACATCGTAAGCGTTGGCACGACTTCGAGGTCGCGGCCAGGTGTGACGTCTTCGAGCCCGCGCATTGAGATGAACTGGCACAGAAAGCAGTTGTTGCCGCGATCGTGGGGGATGTTCGAAAACGCGTACGTTTTATCGCGCGGATACGAGCGATACAAAAACAAACCCCAGGTCTTGATTCCGTCGGTGGCCGGGAAACGCAGTTGCGTCAGAGGGATCCGGATTTCAACAACATACCCGTCGGCATTGACCTGTCCTGCCGAATCCCAAATCGCATCCCAGGAATCATCTTCCTTGCCGAAATCGCCACCTTGCAGGCTGGACTCGTCGTAGGTCACGTCCATCTGCACGCCGAGAGGTGTAGAGTAGAATTCAACGGCCCTGTGGCCATCATTGTAGGTATCGATCATGATGCCTACATAGTCATCGTCCCAGGCCGAGTCACGGTCGCGCAGGTAGGCGCGTATCGCCGACGGGTCAGGATCGCTTGCTGCAAACCCGACGTACAAATTAATACCGTCCTCCATAATGTAAGCATGGGTCTTTAAGCGTGCCGCAATATTTTCGCCGGGTTCGGTCTCGTAAATCAGCTCTACCTCGGTCGCGTTCTGCCACGCGTCCTCGTCCATAACGCCGTCGACGACGATTTCACCGGTCGTTCGCGGCAATTCCACGCCGCTGGCACTTGCTGCAGAACAATTCAGGGCAAGCGCCAAAAACAGGGAAAATGAATATATCGGGGTTGCAGTCAAACGTGGCTCCTGAAAAATAGCCAAAAATATGTGATGGTTGCCCGCGGCAAACGACCTGATTTGATTTATAAGAAAAGTAGCGATGATATCGATAATTCCCCTAGCGCGTCTCGGACCACTCACGAGTCTGTCAGTACTCGCTGGCATCATTGCAACTATCGTATTGTTCATGGATGTTGTCGATGATAACTGGGCATGGGCCGGTTTGGTGCCTCTGCTTGCCTACCTCGGTAATTGTTTCTACCGGGAGAGACGACTCATCCAGGCAGATTCCGGCAGAGAACGCGAGATCGTGAAAATGCATTTCGTCGTGATTGCAGCAGATCGTGCAGCTCGATTCTGGAGCGCACTGTTCTCGGCTGTCGCTGTCGCTACCGGTATCGCAACCACCGGCATCTGGGCCTACCAGTTATACCTGTGTTATCTCGCACGCCGCTGGGTGCCGCTGACCTGGCACACCGTCGTTGGCATGCTTCCACCCAACGATTCAGCGTTTGTACAAAGCTTGTTCTATTGGCTTGGCGATACCAATTTCGGCGCCGTCGTTTTGATCGCAGGCTTGTTAATTGCTGCACCGCTCGCCGCAATCGGCTGGCGATCGAATAACAAGGCCAAATTTCGGCGCAACGAGCTATCCAATTTGAAAAAGCGGTCCTAGTCAGCCTCTTTACACGCGCGTCGAAAGACCTGCAGCAAGCCGTCGTTTTGCGCCATCAACCTTGCGCTCACCAACTCGTGTCTTCCGCCTTTCGCCCGCAGGATTTTTCGCAACAAACGCTTCGAATCAGTGGACCAGTCGGACGGCTGAAGTGCCGCGAAGTACGGCGCAATCGCGCGCAGCGCCGCTAACTCCGCTCTGTTCCAGCTTCTGAGTGAACGCACACTGAGGTCGTGCATCAGGCGGCTCGCAACACGATCTGCGGCAGCGTTTCGGGTCTTTTCGCACACGGCGGCCAATGCATCGGATGCCAGCCGCGAACTGGTCGCCAGCCATTCTTCATTGAAAAGCTCTGACGGCGCACTTCCCGGCAACGCAAGGTGCATGTCGCTGCTTGCGAGTTTTCTGAGCACTTTGGTGGGGCTTCGATAATCACGATTGCGTTTTCGTTTCGCCTCCTCATTGCTTGCGAGTCGACGTATCGCCGCGTCCAGTGGGCGGTAGCCCAGGCGATAATAGAACCAGAACGCACCACTTTGCAGCGCTTCGCTATTGTCGCTGCCGATCTGATAGGTACTGGCGATGAACCGGTTGCAACCAACCAGGGCGTGGTAAACCCGCATAACCTGTACCCAGAGATACGAGGCTTCGCTGCCACGATACTCGTCGAAAATATTGATTCCGGTGTTCACCTGTTTGAACAGCACGCTTGCGCCGCCATAACCGATGGGCACGCCGTTCGCGAGTATGAGATAGCCCAGCGTGCACTCGAGCGCGAACCGGTATTCGGGCAACAGGCCGAAGACTGCGACGGCGATGCCCTCGCCCACATTCGCCAGGTACACTTCCTCGGGATTGGCGAAGTTGAAGTGATAGGTTTCGCGGTGCCGAGCGGCGAGCGACGCCATCGCAACATCGATCAATCGCGATCCTTGCTCGATGGGCAGTCTTGAAATCGACCGGACAGGGCGTTGAATCTCCTTCTTGACCTGCCTGGGCCGTGGTCGAAGGTTCTCACGTGCATGGATGCGGGCAACAGGAAAGACGTTTGTCGATTTCGAATAGATATCATTGCCAAGATTCCAGGCCAGGGGAATATCCGCCGTATCGTAGAGCTCGCGCAGGAACGGGCGAGATCGACGATCCTCGAGCTGCGCGAGTAACCAGTCAAAGTCGGTCCCCTTGCGGCCGGAGCGCGCCGCATCGATCCACTCGCGGGTCGTGACATAGCCGCTGCTGAACCAGTCCCCTTCCGCCGGCTGCAAGATGTGATGCAGCAATTCGTCAAGGGCCAGGGTGTCGTCAAGCTCGGCCCAGTCGATGGATACCGCTCCCGGCGCGACTCTCGCGAGCCACCTCGCGACGTCAAAGGAAAACCGGTAGTGCACGAGCGTTCCGGCAATACCGCTGTCAGCAAGTTCCCGGCGTTGCGCAGCGACCAGCTTGTCGACCGTCTCGTGGTAGCGACCAAGCTGATCGTTCGCCTCACGCCCCTGAACCAGGGTCCGGGGAAACGCGCGCTCGAAACACAGGTCCTTGTGCAGGGCCTTGAATCGGGTGACTGACGGCAAGCGCGATGACATCCGTGAAGATGCTAGTCGACGGGCTTATCCAATCAATAGGTAGAAATCGCCGGGCGCCGGCTGGAAAGAAAAAGGCCGCTCAAAAAGCGGCCTAAGTCTTTGATTTTTGGAGCGGGAAACCAGGTTCGAACTGGCGACCTCAACCTTGGCAAGGTTGCGCTCTACCAACTGAGCTATTCCCGCGAAGGGGCGAGATTCTAGCCTTTGACACACTTAAGTCAAGACGTAAATGCGCCTTTTCTAAACCACCGGGTCCTGATCCTTGATGATAAACGGCCAGGCAGCCCGGAGGTAGATCAGCATCGACCAGATGGTCATTACGGCGGCCAGCAGCAACATTATTACGCCGACCTGGTAAATCGGGATGCCGAACAGGGTGTTGTGATAGACCATGAAGCCGATGCCGAACATTTGCATGGTGGTCTTGATCTTGCCGGCGACTGAAACCTTGACGTTGGCCCGCTCGCCGATCGTCGCCATCCACTCGCGCAAGGCGGAGACGGTTATTTCGCGGCCTATGATGATCATCGCGATCACGTCTTCGAACCAGCGGGAATCAGCCTGGACCAGCATCACCAGCAATATGGACACCATGAGCTTGTCCGCGACAGGATCCAGAAACTCGCCGAATCGCGATGTCTGGCCATAGCGCCGTGCGACCCAGCCATCGATCAGGTCCGTCACTGCAGCAATAGCAAACAGGATGGCCGCAAGAGGCCGCGCGTTTGGCAATTGGCTGTAAAAGCAGATCACGACGACAGGAATCGCGGCGATTCGGAACAGCGTCAGCATGTTGGCAAGATTAACTTTCAAAGTTCACCCTGATCCGTTTTCTAATTATCAAGATGCAGCGCATTGTATATGTTTTCGGCCAGCTTTCGGCTAATACCGTGCACTTCGACGAGGTCGTCGATCCCGGCGCCCGTGACGCCTTGCAGTCCACCGAACTGTCGCAGCAACTCCCTGCGTTTTTTCGGTCCCAGACCGGGAATCTCCTCGAGCCGTGATGTGCGGCGCGCCTTGCCACGTTGTTGCCGGTGTCCTGTAATCGCAAATCGATGCGCCTCGTCGCGAATCTGCTGAATCAGCAACAATGCCGGCGAGTCGGGTGGCAAATCGACAGGCCGCGTCTCCCCGGCCCGGAACAATTGCTCCGCGCCTGGCCGCCTCGATCGACCCTTCGCAACGCCGATGACCGTGAGCCAGTCGAGTTCCAGCTCAGCCAGTACCTTCATCGCTTCCGTGAGTTGCCCTTTCCCGCCGTCGATAAACAAGATGTCCGGCATGGGAACTTCGCCCTTTTTCACACGGGCATAGCGTCGCCGCAACGCTTCAGACATTGCCGCGTAGTCGTCTCCCGCAGACGCTGGATTGAGATTGAAACGGCGGTAATCGCTTTTCAGAGCGCCGGTTGAATTGAAAACGACGCAGGATGCTACGGTCGCCTCACCGGACGTGTGGCTCACATCGAAACACTCAAGCCGTTGCGGCGTTTCTTCGAGCTGCAGCGCCTCGGCCAGCGCCAGAAACTGGCGTTTGAGCGTTGCGTTCGTTGCGACTTTCAGACTCAAGCCCTGCTCTGCGTTGGTTTTCGCCATTTGCAGCCAACGGAGCCGGTCGCCTCGGACTTTCGAGCGAATCTGAACCCGGTGTCCGACACGAGCGGTCAATTCCTGCTGCAGCAATACACCGTCCTCGATTTCCGTCTCCATGATGATCTCGCTGGGCGCATCGCGTTCCAGGTAGTACTGCGCGACAAACGCGTTGAGAATCTTGTGCGTGTCGGTTTCGCCCTGCAAACGCGGAAAGTGATCATGGCTGCCAATCACCGAACCGTTGCGAATGAAAAGGATGGTCACGCAGTGGATAGCTCCATTCGACGCATAGCCAAGAATATCCAGGTCGAGTTTGCTCGTGCGACTGACTAACTGACGCGCCTCGATTTCCTTGAGCTTGGCGATCTGATCGCGAAACCGCGCGGCGTGTTCATAGTCCTTCACAGCGGATGCCTTCTCCATGCGCTTCACGAAAGTATTGACGACGCTCCGATTCTTGCCTTCGAGAAACAGGATCGCGGCGTCGATATCCTTCGCGTACTGCTCTTCCGAAATCAGATTTACGCAAGGTGCCGTGCAGCGCTTTATCTGGTATTGCAGGCATGGGCGCGATCGATTCTGGAAAAAACTGTCCGCACAATTGCGGATCTGAAACAGCTTCTCAAGTTCGTTGAGGGTTTGACGTACCGCCGAGGTACTCGGATACGGGCCGAAATACCGTCCCTTGCCACGCCGTGGACCCCGATGAAACTTGAGGCGCGGATAACGGTGCTCGGTCGACGCATAGATGTACGGGAAACTCTTGTCATCGCGAAGCAGGATATTGAATCGCGGTTTGTGCTGCTTAATGAGACTGTATTCCAGCAGCAGTGCTTCTGCCTCCGTGTTCGCTACGGTCACTTCCACGCGGGCAACCTGGTCCATCATCGCTGCCGTTTTCGGCGCATCGTGAGTGCGCTTGAAGTAGCTCGAGACGCGCTTCTTTAAATCGCGGGCTTTGCCGACGTAAATCACTTTGTGCTTCGCATCGAGCATGCGGTACACACCCGGCCGGTGGGTCAGCGTACTCAGGAAGGCCTTGATCTCGAATTGCGCGTTGTCACTCACGTTTGCAGTTGTCCAGCAGCTCCCGGGCCTGCGCAAAGATCGCATCAAACATCGGCTCCGTCAGGCGCCGCGTGTTCGTGTTGTAACGGCTGCAATGGTAGGAGTCCAACAATTGAAAGTACTCTGCATCGTGCACCGCGGCGTGGCTAAATCGGTATTCCGTCTGCCGCATACCGAGCGCTTTGACGATCGCCCGATGGGCTATGCCGCCGAGCGCCAAAACGACGGAGTCTCTGGGCAATGTACGAAGTTCATTCGCGAGAAAGTTGTTGCAGGTGTTGATCTCGTCACCGACAGGCTTGTTGTCCGGAGGCAGGCACTTGACGGCGTTCGTTATCCGGCAGTCGACGAGCTCGAGATCGTCGTCGGCGGCTTCTGAATGATCGTGCGTTGCGAATCCGTATTTGTGCAGCATCTGGTACAGGAGTATGCCCGCGTGGTCACCCGTAAACGGGCGCCCGGTGCGGTTCGCGCCGTGCATGCCGGGCGCCAGTCCGACAACCAGGAAACGCGCATTCGATGCACCAAACGGCGGCACCGGTCGGCAATAGTAGTCGGGATACCGTCTTTGAACGTCGTCGAGAAAGGTCGCGAGCCTGGGGCAATCGCGGCAATCCCTTGCGAAAATCGCATCGCTCTTCAAGCGCGTCAGTCGTTCATGTGGCGAATGATCGCCTCGCCAAATCCACGAGTGCCAACCAGTTTCGCGCCCGGCACCATCTGGTCCAGTTCCTGCTCGACGTCTTTCTTGCCGTGCGGTTTGTCTTTGCGTTTCGGCTGGTGAATCGCTTCTCGCAGGCGTGCAAGGTCGAAAGTCAGTTCGCCGTTGGCAATCGTTCTCGCAATGCCCTTAAGGACAAGATCGGCCGCCTCTTGCCAACCGATGTAGCGCAACATCATCGCTGCCGAAAGGATCAGTGATCCGGGGTTGACGCGGTCTTTGCCCGCAAACCCCGGCGCAGTTCCGTGCGTCGCTTCGAATACACCGACGACATCACCGAGGTTCGCGCCCGGTGCGATACCGATACCGCCCACCTGTGCCGCCAACGCGTCGGAAATGTAATCACCGTTAAGGTTCAGCGTGGCGATAACGTCATAATCCTCAGGCCGCATCAGTATCTGCTGCAGGAAGTTATCGGCGATCACGTCCTTGATAACGATCTCCCGACCGGTTTTCGGGTTCTTGAACGACAACCACGGCCCATCGCCAATTTCTTTCGCACCGAACTCAGTTTTGGCAACGTCATATCCCCAGTGGCAAAAAGCGCCCTCGGTGAATTTCATGATGTTGCCCTTGTGTACGAGCGTTACGGATTTCATATCACGATCGATACAGTGCTGTATGGCTTTGCGTATTAATCGCTCGGAACCCTCTCGCGACACCGGCTTGATGCCAATTCCCGAACTGAGCGGGAAGCGAATTTCGGTAACGCCGAGTTCCGTTTGCAGAAAATGAATCAGTTTTTGCACTTCCTCCGATCCGGTGGGGAATTCGATACCGGCGTAGATGTCTTCCGTGTTTTCGCGAAACACCGTCATGCTGACGAGTTCGGATTGCAGCATGGGTGTCTGCACGCCCGGGAAGTAGCGTATCGGACGCACACAAGCGTACAGGTCGAGTGTTTGCCGAATGGCGACGTTCAGTGAGCGAATACCGCCGCCTGTCGGTGTCGCGAGCGGGCCTTTGATCGAAACCAGGTAGCGGCGAAACGCATCCAGGGTTTCCTCCGGCAGGTATTCATTTTCGCCATAGACTTCGGTGGCTTTGGCGCCGGCGTAAACCTGCATCCACTTGATTTCGCGTTTTTCGCCGTAGGCAATGCGGACGGCCGCGTTGACGACGTCGAGCATCACGGGCGTGACATCAATGCCAATGCCGTCGCCTTCGATGTACGGTATGACAGGACAATCGGGAACATTCAGGCTGTGATCGGGATTCGCGGTGATAGGCGCGCCATCCGCGGGCACATTGATATGATCGTAGTGCATGCTTAAGTCCAGGGGAGCGGAAAGGCGTGCATTGTACATACCGCCGGGAACCACAAAAAGTGTTGATTCTTCTGAACAAGCCCTACCAGGTGCTGTGCCAGTTTACCGATCGCGACGGGCGGGCGACGCTGGCGGACTATGTGAAGACCCCGGGGGTCTACGCGGCAGGGAGACTCGATTTCGACAGCGAGGGCCTGCTGCTGCTCACCGACGACGGCCGCATGCAGGCGAGAATCAGCCAGCCCCGATCGAAGATAAAGAAGCGCTACTGGGCGCAGGTCGAGGGTATCGCCAGTGCTGCGCAGCTTGCGTCCCTGAAACACGGTGTGGTGCTCAAGGACGGCATGGCGAGAGCGATTGATGCGAAACGGATCGATGAGCCGCCGATACTATGGGATCGCGACCCGCCCATACGCCAGCGCAAGACGGTAGCGGACAGCTGGGTCGAAATTACGCTTGCCGAGGGCCGTAACCGGCAGGTACGGCGCATGACAGCCGCGGTCGGCCTGCCCACCCTGCGCCTCATTCGGTACTCGATCGGCCCCTGGACGCTGGACGACCTGCCACCAGGCAAGACCCGGGAAATCAGCAACGACGCCGCCTGGCACTCCCTGGACCAATTAAGGTGACAGTGACCCTAATTCAGCGTTGAATTAAGGTCACTGTCACCTTAATTCAGGAGTTCTTCAGGCCTGCGATTCGCATGGCCACTTCCATGGCCTGCTCGTAGTTAAGCCGCGGGTCGACTGTCGATTTGTAGGCATGGGCAAGGTCAGCATCCGTCAGGCCGCGCGCGCCACCCGTGCATTCCGTGACGTTTTCGCCGGTCAGTTCGAGGTGCACGCCGCCCAGATGGCTGCCCATCGCCTCGTGTACGCGAAACGCCGATTCGAGTTCCGCGACAATGTTGTCGAAACGGCGCGTTTTCGTGCCGTCCGAGGTGCTCTCGGTGTTGCCGTGCATGGGGTCGCAGACCCATAAGACCTGGGCGCCCATCGCTTTTACAGTGCGAATCATGTCCGGCAGATGATCCTCAACCGATTTGGCGCCAAATCGATGAATCAGCGTCAGGCGACCCGGTTCATTGTTCGGGTTCAGCGCGTTCACGAGGCCCTGCAGCCATTCGCGGGTCATCCCGGGCCCGATCTTCACACCGACAGGATTCGCAATGCCGCGGAAAAACTCGATATGCGCGCCGTCCAGTTGTGCCGTACGCATGCCGATCCACGGGAAGTGCGTCGTCAGGTTGTACCAGCGCTTGCGT
>Ga0224496_10000173_pt1 | contig 47284 bp, 36 predicted proteins | sample SF_Jul11_sed_USG_2_FD_168127 | JGI IMG/M metagenome (GOLD analysis project Ga0224496, IMG submission 168127) | Sediment microbial communities from San Francisco Bay, California, United States - SF_Jul11_sed_USGS_8_1 | ecosystem: Environmental > Aquatic > Marine > Sediment | place: USA...
CGAGACGCGGGCGCCGAAATCGTATCGTTTTCCGCGCCGACGTGCATCAAAGTTGACGTCCGAATACAGTGCCGACTGACTGACAATGTCGTCCTGGTCGTTCGGCTGGTTGACGTCACGTCGGTAATACTGGGAGAAGAAAGTCTGCAAGCGCCAGTCGCTGGCTGCTGCGCGGCGATTACTCTGACCCGTTGAGGGGCTGGTTCCCGCAATCTGGTCTTCAGGTGGCCTGGTGGCGAGCAGGGCAGCAAGCCGCTGGCGGACCCTCACCGCGCCGTCCGTATTGGGGTAGAGCGACAGGTAGCGTTGGTACTCCGCCTTGGCGTGCGCGGTCTGGCCATTTTTTTCACGTGCCAAAGCCAGGTACTCCTGGGCTTCGGCTAGCCGCGGGTGCTCCGGCAGCTGCAAGACCTTCGTGTAAATCTGGATGGCGCGCGATGTTTCCCCCCTCGCCATGGCCTTGCGGGCGTCCTCCATGAGGGCATCGACTTTCAAGCTACTGTCGGCATCGTTCAGATCGCCGGACGTCGGCAGCATCGATCGCGCGGTCAGCATTTCCGTTGCCTTTTCGTCGGATTTCACCTGGTCGATCCAGGCACCTGGAAAATCAGTCCTCAATCCGGCGAGTGCATTGGTTGCATCGGTATCGGAATCGAAATCGCCAAGGCGCAGTCGGTACCAGGTCGTCCCGTCGACATTGACTGCGGTGTAATAAAGGCGTTGCTCGGAATCAAGTTGCAGGCTGGGAGCATCGGCGATTGTCGGAATGCGGCGCAGTGAGACGAGGTTGATAGCCCAGGGCGAGGTTTCAATCGCTGGCGATTCGACCTGCCGATGCAGGACGGTCGGAGGCGCTGCCGCATCCGGCGTATCTCCTGTCGGCAAACTGACCCGCACGGCGACATCAAATGAAATCGCGGGCATGTTGACGTCAAAATCGACTGGCTCGCTGAACACCAGCGTCAGTACAGCACCCGTGAGCGTGTCACCCTCATATTCCAACTCAACGAGTTTTGCAGAATCCGCGTTGAAGGGCCGCAGCCGGCTGCGGCTTTCAGCGATCAGCGGAGAAACGCCGTTGCATATACCGGTTGGGTCAAGGTAAATGCGCAAGCGGTCGCCGCGAGTCTGCGGCTCGTGCCTCACGTATTCCGCCTTGCAATTAAAACGCACCGATATTTCGGCGATCGACTCGTCGCTCGAATCGGGAAAAGATACGCGGCTATTCGCGATAAACCCCGTGCCAGCGGATGCCGTGGCCGCGGCAAAAAGTAACAGCGCGGCGGCGATCCTCGCCCTATTTCTCCTTTGAAGAATAATTAGAATCCACCGTCCGAAATTCTGTGCTCGGGTCCGCGGCGATTTTTCAATATCGTCGTAAACGTCGAGTTGGTATAGACATGGCACGCACCCGAACAGTCGCGCAATTCGCTGGCCGTGTAGTAAATTGTCGGATTTTCCGTCTTCTTGTGCGGACCCGATTTGTATTTGCCTGCGTGGCAACCTGCGCAGTCAGGCTTGAATGCCGGGAACTGCCAGTTGACGATCTGGGAATTTCCCTGGTGGCAGGCGGTACAGGGCAAGTTGTCACGGTGATCCTGTGGCTCATACGGCAGTCCCGTGTGCCGGTAGTCGGCTGGCGTCCAGGCATTCGGGTTATGACACTGGCCACAGTCGACTGTCGTGTTGAAGTGACCCGGGTTCTTGCCGGTGGCTATCGTGCCGTTGTGGCAGGATCCGCAGGATCCCAGGACCTGGTTGTGATCAACCGAGATGACGGGTGACCACACATTGGTGCTGTGGCAGTCCTCGCACACATTCGTGGTCTGAACATGCAATGGCCCCTTACCCGTCGCGTCCCTACCGTTATGGCAGCTGGAACAATTGTTCACGATATTAGTGTGGTCAAAGTTCGCGGGCGTCCACGCGACGGTCGTGTGGCAATCGTCACAATTGTTGCCGCTCGAAACATGTGTCGGGTGCTTGCCGGTCGCTATGACACCGTCGTGGCATGAACTGCAGGTGCCGATGACCTGTGTGTGGTCGACCCTGTAGGTTGGTATCCAGATATTGGATGTATGGCAATCCTCGCAGACGTTGGTGGACTGGATGTGAGTCGGGTTCTTGCCCGTGGCATCGGTGCCGTTGTGGCAACTGGCGCAATTGCCTGTGATGTTGACGTGATCGAAATTGGCGGGCAGCCAGCCAGCGGTCGAATGACAGTCTTCGCAATTGTTGCCACTTGAGATGTGTGTCGGGTTTTTCCCGGTCGCAATGACACCGTCGTGACATCCTCCGCATGTGCCGATGACCTGGGTGTGATCGACAATGATTACCGGCGACCAGACGTTCGAAGAGTGGCAGTCTTCGCAAACGTTGGTCGTTTGAATGTGCGTCGGTGCTTTGCCCGTGGCTTCGACACCGTTGTGGCAGCTCACACAGTTGCCCGTAATGTTGACGTGATCGAAATTAGCCGGCAGCCAGGCGACCGTGGAATGACAATCATCACAGTTGTTGCCGCTGGAGATGTGCGTCGCGTGTTTGCCGGTGGCTATGACGCCATTGTGACAGGAGCCACAGGAACCCAGCACCTGGGTATGGTCGACGGTATTCGCAGGTGTCCAGACATTCGTGTTGTGACAGTCCGCGCAGACGTTCGTCGATTGTATGTGGGTCAGGTTCTTGCCCGTGGCCGTGACGCCATTGTGGCAACTGAAACAGTTACCGGTGACCCCGGCGTGATCAAAGTTGGCTGGTCGCCATGCGACGGTTGTATGGCAGTCATCACAGGTGTCGGCACTTGCTATATGAGTCGGGTGTTTTCCGGTCGCGATTACTCCGTCGTGACAGGAATTGCAGCTGCCGATTACGTGCGTGTGATCGACCTGGAATACTGGCGCAAATACATTGGTGTTGTGGCAGTCCTCGCAAACGTTGCTGGTTTGGATATGGGTGGCATCCTTGCCAGTGGCGTCGATGCCGTTGTGGCAATCGACGCAGTTACCCGTGATATTCAGGTGGTCGAAGTTGGCCGGCAGCCATCCGCTGGTTGCGTGGCAATCATCGCAGGTGTCACCACTCGTGATGTGATCCAGGGACTTCCCAGTTGCCGTGATGCCATCGTGACAGGAGCTGCATACGCCGATGACCTGCATGTGGTCTACAGTGTCGACGGGCGTGAAAACATTGGTGTTGTGGCAGTCCTCACAAGTATTGGTGGTCTGGATATGGGTCAGGTTTTTGCCAACCGCCTGAGTACCGTTGTGGCAGTTCGTACAATTGCCGAAAATATTTGCGTGACTGAAATTGGCGGGCAGCCAGCCGACCGTCGAATGGCAGTCGTCGCAGTTATTCCCGCTGTCGATGTGCGTCGGAGTCTTGCCGACGGCGGTGACGCCGTCGTGACAGGTGCCGCAATTGCCCAGGACCTGCGTATGGTCAACGGCGAATGTCGGCGCCCAGATATTCGAGGTATGGCAGTCCTCGCAGACGTCGGTTGTCGAAATATGGTTATTGCTTTTGCCGGTAGCTTCAATACCGTTATGGCAGCTGACGCAACTGCCGGTAATATTCAGGTGTTCAAAGTTCGCAGGCAGCCAGCCGGCCGTCGAATGGCAGTCGTCGCAATTGGTGCCGCTGTCGATGTGAGTGGCGTGTTTGCCAGTCGCAGAAAAGCCGTCGTGGCAGGAGCCGCAAGTGCCAATAACTTGCGTATGGTCGACGCGGTTCACTGGCGCAAAGGCCGCCGTGGTGTGGCAGTCCTCGCAGACGTTGCTTGTCTGCACATGCGTAGGACCCTTCCCGGTAGCACTCATACCATCGTGACAACTCACGCAGTTATCACTGATGCCCGAGTGATCGAATACGGCCGGCAGCCATGCTGTCGTAGTGTGGCAGTCGTCGCACTGGTCGCCCGACGAAATATGCGTCGGTGTTTTGCCTGTCGCCTGTATCCCGTTATGGCAGCTGACACAGCTTCCGGAGAGCGATGTGTGGTCGACATAAGTCACGACCGACCAGCTTTCAGTAATGTGGCAGTCGGAACACTCGCCGTTTGTTGCAACGTGATCCGGTGTCTTCGACGACGCCCGGACGGAACCACTCTGTGAGTGGCAGCTCGAACATTCGGGTATCGTTTCGGTAAAGGTGCCGCCTACGTGACATCCCTCGCACGTCACACTGGCATGTGCGCCATCCAGGTCGAAACCTGTGCTGAAGTGGTCGAAGCTCGATTGTGCATAGGCACCGACCGAAACCAATATGCCGATGGCGGCGAACACCGCCCGTGCATAGCTGAAAAATGTTGTTCGACAGTTACACTTGCTCATTGTATCGACCTCACTTCAGTGAAGGAGTCCGCGGAGTGACATCGACCGCAGTTAGGCCCGAATTCTCCGTCGTGTACATCGTTGGGGCGGTGGCAGTCGCCACAGCTCCCGTTGTTGGATTTCATTTTCGCGAGCGACGCGCGATGACAATCGTCGCAGGCGACGGCTACATGCGCCCCGGTCAGCGGAAAGTCAGTCTGCAGGTCGTGGTCAAAGGTCCAGCGATCCCAGGCAACCGGGTTGTGGCAGTCGTTGCATCGATCTTCAAAATGACCGCGGTGAGGGTCGTCGTCCAGGTGGCACGTGACACAGGCGAAATCCGTGCCGCGGAATTCCTGGGTTTCGTGACATTCGGTGCACTCGGCGACGTCGTTGTGGGCGCCCAGTAAAGGAAAAGGACCGAGGTCGTGATCGAAAAACACGGGATCTTGCCAATTGACTTCTGTGTGGCAGTTTTCGCACTGCGTTCCCAATGACGCATTGTGGACGTCGTCATCGAGGTGACACGAATCGCAACGGGTATTGAGTGCGACTTCGAATATGGGCTCTACATGGCAGTCGTTGCATGCAACAACCTTGTGACCGCCGAGCAGTTTGTATTCCGTATCCCGGTCATGGTCGAAGACCGGCTCGTCCCAGGCGACGCTGCTGCTGTGGCAGGTGTCACACTGGTCACCGCGATGTTTATCGTGGGCGTCGTCCTCGAGGTGGCACGATACGCAGGACCGATCCATCTCGTCTTCGAACGGGTTTTCCGAGTGACAGTCACCGCAGGTCAGCTCCGCGTGGCGGCCCAGCAAATCGAAATCGGTATCGCGTGAGTGGTCAAAGCTCGAGTCGTGCCAGTCGCTCGGGTTGTGGCAGTTACCGCACTGGTTCCCGCTGCGTCCGTCATGCGCATCGTCTTCGGCGTGGCAATCGAAACAGGCCGTCGGTGGATCCGAAAAAGTTCGGTCCTCGTGGCAGTCGAGGCAGGCGGTTTGCTGGTGCTTGCCGAGCAACGGGTAGTCCGTCGTCGAGTGATCGAATTTGGCCTCCAGCCATTCGGTTGGTTTGTGGCAGGTCGTACAGTCAGTGCCCATTCGGTCCTGGTGGGGTTCATCTTCTGCGTGGCAGTCAACGCACGCGGACGGTGCTGCCCGGCGTTTCTTGTCGGGCTGGTGACAATCGTCGCAGGCCGCGTCTTTGTGCGATCCCAGCAGTTCGAAATCGGTAAAGCGATGATCGAACGTGGACTCATCGAGAATGACAACCAGTGCATCACGACCAATATGCTCGGTATGGCAAGTGAAGCACTGGTCCGTCTGAACTTCGGCGCGGCGACCGTGGAAGCCGGCTTCCGTGTTAACGTCCATGGCAACATCCTCATGGCAATCCATGCAAAGTTGCCGTTGCCCGCCCTTGTCAAATCGCTTATGGCACGAAGAACATTTGCTTTCGAGATCCGCGTGGCCCTTGATAACCGGACCCGGCATGATCAGGGTCTCGATATCCTGTGCCGACGCATAGTGTGATGTCAGAAGTCCAAGCATCATCAGTCCAGGTATCGTTATCCTCGCAAATCGCATTCGTCTATGGGTCTTGGCTAGTACATGTGTACAGCAAGCACATGGAAAAGTGCGGAAACAACCAGCAGCAGGAATAAAGGCATGTGGAACACGTGCCACAGGGAGAACAATCGCTCAAAAAAAGCGAGTTGTGCAACCTGCCTCATCAGGCCGACCTGTTTGGTGGCATAGCGATTCGCCGTTCTGCGAAGGCTTTTCGAATTTTTTTGCAGTGCCTGTGAGCGGGACGCCTGTTGACGCAGCTCTTTGTTGATCATCAGGTACAGGCGCAGCCGCACCAGGTAGTAGCGGTAGGTCCAGGACAGGCTGTGTCGGAAACTGATTTTGCGCGTATATTCTTCGCCGATCAGCCGCGCGGACACCGCATGCAATTCGTTGATGAATTTCGGCAAAACCGCTGCCAGGCCGCTACTGTTCTTCATCGCGTCCGATATTTCGGTGCGCAAGTCTTCGACACTGGCTCGCTTGCCATAAAGTCCGCGGTGTATGCGCGTGTAAAAATATCGTCCGATGACACCGCTGATTGCCACTGCCAGCATGCTGTAAAGAGCAACGGTACTATTGATGGCCGAGACCGTGAAATTGCAGTGATAGAGGACGAGTAAAGGTCCGACCAGGCCGAAAATCATGTGAATTCGAAACCAGTGTTTTAGAAGACCCATGCGTCGTAACAGCGATGATTTCTTCCCGGCCGGATAGAGCAGTAATAACAGCATCAGGCCGCCGCCGATAATTCCCAGCCAATAGCCCAGTCCCGCCTCGGGACGAATAAGTTCTTTGTCGGACAACAACCATCCCACGACTGTGGCCGCTAACAAAAACGAGTAACCGTAGCGGGCCGCACGAATTTTGGACGGCCGCGTGACTGCGGTAGCGGGTTGTTTTTTCTGCGTCGCCGGTATGTTCAGCGCGGTTTCAAGCATCTCAAATTGCCTTGTTATTCTATAGTCAGATTAATGTGCCGATTCTCGGCAACCGCGATGGCTTCGGATTTCGCTTCCAGTCCCTGAAGCGCGTCGGTTGCGACGCCGCTGCGAGAAACGCGTGCGGTCACAATCACTTTCTCAAAATTGGAAAGTTTTGCGTCCGGATTCATTGCCTGGCTATCGTTTAAAAGAAAGTCGAGCGGGAGGTCAGAAACGGCCCTCTGCAACACAGCGACAGGAAACGGCGGGCCGTCGACTGCCCGGGCAAAGATGAAGACGGTGTCTGTCGGCAGGACAATGGCCTTGGACGATTCAGACAGCTGCACTTTGCCGAATATCTGGGCACCACTGTCAACAGTGGATTCGCTGGCCGTCTCAAGTCCTGCCAATTGCTCGTCATACTCTCCCAGGTCCACGGCACGCGCGTAGGCACCCCGGGCTTCGGCCAGGCGATTCAGGTGATGGTAGGATCGCGCCAACAGCAGCCAACTCTTGCCATCCGCAGGATTTTCTTCAAGCCGGGCGGCAAGTCCTTCTACCAGGCTCGCGACGGAACCAATCTTATCGCCGCTTTGATCGGCACGCGCGGCCACCGACGGCTTCGCCGTGAGGCTCGTCGCGTGTCCTACACTTTCAGTGGTCGGCGAACCCAGCTGCGCATAAAGCCCGACCGCCACGGTCGGAATTGCAATTGCTGCAATTATCAACGCGATCTGTCGATTGTTGCGGATTAACGGCAGGGCAACAAAACCAACCGCGGCAACAGCCATTACAATGATTGCGACCAGCAATATTCCGGACATGTTCACTAAAGACACCTTTTGAGTCGCAGCAGGTCACTGCAAATCACACCGTTTATGTAAACGTAATTCGACCACGAAAAGTTCCGAAAATAGCTGTGCCAGTTACTGGACATTTCCGTTTCGTGCCTACTCAATTGGGCGCGCCCGCGCGAATTACGATGCAGAGTTTCTTCGATTCTGCAATCGAGTCCTAGTGTCTCCGGAAACCGACAGACGCCAAATGTGGTAGGCAGAGGTTTCCAACTACAGGGTTTACCCCATATCGACATAAGGGTTTTCCTGTAGGCGAGGGAACAAGTCATGCTACTTCGCGCCCATGAGCGCAGTGATGAGGTCCGATGGCTTATGTAAAAAACACTGAGATTTCATTATGCTCGGATGGTCTTTGAGTCTCGCTCTTAAGTAGGTGGTCCCAGCGATGTCGCAACGCCCTGAAAAAAAACGGACAGTTCAATTTGTGAGCTCTGTCACACTTGTGCGTGGAATTGACCGTAATCTTCGTCGCAACTTGCGCAAGACACGGACGTGACTTTGGAAGGCATCCTCAAAATTCTGCTGTACGCGGTTCCGGTAATCGCGATTCTCTACTGGTATCTGAGGCGACATTCGCATCGGGAAACCAGCGGTCTCAGTTCTTTGCGCAAAGCGACCGAAGAGGGTCTGATCGAGCCTCCAACCTTACATCCGGAGATTGATCACACGCTCTGCATCGGCTGCACGAACTGCGTTGCGGCCTGCCCGGAACAGGATGCGCACCAGGTTCTTGGCATGATCAACAAGAAGGCGCACCTGGTCGGACCGACCAATTGCATCGGTCACGGCGCCTGCAAGAATGTTTGCCCGGTAAACGCAATCACGCTGGTTTTTGGTACAGCCAGGCGAGGTGTCGATATTCCGCTCGTTGATCCAAGTTTTCAGACGAACGTTCCGGGCATATTCATCGCTGGAGAGTTGGGCGGCATGGGACTGATCAGGAACGCAATCGAGCAGGGACGCCAGGCGATGCAGACGATCCGGAAGCTGGTGGCCAATACGCACCGTAACGAACTGGATGTCCTCATTGTCGGCGCGGGCCCGGCTGGTTTTTCAGCGACGCTGGCCGCTACGGAAGCGAAATTGAGGCATGTCACTGTCGAGCAGGAAGAGCTTGGCGGTACCGTCGCTCACTTCCCGCGCCGCAAGCTCGTTATGACGCAGCCGGCGGAATTGCCCATCGTGGGCAAGATGAAATTCAAGGAAGTGCAAAAAGAGACGCTTATCGAGTTCTGGCGTGATGTCGAAAAAAAAACCGGCATTAAGATCCATTACGGCGAGCGGGTGGAAGCCGTCGTTGCGGCGCCCAACGGTGGTTATGCAGTGCGTACCAACCGGCGTAACTACAATACGCGCGCGGTGCTCCTGAGCATCGGACGTCGCGGAACGCCGCGCAAACTCGATGTCCCGGGCGAGGAAATGACGAAAGTCGTTTACCGGGTTATCGATGCCCAGCAACACCGCGGCCAGCATGTGCTGGTTGTCGGTGGTGGTGACAGTGCGCTGGAAGCGGCGACGAGTATTGCCGCCGAACCGGGTACGACCGTAACGATCTCCTATCGATCAGCCGCATTCTCGAGGGCGAAGCCCAAGAATCGCCAGTTGCTGGAAGAAATGGAGTCCAATGGGCGAATTCGGGTCCTGTTCAATTCGAGCGTGAAATCAATAGCAAAAGAGTCGGTCGATATTGAAGTTGACGGCGTGGTCGAAACGATTGCCAATGATGCCGTCGTGGTTTCGGCGGGTGGCATACTGCCAAGTGCGTTTCTACGCACGATCGGCATTAACGTGGAAACCAAGTGGGGCTCCGAGTAACGCCTGGCTCGCAAGACTACTGTTTCGTTGCCGTGATCAACTCATTAACACAATCGACGAGCTCAGATCGTTCGAATGGCTTGGTCAAAACCCAATCGGCGCCCGCCTCAACGGCAGCCTGCAAATAGGCTGTCGTCGTTATCGCCTCGGGCTGATAAGCCCTGCGCCCGAAGTTTCCACCACCCGAAATCGCTATGATCTTCATGTCGGGATGGGAATTTCGAATTTGCCGGATTGCCTGAACTCCGTCGATGCCAGGCATGATGACGTCGGAAATCAGTATGTCAAAATTTCCGTTCTTCGCAAGGGCAAGGCCTGCTTCGGCGTTTTCGGCCGTTTGTACCGTGTGGCCCTCGCGCTCAAGCACTCTGGAGACCGATTCACGCACGTCTGTTTCATCGTCTATTAACAGGATCTTGGTCATTGCTCTTAACCTGGTGTAATTCCCGCGCTGGTCGTAACCTCGCCATCGAGGGCCGGAAAGTAGACTGAAAAGGTAGAGCCCGATTCTAGCGCACTCTCGACCCGAATGGCTCCATTGAGATCGCTGACAATGCCGTGCGCCACGGACAAACCGAGACCTGTACCTTCGCCAACGCCCCGTGTTGTAAAGAAAGGCTCGAATATGCGTTCCTGGGTCGCTCGATCCATCCCGCTCCCGTTGTCGCGAACGGTAAGCCTCACGAGATCGCGGTCAGCGAGTGTCGGGTGCGTTTTCGAAAGGTCCGGGTCAGCGGAGGCAGTATCGAGGCGAATCTGCACGGTTCCGGTACCGTTTTTCAGTGACTGAAGTGCGTTGGTACAAAGGTTTAGCGTCAGCTGGTTCATCAGCGAAGAGTCGCCCAGAACCTTGGGACAGTTCCTGGCGATACCGACATCCAGAGTTACCGACGGAGGTATCGAAGCCTGAAGGAGTTCAACTGAGTCGCGCACTACGTTTGCCATGTCGACCGCCGAGTATTCGCTGCTGACCATTTTGCGACTAAATGTCAGGACCTGACTGACGATACTTTTGGCACGCTTTGCCGCGCTAAGCACGCGTTCCATATCCGCGCGAATAGGGCTGTCTTCAGGGAGGTCTTCGATGGCGATGTCGGCATAGAGAATGATTGGCACAAGTATGTTGTTGAGCTCATGCGCGATTCCGCCCGCCATGGTTCCCACGGTCTCGAGCCGCTGGCTGTGTTGCAGCTGACGCTCCAGGCTGCGTCGTTCAAGTTCCGTTTCCCGACGCTCTTCAATTTCCTTGCCGAGCTGCTCATTCATGCCGATTAGCCGGGACTTCATACGCTCCAGGTCCTCGGCAAGCGCAACAAATTCGACCATGTTCGACTCGACAGTCAGGTGCTCGTACAGCGCCCCGGACGCAATGTCCCGGGATGCGCGCTGCAAATCTTTGATCGGTTTAACAACACGCCGGCCAATGATCGGCAACATGATTATCAGGGCAACAAGGTATATGCCAATGATGACGAGCCCATTCTTGTACGCGCTGGTGTTCTGCTCCCAGAGTGGGGCCTCGTCAAAACCAACCCTCAGGATGACATTTTGGTCACCCAAGAATACCGGCACCGCTATATAGTAGACTTCGTCGTCGTGTTCGCCAATTCGAAAATCTTCCTGGTACAAATCGGCGGCAGACTTCTCTACCAGCGAACTCATCAGCCGCCGATTCTCGCCGATAAGTTCTGCAAAAACGCCGCTGCCACTGAGCACCACGCTGTCGAGGATATCGATGATTTCGGCGTCGTCTTCGGGATCTTTGATGCGCTCAAGGCTGTCGGCGAGAAACCGGGCATGGCCTCGTGAACCGTTGAGAAACATCTCCTCGTTGCTTTCCTTGAGCAAAAACACGAGGCCGAAATAAAGGGTCGGAAGTACCAACAGGTGGATTGCAAGCACACCAAGGGTAATTCGGCCCGAGATGGTTTTCCCTAGTGATGCCACAATACTCTCAGCACTTTGATGTCATCGCGATCTTCGATGTCTGTGGACCAGGCAAAGGATATTGCATCATGGTCTGACTTAAGATGATCGAGTAACTGGGCCAGGTTCTTGTGTACTGTGGGTCGGGCCCGGCCCGATTGCAGCGTCAGGGTCAGCAAGCGCCGGTTATATGAGCGTTCAGACATGCCCATTACGTCCTGAAGAAAAATTTCCCAGGTATCGGGACTTGAGAAATTACTGATTGCTCGTATCGGACGACCATCGCCTTTGACAACGGTAAAGCCCAGGTACAGTTTGCGCAGGTCGATCGCATTGACATCCTGCAAGGAACTGTCTTTGCTTGCGATCAGCACCAGCGAATGCTCCGCACGCGCTTGAGCAGGCGCCTGCAGCAAAGCGACAAGCAAGATTGTCAGTGCTGCATAACGCATCATGGAAAGGCCGCACTCCATTGAATTTGCAACGCAGAGAATTTGTCACCGACGATACGGTTGCTACTTGCCTCGATATGCAGAGCCTGTTTCTCGGCAAAATCCCAGCGATAACCGATCAGTTCCCTTTGATGAACATATTCCGGAAATAGCTGCAGGTAGGGAGACTCAGGATTCCTGGTCCGTTCAACGCGGCTGTAAAGACTGTTGTCGTCGTCAAACTCGTAAAGAGCTTGCAGGTAACCCGCAACAAAGTACCCACCGGCCATCACACTGGTATCGTTAGGCGTGTTGTCGACGTAATATGCGGCACCGATCAGGTGCCAGTTGCCGCTTTCCCAGTTGCCATGAACGCCGATCATTTTCTGACGGATCGTGATATTGGACAAATTGCCCAATTGCAGGTTGGGCGGCGCGACGATCTCGGCATAGCCACCGAGCAGACCGAAGTTCGATTCAGCGACATAATCCGGGAAATAGGCGATGTCGATGCCGCCTGCGAGTCGGCCATCGGTGTCGCCAGGATCGACAAGATCGAATGGCAGCAGCTCGCCGACTGTAATATCAGGTCCTAACCCGACCGACGCTGCAATCCGCAGGCCACTGTTCTCGCTAAGTGGCTGCCAGCCGTCGAACATAAATCCGGTGACATGTGCGGGAAGCACACCACTGTTATCTTCCCAGTTTTCTATCGCTGGCCGCGAAATACCGGGTTGCAGATAAGCGCCGTGATGATACTGGTGATTCCAGACGCTGATCGGTTGGTGAAATCGTCCTACCCAAATCGTGCTGTCAGCGGATAAATCCAGGCCGAATTGAAGTCGTTCGAGCTCAGCTTCGTCATCGGTCGCAAAATACTCGCCGAGTATGCGCCAGGGACCGTTGTTGTAGCTGTAAAGCAGGTCAACGGTCGGGGTGAAGTCGCTGTCATCCAGCGCGGAAGATTCCAATGAGTTCCGAACCAGGTAATCGGCGCTGAGAAAGAACAGGAAGTCCGAGTTGCCGCCCGCAAAAGCCGGAGTGGCGCATAGCGACACAAGTAGCATCGAGTTCAGTAGCAATAGTCGTGGTCGAATCATGGTTGTTCTACCAAACGTCAAATTGGGGTAATCGCAATAGTCGTCCTGAGCCGGGCTCTAGTTTACTATCAAGTGCAAGGAAATCGCCCCCGAGGAACGCAAAAATGACGTCAGGGTTGTATCCATTCGGCACGGGAGAATTGCCCCCGGGACAGTTGTGACAGGGATACCACGTAGGCGCCGCGGCTGAGCAGGCGCTGGCTGGGCCCGAGCGATGTATGCGGATACACGGATGTCAGTTGTGTGCCATCGAGCGCATGTTCCAGTGCTTCCAGGAAGTATTCCCTCGAAAAATTGGTCTGGACGTCAGCGAGTCCGACGCCCATAACCCGGCACGCATACAACGTTCTCGACGCCGCGACCGGATCCAGGTCACCGAGGCCGTGATGTTGAAGCCAGAGGTATTCTCGAGGGAACTGCGTGGCAGAAGTGCTGGGCAGAGTGTAGGGATAGACATGATTGATACTACCGAGCAGCCCGTCGATATTTTGAATTTCTTCGGGCCACGCTGAATACGATTCCATAGTGTAAAGCTGGTCGGGAACCAGGTCGGTATTGTTATCGATACTGGCGAGCGCATTTATCGACTCTGCGCCAAGCATGATGAGCAATACATCCGCTTGAGCCGACCTTAGTATCGAACGCCATTTCCGGGCCGACAGCGCCTGCCTGCCCTTGACGATTTTGGCGATCACCTGGAGTCCGGACGACGCCGCCAATACTTTCCTGAACGCTTCGAGCGCCGCTTGGCTTGGCTTGTCATCACGCAAAACAACCAGGACCTTGCGATTAGTGGACTCGGGCAGCCTGGATACATGGCTGGCGGCGACCCGGGCTTCGAGTACAGGGCCTGTAGAAAAGTACAGGGAATAGAAAAAGTCGTCGGCATTCTCAACACCGGCCGCGAGCGGCAATATGCACGGGATTTCTGAAGCTTCGCAGAATTCATGTATCGCCTGCCACTCGGGTCCCGCAGTGCCCGACAAAATAGCGAACGGCTCGTCCGCGCGAGCGTACTCTGCGAGCTGCCTCCCCCAGGTGGAACTATCGCCGTGCAAATACCACGTTAACAGTTTCCATGCGCGATAGGCCCGTTGCGCCGTGCGGCCATAGAAATGCCGGCTGGCTGCCGCCGCCCGTTTTGTTTCATTTCGCGACTCGCCGTTCTTCACGTCGACAAAAGTTTGCATGACCCTGAGGACGGCCTCCTTCTGATCTTGTGGAGCACTGTCCGCAATGATCGTCGCGATAGTCAGCGTCGACGCCGTTACTCCGACCGGTGCGGTCGCACCCAGAGTCTTCAGGTAAGCAACCAGCGCGAACGCATCATCATTTCCCAATTCATAGCGCGGCATCGTTTCGTCGAGCAGCCTGCCGTCCGCAGCAACACCCGCGACAATCGCTCGTACCAGGGTCTGCTCGTCGTACGCCGGACGCAGCGGCGGTTTGCTGGTCGCATTAAAAAGGGATGGCGCGGATAAATTTAGCGAACGTGAACCGCCCTCAGCTACGCCGAGGCCACTGCGTCGGTGGCAATTGGCGCAAGCAGCGGCCGCTGGCGGCAAGGGGACGTCATTCTGCACGACGGCCTTTATGGCCTGACCACCCAGGGTGGTTCCGTAACCATAGATTTGCTTGCCTTGGAGGACAGGATCCCGGTCGTCCGCGAAACATTGGGAAGTTCCCGGAATGACGAACATGCACCACAAAAGCAGCGTTAATGCATGGGCCGGCGCACTGCTATAGGGAAGCATCTCGCCAGATTCTTGCCAATTCGCCAGCGGACGTGAGTCCCTCTACTCTCGTCCATTGTTTTGCGTCTGCAGGCCGCATCAGGGTGATGGCGGAATGGTTCACCTTGTTTCCACGGTAGGCATCAAATGCTTTCAGCGTTGTGATGACATTTTGTTGCGCGCCGGTCAGGAAAGTCCAGTCTGCGCCGTACGTGCTGGCATATTCCTTTAGCACCCGGGCGGAATCGTAATCCGGGTCTATGGATATCGATATGTAGGCGGGCTGACCGGGATCGTCAAAAAGTTCCTTCTGCATTTGCAGCGTTGTCGCGGTAATAACAGGGCAGATTGTTGTGCAAGTTGTATAAATGAAATTGATGACGACCGGGCGGTTACTTTCCAGCAAACTACGCAGATTGCTCACCTGGCCTGATGAGTCGATGAGATCAACGTTCGGTACCGCGTATTGGGTTTTCTCGATTTTGATGCTCGGCGCACTGAGCATTTTCTTGTGCGCTGCGTGCGGATCGACAGTGGCGGATTCGCTCGCGTTTGCCCAGCCGCTGATGAATACGGTCGAAATCAGGACTATCTGAACCAGTTTTTGGCACTGCATGAGGAAACCTCTGAATGGTCTCAGCCTGCCCTCCAGTATGGAGAATCCGGCCGTGCGGGCAATGGGTCAAAGACTGCAGTTTTTCGAGTACAGCCTTTCCCTACCTTTCAAAGCGCTGTGGCGTACTGTAGTTATGACGGCATGCGAAACTTCGCCCTGGGTATGTCATTGCTCTTTATTTCCTTGCCGTGTTCGGCAGAAATTTACGCGTTTGTTGACAGCAGCGGCGTAACTCACTTCAGTAACGTGCCGGCCGATGAGCGCTTCGAGCTCGTGCTGGGCGACGACGACAATGGCGAGCTCGCACCGATCCATCCCGCGATACTCAGTTTGTCGGTGCGCTACGACTCGATCATTCGCCAGGAGGCGATGGACGTTAACCTCGATCCTGAACTGCTACGTGCGGTCATCGTCGTGGAGTCGGGGTTTGACGTCAACGCGGTATCGAGTGCGGGCGCCCAGGGCCTGATGCAACTGATGCCCAGTACGGCCGAGACTTACGGCGTCCATAACGCATTCGATGCAGAGCAAAACATTCGTGGTGGTGCCCGATACCTTCGCGACCTGATGGACCGCTACAACGATTACGAGCTCGTACTCGCAGCCTACAATGCTGGCGAAGAGGCGGTCGAAAAGTACGGCAACACTATCCCTCCTTTTGCGGAAACCCGGTCCTACGTTCCCAAAGTCCTGAGTCTGTACAACCGCTTGTTGGGGATGACCCACAGCAGCTGATCTACAGGGTTTCCCTACCCGCCGGTACTGAAGTTACTCCGCCCCGGTACATATTCAACCCAAGTTTTTTTTATCTGCGAGTGCGTTACGGTCAACCGCGTATAAAGCCGCGCGTCGATTTCAGCGCGACGAAAGACAACAAGACGCAAATTTAAATCGGGCGCAACCGCTCGCCTGACAGGGGACCGAAAAATGCCGGACCGAAATCTGAGCTCAATCTTACGTAAAGGTCTGCCCGCGTGCTGCATGGCACTGCTGGCGATTCTGTCTACAACGTCGGTATACGCCCAGACCGGCGACGTCACGGTCAACGTGCTGGCCGCCGATGGCGGGCCGCTGAGTGGCGTTCGCTGGATGCTCGAGGAGGATGCAACCCACGACATCGATCCGGAGAACCCGGCACCCGGTTTCGATTCGGCTGCCTACCAGCTGCATACGAGCTACATGCCCATCGCCCGAACGGGTTCGTCGACGACGCCGACATTTTCGATAACCGACCTCGACGCAAGCAAACGCTACTACCTGAGCGTCATTCCCCATGAAGCCACGTCGGAATGCGGTTCGGGTGGCGCCGGTGCCGGCTGTTACACGATGAGTGGTGCCCCAGTGCGCTTCAATGGCGAAACGAACATCACAGTGGATGTAAAAGTCCAGCCGCAGCCGTTACCGACGGCGCAAGCACGCATTCGTGTATTTGATGACCGCGGATTGATCAACAACTGGCCTGACCCGGGCGAGGGCGGGCTCGGTGATTTCGTCGTATTCATTTACGATGCCGGCGGCGGTCCGCTCGTTACGGATGCCTGCGGCAACCCGCTCGATACGACTTACGCGCCAGGCGGCACTTGTGACGACGTGCTGGAACTCGGCGACGGTACGCTGCGTACATTGAATGAAAGCGAGGTTGGCGACCCGCTCAGGAACCCGCTCGGCCTCGCCGTCGGCGAATTGCAGATACAACATCTGCCGCCCGCCAAGTACGGCATTCGCGTCGTATCGCCACCGGGCCAGGGATGGCAGCAAACAACCACTATCGAAGGGACACAGGGCATCGATGTCTGGCTGCGGGCCGGCGAGCCGACCTTCGCCGTGGAATTCGGACCGACACTGACGCAGGCCTTCTTCGGCCAGGTCAAGCCGTTCAGCAATCTTACCGGCAGCTACACTGTCACCGGTGAGGCAGTTAACCTGCGCATGCAGCGTCCGCCGAACGGCGAATTCCTGTCCGGCGACCCACTGGGCAACTGCTGGGTGGGCCTGAACGATTCAGCCACGGGCAAGGGTCTGTTCGTATCGCCGTGTGATGACGGCGGTTCGACTTTTACGATCCCGAATGTTCCGGATGGCACATTCCAGATCGTGCTGTGGGATACCTACCTGCTGAATATCATTGGTTTCAGTACCGTCATTGTTAACGGTGGCGATATCGACGTAGGTCCGGTCGCGCAACCGCGCTGGTTCCATAACCACGAACACAATGTATTCAATGACCTGAATGGCAACGGCATGTGGGACGACGGCGAGCCGGGCCTTCCAGAGCAGGCTATTAACCTGCGATTCCGGGATGGCAGCGTCTACTTTGCATCGGCAACCGATCTCGACGGTTACCTGCCGCTCGAAGAAGTCTTCCCGTTCTTCAGTTTCCTTGTCGCCGAAGCCGACTTCGCGCGATTCAAGGCAACGGGCGTAACGATTACGGTCGACGAAGGCGGACCGATCATGGAAGGCTTCCCGGGTGACGGACTCCGCAACCCGCAGGACCAGGACCCGACGACGCCCGGCAACCAGATGCAGCGCATCGAAACGACGGATCCCACGGCTTGTGCCACGGTAGACCCGAATGTGGCGGTTTGTGAGTACGTTGAAGCACCGCCATTGATCGAGGCCTACAACGGCTTCGCTGGCAACAATAACCGCTTCGACTGGGCCAAGCAGACCTATGGATTGCGTACCGATGGCAGCGGCCTGTACGAAAACGGCGGTGTCTCCGGCGTCATCTATTATCAGACAACGCGTGCCGAAAACGACCCGCGCTTTGCGGCGCCCGAGCCGTGGGAGCCTGGTGTTCCGCGCGTCCCGGTCATGCTGTATGACGCAGACCCGAATGGCGTGATCGAAGACACCAACGGTGTCCCCGGCATTCAGCTCGCCGACCTCGACTACTATCCGTTCGGCTGGAGCGAAGGCGGCGCGATGGGCCCCGAAGACGTCGAACGCAGTGGTAGCGACGGCGTATGGGACATGGGCGATGCCATCGACTACGCGAGCACCGACAGCTGGGATGACAACAAGCCTGACGGTTGCCTCCACGACACGTTGATGCCAACGGATGCGGATCCCAGCAATGATGATCGTTGTTATGACAGCCTGCGCAACTGGTCGCAGGTGCGCCCGTCTGTATTCGACGGCGGATTCGGTCTCGGAGCACCGTGGAACCCCGACCTTCCCCTGGCGCCCGGGAAATACGTCGTAGAGGCAGCCGCACCAGCAGGCTACGAGCACCAGGACGAACTCAGCAAGAACGTCGACTTTGGCGACACGTTCATGCCGCAGCAGTTGCCGCCGGTCTGTGTCGGCGATCCCGACCATACAGGCGGGCAACAGCCGTGGAACGTCGTTCCCGACAATGCACAGCTCGAATTGTTTGGCGGTGTCGACGTTGATGCGCGTTACACGGGTAATCGGCCGTACTGTAATTTCAAGGTAGTACACGTCAAGGACAAGCTGAATGCCGCAGCCGACTTCTTCCTGTACACGGAAGTACCGATCTCCGGACACATCCAGGGTAACGTCCTCAACGACATCAACAATGCAACGCGGGCAAATGATCCGAACTTCGGTGAAAAAATTGCCGCCGCGAATATTCCGATCTCGATCCGCGACTTCGCCGGCAACGAGATCAACCGCGTCTACACCGATGCCAACGGACGCTACAATGCGTTGCTGGCATCGACCTACACGATCAACGCACCCATGCCGACCGGCGTGTCGCCAAACATGGTGCGCATCTGCCTGAACCCGCCTGACGATCCGTTCCACGATCCGCGGGTATCGCAGAACTGTTACACATTCAATTTCGGGCCGGGCACCACGACCTACCTCGATACGCCAGTGCTGCCCGTCGGTGCATTCGTGGACCTGCCGGAGTGGCAACTCGATTGCAATTATCCGGATGGCACGCCAGTTATCCGGGAAGTTGGTGCCGGCGGACCGGTATTCGACATCGATACGGGTGGCAGCATCACTGTGATGTCGGAAGGCACCACGGCCGTTGTCGCCGACCCCACAATGCCGAGGCCCACAACAACGACCCGGGACTTCGGTTTCGGAAGCGGCGGTGAGGCCTGGCTCGTGCATGCCAATGGTAGCCGCACGGCGTTGACGACCTCTGCGTGGAGTGCTGACAGCCTGACCGTGCTTATTCCTGCAGGCACGCAAAGCGGTACGCTCGAGGTCATTCGCAGCGATTCCGGCCTGCGCAGCCAGCATGGCATCACGCTTATAGCAATGGCCGATCCATCGACTGCGATCACGGTCGGTACGGTTGGCGATGGCAGTATCCAGGCAGCGATCGATGCGGCTCCGGCCGGCGGTGTTGTCCTTGTACCACCGTCAACGAACCCGCTAGGCTTCTACACTGAGGCACTGATCATTACGAAGCCGATCCAGCTGCAAGGCTATGGCGCAGGCTCGACGATCATCAACTCCGGCCGTGCCGCCGACCAGCAATTGCTGATTGACTGGCGCGAAAACGCCAACCAGCGTGTCAACTGCCCGGCATCCCCTGATCAGGCGATCGGCCTGCTCCCGGGTCAACGCAACAACGTCGAGGGTTTCACGACGCCTGCGAATTGTGGCTTCCGGCCCGCAACCGGTTTGTTTGCCGATCGCGAGATGGCAGGCGTACTCGTTGCGCCAGTGGCGGGCGCATTCGGCTCGGATGTCGCGCGCATCGATGGCCTGACGTTCACAAGTTCGGACTACTCCGGCGGCATCATTGTCAACGGCAATGCGACCGGGCTCGAGATCAGCAACAACATCGTTCGCAATAACCAGGGCCTGTCTGCCGGCGGTATCCAGGTTGGCGTTGCCAATCTCTATGACGAGAACCGCGAAGTTGTCGATGGCAACAACGACAATGTCCGCATTCATCATAACTATGTCACGCAGAACAGCTCGACGTTCGAGAACGGCGGCGGCCTCGGTATCTACAGCGGCGCCGACAATTATCGTGTTTCTTCGAACTACATCTGCGGCAACTTCTCGCAGGGCGACGGCGCAGGCATGGCCCACTATGGGCGCAGCCCGGGTGGCCTGATCGAGAATAACCAGTTCCTGTTTAACCAGTCGTTCGACCAGACGGCGGCCAAGCGCGGCGGCAACGGCGGCGGTATCTTCGTCTCCGGTGCGCTGCAGGATGGTGGCGCCGCGACCCCGCTCACGGGCGGCAGTGGTCCGGTGACGATTATCGGCAACAACCTGCAGGGCAACATGTCCGGCAGTGGCGATGGTAGTGCAATTGCATTGCAGTCCATCAACGGCCAGGACATGTTTGTGACCGTGCCGGACAATCGTGAAGCGATTCGGATCCTGAACAATACGATTACGAACAACGTGGCGGGCTACGCCGGTGCCATCTCCATGCATGACGCCGTCAACGTATCCATCATTCACAATACGATCGTCAACAACGACAGTACGGCGACGGTGGCGGCGGCAATCGGAGCCGACCCGAACCAGACGATCCCGCAACCGGCGGGTATCGTGTCGCGCGCCCACAGCGCAGACCTGCTCGCGTTGAATGCCGCGGACGCAGGTGCATACTCGAATGCGACGATCAATAACAACATCATCCTCGGCAACCGGTCGATGTACTGGCAGTCGGGAGTCGGCCTGATCTCCGATCCACCGGCGTTCTGGGACCTGTCTGTTGAAGGCGTCGGCGGTTCGCTGAATCCGCAGGGCAATATCCTGTCGTCGGAAGACGCGCGCAATGCCGGTTACGGTGGCAACACGCTGTTCTCGGTAGCCGATGAGGACAGCCTGCTCGATACGCCGTACGTCAACGGCCAGACGGGCACGCTCCTGCCATTCGACGTGTCACAGTTTGCGACGCCGCCTTTGGCTGCGGCGGCGCAGGACGAGGGCGGCAACTTCCTGACGGCCGTTTACGGACCGTTGTCGGATGTGGGTGACTACCATCTCGAGTCTGGATCCGCGGCAATCGATGTCGCGTTGACCGAGAACATGCTCGGTATTTCCGGCCTCTTCAGCGATATCGATGGTGATCCACGTCCGGTCTATACGCTTAGCGCGATGCGACCGGATATGGGCGCCGATGAAGCCGATGCGGACCCGAGCCCGCCAGAGCTGCCACCGGAAATCATTTCGATGCCATCGCTCTCAGCACAGATCGGTTTGCCCTACGCATACCAGGTACTGGCAGTTGATGCGAACCAGGTGGGCGGATTCACTTACCAGGTACAACGCTGCAACGGTGGTTACACGAATTGCGGCATGACGCTGCTTGGTGCAAGCATCGATATCAATGGTGTGTTTAGCTGGACACCGCCTAACGGACAAGTGCGCAACTGGCGGGTAACGGTCTGCGACAGCACGGCACGGTGTGACGCGCAGGACTTCCGGCTGAGTCCATACAGCTCGAATCCGCCAATCGCAAGAGATGATCCGAATCCCAGTGGCAACGGCTTCATCGAAGTCAATGTCATGGGGCAGTTCAACTGGCCAGCTCCGGGCGTACTCAGGAACGACAGCACCGGTAACGGCAACCAGCCAGAAAAACTGACTCCGATGATCGGCAACACCTCGGCCGTCACGACGGCAGGCGGCACGGTATCCTTGTTCCCGAATGGTTCCTTCAGGCTGGCCATGCCGGCAGGCTGGACCGGTACCACGAGCTTCCAATACACGGTAACGGACGGGGTCGACCCGAGTCCGAGTGCACCGGCAACGGTCAGTGCGAGGCGACGGGTTATCATCAACAACGCGACCTTTACGGACAGCCCGGGAACGACCAACGACTCGTGGAGTATCACGGGCTACGGTGGCAACTTCGGCGGACCGACAAACGGCAACATGCAGGTATCGGTGTACCTGATTCCGCCTGTCGGCGGTGAAGGTGCCCAGATACCCGTCTTCATTGGCGCCAGCAACCCGTTCTCGCGAGCAGGCAGTGCCTGGACCGTCAATGCGACCGGCGTAACGCCGAGTGCCGACGGCACGCTGACGGTACGCCTGGGTAACAATGACCCGGCAGGTGCAATCCTGCTGCAGGGCGTTGTTCCAAGCGTGCTCTACAGTGGCGCCGGCGCCGTGTCCAATACGACCGTGTTCGTGCAGTGCCCGGGCGATACCTCGGGCCAGGGTCTCGGCGTGAGCACGGATCCGGCGATCTGGTGCAAGCACCTGACCGCAGGCGATGGTTTCATCTCCCTGGCGGATGGCGGCGAGATGTATACCTTTGGTTTCAGCGATGCCACAGGCATACCTGCGGTGGATGCGATCGCCAACGGCTTGCTCGACGCCAACTTCCCGGCGCCAACGCTCGTCTTCGAGCAGGGACACGAGGCTTACCTGACATTGAGTAATGCCGGCACGATACTCCGGCCGGATCTGTTCGACCCGCATACCGTGCATTTCCATGGCTTCCCGAACGCATCAGCCGTGTTCGACGGCGTGCCGGAAAGCAGCATCTCGATCAATGCCGGGTTCAGCCTGACCTACTACTACAACATCGTGGACCCGGGCACGTTCATGTACCACTGCCACGTCGAGGCCTCTGAGCACATGCAAATGGGCATGCTCGGGAACCTCTATGTGCACCCGGCACAGAACGGTACGACGATCGGCGGATTCGATACCTTCGTCTACAACGACGGCGACGGCTCGACGGGCTACGACATCGAGGTCCCGATCCAGATCGGCGGCATGGACAAGAACTACCATGACGAGCACCTGTTGGTGCAGCCATTACCGTTCGCCTACATGCACGACGATTACCCGATGCTGAACGGTCGCGGTTACCCCGACACGATACTGGCCGGCCCACTGCCCGCGCCAGCGTCCAAGGGTGATGCGGGCGTACTGAGCGGTACGGAGTCGTCGCAAAAGGTGAGTTCGGTTGTGACAGCCAACGTCGGCGATCGCATCCTGCTGCGCATCAGCAACCTCAACGTCACGCAGTTCAATACGCTGGCGACGAACGGTCTGCCGATGAGAGTGGTCGGGATGGGGGCACATATCCTTCGTGGCCCGGGCAACGATGATCTCTACTACGAGACCAATTCGGTCACCCTGGGTGGAGGCGAGGCAGTCGATGTACTGATCGATACAGCAGATGTCGCACCAGGCACCTACGTGCTTTACACGACCAACCTCAACGATCTTAGCAACGGTGCGGAAGACTTCGGCGGCATGATGACCGAAATCGTCATCAACCCTTAAGCGTTATCCGGGAGAAACTGAGAATGAACAAGCTAGCGAAACTAAACACGGCATTTCTCGCCCCGGCCCTGTTGGCACTCTCGTCAGCGGCGACGGCGGATGTCGCGGGGATCACCGGACCGCAGTTCAGCCTTACGGCCCGTGCCGGCCACATTGTGCTCGGTGATGCCAACAATATGCTGACCTGGGGCTTTGGCGACGACAACGGTGGTACGGGTCAGATGCAGTACCCCGGGCCGACGTTGATCGTCAACCAGGGCGCTGCCGTGCAGGTGACACTGTCGAATACGCTGAGTGAGCCTGTATCGATCGTGTTTCCGGGTCAGATGGGCGTTTCCGCATCGGGCGGTACGCCGGGACTGCTGACGAACGAAATTGCCGCTGGCGCGGGAACCGTGGTGTACACATTCACGGCGTCCAACCCCGGTACCTATATGTACCAGAGCGGTTCGCATCCTGAGTTGCAGATCGAAATGGGTCTCGTCGGTGCCCTGATTGTGTGTCCCACCGGCACGACCGCGACGACGAGCGGTTGCGATGCCGTGGCGCCGACGGCCTATGGCACGGCAGCGACCGCGTATGATCGCGAATACCTTTTCCTGCAGACGGAAATGGACCCTGCGATTCACGACGCGGTCGAACTGGGACAGCCCGTCGATCAATCCGATTACCTCGCAAGGCTCTGGTTCATCAACGGCCGCAACGGGCCCGATACCATGCATCCGGACAACGTCGGCTGGTTGCCGCTGCAACCCTACGGTGCACTGGCGCGTGCAAAACCCGGCGAACGCATATTGATGCGCATTGTCGGTGCTGGTCGTGATCTGCACCCGTTCCACCATCACGGCAACAATTCCTGGACGATAGCGCAGGACGGACGCGTGCTGCAGAGCGGACCGGCAGGGGCTGATCCCTACCCGGATTTCGAGGGGCGCGCGGCATTCGTAGGGCCGGGCGGCAACGTCATTCCGGCCCTGGCTCCGATTCCCGAGCTCGCGGCCCGCGGCGCAACGCTTCCCGACCAGGCGGTGTCCAACTACACGATCCTGACCGCACCCGGCAGCACCTACGACGCGATATGGACGTGGACCGGGCTGGGCATGAACTGGGACATCTACGGCAATCGTCCGGGCCACAGTTTTGCGGACTGCGATGACCTTGGCGCCGGTTACGTGCCGATACCGACCGAGGATCCCAACAGCCACTGCAAAGACCTGCAAGGCGCGTCCGGCAAACTGGTATTGCCGGAACAGCAGGCACTGACTTTCGGTGGGCTCTGGTCAGGCAGCCCTTACCTGGGTGCGGATTCCGCGCTACCACCGGATCAGGGCGGGCTGAACCCCAACTTCGGGTTCTCATTCATGTGGCATTCCCACACCGAGCGCGAGCTTACCAACGACGACATTTTCCCGGGCGGCATGATGACGATGATGATCGTCGAGGCGCCGGACGTCGAGTTCTAGAAACTACGCCGAGGACGAACAGAAATGAAATACAGGCATCTCATCAACAAGGGCGCTACAACGGCAGCTCTGGCAATGATCCTCGGTATTCCTGCGGCGCACGCAGCCGAGGTCTACCTGCAGGCGGAGCAGTACCAGAAAACGATCGAGTACGGCGGCGCTGCATCGAGCCGCACGGTTGCCGTCGTCAATGCGGGATTCGAAACGCCCAACTGCAATAACCCCGCGGGTGGCGATCCTGGCTGTCCGAACGCCTTGTTCAGCAACGGATCGTTCGACGGCTGGACCGTGACCGGAGAGGGTGGTGTGTTCGAGGTTGGCGCTCACGCGCCGGCGACTCTGTCAGCCACCGAAGGTGACCAGGTCGCCTACAGCAACGGCGGAACGCTTTCGCAGGTGCTGACGGAAGTTGTCACGGCCGGGACTAGTTACACCTTGATGGTCGACGTTGGTGACCGGAACGATACCGGTTTCCCGGGATACTCGGTTTCCCTTTATGCCGGCGGTGCGCTGCTTGCGGAGGAGAATTCGCTGAGCCTCACGACCGCGTGGGACACCTCGACAGTGAACTACACCGTTGCGGCGGATAATGCTGCTATCGGTCAGCCGCTGGAAATCCGGCTGCAAAGCGCGGGATCCCAGACCGAATTCGATAACGTCCGGCTCGAAGCTGCGCAGACAGCCGCTGTCGTGACAATGTGGGGCTACAGTGAATGTTCGGACGCTACGTTCAGCGACTGCACGGTAGCGGCCGCCGCATCACCGGGTCCGCAGATCACTGTGCCCGCGGGAGATGCCGCCGGATTGACCATTTACTTGCGCAATACGCTACCGGAGGCGACGTCCCTGATGATCGCTGGCCAGAGGCCGGCCGTTGTCACCGTGAATGGATTGCCCGCGACTGACCTCGGCCGAAACCTGGATGGTCGCTTGCGCTCATTCGCGCCGGAGGTGCCGGGCGCGGTCGGTGCACCGACAGCAGCGCTCGCCGTCACCAATGCGGGGTTCGAGTTGCCGGATTGCGATTTGGGTGGACCTGACTGTCCCAACAGCCTGTATACCACCGGAACCGCTACCGGATGGACGGTCGCGGGCGGCGGCGTCTTCGAGGTTGGTGCTTACGGCGCCGCCGGCATAGCGGCGACCGAAGGTGACCAGGATGCCTACATCAGTAGCGGCTCGATGTCCCAGCTGTTGACGGATGTACTGACAGCGGGCACGACTTACACGCTGATGGTTGATGTTGGCGATCGTGCGGATGCGGGTTTCCCCGGCTACGCGGTCGCACTTTACGCGGGCGGCGCGCTGCTGGCACAGGAAAATTCCCAAGTCCTGACTACCGAGTGGGGCACGTCGGTCGTGGAGTACACGGCGACCGGGGCCGAAGTCGGCATCGGCCAGCCTCTCGAGATCCGGCTGCAGAGCAGCGGCTCGCAGACGCAGTTCGATAACGTGCGCCTGACGGCTAGCACGGGTAGCGGCACGGTATCGGTTGGCACCTATTCCTGGCCGGCCAGCGACTTGCGGCCGGGGTCCTATCTGTATCAGTCCGGATCGCACGTCCAGCTGCAGGTGCAAATGGGGCTGTATGGCGCGATGGTACAAGATGCTCAAGGCTGCACGGGCGGCGTTGGCTGTGCCTATTCTGACGTTTCGTATGACGCGCAACAGGTGCTGCTCCTGAGCGAAATCGATCCGGCCTTGCACGACCCGATGCCGACTCCCGCGAACGCGACAGTCTCCGGGTATGTGCCACGCTTCTTCCTGATCAACGGTGCGCCGTTTGACGGCACTTTACCGCCGGCGCTGGCGCCGGCCGGTGACGACATCCTGCTGCGCGTGATCAATGCGGGCCTCGACAATCACGCCCTGCAGTTGATGGGGGGCTACTTCGAAGTACTGGGTGAGGACGGGCACAGGGCGCCGACCAGCAAGTCGCAGTTTAATGCGCTGCTTCCCCCCGCAAAATCGCTGGACCTGTTATTTGCGCCAACGGCAGCGGGCACCTACGCGCTCTTCGATCGTCGCCTGCGACTGTCGAACGGACCCGTCGACGGTGGCGGCATGCTCCACCAGGTCGTCGTTGAATGAGCCCTATAACATGAAAGTCCTTGCTTCATTGGGACGTGCGAAGTCACGGCGGTTATCGACCGCCGTGACTTTCGCGGTTCTTGCCATCGCCTTTTTATCGGGCTGTGCCAGCCAGGTTGCGACACGCAAGGCACCGTCTATCGAGATCGAATCGGTTCGCGTCACGGCGGCCGGGCACTACATCGACTTGCGTTACCGGGTACTCGATCCGGTAGCCGCGAACGAGTCCCTGGGACCGGGTGTCAAGCCGACGCTGACAGATGTGGCGAGCGGCATAGTCATGTCGGTGCCGATGACGGCCAAGCTCGGTTCCTTGCGCCAGACACGCGGCGAACAGCGGCCCGATCGCAGCTACTTCGTGCTGTTCACGAATACGGCAGGCGTCGGTTCCGGCAGTTACGTGACGGCTGAACTCGGCGACATGACATTTGAGAATTTGATTATCGAGTAGTAACGGGAAAGACAACAACGGATTGACCGGACGAGAGGGGCACGCATGACGCTGCTGAAACGACTAGGAATGGCCGCAGTGGCGATTCTGGTGTCGGGGGTTGTTATAGCCGCCGAGGTTTCGCTCGATCTGAAAAACGCGATGATGGCCGCAAATCCCGACCAGCGCCTGCCGGTCATCATCGACTATCGCAGCGAATCGAATCCGTTCAAGCTTCGCGAACAGCTAAGATCGGAAGCACGCCGCTTCCGAAGAAGTGCCGTGCCGCGTACGCTGCAGGCCGAGGCACGAGCCGCCGGCGAGCGAGTTGCGGAGCGGGTCGACGCCCTCGATGGCCGCAATACGCGCGTGCTGTGGATCAACAGTTCCGTATCCGCCGAGCTGAGCCCGGCAGCGATCAACGAGCTCCTCGCCGACCCCGCGATCGTCCAGATCCGGCCCGACGGCCTGCTGGATTCTCCATTTCCAATGGCGGGTGCAGCCCTGGCCCCCGAATGGAATATAGACGCGGTGGGTGTGTCCGCATTGTGGAACCGCGGCTATCTCGGCGGCAGTGTCGTGGTAGCGACTCTGGATACAGGGGTCGACTGGCTGCACCCCGAGCTTGCAGCGAGTTATCGAGGCGGGGCCAACAGCTGGTTCGATCCTTACGGCGAGCATGCGACGCCGTACGACAGGACGGGTCACGGCACACAGGTGATGGGCCTCATTGTCGGTGGCGATGTGAGCGGATCTTCCATCGGTATCGCGCCGGAGTCGCGGTGGATCGCCGCAAAAATTTTCAACGATTCGGGTAGCGCAACCGAAAGCGCCATACATGCCGCTTTCCAGTGGTTACTCGATCCCGACGGCAATCCCCTGACCGACGACGCGCCCGACGTTGTGAATAACTCATGGAGTATTGCTGACGTCGGCATTTGCAACTCGTCCTTCGAGCCTGACATCGCTGCGCTGAAGGCGGCGGATATCGCGATGGTGTTTTCAGCGGGCAACTTCGGGCCGCAGGCGGCATCCGGTGTCAGTCCCGGCAATAACCCCGGCGCCGTCAGTATCGGTGCCACGGACATCGATACGCAGGTGGCCGCGTTCAGCAGTCGAGGTCCATCGACTTGTGACGACTCGCTGCTGCCAAAACTCGTTGCGCCCGGCGACGCCGTCCAGACCACCGATCTGTCGTTCGGCGGCATGTCCAATTACATATCGGTTTCGGGTACATCATTTTCAGCCCCTCACGTCGCCGGCGTCATGGCCCTGCTGCGTGACGCAATTCCCCCGGCGAGTGTCGATGAGCTTGAGTCGGCTCTGACAGGAACGGCAATAGATCTCGCAGCGCCCGGTCCGGACCAGGACTCCGGCTATGGCCTGATCGACGCGGTTGCCGCGGTCGACAGCCTGGCCTATCCGGTCGATGCAGACGGCGACGGCTACGGTCCCACGCTGGATTGCAATGATAACGATGCAACGATTTATCCGGGAGCACCGGAGATCATTCGGGATGGCATCGACCAGGATTGCAACAACTACGACCTGACGTTGAAGGCCGAACAGGCCGTTTACAGCCATGATGGCAGTTCGCTGTACTTGCGCGTTACGAGCCGCCTTGGTCCGGCCGCAGAAGTGGAAGTGGTCGGCGTGGGCGCATTGGACTACCGAGAGCGATACAGAGACTGGTTTATGAACAGCGGACCCGTCGACGGCTACGCAGAACCGGTAATCACAGTTCGCGGTATTGAGGGCGAGATCGTCGTCGTGCCCAGAAAACCGACGCCCAGACGGTAAGATGAGTATGTCGATGATGGCACTATATGAGGACAACATTTCGATTCGGCTTGCGAATTCGGTCAAGACCGTTTCCAACATGATGAAGAGCAACGCCAGCTGCACGGATGTTTCTTCGGCAGTCGTGCAGTGTGCCGTAACGATTTTGCCCGGCGCGCACGCAATCGTTGTCGAAGTCCATGCAGAATTGTCTATTGCCACGGTATTCGCCTCGGCGAATGCGCCCTTCGTCGAGGCCGGCCAGGAGCTGACCCTGAAGAACGACTCGCTGATCTATCGCGCTTTGCACGAGCCATTCATGGTTCATCATGAGCCCTGTAGCGACAGCAATCAGCTCTGCCCGACGTATGCGGGATTTCCCAGCGAGGCAGATGAGGTCTTGTCAGCGAAGGCCGTGCCACGGAGCGACGGGCATTCGATTGTGCTGGCGCTGATTACCGAACCGGAGTCGACAGCGGATGCCAAAAATGTCTTGATGACCTTGAGCGAATTGCTGGTCGCGCTCTGCGCCGGACGCGACGCCAGTATTCTGCACTCAAAGGGCCTGCTCGACATCGCGCGCGCCAAAAAGGAATGGGAACGAACCGTCGATGCGCTACCCGAAGTTGTCTGCCTGGTCGATCAGGACGGCAGGATCGTGCGAGCAAACAGGACGACTGAACGATGGAAGCTTGGTGATGTCAGTAAGCTTCGCGGGCTTCATGTCCACAGTCTCTTTCATCCGGATTGCGTCTCGAAGACCTGCCCGTTGCGCGACGCGGTGTCGCTCTGCATGGCCGCGCAATCGTCCAACGGCTATCTCGAATCGGCGATCAGCGACAGTGTTCTTGGCCGCACCCTGATCGTGCATACGCGATTGATGTCGGATTTGCCGATCGAAGCCAGCGAGAACTCGTATCCCTGCGCGGTCGTTGTCGTCAGCGACATATCCGCGCTGAATCGCGCGCAACAGGAGCTGTCACGGCTGAATCTGGAGCTGGAGGAACGAGTAAGCAAACGGACCAGCGAGCTGGAGAGCGCCAATCGGGATTTGGCGCAGGAGATTGCCCGGCGCAGCGAAGCTGAGAAAGCGTTGCAGCAGTCTCGCGACGAGCTGGCTGAACTCTCGCAACAGCTGATTAATGCGCAGGAGGATGAAAGACGCCGCCTGTCGCGGGAACTGCATGACTCCCTTGGCCAGTCGCTTGGCGCAATCAAATATTCACTGGAGCGGGTAATGGCGATGTTCGACAGCCCCGAGCACGGCAGTCCGGCGAGTGAGATGGGCGGGATCGTTGACAGCGTCGGGCGACTGATCAGGGAAACGCGCTCCATGGCCATCAGTCTTCGGCCACCGTTGCTCGATGACATTGGAACGGCTTCGGCCATAGGCTGGCTATGCCAGCATTTCGCGGACACCTTCCGGGAAATCAAGTTTCATATCGATATTGACGTGCCGAACGCGGACATACCGGACTACCTCGCGACGCCCGTATATCGAATCGTGCAGGAGGCGCTTAACAACGTCGTCAAACATGCGGCGGCATCCACAGTGATGGTTGCGCTGCACCTCGATGACTCCGTCTTAGTCCTGGAAATTCTTGACGACGGCGTTGGCTTCGACACCGGGGAGGAAAATACCGGGAGTTTCAGGCAACTCGGAAAAATGGGGCGCCTCGGCATGCGCGAACGTGCGTTGCACACGAACGGACAACTGAACATCGAATCGTGGCCTGGCGAAGGTACGCGAGTAACGGGCGAGTGGGAGCTGCGAAATGCCCCGAAAACCACGGAGTAATGACAGTGATTAAGAGAACAAACGGCTTCACGCTACTGGAACTGTTGGTCGTGATGGTCATCATCGGTCTGCTGGCGGGCCTGGTCGTCCCGCGCTACTTCAGCCAGGTGGGAAAATCCCAGGTCAAGGTCGCGGCCGCGCAGATTGATGCACTGGACAAAGCACTGGTCCAGTTTCGCCTCGACGCAGACCGCTTTCCGACTACGGAAGAGGGCCTGGCCGCTTTAAATGAAGCGCCGGGCGACGCCGTTGGCTGGGCAGGACCGTACTTGAAGAAAGCGGTTCCGCAGGATCCCTGGGGGCGCCCATTCTTGTACAAGTATCCCGGCGAACACAACGACTTCGACCTGTTTACCTATGGCAAGGATGGCTTGCCGGGCGGCGAGGCTGAAAACGCGGACATCACCAACTGGTAGACGAAATGAAATTTCGCATCAAGACAGTGGATAACCTTGCAAGTGTCGGCGTTTGTACGATCGATGCGCCGAATGAAGTCGACGCTCGCCGGCAAATGGCCGAAAGAGGCCTGCAGGTAATTTCGGTCGCCCGGGACGTGCGCCTGACCCTGTCGCGCAACCGGAAGTTTCCGCTGGTGCAGTTCAGCCAGGAACTGGTCGCCTTGCTGGACGCGGGACTTACGCTGGTCGAGGCTGTCGATACGCTGACCGAAAAAGAACACAACGCCGATATGCGGCGTACGCTGGATCGAATCCGGGCGCGTCTCTTCGAGGGGCGAACCCTGTCGTATGCACTCGAAGAGAATCCGACCGCCTTTCCTGCCCTGTACGTATCTACCATTCGCGCCAGCGAAAAAAGTGGGGCGATACGCGAATCAATCGTTCGTTACGTCGCGTATCAGAAAAAAATCGATGAACTGCGCAAGAAGATCGTCAGCGCGTCTATATATCCCGCGGTGCTGTGTTCAGCCGGCCTGCTGGTGACCCTGTTCCTGGTTGGCTACGTCGTGCCGCGGTTCAGTAGTATTTATGAGGATCTTGGCAGCGATATACCCAGTGGCTCGCGCTTGTTGATGAAATGGGGTCAGTTGCTCCACGAGCACGGGACCGTCGCGTTTGCGGCGTTAATCGCGGCGTTGTTCGGGATTGTCTACCTCGTAAAACGGCCGCAGTTTCGCGCTGCGGCTTTCGGTCTTGTGACCCGGGTGCCGGCAATTGGGCGGCAGCTGTTCACCTACCAGCTCGCGCGTCTGTACCGCACAGTGGGTATGCTGTTACGGGGAGGCATGCCGGCTATCACGGCGTTGAGAATGTCCTCCGGGCTGCTTAGCGAGACCTTGCGCCCGCGGTTGGCGCTCGCTATTCAATCCGTGTCGGAAGGCAAATCGCTCACTGAGTCTTTGGAGTCCAACAACGTCACGACACCCGTGGCCACACGCATGCTCAGGGTCGGAGAACGCAGCGGCAACATGGGTGAGATGATGGAGCGAATCGCCGAGTTTTACGATGACGAACTGGATCGCGCCGTTGATTTGTTGACGCGTCTGATCGAGCCGATATTGATGTTGGTAATCGGCCTGATCATCGGCTTCGTCGTCGTGTTGATGTACTTCCCGATATTTGAGTTAGCGGGGAGCATCCAGTGAGTTCCAATATCGCTATGTTTACTTCAGGCAGCGGTCGCGTTATCGGTAAGAATGCGAAATTGATCATTACCAAGGAAGGCAGCCCGGTATCCCAGTTTCCGCTCAAGGGTCGTCGCACGACGATTGGCCGAAGTCCTCAATCTGATCTGTGCATAACCAGTCGCTACCTGAGTTGGAAACACGCAATTATCGATTTCTCGGACACGGGCGCAACTATTGTGGATTTGTGCAGCAAAAACAAAACGCGGGTCAATGACGAGGAGATAGTGCGCTCAGTACTGAAAGACGGCGACGTGATTTCCATGGGGTACCACCGTCTTTACTATATCGACCCGGACGAAAAGAGCGTGCTCGTTGGCATACAGGGTACGTCCCAGTCGGTGCCGCCTGTCGAGGAGTTGGACAAGAATCCCGTTCATAGCAGCGTAAGCAGGTCGGATGTTGAATCGGCAGTGTTGGAGTTCTCGAACCAATCCGGCTCCATATTGCACCTGCTGCACGAGCGATTCCAACATCAGGAGCAGGCGCTCACTGCAGTACTCGCGGATATTTTCGAATACCAGCTGGTGAGCAGCACCAGCTTGATGCAGCTTCCACCGAGATTTCAGGACCTGGCCATCTCAGACTGCCGCAAGCACGGGTGCATACTGGTGGACCATGACGGAAAACCGACAGTAATCATCAATGACCCATTCGATGAGGACATTCGACTCTGGATCGAGTCGCGATTCCCGCAGCAGTTACGCTGGCTGCTGGCCTCATCCGGTGACATGAATGCCTATCTGTCGCGCCATGAGCAATCCATGAAAGCCATGGATTCGGCTATTGGTGTGGCAGGAGCAGTCGGCGAGGATGTGCTCGATATAGAGGACTTGTCGCTGGCATCGATAAGCAAGGATTCAAGCCCGGTCGTCAAACTGGTCCATTCAACCCTTTACGACGCGCTTCGCGCAGGCGCCAGCGATATTCACATGGAATCCGGAAGTGGCGTCCTCGAGATTCGGTACCGCATCGATGGCGTGCTGGCTCATGTTGCCTCCGTAAATGGCAGGGACATTGCCGAGCAAGTTATTTCACGAATCAAGGTAATGTCGGAACTGGATATTGCTGAACGGCGTGTACCCCAGGACGGCAGATTCAAAAGCGCCTATGACGGACGCCCGATCGACTTTCGCGTTTCCATCATGCCAAGTTCTTTCGGCGAGGATGCGGTGCTGCGCGTTCTCGACAAACAGGCCGTAACGGACCAGATGACTGATCTCAGCCTTGACAGCCTTGGCTTCGCAGACAACGTCATTCGCTCCCTGAGAAGTCTCAGCGAACGACCGTACGGCATGTTGTTGGTGACCGGACCGACCGGCAGTGGCAAGACAACGACACTTTACGGAGCAATTTCCGAAACGAACAGCGGCCAGGGAAAAATTGTCACCATTGAAGACCCGGTTGAGTACCAGCTTCCGGGTGTGCTGCAAATCCCCGTTAACGAAAAGAAGGGACTAACATTTGCGAGAGGCCTGCGCTCGATCCTGCGGCACGATCCTGACAAGATCATGGTCGGAGAAATTCGCGACCCGGACACGGCGCAAATAGCGATCCAGTCGGCGCTGACAGGCCACCTCGTGTTCACAACGGTACATGCCAACAATGTGTTCGACGTCCTCAGTCGTTTTCTGCACATGGGCGTGGATGCCTACAGCTTCGTATCGGCACTCAACGGCATCCTGGCGCAGCGTTTGCTGCGTATCGTCTGCAATCATTGTGGCGAGGAGATAGTGCCATCGAGAGCGATGCTCGATTCGACGGGGGTACCCCACGAGATCGCCAGGGAATTCCACTGGCGTGCCGGAAAAGGCTGCGGCGAATGCCGCGGGACCGGTTACCGTGGGCGCAAAGCAGTGGGCGAATTGCTCGTTCTTAATGACGAATTGCGTGAGGCCATCATCGGCAGGGTCCCCGTCCGGCAGCTTAAGGAACTCGCAAGGGCCGGAGGAGTTCGATTCATCCGCGACGCTGCCATCGACCTGGTCCGAGACGGACTGACTACAATTGAAGAGGTGGACCGTGTCACCACTATGGCGTGATGAAATTGGCATCTATATAGGCCCGGCGAAGGTCGTACTCGCACGCATGCGGCGTGGTCTCAGGCCGAAGTGTGTCGCCGAGCAGGGCATTTCCGTCGAACATGGCGACGGTGGCGACTGGCACCCAGCGATTGCGTCGTTGCGGCAGCAGGTCGTCAGCGACCTGTGGCATGACGCCAATATTCGCGTGGTCGTATCCGACCAATGGACTCGCTACGCGATCCTGCCGTGGTCTCCGGATCTCACCTCGCAGGATGAACGCATGGCTCATGCCCGGCTCATACTGAACAATACCTATGGTGATGTAGCCGACGACTGGTCGATTAGTTTGAGTGACAATCCTCCGCTCACGACGACGGTGATCAGTGCAATTCCGACACGGTTTCTCGACGAGCTTCGCGAGGCGTTATCAGGCAAGAAACGTCGACTGGTGTCGCTGCAGCCAAACCTGATCGTCGCCTTCAACAGTTGGCGACAAAAAATGCCGGATGCAACGGCCTGGTTTGCGTCCGTCGATGAGGGGTCGCTGGCCGCATTGCACTTGAGTAACGGCACCTGTGATCGCGTTCGCTCCGTTCGTATCAGCGATGACTGGAGCCTCGAGATGCGGCGGATGCAGACCATGGGACGACTCGCGAAAAAACATCCTGACGAAGGCCGGGTTTTTGTGGATGCGCCGATCTGGCTGCGGGAGTCAACGGATACCAACAATGCAGCACTGGAATGGTTAGTTGACGACAGGGCGCCGCAAAATATCGCGGATAAGGTTTCACTACTCAAGGGGATGTACACATGATTCCGGCGCAAATCTCTGTGGATTTCATTCCGCAACGCAGGCGGATGTCGATGTCCGGAATGCTGATCATGTCAGCGGGCCTCGTGGCGCTCGGCTGGACTTACACTGATTTTCAGGATTCCAATGTGTCCACCGAATTATTGAATCTCTCGATATCCCGCTATTCGCAAAGAGAGGCCAACGCGACCCCGACGCTTTCTCCTGTCGATGCCGAAGAAGTGGCGGAAGCGACTCGTGAGTTATCAACGCCGTGGTCCAGGCTGCTGGTCGACCTGGAGCTGGCTGCGCGCGACAGTGAGAAGAACATTGCGCTGCTGGAAATCGCACCGGACAAAGACAAGCGCAACGTTCGGATTACCGGCGAGGCAAGGTCGTTGCCGCATGTACTCAATTACGTCAGTCGATTGCAAAGTGCACAGTCCATACGGTTTCCCATCCTCGAAACTCACGAAATTCAGGTTTCCGACAAGGACAGACCCGTGAGATTCGTCGTTTTGGCGGAGTGGAGGATAGAAGGATGAGCGATAAGCCAGTGATGGTCGCGGACACCGTAGCGGTTAGTGCCGTCAATATGCCGACACCGTTAGCCGAATCCCGAATAGCGACATTCAAGAGCGCGACGTCGGCTATCGTTCCGTACGCGTCCTACTACGCGGACAGAATCGGCAGGACCGGCGTAGTCGGTTTGTCGCTTTGCGTTTTGAGCCTGGTTGCCTTTGTATCGGCCAATATGCCGCTGCGGCAGCAGGTCGCTGAGCAGGCGGCGGTGCTCGAAGCGGCAAGGCTGCACGCGGCCGAGAGCACTTCGGGGAGTGTTGCAATTAGTCCAGGCCAGGAAGCAGCCCAATTTGTGAGACAGCTGCCGTCTGTCGACGACTTACCGCTGGTCATGGGCAGTATCGTATCGATAGCAGCGACTACCGGCATAGAACTTGAGCGCGGCAGCTATGAGTACATCGAAGCAGACGGCGCCGGTATCGCCCGCTATGAAATGTCGTTGCCGGTTATCGGCACGTATCCCGAAGTTCGGCAATTTGTTGAAAACGTCCTTGCAAGCAATTCCGCGATTGCACTTGAAGGAATGCGCATTGAAAGGAGCAAGGTGTCGGAGCAGAGAATTTCCGCCGACCTGCGCTTCACGGTGTTACTGGGAGGCACATCATGATTCGAGTAATCTGGCCGGTACTGACTGCAGTGCTGGCAAGTTCGGCCGCCACATTGGCAGACGATGTCGTGAGCGACGTTGCCGCGTCCGAATCAGCACCGGTCACCCAGGCTTTTGCAATGCCGGAACGCACTCCTCACCACGGCGTCGACAAAAACCTGTTTCAGGGCCATTCGTGGTATACGCCGCCGCCAGCGCCGCCGAAACGGGAGATTGTTGCTCCGGTTCCACGTGCGCCTGTGGCGCCACCGCTGCCGTTCAAGTTGTTGGGCAGCTTCGAGCAGGCAGGCGGCCCGACGATGTATTACCTGGTCAAGGGCGATCGGATTTACGACGTCAAAATTGGTGACACACTCGATGAGACCTACCAGGTAGACGGTGTTTCTGAAGGCGAACTCAAGTTTACCTACCTACCGCTCAGTACGAGTCAGAGTCTTCGACTCGGAGAGAAATAATGAAAACGATAATAAGAATAGTCGCAATCGCTTCGCCGTTACTACTCCTGTTGAGTTGCGCCGCGGGAAACCAGTTGCATAAGGAAGGCATCGCCGCGGGCCAGAGTGGAAACTATGAGGAGAGCATCAGGCTACTGGAAGAGGCTATCGAAAAAGAACCCGGAAACATGACTTATCGCATGGATCTGCGTTCTATACGGGACCAGACAATACAAGCATTGATTGGCGCTGGCGACTCCGCGCGCATGTCCGGCAATTTTGACGAGGCAGAATCGCATTACAACCGCGTGTTGAACATCGAAACACGCAATGGCCGGGCACTCCGAGGATTGGAGGCTGTCGCGACCGATCGGGAGCACGCAAAAATCCTTGCGCAGGCTCAGGGACTGTTTGACCGGGGCGACCTGGAATCCGCTGCAGCCGTGTTACGAACGGTTTTTGCCGAAAATCCCAGCCACATGGGCGCAATGGCGCTGGCGCAGAAAATCGAATCGACCAAGCCACCGATCAGCGTGGCGCCCCGACTGGTAACAACCAACAACGCTCCGGTGACGCTGCAATTCCGCGATGCCGATACGCAGATGGTGTTTGAAGTACTGTCACGGCAAACCGGCATCAACTTCATATTCGACAAAGATGTGCGACGCGACAGCAAGACAACGATATTTGTCCAGAATGTGCCCATCGAACAGGCCATTGATCTGGTGCTCGGCCAGAATCAGCTGGGGCGGCAAATTCTGTCCGAAAACATGGTGCTCATTTACCCGAATACACCGATCAAACAGCAGGAATACCAGGATCAGATCATCAAGACTTTCTACCTCACGAATGCTGACCCTAAGCAATTCAGCGACATGCTGAAAACGATGCTGAATGTGCAAACAGTATTTGTCGAAGCGCGCTCGAACGCGGTTGTCGTACGTGATACACCCGAAGTGATTCGCATGGCTGAGAGCTTGATGGTTTCTATCGATCTTCCCGAAGCGGAAGTGATGATGGAGGTCGAGGTCCTGGAAATATCCCGCAACAAACTCGAGCAACTCGGCATTCAATATCCGTCCAGTATGACGATGAGCCCGACGCCCTTGGCCGGGAACCCGCTGGTCCTGGCCGATCTGGGCGAGCAGGATTCGACGACCATTCAGATTTCACCGGTCTCGGTGACTGTGGACCTGAAAAAGGAGGTCGGTACGGCGAACCTGTTGGCCAGCCCGCGAATCCGGGCACGCAATCGCGAAAAGGCCAAGGTCCTCATCGGTCAGCGAGTGCCGGTAATTACCAATTCAGTGACCCCGACCAGCAATGGCGGTTCAGTGGTGACGGGTAGCGTTCAATATGTCGATGTCGGCTTGTCGCTGGAAGTGGAGCCCACAATTCATCTCGATAATGAGGTCGCAATCAAGGTAGATCTTGAGGTGAGCAACATTATCAGCGAAATATTTAATTCTACTTCGGGCACGCTGGCGTACCAGATTGGTACGCGCAATGCGACGACTACGCTGAGGCTGCGCGACGGAGAGACGCAAATTCTCGCGGGGCTGATTGAGGACAAGGATCGCAATACATCGAACCACATTCCAGGGCTCGGTGACATGCCGTTGCTGGGGCGCCTGTTTGGATCAAACAAGACCAGCGACGAGAAGTCCGAAATAGTTCTCTCGATTACGCCACGCATTATTCGCGCGCAGCCAAGACCGGCAAGTGAGCACACTGAATTCTGGTTTGGAACGGAGTCGAACTTGCGGAGTTCACCCCTGAAAGCAAGTGTTGCGCCTGCACGCGCCGCCAACGACAGCGCGGTGGCGTACAACGCGGCAGGCAGGGCAAGCGGTCAGAGCGGTGGCCCCGATACCGATGATTCCCGGCAACCGGACGCTCCGCCACCGAAACGACTCTCACTCAGCTGGGATGGCCCTGGGCAGGTTGCCGTCGGCGAGTCCTTTGATGTGCGGCTAAGGGTCAGTAGCGAAACCGAACTGGCGTCGCTGCGCACGCGACTGCGTTACGACATGGCAGTCCTGGAATTGTCCAGCGTCGACATGGGCGATTTCCTGCCAGCGGATCTGGTGGCGTCTGCGAAACCCGAGATTATAGGCAAGGCCGGTCGCGTGGAGTTGGCCGTCGGCGGCGGTTCAGAGGCGACAGCATCCGGTGATGGCTCGCTGGTCGTACTGCACTTCCGCGCACTGGCGGCACGACCCGGCACGATGATCGCTGTGCAGCAATTCGCCGCGCAGGGCGTCGATAGCCTGGCCGTGCCGGCCATGGCGCCGCGACCGTTTGTCATCAAGGTGAGTCAATAATCGCTGTGCGAAATCGTGGATTTACATTAATTGAAATGGTGATTACGGTCGCGATCGTCGGGCTGCTGGCAACGGCAGTCTTCCCGCTTGCGGAGCTCGGTGTACGTCGGGCCAAGGAGCAGGATCTTCGCCTGGCCCTGCATCAAATACGCGATGGACTGGACGCGTACAAAGCAGCCGCCGATAGCGGGCGCATAGAAAGGAAGCTGGGCGATTCCGGCTATCCGCGGAGCTTGTCCGAACTGGTCGACGGCGTCGTCGATATCAAAGATCCCGATGGGGCCAGGATCTATTTTCTTCGGCGCCTGCCGCGCGACCCGTTCTATCCTGATCTGAGCGCACCTGCCGCTGAAACGTGGGCATTGCGGGATTACAAGAGTCCGCCGGCGGACCCACAACCTGGCGAGGATATTTTCGACGTGCGGTCGATGTCCCGGCACATAGGCCTTAACGGGATACCATACGATGAGTGGTAACAATCACGGCAGCGGATTCACGCTGATTGAGTTACTGGTTGTGATGGTGATTGTCGCCAGCCTGCTGACAATTGCGGTGCCGCGCTATTTCAACAGCCTCAATCATTCGCGCGAGGTTGTGCTTATGCAGGACCTGGCGGTCATGCGCGATGCGATTGACCAATTCTACGAGGATCGCGGTCGTTACCCTGAGGCGCTGAACGAGCTTGCAACGGAAAGATACATACTCAAGGTGCCCATCGACCCTATTACAAAGACGGCGGACAGTTGGGTGCTCGTCAGCCACAAGGATGGCGAAATGGATGGAGTCTATGATGTGCGCAGCGGCGCAGAAGGAACCACCGTAAAGGGGGTGCCATTTGCGGAATTGTAAGTGCGAGGGATTCACGTATTTTGGCATTCTGATTACCGTCGCATTACTGGGCTCATCGCTTGCGGCTATTGGTGCGTCTTGGTCAGTCCAGAAACGACGGGCGAATGAGGCTGAGCTGATTCTCATCGGACAAACATTCAGGCGCGCGATCGCAAGCTACTATAATTCGAAGTCAGCAGGCGCAAACCAGTATCCGACCAAACTGGACGATCTCCTGAGTGACACGCGCGGCGGCAAGATGGAGCGGCATCTGCGCAAGGTATATCGCGACCCGATTACGGGTGACACCGACTGGGAAATCGTCCGGCTGGCAGACGGGGCTATCATCGGCCTGGCTAGTCGATCATCCGGGGAACCATTCAAGAAAGACAACTTTAACCCCTGGGAAGCATCATTCACCGGTGCAAAATGCTATTGTGACTGGCGATTTCTTTATCTACCCCAGCTTGTCGGCGATACTTCGGTTACGCCCTAGCGCGCACTCGAGTAGAATCACGCACTGGCGCCGATCACGAGAGATGTAGGCCAGGCGATGGTTCGAATTCAGGTACAAAATCTCCGGTTGACGATATGCAAGTGAAAATCGTACTCATCGAAGATCACATCATCCTGCGCGATGGACTGAGGTCCCTGCTCGGTATGGAGGACGATTTCGAAGTCGTCGGCGAGGCAGATTCTTGCGACTCCGGGATGGAAGTTGTGAAAGCGGTCAATCCCGATATCGTGATCACGGATATCGGGCTGCCGGGTCGCTCCGGCCTGACCCTGATTCCACAACTCAAGGCCTATGACCCGTCAATCCGGGTCCTGGTGTTGACGGCTCACTGTACAGACGAATACGTCCGAATCGCCCTGGAATCCGGCGCCGATGGTTACGTTCTCAAGGACGACAGCCGGGCTGAGCTGATGACGGGAATCCGGACCGTAATGCAGGGCCAGCAATACTTTTCGACGCCCGTCACCAGTCGTGTTGTGTCCGGATTTCTGAAAGGGTCGGAAGTCACGCCAAAACTGTCCGGACCACAGATCACCGCCAGGGAGGTGGAAGTTCTGACGCTGATAGCATCGGCATACTCGACCAAGGAAATTGCGCGAAAGCTGGATCTCAGCGTCAAAACCGTCGAAAAACATCGCTCGAATCTTATGAAGAAACTGGGATTGAGAAGTACCGCTGCCGTCACGCTGTATGCGGTAAGAAACAACTACTTATCTGCCGATGGCAAGATTCCCGATGAGCCCGATTCCTAGCCGATCTCACGCACCGGCGGATGGATATTGCAGATTTCGATACGCCCCGTCGGTTCCACGAACCATTCCTCGGTGCGCGTCGTGCGCGATTTGACGTAGTCCGAAAACCCGTCGCTGTCAGTGCGCATGATCTCGATTTTCAAGCGGTCTGCTTCCGCGACGTCGTCGCCAAGTCGCATGCGCACGATTGGGGTCATCTCCGCAACGGATGTATAGAATCCCATTGCGGCCGTTCCCCTCGGCAAGGTCGTGAGATGTTCGATTCCGGATATCACGCGGCCGACAAGCGTAATGTTGCGGTCGAGATGCCGTGGTGCATGACCGGTGACAACATACAGGCTGCTGCCGTTGCCGCTGTCGGGTTCATTGCCGCGCGCGACCCCGACCATGCCGTAGCAGTGGACCAGCCAGGTATTCCTGCCGTCGCTGGCGGCCGGGAAGCCATCCACAAATCCAACGATGTCTGCATAGGCATCGCGGCTTGCAACGGTCGTCATGCGGACTTCGTCTGACGGGCGCTGAAACTCGGGCGGCACAGTCGTTGCGGCGGAGCCGAGCGACCTGGCCTTGTCATCCTCGTCCGCCGGGTCTGCCCACTGCGCAACGTAATTGTCCTGCGAACGCACGATTGCCAGGCCGTCGAAATAGTGCTCGCGCGCGAGGATGCGGATGTTGGTCACCATTTTCGGTGCGAATCCCGGGGCGAGTTCCATCACGACCTCGCCCTGCGGGAGCTGCATGTAGAGGAGATTGGCCGGCTCCGGTTGACGCCAGTCTGACCACGCCGCCGATGTCAGCGTGAGCAGCAATGCCGCGAGCGATGTTCTGATCGCCACGTTCACGATCTTAATCTTCTGCCGCGGCTTTGGGCGCCATCGCCGCATCGAGTTTTTCGATCAGCTGCTCGCGCGTGTAGGAATAGGCCTGCCACTCGTTGAGCTGCACGAGTTCTTCGATGGCCTTGTCGATGGTCCAGCCGGCCTCTTCTTCACTCGGCACGACCATGTAGCGGCGTACCGGCGATGCACTGGACATCGCGTGCAATGCCGCCTCTGCTACTTCCTCCGGACTCTTGTATATGCTGCGGTCCCAGGGCCGGTTGACCCACGCGGCCAGTTCTTCCTCGTAATAGGAACCCGCAAACGATTTCTTGTCGGCAAACATCTTCGCGAGCGCCGTCTTGGCGATGTCCGAGTCGTAATTGCCGGGCTCGATGACGCTGACGTGCACGCCGAACTTTTGCATTTCCCGTGCCAGGCCGTCGGTATAGGCCTCGATCGCGTGTTTGCTCATGCTGTAGGGACCTGAAAAATTGCCGGTCAGGATGCCCGAGATGGAACCGATCGTCGATATACGTCCTTTCGATTCGATAATCATGGGTGCAAAGGCCTTGGTCACGCGCATGACGCCGTAGACATTGACATCCATCAACCACTGCACGTCGTCGACATCGACCTCGATGAGCGGGCCGCCGAAATAGACGCCGGCGTTATTGATCAATCCGTACAGCCCCTTGCCGCCGGCCTTTACGGTCTCGACGGCAGCGTCGATCTCGCTTTGGACCGTGACGTCGATGCGAACGGCCTTAATATTGTCGATGCTGTTGAGCGCCTCCATGTCGGCCTGTTTGCGAGCGCCGGCGTAGACAAAATAGCCCGCACGCGCGAGCGTCTCGGCGATTTCCCGGCCGATACCGGTGCTGGCGCCTGTCACGAGCACGGCTTTCTGGTCATCGGCCAGGAGCGTGTCATCAGGTGCGACGCAGGAAATCAGGACAGCAAGGGCGACAAGCGTTCGAAAAGTAAGGCTCATTATTGAATCACTCCGGTTTCAGTCTTTCAGTTGATAAGTCCAGCGGCCATAGGCGTACATGCCCGCTGCGGATACGATGCCGACAGCACCCATGATGTACCAGGCGCCGCCCACGTCGTTCGCCATGTACAGCTGCGCGGTCAGGGCGTCAGCGGTCTGGCCCGTGACTTCGACGAGCCTCTGGAACGCTTCGCCGATGGGCACGGCGTTGACATCGGCCTGTGACATTCCGCCCTCGAGCAGGCTCCGCCGCGCGATCGTGTCTTTGGCGCCGAATTCGGCGTACAGCACCTGGCCGAAATAGCCCTCCAGTACCCAGCCAATGCCCAGCGGCAACTGGCTGAAGCCTAAGTACATGGCTTTCTTCTGCGCGGGAGCGATGTTGCCCAAATACTCCGAACACTTTGGACTCGAGAGCATTTCGCCGATCGAGAAACAAATGATCGCGACCAATACGATCCAGACCGAGTTGAAGCCGGCAAACAGCAGCAACGTCGAGGCCGCGAGGAAAGTACCCAGTGCCATGGATGTGGTCGCTCTCATCAGTGCGCTCCAGCCGGCGACGATGAAACAAACGAACATGATAAGCATGGCGTTGATATTGATGAGGCCTTCGGGAAGGATGGTTTTTCCGTCCTGCGTCATGCCAAAAATGAACTTCCAGAAGCCGCTGGATGTGCCGTCCTCGCCGAACATCGCTCTTACCATGACAGACGTGTCGACCCAGTCCCTGAAGAACAGCGGGCCCACATCCCAGAACGCGTTGAGCATGAACCAGAACCCGGAAAACAGGAGGATGTACCAGATCAGGATCGGTCGAGCGAGTTCCCTGAGGCTGTCGAGCCACAGGCTTTGTTCCTTCACTTCACCGGCTTTGACCTTGCGGCGATGCTCGAGCCGCGCTTCCTTGTCCTGTTCCTTGTAGGTCAGCAGCAGCAGGAAATTGATCGAGATGATGGCGGCGCAGGTGTAAAAGACGTAGTCCCACTGCAGCTGGCGCAGGTGCGCCGCGAGCAGGGGACCGATGAAACCGCCGATATTGACGGTCTGGTAGAACACGCCCCAGGCCATGGAACTGTTCTCACGGTTCGTCGATTTCACAATGGTTGCTTGTATGCCGGGCTTGAATATTCCGGTGCCAAACGCGAGCACCATCGCGCCCAGCATGAATCCCCAGTAACTGGCGAACCAGGCCATGATCAGGTAGCCCAGTATCTTGAATACGGTCGAGGCGAATATCGTTTCCTTGTAACCGACACGATCTGAAATGCCGCCGGTCAGCACGGGCACGAAGGACTGCATGAGCGCCCAGACCGCGAAAATCATGCCGATTTCCGAGCCTTCGAGGCCGAGACCGCCATTCGAGACTGCGTCCGTGGCGTATAGACTCGAGACCTGGCGCACGCCGTAGTAGGCCAGGCGTTCCACCAGCTCCATGCCGCCGCAAATCCAGAAAACGTAGCTCAGGCTGCCGAGCGCCGCCCAGATGCCCAGTTGCTTGACGTCTTTCGCGGAAATCGACGCGTGATCGGTCCCGGATGTGGCCATGTCATTTACCCTTATTGTTCTTGTTGGATGGCAGAGCTTAAGGTCGGACTGGCCCCGGCGCACCCAGTTCTACCTTATTTCGGGTACGCCGCCAACTGTATCGACCCAGTAGAATGGGTCCGGGAATCCGAATCGAGGTAGCAATGACCGATTACATCGCCCCACTGAAAGACATGCTGTTCAACATCCACGCGCTATCCGGCCTCGATCGCGTGCTGCAACTGGACCGGTACGCGGAATTTGATACGGAACTGGTCGATCAGGTTGTCGAAGAGGCCGGCAAGTTCGCCACCGACATCCTGAGTCCGCTCAACATTCCGGGCGACAGGGCGCGCCCGCAGGTTGTGGACAAGGGCGTGATTGCGGTCCCAGGGTTTGCCGAGGCCTACGGTCAATTCGTCGAGAACGGCTGGCAAAGCCTGGTCGTCTCACCCGAGTACGGCGGCATGGGTATGCCCGGCGTCGCCGGGGCCGCGGCCTCGGAGACCTGGCAGGCGGCATGCCTGTCGTTCATGCTGGCGCCCATGCTGACGAGCGGCGCCATTCATTGTATTGAAGCGCACGGATCGGAATCGATACGCAACACGTACCTGCCCAACATGACCAGCGGCGGCTGGACCGGCACGATGAACCTGACCGAACCGCAGGCCGGTTCGGATCTCTCCGTCGTCACGACCAAGGCGGTTCCTGAGGGCGATCACTACCGCATTACGGGTTCGAAAATATTCATTACCTGGGGCGACCAGGATTTCAGCGAGAACATCATTCACCTGGTGCTGGCGCGCCTGCCCGATGCGCCGGAAGGCGTGCGCGGCATTTCGCTGTTCCTCGTGCCGAAGTTCCTGCTCAATGCGGATGGCAGCATCGGCGAGCGCAACGACGTCTACACGCCGAGTGTCGAGCACAAGCTCGGTATTCACGCGAGTCCAACGTGCGTGATGGCATTCGGGGAAAACGGCGGTGCGGTTGGTTACCTGGTCGGCGAGGAAAACAAGGGCCTCGCGTGCATGTTCACGATGATGAACCACGCGCGTCTTGGCGTAGGCATGCAGGGCCTCGGTATCAGCGAGCGCGCCTACCAGCTGGCCCGCGCCTTCGCAATGGACCGCAAGCAGGGACGTGCGCCGGGCGTTAAAGGCAGCGCGACGATCATTCACCATCCGGACATCCGCCGCATGCTGCTCGTCATGAAGTCGCAGATAGAAGCGATGCGGACCGCGGCGTATTACACGGCGGGTGTGGAAGACTTGTGGCACTACTCCGGCGACGATGCGGAACGGGAAGCCGCGAGCACTCGTGTCGCGTTACTGACGCCCGTCATCAAAGCCTGGCTCACGGAAGTTGCACAGGAACTGACCTCGCTCGGCGTGCAGATACAAGGTGGCATGGGCTACGTCGAGGAAACCGGTGCGGCTCAGCACATGCGCGACGGCCGCATCCTGACCATCTACGAAGGAACCACGGGCATCCAGGCGATGGATTTCGTGGGTCGCAAGATCATGGCAGACGAAGGCAAGGCGATTCGCGAATTGATCGTCGAAATGCGATCGCTGGACGATGCACTGGCAGCGGATGCACGGCTGGCCGACATTCGCGCGGCCCTGAGCGCGGGAACCGATCAGCTGGAGTCGGCGGTGCGCTGGTTGCTGGAGCAGGGGCCTGTCGACCCCAATGCCGCGGGATCGGCGTCGGTGAATCTCCTGATGCTGGCCGGCACCGTCGTCGGTGGCTGGCAAATGGCTCGCGCTGGCCTCGCGATCATCGATGGCGCGATGCCAAACGATGCCGCATTCAGCGACGCAAAACTCTCGACCGTACGTTTTTACGCGCTGCACATCATGCCGAGGGCGCATGGGCTGGCGATGGCGGCAATGGCCGGCGCAGACGCCGTGATGGCGCTCGACGAAACGCTGTTCTGAACCCTCGTTCCTGGATTTCAGGAATAGATGCGCTTCATCAGCGGCGCGATCTTGCGCACGCCGACGATGTTGGTCGCGGTCAGCACGCCGGCCATCATCGCGCCCGTGACGCCGCAGGTGAGTATGTCCTGACCGGTCAGCCACAGCCCGGGAACGGTGGTCCTGGGCCGCAACCACGTCTGCCGCATCCGCTGCGGCGTATGCGCTAAACCGTACAGTTCGCCTTGCTGGTAGCCGGCGAACCAGTTCGTCGACAGCGGCGTCGAAACTTCGTAGTAGTCAACCTTGCCGCGCAGCCCGGGCAGTTTCTCGTACAGGTGATTCATGAGCCGCTCGCCGAGCGCATGCTTCAGCGCGTCATAGTCTTCGCCGCGTTTCCCCCAGGTCCTGTCGCGCCACTTCTCGAACCACTGGTAGGGCGCCGGTGCCACGATCTCGATCGTCGCGGTGCCGGGATGCCGCTTGA
>Ga0224496_10000174_pt1 | contig 47154 bp, 42 predicted proteins | sample SF_Jul11_sed_USG_2_FD_168127 | JGI IMG/M metagenome (GOLD analysis project Ga0224496, IMG submission 168127) | Sediment microbial communities from San Francisco Bay, California, United States - SF_Jul11_sed_USGS_8_1 | ecosystem: Environmental > Aquatic > Marine > Sediment | place: USA...
CATTATCGCCCACAACAAAATTATTAAATGAATAGGAGTCCCTTAATTTTAAATCAAGAACCAGTTGTGTTGACGTCATTCACGGCTACCACTATCAAAAAATGTACTTGCCTTGTATTCACCGTGCATATGACGCAAGACAACCGCTATCACTGCTGCCACCGGCAATGCCAGAAGAATGCCGACAAAACCAAATAACTGCCCACCGGCCAATATGGAAAATATTACAGCAACAGGATGCAGGCCAATCTTATCGCCCACCAGTAATGGTGTTAGTAACATACCTTCCAGTGCCTGACCTATACCAAACACAATGATCACAGGCACTAACTGAAGTAACTCATGGGTTTGTAATAACATGGCAATAGATGCTGCAACGATTCCCAGTATAAAACCCAGATAAGGTACAAAGCTCACCAGCCCTGCCATCAAGCCAATCAATAATGCAAGTTCAAGATTGATCACCCACAAACCAATGGAATATATCAAACCTAATACCAGCATCACTAAAAATTGCCCGCGAAGAAAAGCGGACAGAGTTTCATCAGATTCTTTTGACAACTTACTAATAACCGGCTGGTATTGCTTTGGCACTAATTCATGTATGCGTGAAACAAGAACATCCCAGTCGCGCAATAAATAAAATGTCACTACCGGTATTAAAACCAGATTACCCAACCAGGCAATAATACTTAGCCCTGATTTTGTCACCGAAGAAAACACGGTCATAGCCAGACCACCTGCCTGCTTCCAGTATTGATTCATGGCTTTTTTTAATTCATTTAAATCAAATTGTGCTGCATCAATACCAAGTTTATTTGCAAGGCCTGGCAATATGTCAGTTTGTAAAAGATCAATATAACGAGGGATATTACCCAGCAGATATGACAACTGGTGTTCCAGCATGGGTACCAATAGAAAGACAATTAAGGTTAATAAAAGAAATATACTGACAAAAACAATACTCACAGACAGTGTCCGTGATAAATTTTTTAACTCTAATCGATCTACCAGAGGGTCGCCCAGATAAGCCAGTAATGCCGCCGCAAGAAAGGGGGCTAGTATAGGAGCCAGCAAATAAATCAACAGCACCAGACTGATCAACCCGGCAAACAACAGCCACTTCTGCGAATCATTCAGGATCATTGATTAAATTTATAAATTAAAAGATTATCGTCTTCCGTAGCAGGCAACGTGTGTGGCACCACCGCATTCACAGGTAATGGACTATCCACTTTAGGCAGGCTATCTGGAACAAGCACTTTACCCAAGGCAATAATTCGCTGAATATCCTCTTTCTCACCACTCATATCGACATGAAAACGGACCCAGTTTTGATTAACCTCTGTTGGAAACACCTGCTTCACAGATGTAATAGAGGACAGATAATGCATCACTTTTGAATACACACTCAATTGCTGAATACCATTCACATGAATGATGATTTTACCGTCACTAGTCAGATCATTAACAACTGCAAAACGACTGGCAACCTGATCAGCGGCAAAATCAATACCATTGACCATCAGCTGCTCTATCTCAGGCGAACGAAAGCGCCAGCTTTCCAGTTTTTTATCCAGCATTAGCGACCAGTCAACCTGCCAGCTAACCCCATCCCAGTTCATACGGCACAACATCACAGTATCCACTGAATAACGTTTACTGGCCTCGACCACGGGCCCCCAGAACTGGCCCCAGACATCCAGATAAGTCACCTGTTTCTGATCAGTTTCATCAAATGATGGCCAGACGATCGGCAACCCTCGTCTTTTCGCCGCTTTTTCAACGGCATCCTTGATTACCGAAATATCCTGATTTCTAAGAATATATCGATTTCGACCGTCTTTTACACTCAACCAGAGTAATACGGGGGGGCGCTGATCACCCCATATAGACAGGCCATTTTCAGTCAGCAGGTTTCTAATTTTAGATTCACTAAACTGAATCCAGAGATTACGCTTCACCTCTGGCTGCCCGGGTCCCACAACCTGCCCCGACCTGTTCTCAGCCACAAGATAACGGTATTGCTGCACATAGTGAGCTGCCGTGCTGATATCAATATGTGATGGTGCCTGGCTGGAACCGGATACCCGTACCAGAACCTCAAAAAAACCCTGTTCAAAAGCGGCCTGACGAATGTCTCGGTCCTGACTGACCACTGGCAACGAGGTCTCAAACAGTTGTTTCACGACTTCTGCCTGCGTAATCGCGGGCAAACCCATCAATAACGTAATTAAAAAGACTAATTTACTTCGCATTATTATTCGTTCGATTTGCAATGAGCGTGTACAATACCACATCTTTGACAAGACTTGTTTCAGGTATCTAATGTCCGTTTCAGATCAAACCAATAAATCTTTAAGTTACAGGGATGCAGGCGTCGATATTGATGCCGGCAATCAGCTGGTAGAAGAAATCAAACCCCATGTGGCCAGAACCCAACGCCCCGAAGTCATCGGTGGACTGGGAGGTTTTGGTGCCCTGTTTGAAATTCCACTGAACCGTTTTCAACAACCTGTACTGGTATCCGGTACCGATGGCGTCGGCACCAAGCTGAAGCTGGCGCTGGAAATGAACAAACATGACACCATTGGTATTGATCTGGTGGCTATGTGCGTTAATGACATCCTGGTTCAGGGTGCCGAACCCCTGTTTTTCCTTGATTACTATGCCACTGGCCACCTGGAAATCAAGGTTGCAGCCGATGTTATCAAGGGCATAGCCGAAGGCTGCCACCAGTCTGGTGCGGCGCTGGTCGGAGGTGAAACTGCTGAAATGCCCGGCATGTATAGTAAAGGCGACTATGATCTGGCGGGTTTCTGTGTCGGTATCGTCGAAAAAAACGCCATCATTGATGGCTCAAAAGTACAGCCTGGCGATACCCTGATTGGTATTGCTTCATCCGGTCCTCACTCCAATGGCTATTCACTGATACGCAAAATTATTGAGATCAGTAAGGCAGACCTGAATCAGGATCTAAATGGTCAGAAGCTTGGCGATGCCCTGCTGGCACCCACTCGTATCTATGTAAAATCCATACTACCGTTACTGGATCAGGTGGACATTCATGCCATGTCACACATTACCGGTGGTGGCCTGCTGGAAAACATCCCTCGCGTCATGCCAGAAAATACCCGCGCTCGAATCAATGCATCCAGCTGGGACATGCCTGACGTTTTCAAATGGCTGCAACAACAGGGTAATGTTAAACAATCCGAAATGTACCGCACCTTCAACTGTGGTGTCGGCATGGTTCTTGTGGTGAACGCGGAAGACACAGAACATACACTGGAATTACTCAAAGCCAGTGGTGAAACAGCCTGGAAATTAGGTGACGTCGTCAGTTCTACAGGACAGGCTGATATTGCTATTGAATAATGTCTAACCCTGCGCTTCCCATTGTTGTCCTTATTTCGGGATCCGGCTCAAATTTACAGGCAATTATTGATGCCATAGCAGCCAAACGGCTGCATGCAGAAGTTCGTGCAGTTATTAGTAATCGAGCGGACGCTCCAGGCTTACAACGCGCCCAAAAAGCCGGCATCACGACACATGTTCTGAATCACAAAGACTACCCGGATCGTGAGAGCTTTGATCAGGCACTGATACAGATCATCGATAACTACCATCCCGCACTGGTGGTTCTCGCCGGATTCATGCGCATCCTGACAGATAACTTCGTAGCTCATTATCAGGATCGCATGCTCAATATTCACCCGTCACTACTCCCGGACTTTCGTGGTCTGAATACTCATCAGCGCGTACTCGAAGCAGGACAAGATAAACACGGCGTCAGCGTGCATTTTGTTACTAGTGAACTGGATAGCGGTCCGCTGGTCATACAAGCAATCATTAACGTTGACTCAACGGATACCGCTGAGTCATTGGCAAATAAAATTCATCAACAGGAACACATTATCTATCCAATGACTATTCAGTGGCTGGCCGAGCAACGTTTACAATGCAAAAACAATCAACTGTTTTTTGATGACCAGGCCCTGGCATCACCATTGATCTGGGAAAACAATACACTGCTGAATCAAAACACATGAAATGGATAACACTTTTATGCTGCTTTCTAAGCTATCAATCACTGGCTTTTGAAACACCTCCTGCTTTTACAGCAACCTACCTGATTAAAAAATATGACAGCACCATTGCACAAACAACAATGGCACTCAAAAAAACAAACGAGCACATTAACTTCACATCAAGCTCAAAAGCTGAAGGCCTGGCAGCCATATTTACCAGCGACATAATCACTGAAAGCAGCAAATTAAAGCTATCGGAAAATAATAATTCACCCTATCTTATTGAATACAACTATATTCGCAAACAAAAACCTGAAAAGAACCAGACTATAAAAATAGCCTGGAACGAGAACAATACAGCCAATATCATCAGTCAATATAAAAAAAACCATACAGAATTCAATGAACCTCATCCAGTATGGGATAACCATTCAGTTCAACTGGCCTTAATGAGTGATATCAACACCGCTAAAATAAATGACACCCTCCACTATAGAGTGGTCGAAAAAAAATCACTAACCGATTACAATTTCAAATACCTGGGCGATGAAAACATTACCCTTAACGACCATAACTACCTGACAAAAAAAATAGAGCGCATACATGCCTCAGGAAAACGCACTACCCTGATATGGCTGGCAACTGAATTAGCCAATTTACCCATTATCATCGAACAACATAAAGACAAAGACATTCATTTACGAATGATTTTAAAAGACATCAAAATAGAAGCGAACTAAACATGCACGATCTTGATGATGACGAAGATTTTATTAGTAAAACGCAACGCAAGAAAGAATGTGATGCGCTACAAAAACTGGGCGAAGAGCTGGCTACTTTAAAAGACCATGAACTGGACAGCTTTAATTTGCCTGATGCATTATATGCTGCCATCAAAGAAACCAGAAAAATTCGTCAACACGGCGCACTGAAGCGTCACCGCCAGTATATTGGGCGACTAATGCGTGATATTGATGCGGAACCGATAGAACAACAACTACAAAAAATTCGTCATAAAGATGACCTGAATAATGCATTGTTTAAAAAACTGGAAAAATGGCGTGACCAGATTATTAATGATGGCGATGCCGCAATAAATGAAATCATGGAAGAAATACCCCACGCAGATCGTCAGTATTTAAGGCAACTGTCACGCAATGCACAAAAGGAAAAACAGCAGAATAAACCGCCGGTAGCATTCAGACAAATCTTTAAATATCTACGAGATTTATCGGAGAACTAACCTATACTTGTTTCATTATTCATCTTTTACCTTGCGAGAGAATAACCATGGATTTTACAAGTATTCATAACTACTACGAACATCTGGTTATAGATTATATTCAAACCAAAGTCATTCCTGAAACGGAACATAGAGATGAAGAATTTCTACTTGATGTAGCCTGCTATGCGCTAAGCAAACTACCTGCACGTTATATGCGCCATGAAATCGACATGGCGTTTTATCTCGACTCCAAAGAAAGAGACAAGATATCTCATGAAGTCGAAAAATCCATCAAAGACGCTCTAAAATATATCGGCAAAAACAATCGCTACAAAATCAACGAATAATAACCCGTGCTGAACTAACCTGAGCGAACTAAGCACACCTCAATTTACATATTAAAGTACGATATTGCTCACTCCATCTAAAGCAATACAGCTCCAACTATTATCCTCAGAGCGGGATACACACAGCATTAAAAGACACCTGGATCAACAACCATCAGGATACCAGCCACAGCCAGCCATCCTGGAAACCACCCTGTTTCAGATCATATTTGACCATGACATTTACAGTGTTTTGACTATACTTTATGGATAAGCCTACTCAGGAACCAGAAATGAAAAACATCGGATTAATAAAAGGTTTTTTTATACTTACAGGTTTACTGACGACCATTCTCATTATTCAGAACATGCTCATGTTCGCCAGAAGCACTGACATCATTAAGATGACCAATCATCTAAAAGATACCGAGTTAGAAATTCTAAATAAGGCACATCAACTAAAACTTTCGGTGGTTCAGGTCCAGCAGTGGCTCACAGACATCAGCGCAACCCGTGGCCAGGATGGACTGAATGATGGTTTTGACGAAGCAGAAAACAACGCCCAGCTATTCAAGTCACTAATAACAGACCTGATATCACTTGATGCCAGGAATACCGATCAATATAAAGCCATGCTGCCCACTTTTAATGCCTATTATACAACCGGCAAAAAAATGGCACAGAGCTATATTGATTATGGCCCAGAAGGTGGCAATCAGATGATGTCACAATTTGATGAAGTCGCTGCCAATATGTCCAGTACTGTAGATAATTTCCTGGAGAACACTATCAAGCGAATTTCGCTATCTTCCAGTAAAGAAGCACAGGCAGCAACAACAAGCAGGTCCATTATACTGATCAGCGCAGGCATCATAATTATCATGATGGCTATTTTTATGTTTCTGGTTAACCGGTCATTATCCCGCTTGCCCAGAGCCATCAGCTGTATACAAAAAATATCCGCGGGTGATCTCAGTATCAATTTAAATGTCAAAAAAACCGATGAAATTGGCGCTCTGCTGAGCGCAGTTGAAGCCATGCGTGTACAAATTGTCACCATCATTTCACAAATCAAACAGACCAGCAGCCAGCTTTCAACAACGTCATACCAGCTGAACAACATTGTCGCAGAAACCACCAACATCACACAGCAACAACAATCCGAAACAGATCAGGTCGCGACGGCAATGAATCAGATGACAGCCACCATTCAGGAAGTTGCCAATCATATTCACATGGCAGCAGAAGCGGCTGGCAATACCAATAATGAAGCCATCTCCAGTAAAAGCATTGTCAGCCAGGCCATTAGTCAAATACACAAACTGGCGAATGAACTGGAAAATGCCGACACCACCATTCAGCAACTGGAACAAAATAGCAAAAGCATCACCAGCATACTGGATGTTATCAAAGGCGTTGCTGAACAAACAAATTTACTTGCTCTAAATGCCGCCATTGAAGCTGCTCGTGCAGGTGAACAGGGCAGAGGTTTTGCTGTGGTTGCCGATGAAGTCCGTTCGCTTGCCAGTCGTACTCAGCAATCAACCGAAGAAATCAATCAGATGATTGATAAACTACTGGCCGGCTCACATCAGGCTGTTGAAGTGACCAATACCTGTCGCCAGCAGGCACGATCAGCTGTGGAACAGACATCAACCGTGAATGCGTCACTGGAGTCCATTACCCAATCAGTATCTCAAATCAATGATATGAGCATTCAAATTGCCAATGCCGCAGAGGAACAGGGTTCTGTTTCTGAGGAAATCAATAAAAATATAGTAAAAATCAGCAATATGTCTGAACAAACAGTTGATATCGTTAGCCAGCTATCCATTACCGGCGATGAACTGGGACATCACGCAAGAGAACTGGAAGATGCCATCAGTCATTTCAAGATATAAATCAATTAACTGATTTTACAGTTCAACCGACGATGCTGTAAAACAGGGAAGTTTTTCCGGGTTCTCTTTAGAAAATTTTTATCAATATCCGCCACGATAACCCCGGTTCCACCAGGCATACGATCCAGTATATTACCCCATGGATCAACAATCATACTATGACCGTAGGTTTCTCGACCATTGATATGAAACCCGCCCTGAGCAGAAGCCACCATATAACAGAGATTTTCAATTGCCCTGGCTCGCACCAACGGCTCCCAATGCGCTTTTCCTGTAATGGCAGTAAAAGCAGAAGGTAAAACACAAATCTCCATACCATAGTCATTCATGGTGCGAAATAACTCAGGAAAACGTAAATCATAACAAACTGCTAGCCCTAATCGGCCAAACGGCGTATCCACAACCACAGCCTGATCACCGGCATCAGTTGTTCTTGATTCATTATAACTTTCGGAATTATCCCCAAGAACGACATCAAACATATGGATTTTGTCATAACGCGCCACCTGCTCGCCCTTATCATTGAATAACAAACAGGCTGCCCTGGCCTTACCATCAACATCAGATTTCAGCGGTATAGTACCTCCAACCAGCCATATGCCGTGTTTTCTGGACTGATTTGCCAGAAAATCCTGCATAACACCCTTACCTGACTGTTCCGCCTGGGACACACGGTCTTCATCAGTCATGGCCATCAAGGCAAAATTTTCAGGCAATACAACCAGCTTGGCGTCCTTTTTTACTGCCACATCAATTAATTTTGCTGCGCTATCAAAATTAGATTGCACATTAGGACCTGATGCCATTTGAATGGCGGCAACTTTACTCATTCGATTGTTTCCCCTGAACCAGAACTATTTTTATTATATCCTCATTTCCACTACCAGGAACAGCATACATACTACTGGATGGCACACCCAGTGCAATCAGCCAATCCATAAACTCCTGCACCCAGAGCTCACCTTCCTCACCACCCGGATAGCGCATTTCAATAATTTTCTCGGTATTTTCCGACCATAACCTGACTAATTCGGTCAATTCTGGTATTTTAACTAATTTTTCACCCTGTCGTGATATCTCCCATTGCTCAAATCGAAGATTCATTGCCGATAATTCTTCAGCCAAACTAGCACCTGCTCCAGATAGAATCAAAACAAAAAATAATATCGAATATTTAAAAATCATCATTACTATTTTTTTCCAGTTTCTTTTCTTTTTTTGGTGCTGACAACAATGTTACTTTCGGATTGCTCCATGGTCCTGTCACTGAATATTTATATTCTGCAATTTTATCAAGCCCCAGTATCTTCTGAAAGAATAATATAGCCGCACCAATCGTTGCACCACCCGCTACAGCGCCAATGACACTAAGCGTACTACCGACACCAGGGATAACCGATATGGTTTGATCAAAATCTTCTGCTGTTAAACCCACTCTGCCCTTTATATTAATATCGGCAACCTTACCCTCTATTTTGAAGTTTTCTGTATAGGCATTACCATTCGCAAAAGTAAATGCGCCTTTAATCTCATCAAACGCAAAACCACCTGACATCTGCTTACCAAAATCAAGAGACAACAATGTTTCAAAATTAAATATGCCCAGAATGCGTCCTGCTCCGGGCTGAATATCAACCAGCTTACCATCTTCCAGTATCAGGGTTGACATGCCTTCAAGAAGATCCCATTTAAACTCATACGGTGCGGCTGACCATTTCCATTTAAAATCGCCAGTTCCTTTCGCATCCTCAATACCATTGGTTAAATTAAGATTTGTTAAACAACGACCAAGATTATCCGTGGATAATTGAAAATCAAACTTTGTAAGATTCTCATGTCGCCAGGTTGAAATCCAGGAACCTTTGCCTGTCAAATGAATATCCGGACCATCCAGTTTTAATACATCAATCATCATACCGGACTTAATTTTATGTGTTTTTAAACTTATATTTTTAAAACTAATATTATTCCAGGCAATTTCTTTTGCCTTAAATTCTATCGACGGCAATTCAACGACTGATATAGATTGCTCGCCTGCTTTCTTTGTTTCCCCCATAAATGCCGACAAATTGAGATAATCAAGATTTACTCTGACGGGATATCCCAGAGGGGATTCTGCAGAAAACAAGATTGCTCCCTTCAATTGCGAAGACTGAAGACTGATATCCCAAAGATGATCTGCATAATTAGCCTGCAATCCATTTGATTTATCATAATTGATCGCAACTGCTAGCGCATTATCCGGCAATACATCTAACGTCATTTTAAATGGCACTGAAGAGTCAGTTGCTTTTTTAAATGGCAACGGCAATGTTGACGAAACGCCCTGCAGATCAGACATTATAGAAATGATAGCTGATGGCTGTTTTTTAGTTTTAGAGACAGGAATATCGATATTCACATTCCAGTCGGCAATACCATCCATATAATCCATTAACACAGGCATAGCTGAAAGAATATTTTTAACAGGTAAACGCCCGGAGACATCAATACGTGTTACCGATTTATCAGCAACCACATAAGGACCGACAATGGCATTAACAGGATAACCCGCCATATTAGCCTGTAACTTTTCAGCACTCACTGAAGCCTCAGAAAACAACAACTGCCCATTGACAGTATCCAGCAAATACCCCTGATCTGGTAAGAAAATTTCATTATTTTCAAATGACAGCAACCCATTCACTTTCAGGTTGTCGCCTTTATCCAGTGGTATCTGCAAATCCAAGTCAAGACTGGAGCTACCTTTTGCCCTTAACCCTGCAACAAAAGAACCCAGTATATTTTTAAGCGGGCTATTACGAACAAATAAAACAAGATCTGACAATGGTGAGACTATATCACCATCAATTGATAAATGCGGTTCAGATAAATTCTCTATACTGACATTCACATCAGACAAATCAGCACCATAAACATAACCTGTCGCACCATTGATATAAAATGAGGAATTATAAAATAGTAATGTTGATTTTAAACCGGTGATGGCAGGCCAGTCAGGCAGATACTGGAGTCTTGCATCTTCAATATCAAAAAGAACTTCCATCACTCCTTCACCTTTGTGAAATGGAAAATCGTTTACTTCACCAAAAAAAAGAAAACCGCCTTGCGGAATAGACGCTCTAACAATGGCATGATCTAGCCAGTCAACAGTTTTTTTACCCATGATCCCTGCTGGCAAATATTCTGAGACATGGCTACCATCCCCCTGATAAAAAGTGGTCACAATATCCATAAATACAGAACCATTTTCAGGCACAACAATTTTAAGCGATGAATCTGTTTTTATATGAGGCGACCGAGCAATAACTTTTTTTGACTCTATAATCCAGTCAGCTAATTTTTTGCTTACCTCAACGGACCCCGTCAGATATTCAAATTTTAACTTATCTCGAAATAAATCTTTAAATTCAAAGGCAACATTATTACTTTCGATGTCAATTACGACCTGATTAGGCTCTATTTTCAAATAACCATCCATGCCATAAATAGATGGGGCACTAGAAATTGACTGATACCCAAAATCAACAAAATAAGCACTCGCAGTTATTTCGTCTGGACGATCAAGATCAATTAACAAATTCACATTATATAAATCACCTCTAACGCTACGCGCATCAGCAACAGGTAAAGCATCTAATACTGAGCCATGCCGGATAACATCCGCAATACCCGTAAAATAAAGCAGATCCTCCAGCCTTGCATAATTTGTTGTTACCTGTATTTTTTGACTTTTAAAAATTTCCAGATCCGCTGCTGAAGCTATTGACCAGGCCTCATTATTACGCTGGACATGAAGATCACGAATATTAAGCATCATGCTTTCGTCAGTTTGTGACCACTTTGTCACTGCAGAAATATGATCCAGCTTCCATGCCTCTATATCTTCATCAAGATGGTAGATAACAAGATCATCTGCAGACAATTCAATACTCACATTTTTTACAGACAAGCCATCAAATGAAACCCAGGCGTTTGCAGTCAACTGACCCGATCCTGGAAATCCGACAAGTGCCCAGTAATCGTTCAACCAGGCATCAAGCTGAATCTTCTCCGCATTCACATAAGCAATTCCTTTCCATGAATGCAAATTCCCTATGTCACCTTCAAAATCACCCATAATCTGGAGATGCCTACCATAGGCGGCTGGCAGATCCATTCCCACTGACACTTTATGACCGATGCCATTATTAATCATGGCAAGATTAACTTTTGTTAAATCCAGTCTTTGTGAATTATTTATTTGATCAATCCAGTGGATAGTACTATCAACCAGATAGAATGATGTTTCTGATAGAAACTTCATCGCACCACCTGAATCAGAAGCATCGGCATTAGCTGATTCAGAAATATTTATACCTTGAATTAAAAACTGACCGTTCTCATTTCTCTCTATTTGCAAATCCATTCCAAACAGAAAAACATCACCCAGTTCAGGCTTTAAATTCTTTATTGATTCTATCCAGTTCAGGCTAACACTGATTTCCATAAAGTGTATTAGATGCCTGTTATCTTCCTCATCATAAACAGATACATCAAGAAGTCTAAGACGAGGCACCAGCCAACTGATGTCCGCATCAATCATACCTATTTCTACCCGCTTCCCCAGCTGCGCTGTTAACTCACGTTCAATATCAGCACCATAATTAGTGATGTATGGGATGGCCGCACGAAAAAGACTGAATACAAGAGCAGAAAAAATAACAGCGACAGCAACAACTATTACAATCCTGGAACGAAGCTTATGTTGTTTTATAGCCAATGTTATATATCAAAAAAGAAATGAATTACATAATAACGACATCATACTGTTCCTGAGTGTACAATGCCTCTACCTGTAACTTAATCGGGATACCAATAAAGTCTTCAAGCTCTGCCAGGCTATTAGATTCTTCATCAACCAGCATATCAATAACATCCTGGGCTGCAAGAACCAGCAATTGTTTTGCATCAAATTGACGCGCCTCACGTAATATTTCCCGGAAGATTTCATAGCAGACAGTTTCTGATGTTTTTACAGAGCCGCGCCCTTCACAGGCCGGACACACCTCACATAAAATATGCTCCAGACTTTCTCGAGTCCTTTTCCGTGTCATCTCCACCAGACCTAATGATGATACTTCACATACATGGGTACGTGCGTGATCCTTTTCCAATGCTTTTTCCAGTGCACGCAATACCTGGCGCCGATGATCTTCTTCAATCATATCAATGAAATCAAGAATAATAATGCCGCCGAGATTGCGCAATCTTAACTGCCTGGCAATTGCCTGCGCAGCTTCCAGGTTAGTCTTAAAAATAGTTTCTTCCAGATTTCTATGGCCAACAAACGCGCCGGTATTTACATCAATGGTTGTCATCGCCTCGGTTTGATCGATAATTAAATAACCACCGGATTTAAGATGCACTTTACGATCAAGACTTTTCTGTATTTCGTCTTCAACACCATAGAGGTCAAAGATTGGACGCTCACCCGGATAATGCTCAATAATCATTGATGCTTCTGGCATAAATTCTGCTGAAAACTCTTCCATGCGACGCCATGTTTCTCTTGAATCAACACGTATTTTTTCCAGATCTGAATCAATCATGTCGCGTAAAACACGCATTGATAATGGCAGATCTTCATGCACGACATTACCCGGCTTTATTTCTTTTGATTTTTCCCTTACCGACTCCCATAGTTTTTTCAGATAAATAATATCCTGACGCATCGATTCCGGTTCCGCGGATTCAGCCGCGGTACGAATAATGTAACCCGAATCACCCAGAACATCTTCATGCTGCATTAGCATCTCACGCAGACGATCACGCTCTTCTTCAACTTCAATGCGTGCAGACACTCCGACATTATTTGAATTGGGCATAAACACCAGATAACGCGAAGGGATGGTAATATGTGCAGTTAATCGTGCCCCTTTCGTGCCCATAGGGTCCTTGATAACCTGTACCAGAATATCTTCACCTTCTCTCAATAATTGAGAAATGGAAATTTTTGTCTCATGACTATTTTCTTTATTCAATGAATATCCGATGACATCAGAAACATGAAGAAAAGCGGCTCGTTCCATGCCTACTTCAACAAAGGCAGCTTCCATACCAGGCAGAACACGACAGACACGGCCTTTATAAATATTACCCACCAGACCTTTATTACGACTGCGTTCGATATACAACTCCTGTAAGACACCATTTTCCAGAATGGCAACCCGAGTTTCCTGTGGAGTAACATTAATTAAAATTTCTTTACTCATAACATATCTGCTTACTTAGATTGGAACTGGCCAATGGCCACGCCAAATGTTTTCAATAATTGAGCCGTCTCAAATAATGGCAATCCCATCACGCCTGAATAACTCCCATCAAGTCGTTCAATAAACTGCGCAGCTAATCCCTGTATGGCATAAGCCCCGGCCTTATCAACAGGCTCGCCGCTTTCCCAGTAAGCCTGTATTTCGTTTCCAGTCAGTTCTCGAAAATATACATTACTTTTACTAACTAAATACTCACGCTTCTGGTTAGTAACCATAGCAACTGCTGTTAATACCTGATGTGACTGACCTGACAAACTGGACAGCATCTGTATTGCATGCATTCTATTTTCAGGTTTCCCCAGTATCTGCTTATTTAATAAAATTATAGTATCAGACCCCAGCACCGGGAGCTTTGTTTCACTTTTATTCAGCCCGGTAACCGCTTTTTCCAGTGCCAGTCGAATGACGCAATCCTCTGCTGATTCACCCGGTTTAACCGTTTCATCAATATCCACGGGTAAAACCTGATAACTGACCCCAATTTGATCCAGCAAGGCCTGACGTCGGGGTGATGCTGATGCCAGAATAATTTGCGGCGGCTGCATAATTCAGGCTCGGTGATAAGGGTGTTTTTTTAACACAGTCCAGGCTCGATATAGCTGCTCGGCAACAATAATTCGAACCAGTGGATGAGGAAATGTCAGTGCTGACAATGACCAGTACTCGCGTCCAAGCGCACGGCATTCATCAGAAAGGCCTTCTGGACCTCCAACCATAAGTGCGACGTCCTGACCTGACTGCATCCAGCTCTCTAATCGCTCTGATAACTGTTCTGTACTCCAGTGCTTGCCTTTGACATCCAGAATGACAATGTGTGAATTTTTTGGGACACTGGCAATAAGTCGCTGACCTTCTTCCTGAATAATGCGTTTAATATCCGCATTTTTACCCCGCTTTCCAGGGGCAATTTCTTTTAGTTCCAGTTTCGCTTCAACAGGGAGTCGTTGAGCATATTCAGTGTAACCCTGCTCAACCCAGACAGGCATTTTCTGACCAACGGCTAAAAGATGTATTTTCATTAACTAACTAACGCTGCGCTCCTTAACCGTATCAACTGACCAGAGTTTTTCAAGATCATAAAAATCTCTGATATGGGGCTGCATAACATGTACAACCACATCACCCAGATCAACCAGTACCCATTCTCCCTGCACATCACCTTCTACACCCAGTGGCTTAATACCGGCTTTTTTGGATTCTTCAACGACGTTGTTAGCGATGGATTTCACATGACGACTGGACGTACCACTAACAATAATCATAACATCAGTCACACTGGTTTTATCTGTGACATCCATTTCCACAATATTCTCCCCTTTCAGGTCCTCTATTGCCTCAATAACCAACTTCTTTAATTCTTTAGCTTGCATATTGTCTTTAAGCTGACAAATTAACTTTGCCCGGCTTCTAATCTCTCTCTAATGGATTCAGGTACTAAATAGCGAATACTGGAACCTGCACTCAAAATTTGACGAATCTGGCTCGCAGATATATCCAGCAATGTAACCGATTGTAACAGGATTTGACCCGACTGGCCCTCAACTAATGCCTCGGGTTTTGCACAGAAGCGGGACTCAATTTCATCACGATATTCGGCAAAATCCGGTTTTACTATGCCCGGCCGGGTAGCGACAATCAAATGACAAAGATTCAATATATCCTGCCAGCGATGCCATTGGATGAAGCCTGCAAAAGCATCCATACCCATCATTAAACATAACTGGTGCTCTGGAAAATCATGCTTTAGATCCGCCAGAGTATCGACCATATATGAGGGGCCATCACGTTTCAGCTCCCTGTCATCGAGCACAAAACCGTCTACATCGGCAATGGCGAGTTCAATCAACTGGCGACGAGTTTTCGCATCCAGCCAGGGCTGCTGCCGATGAGGGGGAACTCGATTAGGGAGAAACCGCACCTGCTCAAGCCCGACAGATTGCATCATCTCATAAGCCGGTCGCAGGTGACCAAAATGAATCGGGTCAAAGGTACCGCCTAAAATACCCAGCAATCTGGCCATTACCTCACCCGTTTATTCACGAATCTGGCCATCACCCAGCACAATATATTTTTGTGAGGTCAGGCCTTCCAGCCCAACAGGACCTCGGGCATGTATCTTGTCAGTACTAATGCCAATTTCGGCACCCAGACCATACTCGAAACCATCGGCAAAGCGAGTCGAGGCATTGACCATCACCGAACTGGAATCCACTTCACGCAGAAAACGACGAGCCTTACTGTAATCCTCTGTCACAATCGCATCGGTATGATGCGAACCATGCTGATTAATATGCGCCATCGCCTGATCCAGTGACGCCACTATTCTAATTGCCAGTACCGGGGCCAGATATTCCGTATCCCAGTCCTCCTCAGATGCGGCTGAAATACCGCTGATGATGTTTTGCGTCTTCTCACAACCACGCAGCTCGACACCTTTTGCCAGATACTGTTGTGCCAGTTCAGGTAATACCTGTGACGCGACAGCCTCATGAACCAGCAAGGTTTCCATCGCATTACAGACACCATAACGATGGGTTTTGGCATTCACAGCTATGTTAATGGCTTTTTGCACATCCGCCTGATTATCAATATAAACATGGCAAATACCATCCAGATGCTTGATCACAGGGACTCTGGCGTCATTACTGATTCGCTCAATCAGACTCTTACCACCGCGGGGAATAATCACATCAATATAGTCTTTTGCAGTAATCATCTCACCCACTGCTGCCCGATCGGTAGTGGCGACAACCTGCACAGCATTCGCAGGCAAGCCGCTACTGACTAAACCCCGCTGAATACACTCAGCAATCGCCCGATTGGAATAAATGGCTTCAGAACCACCACGTAAAACCGTTGCATTACCGGATTTCAGACACAGTCCGGCTGCATCCGCTGTCACATTAGGGCGTGACTCATAAATAATACCAATCACACCCAGGGGTACTCGCATTTTGCCCAGCTGTATACCACTGGGACGGTAAGCCATATCAGTAACCTCACCAACAGGGTCAGGCAAGGTTGCAATCTGTCGTAAACCTTCAGACATACCGGCAATTCGAGCATCATTTAATGCCAGACGATCCAGCAGGGCATCATCAAGACCGTTCGCACGACCCGCATCCAGATCTTTGGCATTTTCAGTTTTGAGCGTACCAGCCGCTGCATCAATCGCATCTGCAATCGCCCGCAACGCTTTATTTTTAATATTCGTATCGGCACGGGACATCTCAACAGATGCCTGACGCGCCTGCCGTCCCACAGTTTGCATGTATTCTTTAATATCCAGTGACATAATGAGTTCTTTACTAACAAAATTAAGGCTATTTTGCCACAGAGCGCAGCAAAAGGCAGATTTCAAATGTATTTAATTGTCTTTCCTGGATATGACAAATAAAAGGATGCGCGCTTGATGTACTCAATAAATAACACACACCTGAGATCGATGTGCAATAAAACACAAACCAAATACAAAAAAGGGGGTGATTAATTAATGTTTGGTGGTACTGGAAATCGAACCCAGTGCCGAATTCAATGCATGATCAAAAACAGAATGCTGCATAATGACACCTGAAAGATCACGCTCCAGCTCATCAGCAAACACTTCAGCATCTTTTTCAATAACCACGTTACCCATATGATCGACAAAAACCAGTGTTGCATCCTGAACCAGAATAATCGCCAGCTTCAAACGTCGAACCGGACGGTCTTCGCCATTGTAAACAATACACCAGGTACCGGGTTTAATGGTATCGGGTAGTTTCTGAAGTTTTCGTCTGGCAATATCCTCTGCCGATTCTTCTACTTCCTGTTCCACCTCTTCTGACACTTCATCAACGATTTCTGCCTCAACTTCTGCTACTGTCTCTGCAGTTTCACTCGTTACATCTTCTCTACTTTGCGCAGCCAGCATCGTTGCGAGTACAACATTTTCCATTTTTTCTTCGGACTGTTCTTCGAGCTGTTGCTGTTGTTGCTCATGTTCTTTTCGTTGCGCAGCTACCTGCTCATAAGTTGAACACAAATCGGCAATCACAGTTTTAATCAAACCTTTTTTCTTATAATTCGCTTCCAGCTTTTGTCGCACCGCTTTTACCAGATCATCAAAACTAAAACCCAGCTCTTCCAGTTCAGACATGGAACCCGACAACTGCACACTGTCGATAATTTTTGACAAAATCATCAACATATCAATCCATTCATCATTGGCTTTGCCATGCTTCAGAAAATAATTAAACATCATACTGGGCCAGACTTTCAAAACCAGCGTATGAACACCCTGGGGCAATTCCTTACCAAGTGTTATTTTGCGTATTTCCTGAAGAACAATATTTCGAGCATGCGCATGCTGTACTTCTTCATAGGATTGCTGTTCACGCTCCTGTGCCTGACGATAAATATCGTCAACTAATTCGGTTAATTCATCCAGAGCATTTTTAAAAACAGTAATATCTTCTTCGAATTCTTTCAATAACTTTTGTACTATCGCATTAATAGCAATATAAACTTCATCACTGTGTTCACTAACACCCACACCTGCCTCAGCAAGCTTATCCAGTAATAAACGTGCAGGATGTTTATCATCGACAAAGAAATCGGCATCCAGCATAGCGGCTTTAATAACCGGTATCTGCAAACTCAGCAAAATAGCTTTGATAGCATCCGTAATGCTTTTATCTTCAATAATGGCATCAAAAATTAATTTAATAAAATCGATTGTCTTTTCAGATATCTGATGTACGGCTTTATTAACAACACCGCCCTGCTGCTCACCGATGGTCGACAGAACAGCTCGCTTAATAGCTGCTGCATTGAACTCAAGTTTACCACCGGGCTGAATCTGAACCTGTGACTGCAAACTGGATAAGGCACCAACCACCTCCTGACGGGAATAAAAACCACCGCCACCCGGACCTTCAGATGGCCCATCACCTGCATCTGACTGACTTGGATCACCGCCAAGAAAATCATGAATCGCCTGTTGTACATGACTGGCAGAATAAGCTGGAGAAGCACCCCGATCACCTTGAACCTGTGACTGTGAAGCGCTTCCAGTGCTGCCACCGCCTGAGGTACCGCCTGATCCACCACCTGATCCACCACCTGATCCACCGGCTGATGTGCCACCTGAAGTGCCGCCACTTCTTCCACCAGTAGAACCACTACCGACTGGCCCCGCAACATCGTCTTCACGCAGTTCATCATGGGATTCCACTCTACGCTCGGCACGGTTTTTATTAACCTTACCTCGATACTCAATCTTTGGCAGAATACCCTGCTCTATTAGTAGCTTATTCAACTCATCATATATTTCTTTCAATGGCGTTATGACTTCATCACCGAATATTTTATAAAGCAGCAACTTATTCTTGCGGTCATAATCAGTACACGTCAGGGCATCCTGAAAAGCGTCACAAATACGCACCGGTTTTAACGCTTCAAAATGAAAAATATCTTTTGTTTTTAAACCCAGTTCATCAAGGCGTGCTTCCAGATGGGAAATTTCTTCCTGCATATTCATGGCAGCCTTACCACTAATAGACGACAGGGTCACCATTTCATCCATTTCGTCTGTTGCAACAAGACTTAATTCATCACTATTCTGCTGATTATCTTTATGATGTTTTTTCCGAGGTAATTCTTTTTGCTGTGAAAGCGGCTTAAAGTAAATACTTAATTCCGTATTAAAATGCTGCTCCAGTTTTTTTCGATCAACACGTAGAGCATTCATAAATTCAAACATTCTATTCTGTTCTGCAATATTACTTGCTGAATTGACAGATTCAAATAAAAAGTCATCTGCTTTTTCAAAAAGCGTCGTCATATGACTGGAAAAAAACGATGCCAGTGCTGAACGTATATTTTCAACTACTTCAGCATAATTTGGATTTTGATCTTGCTGATCACTCACAGAATATTATCCTCATTTCACAACTTATTACGCCCGACTTCTAGTCGTCCAGCTCCATTTCAACATATGCCAGGCCAATCCCCATCGCATCCTGATGAACCACGACAGCAGCGCTTTCTGGTAATGTTTCCCTGTTTGCTGATTCCCCCACCAGTGATACATATACCAGCTCACCAATAACAGGTCGTTTTTCCACGCTATCCATAATTAGAAATAAGCCACCTTCACTGATATCCCGGGTATGAACAATAACCGGTTCTGCATCCAGGTATGACAGCTCAACTTCAAGATCTATTTCTTTTCGTGGGTATTTACGTTGTTCCATTTTATTATCTTCAAATTAGGCCAACTATTGTGGCTATGCATTCGACAGCTCCAGATATGTCGAAATAAGATTTATTTATATGAATATAGCTTTAAATCTGAATTTTGATAGTCATAGCTGCCTTAACCCAGCACTATTCCAAGAATATCTTTATGATCCTCAGCTTTCAGACGAGGACCAAACTGACTGACTACCCTGGCAGCAGCCAGACTGGCGATATTACCGGCCTCGTAAAATGAATGACCATGGGTAATGCCATAAATAAAAGCTCCGGCAAACATATCGCCCGCACCATTGCTATCAACCGCCTTTACCGGATGGGGTGAAATTTCAATCATTCGCTGACCGTCATATACCATGGCCCCCTTACCACCCAGGGTGACGGCAAATGTTTTAGCCACTGATTTCAAAGACTCCAGCGCCTGATTCAGGTCATCACTACCGGACCAGCTCCTGGCTTCTGCCTCATTGCAAAACAACAGATCCACACCCTCTCCCAGCATTTCAGCAAGACCACTCTTAAAATACTCAACCATGGCAGGGTCAGAAAATGTCAGCGCTGTTTTAACGCCGAATTTTTCAGCAATTTTACGCGCCTCAATCGCAGCATGACGTCCAGTCTCAGATGTCACCAGATACCCCTCGATATATAAATATTCCGAATCTTTGATGGCATCCTGATGTAATTCATCGACAGAGAAGGTTTCCGTAATTCCCAGAAAAGTATTCATGGTACGCTCGGCATCAGGTGTCACCATAACCAGACATTTACCAGTGACACCTTCTTTTCGTCCATCACCAATATTAGTATCCACCCCCGCAGCCAGCAGATCATTGACATAAAAGTCACCCAGTTCATCATTTGCCACTTTACAGGAATAAAAAGCATTTCCGCCAAAATAATTTACCGCAATAATAGTATTGGCGGCAGAACCACCACTGGCTTTTTTACCTTCAAAAGCATCAAGATGAGCAATCAGTTCATGTTGACGCTGTTCATCGACCAGTGTCATAACACCTTTTTCAATACCACTTGTTTGAAGAAAAGCATCTTCAATTTCAAACTCCATATCGACCAATGCATTACCTACACCATACACATGATATTTTTTCATATTCATTCCAGTATTCTTTTAAATTAATTAACAAAAATGTTATCGCGTCTGCGCAATTTGCGTTGTCAAAGCCAGTAACTCATCCCAGGGACGTCCCGGCTCTATTCCTTTTATAACCCTGTCAATGCGCGCACAACGCCTGAGAAATCCACGCCATCGTCTGGCACCGTGTCTATTCAATGCTTTTTTCAACAGAGGTTTACGGCTATCCCAGATGCGCGCCTGAGTCATGGCCGCATCCATGGAAATATTAGACTCAGAAAAGCCAGCCAGTAATCTTACTTCTCTCGAAAGCGCCCACAAAGCCAGCACTGGTTCAATGCCTTCATTTTTTAATCCACTGGAAATTCTTGCCGCACGAACCACATCACCTGTCAGGGCACTATCAACCAGATCATAAATATTATAACGGGCACTATCTGCAACAGCAGATGCAATTTCTTCTATGCCAATTACTGCATCACCATAAAGTAAATATAACTTGTCAATTTCCTGTGCAGCTGCCAGCATGTTGCCTTCAATTCTATCCGCCAGTAAAGATACTGCTTCTGTCGTTGGTTTAAGATTTTTTTGGCGCATGCGCTGCTCAATCCATCGAGGCAACTCCTGTACTGAAATCGGCCAGCATTGTATGACCACACCCAACTGATCCAGTGCTTTAAACCATTTTGTATTTTTAGCACTCGAGTCCAGTTTACCCGCAGTAATAATTAACACTGCATCCTCTGCCGGTCGTTGTGCGTATTCAATCAGCACCTGTGAACCCTGCTTACCAGGCTTACCCGATGGCAAACGTAATTCAATAATGCGTTTTTCAGCAAACAAAGACAGACTATTGCCCGCATCCAGCAACTGATTCCAGTCAAAATGACTGTCCACATCCATCACTTCACGTTCTGTATAATCCAGTTGGCGTGCAGCATTGCGTATTGTATCTGTCGATTCCATCACCTGCAGCGGCTCATCTCCACTGACAAAATAAATGGCTTTCAATCCCTGTTTCAAATGCTGCTGGATCTGATCAATTCTGATTTTCATATAGCTATTTAATTACACATAAATCGTCTTTGAGTAACTCTAATTTATTTTTAACTAACGGGACTTACACACTGGATCAACAATAGCCATCTATTATTGATTACCTATCAACTGTAGTCTCAATAAAATCAATCTCACCATATCCTGCTGCATATCTTTTATCAGCGTTGATTCTTCTCTGCCCTTACCCAGAACATCCTCAGTATCAAACAGGAATTCCCTTTCCAGCTTCAATTCCTGTTCTGCCATGCTGAAATCGGCATTACCGGTTTGTACATGAAAACCAACGGCATAACTCAATTCATATTCCCGCGCACGACCTTTTGAGTCCACCGATAGCACACGTTTATTTTGTGACTCAGAAGTAATCTTCAGAACAGCTGTAGCATCGCTGGTATTTTCAACAACAAGAATATTATTAGCTTTTAGACTGCGTTTTAATGAACGAATCAGTTCACTGTTCTGATTAGCGGCCTGGACATAGGTTTTAGCCATTGCGTCCGGTAACTGATAAGCACCACGCAAATGAAAGCCACAGGCAGTCATTGATATCACCAGCAAGGCAAGCAGGGCTTGCCTCAAAATGATATTTTGCTTTGCCTGTTTATGTGTTTGTGTCAAGAAAATCATCCCACCACAATATTAACCAGACGTCCCGGTACCACAATGATTTTACGAACAGTTTTGCCATCAGTGTGCGCTTTAACATTGTCATCATTCAGCGCCATTTGTTCAATCAATGCGTTGTCAGCATTGGCAGACACGGCTATTTTACTACGCAACTTACCATTCACCTGAATCACCAGCTCAATAACATCTCGCACCAGCGCAGATTCATCAACCACCGGCCAGTCCGCATCAAGAATATCATCACCATAACCCAGCTCCTGCCAAAGACTATGGGTAATATGCGGGGCTATCGGCGACAACAGACGCAATAGAATCGACACACCCTCGTGCAAAATTCGGTCACGAACATTCGCCGAGGGTGCATTTCCCTGACCCGCTGCTATAACCGAAGGCACTTCATTTAATACATTAAGTATTTTCATACAGGCGGCAATCACGGTATTAAACTGATATTTGCCAAAATCATACAGCGCCTGCTTTAACTGGCCATGAATCTCTCGCCGACAAGCTTTCTGAGATTCTGCCGCCTGATCCAGGTCAACACTGGCACTGGCACCCTGCTGAATAAATGCGGCATTGTCACTGCAGAAAGACCATAAACGCTTGAGGAAACGGTAAGCCCCTTCAACGCCGGAATCATTCCATTCCAGTGACTGCTCCGGCGGCGCCGCAAACATCATGAACACACGAGCGGTATCCGCACCATAACGGTCAATCAGGGATTGCGGATCAACCCCGTTGTTCTTGGACTTGGCCATTTTTTCAATGCCGCCAATAATAACCGGCTGGCCATCAGCACTCAGAACGGCAGAGACAGGCCGGCCTTTATCATCGGTAGTTACATCCACATCAGCCGGGTTAAACCATTGTTTACGCCCATCCTCATTGTCCCGGTAAAAAGTCGGTGCAACCACCATACCCTGAGTCAGGAGTTTTCTGAATGGCTCATCCACCCTGGTTAAACCAAGGTCACGCATCACTTTTGTATAGAAACGGGAATAGAGTAAATGCAATATCGCATGTTCTATACCCCCCACATACTGATCCACTGGCATCCAGTAATTGACCCGCTCATCCACCATACTGGTCGCATCCGGGCAGGTATAACGGGAAAAATACCAGGATGAATCGACAAAGGTATCCATGGTATCCGTCTCACGACGGGCTTTGGCGCCACACCGGGGGCAACTGCAATCATGAAAGGCCTCATATTTGTTCAACGGGTTGCCGGAGCCGTCGGGCACACATTCTTCTGGCAGCACCACCGGCAGTTGCTCAACAGGCACAGGTACATCACCACAGCTGTTACATTTGATCATCGGGATGGGTGTGCCCCAGTAACGCTGACGGGAAATACCCCAGTCACGCAGACGCCAGGTAATCTTCTTTTCACCCAGTTCTTTTACCAACAGATCAGCGGCTATGGCATCAACCGCAGCCTCAAAATCCAGACCGTCATATTTGCCAGAATTAATACAACTACCATGTTCCGCATAGGCATCCTGCCAGGGCTCGGGAGTCGTTTCACCGGCGCTGGTGCGTATCACCGGTTTAACCGGCAGATCATAATTCCGGGCAAAGGCAAAATCACGCTCATCATGGGCAGGCACCGCCATCACCGCACCTTCGCCATAACTCATCAACACATAATTAGCTACCCATAACGGCAGGGATTCACCGGTCAGTGGATGGATCACACTGAGTCCGGTCGCCATCCCCTTCTTGTCCTGTGTGGCCAGTTCGGCTTCGGTGGTACCACCCTTTTTACAGTCTTCGATAAAGGCCTTCAGCTGGGGATTAGTTCGGGCCGCATACTGGGCCAGCGGATGCTCGGCCGCCACCGCCACATAGGTCGCGCCCATCAGGGTATCGGCACGGGTGGTGAACACCCATAGGGTACCACCACCATCAATATCATGGGGGAAGCCGACACGTACACCCTGGCTCTTGCCAATCCAGTTGCGCTGCATGGTCACAACCTGCTCAGGCCAGCCATCCAGCTGATCAAGGTCAGTCAGCAGTTCCTCGGCATAATCGGTGATCGCCATGTAGTACATGGGAATCTCGCGTTTTTCCACCAGAGCACCGGTACGCCAGCCACGGCCATCAATCACCTGCTCATTGGCCAGCACAGTCTGATCCACCGGGTCCCAGTTCACGGTGCCGGTTTTCTGATAGACAATGCCCTTTTCCAGCATGCGTAAAAATAGCCATTGATTCCAGTGATAATATTCTGGTGTACAGGTTGCGACCTCCCGCGACCAGTCAACACCAAAACCTAACAGCTGAAGCTGTTTGCGCATGTAATCGATATTATCTTTGGTCCAGCTTGCCGGTGGCACACCATTGTTCATGGCTGCATTTTCAGCCGGTAGACCAAAAGCATCCCAGCCCATGGGCTGTAATACATTCTTACCCAGCATGCGCTGATAACGAGAAATCACATCACCAATGGAGTAATTGCGCACATGGCCCATGTGCAAACGGCCACTGGGATAAGGAAACATGGACAGACAGTAAAATTTCTCCCGGGAGTCATCCTCGGTGACTTTAAATGTCTGATTTTTTTCCCAGAAGGCCTGGGCTTCCCGCTCTATAGATTGGGGTTCGTAACGCTCTAGCATGTTATTTGTCATTGTTTAATACAGAAGTCTTTAAACTAAGCTATAAAAAGAAAAGGAAGGATACCTCAGACCCCATGGTATGGAAACTGCTTACAGTATTTAAGAGGTACGCATGACCGTAAATAATAACCACGAAGATAATTCTCTGGTTGACGCATACAATCAAATGATGGCACGTATTAAAGATTCCATCGAAAGCGCTGAAGCCAAGGCAGCACCTACATTACAGAAAGCCATTGATCTGGCCAAACAAAAAGCCATTCATCTAGGTGAAATATCCCTGGAAGAAGCCGAAGAAATTGGTAATTACATCAAGCGCGACATTAATGATGCTGCCGAATACCTTATGGAGACCAGCCATGAATTCAGTGAATGGCTAATGCTGGATATCGACATCATTGAACAAAAGGTACTGGAACTGTTTCTGTCCGTGGCGGATAAAACACGCATTGAACTGGAGGAACTGGCCAGACCTGCCTGTACAATCTCACAATACCATACGGGTGAAATTACCGGTCCGGGATCATTAATCTGTGAAGCATGCGAAGAAATGATCCATTTCACCACCACCGGTCATATCCCTCCCTGCCCAAAATGCAAAAAAACCTGTTTTAAACGGGCAGAAATTTAATATCAGAACTTAACCCGTCGTGCCTTCCAGTAACTTCTAGCCCAGTAAACATTATCAAGATGACTGACACGAACGCCTTTACTGGAAGACGCATGCATAAACTGCCGGTTACCCATATAGATACCTACATGCCGCTGTTTTAAGCCGGTTTTAAAAAACACCAGATCACCGGGACGGAGCTGGTTCTGCTTGATCGCCACACCCATTTTTGACTGCAATTCCGTTGATCGCGGCACACGAATACCCAGCTTTGATAAATAGGTAACATAAACCAGCCCTGAACAGTCAACGCCCTCTTTTGATAAACCGCCGAGACGATGCTTCACCCGTTTCCATTCGTTATATTGAGATTTAAGTAATTTTTTTACTTTTACCCTATCGTCCAGATTCACCACCTTGCCTGGAACAATAGTCACTTTTTCAGCCTGTCGCACAGCCGAACTGGAACAGGCACCAAGCCCGAACACCAGTAATAAGCAAATAAAATAAGGCACTATATATCTAATTTGAAAAACCATTTTTTCTATTCTTTACATAAACCACTAGCAGCAACAGTACACCCAGACTGACCAATAAATAATTTTGCCAGCGCGAATACGGTGTAACCCCGATAAATGGCTGCACATCTGCCACCAGCACATGCCGTTCAAACTGCGGCGACATAGCCTTCACTCGACCTTTATGATCAATTATAGAAGATACTCCGGTATTAGTAGCTCGCAACATATATCGCCCTGCCTCCAGCGCTCTCATACGAGCAATCTGATGATGCTGCCAGGCCTCTGGAGAATCCTCAAACCAGGCATCATTACTCACATTCACCAGAACTGTTGCCTGAGGCAGGCTTTTCATAACATCACGATCAAATGCATCTTCAAAACAGATGCTCACACCCACGGGTTGGCCCGCCATTAATATCAGATCCTGATCCTGTTTTCCCGAATCAATGTCTGACATCGGAATATTTATCCAGTGCCTGAAGAATTCCAGTGCACCCCGAAAAGGGAAATACTCACCCAGTGGCACCAGATGACGCTTCTGGTAAACACCATCACGCAAACTAATTACGCTATTAAAATAACGGCGACTATTTTGTTCGCGAATAAATAATCCCAGCAACACATCTTTATCGTGTTTTTCAGCTTCACTTTTTAAACGCTGAAGATACTCGGTCACCTGATGTTGATAGTCAGGAATAGCCGTCTCTGGCCAGATAATGACGTCACTGCTCCAATGCTGTTGCGTAAGTTGCCTGTACATATTGAGCGTAGGCCGATACATATAGGAACGCCATTTATCTTTCTGTGCAATATTCCCCTGTATTAAACTAACATTAATTTCATCACCTGCCGGATTTACCCAGTCAAGTCGCATCAAACCGAAACCCACTAACCAGACAAGCAACAGAACTGGCAAACAAACTTTCAAATATTTTTTATGATAAATAATCAGGGCGAGCAATGCCGAACAAAAAACAGCAACAAAACCAACACCCAAACCACCAAATAAAGTCGCATAACCGGCAACGGGCATATCAATCTGGGAGTAACCCAGTTGCAACCAGGGAAAGCCGGTTAAAAAATAACCTCGTAACCATTCTGTAATTAACCAGCACAGAGGAATTATCAGGATTAATTTTAAAGACCGTTGTACATTAAAGAAACGCTGCGCTAAAAAACCGGCAAGAGCAGGAAATAGCGCCAGGTAGGCGGCCAGTAAAAAAACAATCAATACAGCCAGAAATACAGGGGACCCACCGTGAAAATATAAACTATAAAATATCCAGTGAACGCCAAAAACAAACTGCCCCAGACCAAATAACCAGCCTCGCCAGAAAGCCCGGCCCGGCAATGAATGCAACCACAACAAACACATCCAGGCCATAACAATATAAACCAGCCATGACTGTTCATAGGGTGCAAATGCAAAGGGCAGTAACAGCCCACTTGCTAATGCGCTTATATCAAGAATTCTTACACTGGATTTTTTTGTAGACTTAAAAAAATCAATCAGCATCTGTTATTGTTCTCGCCGCGGGAAGCAATAACACTTGCAGATGTTTAATACGACGACTATCCGCGCTCATGATTTTAAATAGAAAACGATCTATTACCACTGATTCCCCACGTTTGGGCAAATGGCCAAGATGGTTCATCACCAGGCCGGCCAGGGTATCAAAATCTTCATCACTAAAATCACTTTCAAAATAATCATTAAACTCTTCGATCGGCGTCAATGCTTTAACTGAATAACGACTAACACCCAGACGACGGATATTTCCTATATCTTCAATATCATGTTCATCATCAATATCGCCGACAATCTGTTCTAACACATCTTCGATTGTTACCAGGCCTGCAACACCGCCATATTCATCCACAATCATCGCAATATGATTTCGACTGGAACGAAACTCTTTCAGTAACACATTCAATCGTTTGCTTTCTGGCACAAATGAAGGCGAGCGTAGTACATCTTTTATTTCAAAGTCTTTACGGCTGTCCTCATTACAATAACGCAACAAATCTTTAGCCAGCAGAATACCTATAATTTCATCACGACTATCACCAATAACCGGAAACCGGGAGTGACCAGACTCAATAACTACGGGCAACATTTCCTCATATGAATTATCCTCTTTCAGCACAACCATATGCGAACGAGGAATCATAATATCTCGAACCTGAATCTCATCTACCTGAAGCACGCCTTCAATCATAGTCAGTGCATCAAGATCAAATAAATTGCTTTTCTGTGATTTTTTCAGAACCGAAAGAAGTTCATCACGGTCATCAGGGTGGTTAAGAAAAATCCGACTTAACTTCTGAAAAAAAGTTAATTCTTTATTATTCGTTCGATCATTCATGTATTGAAATATAGGGATTCTTATACCCTAGCTCCTCCAGATATTTAATTTCCAGTGTTTCCATTTCTTCTGCCTGCTCATCTGATATATGATCAAATCCCTGCAGATGCAAAACGCCATGAATCACCATATGCGCCCAATGAGCTTCACTACTTTTATATTGTTCTGCAGCTTCCTTTTCTACGACAGGCGCACATATAACAAGATCACCGAGTATGGTTTCTCCCAGCTCTTCAGGCAACTCCATAGGAAAGGACAAAACATTAGTCGGTTTATCTTTTCCTCTGTATTCATGATTAAGACTTTGACTTTCAACTTCATCAACAATACGAATACCAATATGCACAGGATCCTTACCCTGTATTGCCTTAGCCGCCCATAAATTTAATTGTTCTGGATCAGGAATACCTTTCCGATCAACAACATATTGCACATCCAGTTCAACCGACATGATTATTTCTCATTTTCATCAAAACGGTCATATGCATTGACAATACGTTGAACGAGCGGATGACGGACAACGTCCCGTGCATTAAAGAAAGTCATTGAAACACCGTCTACATCTTTTAATACTTCAACAGCATGCCTGAGCCCTGAACGTGTACCTCGTGGCAAGTCCACCTGGGTAACATCACCGGTAACTACAGCTGTTGAACCGAATCCTATTCGAGTCAAAAACATTTTCATTTGTTCACAGGTGGTATTTTGCGCTTCATCAAGTAAAATAAAAGCATCATTCAATGTACGGCCTCGCATATAGGCCAGCGGTGCAATTTCAATTGCATTTTTTTCCATTAATTTTACAACACGATCAAATCCCAGCATCTCATACAGTGCGTCGTACATAGGACGTAAATAAGGATCAATTTTCTGCGCCAGATCACCGGGCAAAAAGCCAAGTCGCTCACCTGCTTCAACTGCAGGGCGTACCAGCACCAATCGTTGCACCCGTTCATTTTCCAGCGCTTCCACTGCACAGGCCACCGCAAGATAGGTTTTACCCGTTCCTGCAGGGCCTATACCCAGATTCAAATCATGCTGCTTAACATTACGTAAATAATTTATCTGATTTTCACCGCGAGCTTTAATAATCCCTTTACGTAACTGTAAACTCCATTGTTCAACATCGATCTGTTTTTTGGTAGTTAATTGCTCGACACCGGAATCCTGCAGAAAGAGATTGATTTTTGATGCCGTTAATTCTTCTTTTTCCGTTGCGGCATACAAATTCTTTAAAACTTCGACTACTATACGCAACCCTTCAGGCTCACCAATCAACTGAAAGTGATGATTACGATTATTAATCTCCACACCAAGTCGAGATTCAATCTGCCTCAAATGATCATTCAATGGGCCACAAAGATTAGCCAATCGAAGATTATCCACGGGGCTTAAATCTATATCCAGACTTTCAGTCATATTATTAATTTTCAGGTAATTGTTAATCGACAAATAATCAGGCGCTAAGACGTTTTTTTTCAGAATCTGCCAGAGAGACAAACTCGCCCTGTAAAGAATTTGGCAAGGCTTTGGTAATTCGCACATCTACAAAACAACCGATTAAACGTGGGTTACCTTCAAAATTCACCACACGATTATTTTCTGTACGTCCTGCCATCTGATTTTCGTCTTTACGTGAAGGCCGTTCTACCAGAATCCGCTGCACAGTTCCAACCATGGCTTCACTGATTGCCTGCGCCTGCTCATTAATTCGCTGCTGCAAACGCGCAAGACGGTCCTTCTTAATTTGCAAATCAATAGCATCTTCCAGCGAAGCTGCCGGTGTACCCGGGCGTGCGCTATAGATAAAACTAAATGAATGATCAAAACCTATCTCATCTATCAGTTTCATAGTCTGTTCAAAATCATGATCTGTTTCACCCGGGAAGCCGACAATAAAATCAGATGAAAGAGTAATATCAGGACGCGCCTTACGTAACTTACGAATTTTAGATTTATATTCTGCTGCCATGTGACCACGTTTCATGGCCGCCAGAATCCTGTCGGAACCACTTTGCACGGGCAAGTGCAAAAAGCTAACCAGTTCTGGAACTTCCGTATAGGCCTGAATCAAGGAATCAGAAAACTCAACCGGATGCGATGTAGTAAAGCGAATACGATCGATCCCCTGTACTGAGGCCACATAATGAATCAGCAGGGCCAGATCAGCAATCTCACCATCATCCATTTCACCCCGGTAGGCATTTACATTCTGACCCAGCAGGTTAATTTCCCGAACCCCCTGTTCAGCCAGTTGCGCAACTTCTGCCAGCACATCATCAAAGGGACGTGAAATTTCCTCTCCACGGGTATAGGGCACAACACAAAAAGTGCAGTATTTACTGCAGCCTTCCATAATGGAAACAAAAGCAGTAGGGCCATCGGCTCTGGGGGCAGGAAGATTATCGAATTTTTCTATTTCGGGAAAAGAAATATCAACCACAGAGGCATGTTGCTGTTCGACCTGCTTCAGCATGTCAGGCAGACGATGAATGGTTTGCGGGCCAAAGACCATATCCACATAAGGTGCTCTCTGACGAATCGCCTCACCCTCCTGGGAAGCCACACAACCGCCCACACCAATCACCAGACCTGGCCGGGTTTGCTTCCAGTTCTTCCATTTGCCCAGCAGGGAAAAGACTTTTTCCTGGGCTTTTTCACGAATAGAACAGGTATTTAATAAAAGAATATCCGCCTCTTCAGGCGTTGAGACCTGAACCAGATCATGTGAATCTGCCAGCACATCCTGCATTTTGGCTGAATCATACTCATTCATCTGGCAACCAAAGGTTTTGATATAAAGCTTACGAGCCATTTAGACCTGATAATAATTGCTAAATCGACTGCCAAGATTATCACAAAACAGGCCAAAGCTCATTATATTAGACCGCCACTGAAATACCCGGCAGCTGCCATCTCCGGCTTAGGGCTCTACCTGAGAATGGCAAAGCTGACGTTCTTCCAGCACCCGGACAACTGCTGCCCTGAAATACTCAAACTCATCAACCTTAAAATCAAAAAAATACAAGGAAGATGGATCCAGTTTCCTGGCTCGTGCAATCATATCAGCGTAATTAATGTGTCCACCGGCAACAAGATCCTGAATGGTTTTCTCTATCAGATCCGACTGATACTTTCTACACTTGGCAATTTCTACTTCTGACTGCACGATATTAAAAAGTTCTTTTTTCATAATTATCCCTTACAACTCTTTCTTCTTGTAGCGAAAAAGCTCACAAGCCCTGACAAGATCACGCTCCATGTCATCCATCAAAATTTCCATAACAGCCCAAAGGCCTTAACATAATAAAGCAAATATCTACTAAAGTAATTTTCAGTTATAAACAAAAAAATTTCATGTTTTCTATTCTAGAAACATATCAATTTATTTAACGTGAACAGATTCAATAAAATGCTGCTTATTAAGATTCAGTACAATATCAGCTCTTGAAGGCATTTCATCCAGTGTGGCTCGTGTAATACGTTCATAATGCATCACAAACCGTTCCAGCTCTGTTTTTCCCATAACTTTATTATTCTCTGCTGATAGCCCAGACGATAATGATCTTAATTTACTTTCCTGTAAATTTCGCCACTCTATGACACTGCCAAAATCTGGCGCTCGTAACATGATCAGAATATCAATCAAAGAAAACAAATCACGGTATATCCCTTTAAGCTGATTGTTCGCAAAACTACGCCAGATCATAGCAGGGTCTTCTGTACGCTCAAGTTCATTTACCGGTATTTGTAACTCATCTTCTGTCTGTGCCTGAGACCCGACACACCAGCCTTCAAAAATAACAATATCCACTGCTTCTTGCTGAATATGCCAACATTTTTCAGAAACTCTATCATCGACAGCCTTATCAAAAGCAGGCACAGCAATACCCTTTTCTCCTGTCTTTAATCGACTGAACAACTGAATACCTGAAAGCACATCATGGGTACCCGGAACACCTCGTGTTATGAAGAGCGGATGCACAGTTTTTGACATCAACAGCCGTTGTTCTCTGGTTTTGTATAAATCATCGATCGACAAACTCAGTACAGACTTATTAAATCCCTTCTCAAGTATCAGAGCAATTACTTTTGCCAGCGTTGATTTACCGGATCCCTGAGCACCATTAAGCCCGACGATGACTGGTTTATTGTTATAACAGTGAGCCAGCCAGGCAGATAACGGCAAAAAAACTTCTTCGAAACTACGCTCCATCTCTGAAGAAAACTGAATTGCTTCTTTCTGTAACAATTTCTTAAACACTGGCAGTATTGATTGTTTTAACTGCTGTTTATCTGCTTCAGATAAAAACGTTAACTGGTCAGGCCATAATCCGGATTCATTCATAGATTAGTTCTCATAAAGCAGAAACTTATGTTTATTTTAAACACATGCAAATGATTAAAGTCACACATTATAAAACTCATAACCTCCATGAGTGCACGTATCATCTGGTCACTTACTGTTTATCCGCTGATCGCCAACTGCTTAAATGACAGGCGGGTTAGACACTTCACAAAGACGCTAAAAATCCACGTGTGAAGCAATGAATAATCTTTTATATGATAGAAGGATACAACAGACAACAAACATCGCCAGGCAGAAAACTATCTACCTGGCGATGTTTGACTAAAACAGATGGCTATTTAGCCACATATGAACAGCAATACTGGCCATATAACCGATAGCAATAGCTGGCATCCATTTAAGATGAGAGAAAAAGGTGTATTGACCGCGTGCCTGCCCCATCAGCGCAACACCCGCCGCAGAACCAATCGACAACAATGAACCACCAACACCTGCGGTCAGGGTCACCAGCAACCACTGTCCTAATGACATATCAGGGTTCATGGTTAATACCGCGAACATAACCGGTATGTTATCCACAATAGCGGATAAGACACCAACAGCAATATTAGCGCTGGTTGCGCCCCACTGGTTATACATCAACTCTGATGCCATACCCAGATATCCGAGGAAGCCAAGACCACCAACACATAGCACAACACCGTAGAAAAATAGTAAGGTATCCCACTCTGCACGAGCAATTTTACTGAAAATATCAAACGGCACCGGATCACCCATCTGCTCTTCATGCTCCTGATTATGGTTAGCGATTTCACGACACTTATGCGGTGTTTTCTTCAGATAATAACCAAATAACTGCAAGTAACCCAGACCGGTTAACATACCAATAACCGGCGGTAAGCCAAGGAAGTTATGGTAAGAAACAGCGGTAATAATGGTTAACAGGAATAGTGCCAGAACACGTTTTGCACCACGTTTCATAAATACCTGTTCATCGTTGGCATCGGGCTGTTCATCTGGTATCGCGAAATGCATCATCAACCCAGGCACCACAAAATTCACCAACGAAGGAATAAACAGGTCAAAGAAGGCCCAGAAATCGACAACACCTTTCTGCCACACCATCAGGGTTGTGATATCACCAAAGGGGCTAAAAGCACCTCCGGCATTAGCACCAATAACAATATTGACACAGGCCAAACTAACAAAACGTGTATTAGTGCCGCCTACGGATAATACAACAGCACACATTAGCAACGCTGTAGTCAGGTTATCGGCAATGGGCGAAATGAAAAATGCCAGAAAACCGGTTAACCAGAAAAGCTTTCTGAAACCAAAACCTTTCTTAATCAACCATGCCCGAAGCGCATCAAATACCTGACGCTCATCCATGGCATTAATATACGTCATGGCAACCAGCAGGAATAACATTAACTCGGCATATTCCAGCAGATTATGACGCACCGCATGCTCTGCCAGTTCTGACATGCCGTGATTCATGTAAACCACACCAATCATTGCCCAGATAACACCGGCTGCAATTATAACGGGTTTAGATTTACGCAAATGCGTAAATTCTTCTGCCATCACCAGTGCATAAGCCAGAATAAAAATAGCAATCGCAGCATAACCAACACCACTCTGGGTAAGGTCCATTATTTCATGCCCTGTCTCAGCGATACTGGTTAGCGGAAACAGTAACAGTGATAGCAGGATTAACAGTTTATTGTTGTTTTTAAATATATTCATGTTCACTCAATCTTTTTTAGAAAATCAAATTTATCATTAAAGTCGTCACCACCAGAAACAGCACCGTCATGATACCACCCGCGCACATAAAATCAGGCACACGAATAACCAGCCGGTCCCAAATTTATCACACACACCCTGGAAATAGCCCACTGAAAACAGCGGACAGGCTTCAAATACAGACTGTTGTCCGGCTCCATAAACGGTGCCAGCAATGTCGTCAAACCTGACTACCCTAATACTGATTGCTTTAAAGTCAACCTGCCCATCTGTGCAACAACCATTTATTCATCAGCTAAAGCAATCAAATCTCCTTAAAAATATAAAATGATATTTTTAAATTTCGATTACTCATTAATCCCTGAATTCAAACAGGGATTAATACACCCGATCAAAACCCCAAATAATAGTTTCTGAATATCTTATCCAACACCTCTGATGACCAGGGCGATAAGAAAATACTATCTAAATAATAAAATTACACAGGCTAATTATTCTACTGTTACTGACTTGGCCAGATTTCGCGGCTGATCCACATCGGTACCTTTTCGCACCGCCACATAATAAGAGAATAACTGCAAAGGTATTGCATACAGTATAGGTGCAACTTCAGGGTCTACAGCCGGTATTTTAATGACATGACAATTATTGCCCAGATCCGACATATTCAGTCGCTCATCGGCAAACACATAAACCTCGCCATTGCGTGCCAGCACTTCCTGTAAGTTAGACTTGAGTTTATCTTCCAGCCCATCTTTTGGCGCTACTGCAATAATCGGCATTTGCGGATCAACCAGTGCCAGAGGACCGTGTTTTAATTCACCCGCCGCATAGGCTTCAGCATGAATATAAGAAATTTCTTTTAGCTTTAACGCACCTTCCATGGCAATGGGGTATTGCACACCACGACCCAGAAAAATTGAATTCAAGGTATCTTTAAAGTTTTCCGACCAGTTTTCAATTTCGTCACCCTGCAACACTTTATCAATCAGTGTCGGCAAATTTTTCAGGCCGGCAACAATAGCGTTCTCTTTTTCGCCTGACAAGCCGTGCCTGCGCCCCAGAGCCAGCGTTAATAACATCAGGCCGACAAGCTGAGTGGTGAATGCCTTGGTTGAAGCAACACCAATTTCCGGACCCGCACGGGTCATTAATACCAGTTTTGATTCGCGCACCAGTGAGCTTTCCGGCACATTACAAATAGCCAGTGAATGTTCTGTTTTTTGCTGCAAACTACGCAGTGCCGCCAGTGTATCGGCAGTTTCACCCGATTGCGAAATAGTCACTACCAGTGTATCTGGATGAACCACAGGATGACGGTAACGAAACTCACTGGCCACTTCAACATTACAGGGAATACCGGCCAGCGATTCCAGCCAGTAACGCGCCACCATACCGGCATGATAGGATGTACCACAGGCAATAATCTGCACCTGCTTCACCTGGTCAAAAATAACGGCTGCATCTGCACCAAAAGCATTATCCAGCACTTTACCGTCATAAACCCGACCTTCCATGGCTTCTAACAGCACACGCGGCTGCTCGTAAATTTCCTTCATCATGTAATGCCGGAATTCACCCCGACTCACTGCATCAACACTTAATTCGGATGTACGCGTTTCCCGCTCAACGACCTTATCGTTTTTGTCATAAATCGTCAGAGAGCCTTTGGTAATATCGGCAATATCACCTTCTTCAAGAAAAATAAAACGCTGCGTGACCGGTAGTAATGCCGCCACATCCGAAGCGATAAAGTATTCACCAAAGCCGACACCAATCACCAGCGGACTGCCACTGCGTGTTGCAATCAATCGCCCCGGCTCATCAGTACAGATAACCCCTAATGCGTACGCACCCTCAAAGTCCTGACTGGCTTTTTTAACTGCGTTTAAAAGATTGTCACCTTTAAGCCGATAAGACTGCACCTGGTGAGCAACCACTTCGGTATCGGTTTCAGAGGTAAAGACAAAACCCTGGTTTTTTTGCTGCTCTCTTAATTCAGTATGATTTTCGATAATGCCATTATGAACGACAGCAACTGTCTTATTGCAGATATGCGGATGTGCATTGGGCTCAGAAGGCTGACCATGTGTTGCCCAACGCGTATGAGCTATGCCCAGAAAGCCTTTAATGGGATGTTTATCCAGGGATTCAGCAAGATTCTCAACCTTGCCGACCTTGCGTTCCCTGTCAAGGCAATTGTCCTGATTTAATACAGCTATTCCAGCCGAATCATAACCACGATATTCCAGCCTGCGTAAGCCTTCTAATAAAATAGGCGTTACATTACGTTCTGCCACCGCACCGACTATTCCACACATACTCTCATCCGATCGTTATCGTTATATCCAGAAATCTTTGTTTATCTTTTAAATTTTATATAATTTTTTAGAACGGGATGTCATCATCAAAACCATCATCAGCCATGGCGGGTTCTGGTGCGGACTGGTTAGCATTTTGAGGTGCCTGAGAATAATCGCCACCACCCGAACGGCTGCCCAGCATTTGCATTTCACTGGCAATAATTTTTGTTGTATAACGATCAGAACCATCCTTACCCTGCCACTTTTCAGTACGCAAGCTACCTTCGATATACACCTGCGAACCTTTACGCAAATATTCACCGGCAATTTCAGCCAGACGACCAAAGAAAGTGACATTATGCCATTCGGTACGCTCCTGCTTCTGACCTGATGTTTTATCGGTCCACTGCTCACTGGTCGCCACCGCTATAGTGGTTACAGCTCCACCACTTGGCATATAACGAGTTTCAGGATCCTTGCCACAATTACCTACAATAATTACTTTATTAACTCCGCGTGCCATTATCTGCCCTCACCTTATGTGTATTTAACTTAATCTAATTTATTCACCGAATATTCAAGTAATTTTGCCTCATCCAGCGCATTCATCTCCACTTTCAAATAGGCAATACCCTCTTCTGGTACAACTGTGGCTTCAGCGACTCCCTGAACAGCAACCAGTTGTATAACCATCTGGTTAACCTGATCTGGAGCTATTTTACCCACATTTAACAGATATGTACTGACATAACGTGGATTTTTCATACTGATTGCCAGTAATAACCAGATCATAAGACCCGCGGCACAGACCAGAAACACGCCCTCACTGCCCCAGTGCTGGTAACTATAACCACCTAGCGAGCCGCCGGCAAAAGCCCCGAGAAACTGGCTACTGGAATAGACCCCCATGGCGGTACCTTTTCTATCCGCTGGTGACATTTTCGCCACCAGTGAAGGCAGACTGGCCTCCAGCAAATTAAAAGCGGTGAAATAAACCACCAGCACAACACCAATTTGCCAGACAGAATCGCCACCGATAAAAAGACCAAACTCTGCCAGAATCAGCGTTCCTATTGCACCCACAAATACCTGCTTCATGCGGCGTTTTTTCTCAGCCTTAATAATGAAGGGAATCATAAAAACCACGGACAACAGGAAAACAGGTAAATAAAGCTTCCAGTGTTCATCCACATGAAAATCAGCCTGATTTTGCAGCAAATGGGGAATCGCCATATAACTGGCCATGAGCACCGTATGCAGGGTAAAAATCCCAAAATCCAGTCTCAGCAACTGACTATCGGTCAACACCTTGCTAACCTGTGTCGGCATGGCCTGGGTATCCCGATGAAAAATACTATTTTCAGGATCCGGCACTAAAATAAACAAAATAAAAATGGATACCACTCCGAGCACAGCCATCACCAGAAATAAGCCGGAAACACCTATATAACGATTCAACAGAGGCCCCAGCACCATAGCCAGCGCGAATGCAAAGCCAATACTGACACCAATAAAACTCATCATCTTCAGACGATTTTCTTCACGGGATAAATCAGCTGCCAGTGCCATTAAAGCAGACGCTATAGCACCAGCACCCTGTAGTGCACGGCCAATAATAATAACGTAGAGATTCTCAGAACTGGCAGCCAGTAAACTACCCAGAATGAAAATCAGCAACCCGGCGGTAATCACCGGTTTGCGGCCAAATTTGTCCGACAAAATACCAAAAGGAATCTGAAACAGGCCCTGAGTAAGACCATAAATACCCAGTGCCAGACCGGCTAATAAGGGTGTGTAATCAGGCAGGCTTTCCGCATAAACCGCAAACACCGGTAAAATCATAAATAAACCCAGCATACGCACTGCATAGATCATGGCCAGTGAATACCCGGCCTGCATCTCCAGTTTGCTCCAGCTCTCTTTATGCTGCATGAACTATATGACTCGTTTTCAATTGAAAGGCTGAATTCTACCCGAAACTTACTTTCACTGCTGTCTAAATCGGCATAGCTTATTTGAGTCCATTTAGTTATCCTTTACTGTTCACTTTTGCAGTAGTTATTAACCTTATGATGCATGAAATACAGATTCGCGGCGCCCGCACCCATAACCTGAAAAACCTGAATCTCAATATCCCCAGGGATAAACTCATTGTTATCACAGGTCTTTCAGGCTCTGGTAAATCCTCATTGGCATTCGATACCATTTTTGCCGAGGGTCAGCGACGTTACGTAGAATCCCTGTCTGCTTATGCTCGCCAGTTTTTATCCATGATGGAAAAGCCGGATATTGACCACATTGAAGGTTTATCACCGGCAATTTCGATAGAACAAAAAACCACGTCCCATAATCCACGATCCACCGTAGGCACGGTCACTGAAATTTATGATTATCTGCGGTTGCTTTTTGCCCGTGCCGGCACGCCAAAATGCCCGGATCACCATATTCCTCTGGCCGCTCAGACCATTTCTCAGATGGTCGACCACGTACTGGATTTACCCGATGACACCCGACTGATGCTACTGGCACCCATCATTCAGGACCGCAAGGGCGAATACCAGTCGTTACTCGACGACCTTAAACGACAGGGCTTCATTCGCGCCAGAGTTGACGGCGTAGTCTATGAACTGGACGAAGTACCTGAACTGGAAAAAAATCACAAACACACTATCGAGGTGGTGGTTGATCGTTTTAAAGTCAGAAGTGATCTTGATCTCCGTCTGGCAGAATCCTTTGAAACCGCCATTAATTTAACCGATGGCGTGGCCCGCATTGCCTACATGGATGACGCCAGCAAAGAAGAAATTGTATTTTCATCCCGATTCGCCTGCCCTACCTGTGGCTACAGCCTGAATGAACTGGAACCACGCTTATTTTCTTTTAATAATCCAGCCGGTGCCTGTACCGAGTGCGATGGTCTCGGCCATATCCAGTTTATTGATCCACAACGCGTGGTCACCAACCCCATTCTGAGTTTACCCGGCGGCGCTATTCGTGGCTGGGACAGACGCAATGCATGGTACAACGGCATGCTGGAATGTCTTGCCAAACATTACAAATTCAATCTGGATGATGCCTATTGCGATTTACCTGAAAACATACAACAGATTATTTTGTTTGGTAGTGGCGACGAAGAAATTAAATTCAAATACCCCGCAGGTAGAGGCGAACTTAAAACACGCACACATGCATTCGAAGGTATCATCCCTAACATGCAACGGCGTTTTCTGGAAACTGAGTCCAGTGCTGTGCGCGATGAAATGCTTAAATATTTTGCTCAACGTGATTGTCCTGCCTGTGAAGGTTCACGTCTGAATAAATCCGCACGTCATGTTTATATTCTTGATAAAACCCTACCTGAAATAACCTCCCTGTCGATCGCCGACTGTTATGTTTTTTTCCAACAACTGACTCTGCCTGGCAACAAGGGTGAAATCGCAGAAAAAATTGTTAATGAAATTTCAGCCCGCCTTCGTTTTCTGGTTAATGTGGGTCTTAACTATTTATCACTGAACCGTAGCTCAGACACCTTATCAGGTGGTGAAGCACAACGTATCCGTTTAGCCAGTCAGATTGGGGCAGGCCTGGTGGGCGTGATGTACATTCTTGATGAACCGTCCATTGGTTTACATCAAAGAGATAATGACCGTCTTATTACTACGCTGAATCATCTGAGAGATATTGGTAATACGGTTATTGTTGTTGAACATGACGAAGATGCCATTATGTGTGCTGATCATGTGATTGATATAGGGCCAGGTGCAGGCGTACATGGTGGCGAGGTAGTCGCCGAAGGCACACCGCAACAAATCATGGACAACAGCAATTCTCTCACTGGAAAATATCTTTCTGGTGCAATGGAAATTGCTATCCCCAGAAATCGGGTACCACATTCTAAACAGGTATTTAAAATAACCGGTGCATCGGGCAATAACCTGAAAAATATAGATGCAGAGTTTCCAGTAGGACTATTTACCTGTGTCACTGGCGTTTCCGGCTCGGGCAAATCCACACTGGTCAATGACACGCTCTATCGACTGCTGGCAAAAGAAATCAATGGATCATCCGAATCATCTGCAGCATATACCAGCCATGAAGGGCTGGATCATTTTGATAAAGTAGTCGACATTGATCAGGCGCCCATTGGACGAACACCACGCTCGAATCCGGCAACTTATACAGGCCTGTTTACCCCTATACGTGAATTATTTTCTGGCACCCAGGAAGCACGTTCTCGTGGCTATAAACCGGGTCGCTTCAGCTTTAATGTAAAGGGGGGGCGCTGCGAAGCCTGTCAGGGTGATGGCGTTATTAAAGTTGAAATGCATTTCTTGCCCGACATTTATGTACCCTGTGATGTCTGCAAAAGCAAACGCTACAATCGTGAAACACTGGACATCAAGTACAAAGGTAAAAATATTCACGAAGTACTCGAAATGACCATTGAGGAAGCACTGGATTTCTTCCATGCCGTGCCCGTCATTAACCGAAAATTACAAACATTAATGGACGTCGGTCTTTCCTATATAACCCTTGGCCAGCGAGCCACCACACTGTCGGGTGGTGAGGCTCAACGCATCAAACTGGCACGTGAACTGTCAAAACGAGATACCGGAAAAACCATTTATATTCTTGATGAACCTACCACCGGTTTGCATTTTCATGATGTTGAACAGTTATTACAGGTATTAATTCGTCTTCGTGATCATGGCAATACTATCGTCGTGATCGAACATAATCTGGATATTATAAAAACAGCTGACTGGATTATCGATCTGGGACCTGAAGGCGGTTCAGGTGGCGGAGAAATTATTGCCCAGGGAACACCCGAACAGGTTGCAGAAAACAAAAACTCTTTCACCGGTCATTATTTAAAAAGACTTTTGGATAAAAAACAGAACCTCAAGGATTTTGCCAGTTAATCTATATTAATAGAACACCAACCAACAGTAACATTTTATTTCCACACATGAGGGATTCATTATGATTGGTAAAAAGAATATTGTGTTTGGTTTTTTATATTTAGTCGTCACCGCTGCACTTGGACCGGTCATGGTCACGATGTATGACGACTATTACACCGCAATTGACGAAAAACAACAGCTGGTAGGAAGGCTCCAGGCATTACAGCAGAATCAGTTTGAAGAAGACCTGGAAACATTAAGCGCCGAACAAATTGCCAGAGCAAATACTGACGGAATCCTGAGCCTGAATAAAATACTGAATATTGAAAACTCAATTGATAGCATCAAAGGCGGCGCACATGCACATGGCAATCTTGAAGCGCTGTTAAATATTATTATTGGAGTTGTTCTTGGTTATCTACTAGTAGCTAGCTGGTTAAAACAACTCATTAGCTGGCTTTTTATAACTGGCGCCATCATGCACTCTGGCATGCTATATGTTTCACGCATATTTGAATCTACATGGGCAGAAAGCATATTAAATACAGGAATTGGCCCAATATGCCTGTTATCTGGCCTGTTGCTGGCAGGTATTGCCAGTGCCATTGGTTATCAGACAGGCAAACAGAAGGCTAGCGCTCCAGATATTTAAGCTTACCTTTTACACCTTCCCACTCGCTGGCATCCTCTAATGGTGGCTTTTTCACATTAATAACCGGCCAGATTTTGGCCAATTCCGCATTTAATTGCAAAAAGTCGCTCATTTCATCAGGCAAATCATCTTCGGCAAAAATAGCATTAATAGGACATTCCGGCACACAGAGATTACAGTCTATACATTCATCCGGGTCAATAACCAGAAAATTAGGCCCCTCATGGAAACAATCGACAGGGCAAATATCAACACAATCGGTATATTTACACCTGATACAATCTTCGGTAACAACATAGGTCATAGCGCACCCTCGGTAGACATACTTCCATCCATAAGAGTAATCTTATATTCCTATGATTTAGCTTAAAAAATTAGCCAGAATGAGAAACGTATCATACTTCCACAATCGTTAATAGAAAGACCACCCATTCAGGGGGTGCCAGCACCCTAAAATCAACTATACTAGTACTGCATTCTCGGTTAAATACCATGCAGTTACTGGTTTAATTCATTGCCAGTGTCTTAATTGATTATCTCACCCAATTGATAACTCTTCTATTAAAACTATTACTTAGGTTATAGAGGTTTATCATGCGTATCTCAAAAAAAATATCAACTGCCGTATTTATACTGACTTTTCTGCTGGTCAATAATGCTTTCGCAAAAGACAGCCATCGAAACGACTACAAAAAGCCCAATACCCACAAACTTGAATCATCTCAACCCAAGAATGATAAAAAACACAATCATGGACGTCCTTTTCAGGCGCTTCTCACTTTGATTGAAGAAAACAAGTCTTTGATTAACGCCAATCAGCAGGACAATATCAATCAGGATCAGATTTTATTAAATTTAATTGAATCTAACAAATCTCTCATCGAAAGCAATCAAACTCTAAATGCCAGTCAGAATAAAAACATTTTAGAAATGCTTGCGTCCTACCTTAACGTAATAGAAACCAATCACCAGGACAACATCAGTCAGGACCAGTTACTGATGAATATGATTGATGAAAGCAAAGCATTCACAACTGCTCAAAATCAGGCTTTGATCGGACTGATTGATTCAAATACAGCACTCATCAACAATAATCAGAATACCAATATCAATCAGGATCAGATGCTACTCAGTATGATCAATGACAGTAGACTACTGATAGATGCAAATCGAGCAGATATTGCGAATTTAACACTGGCAACAAGTGACTTAAAACTAAAGGTAACTTCTCTAGATAATGAAATTATTGTTATACAAGATAAAGTGACAACCAACGAAAACGAACTTCGTAGTGTGCTCTCACAACTACAGCAATCTAATAATCAGATCTCATTAATTACACAGGACCTGTTAAATCTGTCCGCAACGCATACTGCTGATTTACAGACGGTCAATAATGAGATTGCATGGTTAAAAGCACAGGTCTCTGGATTAGATCAGGAACTTAAAGCACTCGCTGAAAACCTGTCTAAAAAACTTACCGATCTTAATACTGCAATCTCTGAAAATTCAATTGCACTTGACGGCTTAATGAATGAAATACTGTTACTTACAGCTGAAACCACTCAGATTACAGCGATGATTAGCAGTTTGAATACCGCCATTACGGATCTTGAACAACGTTCATCTCAACAGGAACAACAACTCGGCATACTGGCTCAGCAATTTACATCCATGGGCGAACAATTAGCCACCATTACTAACCCTGCAAGCGTACCTGTTAACCTTACAGGTGTTCATGCGGAGTATACATTCGACAATAGAACAGTCTATTTCTGGAAAACACCACCTTGTGCCGATCTAAATCTATTTGAGAATTTCTGCCAGAATCGAGGCTTGAACTGGTGGCGTGCAAAATCACAGGCAGATGCCCAGAAACTGATTGATTATGGATACAATTTAGACAGCAATCATACATGGATACAGATATTTGGCGTAACAACACAAAAAGGGACAGCCAGTGGTATTGCTGGTTTACTTGATGGATTTAGCGTCAACGTTGACCAACCTGCTTGTATGGCTGATTCAACAACTGGCTTTACCGGTATCCGTAAAAAACCATGTTCCATGTGTAATCCAGAAGATAATAACAATAAGAGCTGTTGTTGGGATGTTGACCACCAATATGACTGGTTCGTTTGTGAATCAATCAATTAAATAAAAGCAGAATAATTAGCAGTTACCTTTCAATTCAAGGTAACTGCTAATCATTGTTATCCGCATACCTCACCAGATTTACAGTATTTTCCACCATCACAGACAACATATCCATTAAGCGTAAACCCCACTTTTTGTAAATTAGTTGTAACTAATGGACAATAACAGAATCTCAAAAGCTCAAACATAGTCTAAAATAGACTCAATCAATCATTTTTATCATTCCTGTAAAACAGTATCATGACAACATTAAATCCCATTCAGGCTTTACTTGATAAATTAAGAAATGAATTCATTGCTGAATTACCAGGGCGGATCGAGGAAATAGAAAAGCTTATTCTTACTCTAGATAGCGCTGATAATTATGAAGAGCTTTACAGACATATACACAGCCTGAAAGGCGCTGGCGGGACACATGGAATACAAATCATTTCTGTCATCTGCCACAATCTTGAGACATATTTACAAACCAGAAAGGATTCTGGAGATCTAAATTCGACAGCATGCATAGATCATTGCCTCAAGTATATAGATCTATTAAATAAAACTTACAAAGAAAGCACAAACTCAAAAAATCAACTTAATCGGATAGAAGCCAAACTCGGTGAACTTACAGAATTAGAATCAGCCCATAAGTATACAGCTCTGGTACTGGAATCATCTAATCTACACATTAATCTAATAAAACAATCACTAAGCTCATTATCTTTAGCTATTGAGACACATGACAATGGATTAAAAGCACTTGAATTACTGCTGCATAAAAAATACGACCTCATCATTACAGGAATGGAAATCAATGAATTAAATGGTGAAGCGCTGATCTCAGCAGTACGTTTATCTAAAGCTATAAACAAAAACACTAAATGTATTTTATTAACCACCAGAAAACCCGCTAAGCCTAACAGAATGACTGATCCTGATAGAATTATTTCACGCAGTACAGATTTAAGCACCCAACTTCTGGAAACCACAAAAGAACTATTAAAAGAAATAAATTAGAATGCGGTCATTAATTTAAAGACATAAAAAAACCGATCATAGATCGGTCTTTTTATGTCTTTCATAGTGATGTTATTAAGCAACTTCTACAACATCACCTGTTACTTCTGCGCGATCAACCAGTTCAACATACGCCATTGGCGCAGCATCACCCGCTCTAAAACCGCATTTTAAGATACGTAGATAGCCGCCAGGACGGTCTTTATATCTTGGTGCCAGCTCAGCAAATAATTTACCAACCATTTCTTTATCACGTAAACGTGAAAATGCTAGACGACGCTTGGCAACATTATCTTCTTTAGCCATTGTAATTAAAGGCTCCGCAACTCGGCGTAACTCTTTAGCTTTAGGCAAAGTAGTTTTGATTACTTCATGGCGAAATAATGAATTTGCCATATTTTGAAACATCGCCTTACGATGGCTGCTGTTTCTATTTAATTGACGACCTGATTTACGATGACGCATGTTCTTTTACCTTCGCGTAGATTAATCTACGATTAACTTGCTTCTTTTTCTCTAATTGAAGCTGGCGGCCAGTTTTCGAGACGAATACCCAGAGATAACCCATGAGAAGCTAAAACGTCTTTTATTTCTGTCAGCGACTTCTTACCCAAGTTTGGAGTTTTTAATAATTCAACTTCTGTGCGTTGAATTAAATCACCAATGTAATAAATATTTTCTGCTTTAAGACAATTTGCTGAACGTACAGTTAACTCAAGATCATCGACTGGACGCAACAAAATTGGATCAATTTCTGCTTCATCTGAAACAGCTTCAGCTTCTTCAATACTTTGCAGATTAACAAAGGCAGCTAATTGTTGCTGCAGTATAGTTGCTGCATTGCGTATTGTTTCTTCTGGATCAACAGTACCATTTGTCTCCAGATCAATAATTAACTTATCTAGATTGGTACGCTGTTCAACACGAGCACTTTCCACATTATACGCAATGCGCAAAATAGGGCTAAATGAAGCATCAAGACTTAATGCACCAATTGTAGTACCACTTTCTAAAGCATTAGCTTTACGAACAGAAGCAGGCTGGTAACCACGTCCTTTAGCAACTTTTAAGGTCATATTTAATGCAACATTTGATGTCAAATTTGCAATAACATGATCAGGATTTATGATTTCAATATCGT